>Ga0265320_10000613_pt1 | contig 27403 bp, 21 predicted proteins | sample 4827metaG_FD_202087 | JGI IMG/M metagenome (GOLD analysis project Ga0265320, IMG submission 202087) | Rhizosphere microbial communities from Carex aquatilis grown in University of Washington, Seatle, WA, United States - 4-8-27 metaG | ecosystem: Host-associated > Plants > Roots > Rhizosphere >... | reverse complement strand
GTTGAACCGTGGATTGGTTTAGGCTGCGGGGGCAGCTGCTGCCGGTGCCGCCGCGGCAGCGGGCTTGGCGCCCGGCTTCGGACGTTTGACACCATACTTTGAGCGGCTGACCCGGCGTTTTTCCACCCCGGCCGCATCCAGCCGGCCGCGGACAATGTGATAGCGCACACCGGGCAAATCTTTCACGCGGCCGCCACGCACCATGACGATGGAGTGTTCCTGCAAATTGTGGCCTTCGTCCGGGATGTAGGCGATGATTTCATAGCCGTTGGTGAGACGCACCTTGGCCACCTTGCGCATGGCCGAGTTGGGCTTCTTGGGCGTGCGGGTCATGACCTGGATGCACACGCCACGTCGAAACGGCGAGTTCTCCAAGGCAGGCGACTTGGACTTGTACTTTACCTTGCGGCGACCCTTGCGGATCAATTGGTTAATCGTCGGCATTTAATCTTAAAAATGGAACGCGGAATATAGCAAACCAAAACCGGGTTGCAACAACTATTTCATCCAATCTTGGCGCAGCCGCTCGCAGCTCGCTTTTTCTTGCCGTGGCTTGGTTCCACAGCCCCAAAGGGATTGTGTCCTTCAACCCAAGGTTGCACCAGATTCTGCACCAGATTTGTCGGGGCGGCCTCGGGATGCGTTCAAAAATGGAAACAAACCCGGAAGCCTTCGGGGTTGTGGCCGAGGTCACGATCACGCGGGAATGGAATCGTTGCGGCTCGTAACTTGGGAGGCCGGTGATCGGAGCGCCGCGACATCTCAAATTTTCGGCCGCCAAAAGACGCGTAAGACCCAGCGCGGCGGAGCCGCAACCAAAGTGGCGCAGACTGGCAGTCTGCTGTATCGCGAATCGGTAATCCGCTGGGGCTCGCCAATTCGAACGCTCGTCCCACTGCCAGTCGGTGATACAGCAGGTTATCAACCTGCGCCACGATCCAGCGTTACAGCCATGGGAAATTTCCGCAGGAAAATAAAATCATCACCGTTGGTAATACAAATGGCCGGACGCATCACTCGGGTGTGTTGCCCAAAGGGCACCGGACTGCGGGTGTCCCACCCGCAGCGGCCCCAATGGCGAATGAACGCCTGAAATTTCACGCGTTTTTGTATTGTCGAACGTGCTGCGGCTAGGACAGCCTCGCGACTGCCCGGCAATTTAAACAACCGACCATGAATCGAAGCCTGCCCGACTTCCCCTGCCGCGCAGCGGCTCAGTTCAACCATTCACCGCAGCCAACGGCGGTTGGCGCTGGCCGTTGTTCGAGAAGGTTTCCGTCGTGCCATGTCGCAGTTCCGCCGTGGCTCAGCTCTTGACGTTAGGCATCATGAGACACCTCGCACCACTTTTCGCTCTTTTCCTTGTCGCGGTTTTGGCATCATGTGCGAGGGACAAGGAAGCTAGAAAATATGAAGATTTGGCGGGGCGATGGATGCGGGCACAGCACTTAGCACATATTCCCATATAAATCTTCCCATCAGAATAATGGCTATTACATCTAGGAGCAGCTTCATGAACGTGAACGGGTTTGGGGGGTCGCCGACAGCAAAGCGTGGCGGATACAAAATATTCGACCGTACCCGCACAGCAGCCAGACGGACAGCACGATAAAAAGCACGTTTTCCAGCAGTTTGCGGCAGATGAAGACTTCGCCGGTGCCGCAACCGCAATCGAATTTCACCGCGCAAAACGGAATGGCCAGCGCCGAATGGATGGCCAGGGCGCGCCGGAACACCAGCACGGTGAACGGCACCAGCATCACGATCAGCATCAGGGCCGTCCCCCGCACGGCAACACCCGCCAGCAACAACATTCCGCAAAAGGTTTCAAACCAGGGCAGGATTGCGGCCGCGGCGTTCAGCGGCAGTGAGCTTTGCACCATGTCGTACTGCCGCATCAGCTTCAGAAATTCAACCGGATGCAGCGCCTTGTTCAGGCCCAGATAAAGAAAAGTCGCGCCCAGCAGCCACCTCGCCACCACGGCAAGAATATCTGCAGCGACGCAGCGTGAAGCGGGAGGGTTGGCGTTCATTTGTCCGGCGGGTGCAGCTTCCCGCTGTTTCGTTCGCCGATCTCGACCGGCCAGCCGTTGGTGGTCCAATCGGTGATGCCGCCGCCGTAAATGAAAAGTTTGTTGGTGGCAATCCCGACATCCCGCAGCAGGAGGGCGGCGGATTCGCTGTCATCGCAATCTCCGCCATGACAATAAACCACGATCTGTTCCGCCGCCTGGCAAGGGGCAAGTGCCGTGGGAAAATACTTCTCCGGATAGTATGGATCGAACTCATAAGCGCCCGGGATGTGGCCTTCCCGGTAGTGCGTTTCGTCGCGCGCATCAACGAACACGATGCGTCCCGATTGGAAACGCGGGTCGCGGTAAAGTTCCACGGTCCGGTCGCCATCTATCAATTGCAATCCTTGTTCCTTCAATCGTGTCGCCAGCAACTCCGTCAGATTGGGCATCGGCGTGTTGGTGGCTGCAGGCCGCGGGGCCGGCCCGGCCACCGAAGACACCGGATGACCGGTTACCGCCGGGAAATAGTTCCGTGTGAGCACCAGTCCGCGCGGCGACACCTGGTTGGCCGCCAGCGCGAAGACGATGCCGGTGAACAGCACGACCACGGCCTCCAAAAGGATTTTGGCCACCGCCGGGCACCCGGGCGCCGCAGGTTGAATGATTTCGTTCTTCATGGAAATCGGCCAACCAGCGTGGGCAATCCCTCCCCGGACGACAAACACAATTTTCCCAGCCCCAACCCGCCATAAAACATTATTTCTTATTAATGTTATTAACATATAAATGCTGTTCTAATATCAATAAACGTCCACCCGTAAAACCCTTCCTGACACAACCAAATGCAACAGATAAAGCATCTTATTATTCAATTATGTTAAAACTGTTATTCTAATACCAAAATACGGGTAGTGGTTGCCAAGAGAGGGGAAGCGCGGATTATGGCTTCTACTAAATTTAACGCGTGAAGCAAGAACTCATGTTTCAGGCAGTTGCACCGGCCCAGCCAGATCGGCGGAGCATGAAGTCTCTTATCCAACCATAAACAAACACTGCCCATGAATGTTTTTGTCGCAGGCCTGAGTTACAAAACCGCGCCGGTCGAAGTGCGTGAAAAACTGGCGGTGCGCCCCTCCCTTCTGCCGTGTTACGGCTGCCGCCTCAAACTCAACGCCGGCCTGGAGGAAGTCGTGCTGGTTTCCACCTGCAATCGCGTCGAGGTCTATGGCGCGACGTCATCCTGGGTCCAGGGCAAGATTTTTCGCATTTTCCAGCAGTTGTGTCCCGATTTCGATGTAACGCCATATATCTATGTCAAGGAAGGCGCCGCCGCCGTGGAACACCTGTTCTCGGTCGCCAGCGGCCTGGATTCCATGGTGATTGGCGAGACTGAAATCACCGGCCAGATCAAGACCGCGTATCAAGCAGCGCAAGCAGTTGGGTTGACCGGTCGCGTCCTGAATCGTTGGTTTCAAACCGCGCTGCAGGTCGCCAAGGAAGTCCGCACGCACACGGGCATCGGCCGGGGAGCCACCTCGGTCGGCAGTGTGGCGGTGGAGATGGCGGAAAAAGTTTTTGCCGGCAGGTTATCGGACAAGACGGTCATGATCCTGGGTGCGGGCAAGATGGGCGAGGCCTGTGTCCGCCATCTGGCCAAGGGCGGCACCCGTTCGGTGCTGGTCGCCAACCGTTCCCTCGAACGCGCGCAGACCCTGGCCGCGGAATTCGGCGGACGCGCCCTGTCTTTTGATGAGCGCATGACCGCGATGATCGAGGCCGACATTGTGGTCAGTTCCACCGGCAGCCCGACCACGGTCCTCCACAAGCACGAGATCGCCGGCATCCTCGCCGCCCGCGCAAACCGTCCGCTGGTCCTCGTGGACATTGCCGTGCCCCGGGACATTGCCCCGGACGTGGAGGAACTGGACAACGTTTACCTCTACAATATCGACCATCTGGAGGCCATTGTCCGCGAAAATTCCAAACTGCGGGAACAGGAACTTTCCAAATGCAATGAAATCATCGCCCGGCGTGCAGCCGCGCTGCTGGTGAAATTGAATCCGCCCCCCGCCGCCCGGCCGGTTGCCGACGTGGAATTGGTACCAGGCTGGGTTCTGTGTGAAGCGAAGAATTAAAAACTGTAACTGCGAATACATAACAATCACCCCCGACAATCGTAAATCCAGACCAAACAATAAACATATGAAACCAAACCAACCCCTATCGAAAATGTCTGCCGTCCTTGCGGCCCTGGCATTGACGCTTGTCGGAGCCGTATCCACCGTCAATGCGGCATCAACCGCATTAAATGGCCAGGTCGTTCAGCGTCCCCTCACCCCAACTGAAATCTCGGCGTACGGGCTGACCAATGCCCAGTTTTCTGCCGGCATCAACACCGTTGCAATCGGTGAGCCGGTCTATCTGGACGCCATCGTCACCGCGGTCATTGCGCCTTCAAACATCGTTGGCGTCACCTGGTCGCTGCCCAGCACCAACAAACCGGTGAGTTCGGCGGCGGTGTTGGCCACCAGTCCATTGGGCGCCAACGTACCAATCTACAAGATGGCCGATCTTTATAACAACGCCGGCGGGAAGGTGTCCCAACTGGCCGGACGCACGTATCTGCGTCCCGATGTCGTCGGGCAATACACCATCCTGGCCACGATCACCACGACCGGCACCATCAACGGGACCAATATCGCCCCGACCACAACGAACATCGCCACCACCATCACGGCAGCCACTTATCTTGGCATCAACGCCTGCGCCGCCTGTCACAGCGGCAGTTTCGCGGGTGTGCCCAACATTTATCCGACTTACACGAACACGGCTCATGCCACGTTTTTCACCCGGGCCATTGACGGCCTGGAAAACAGCCACTACAGCAAGAATTGCATCGTCTGTCACACCGTCGGCTACGATACGAACGCCAACAACGGTGGTTTTGACGACATGGCAACGGCATACGGCTGGTCTTTCCCATCCGTGTTGACCAACGGCAACTGGGCGAGCATGCCGGCGGAATTGCAAGGCCTGGCCAACATCCAATGCGAAAATTGTCACGGCCCCGGCAGCCAGCATATGTTTTCCCATGGCATAACCGGCAATACCAACGCCATTTCCGTCAGCTTCGCCGCAGGAGCCTGCACGCAATGTCATGACGCAACCCCCAATCATATCAAGGGTGCTGAATGGAACAATTCCATCCACGCCCGGCCCACCCGCACGCCATCTGGCCCCAGCCGCGCCGCATGCGTCCGCTGCCATACCGCCGGCGGCTTTGTCCAGTACGCAGTGACCCTGGGCACCACCAATACGTACACCACCAACAATGCCAACACCGTTTATGAGGCCATCACCTGCCAGACCTGTCACGATCCGCACGATGGGTCCAACCCGCATCAATTGCGCAACAGCCTCGTCACCCTTGGCGATGGCACCGTGGTCACGAACGCCGGCAGCGGGGCCTTCTGCATGAATTGCCATCAAAGCCGCAACGGTTCGGTCACCAATAGCATTGTCAAATATCCGCTGTTGCAACAAACCTGGGCCGGTGGCTCCGCCTTCGGCGTTCACGACAATCCGGCGGGCGACATGCTCGAGGGCGCCAACGGCTGGACTTACGGCAAGGCGATCCCCAGTTCCGCGCACAGCATTGCCGTCAGCAACACCTGCGTTGCCTGCCATATGCAGACCGTGGCCTCCACCGATCCAGCCTATCTCCAGGCTGGCGGCCATACCTTCAACATGACCTACACGAACAGTTCCGGGGCGGAATTGGACAAGGTTACCGTTTGCGTCCAATGCCACGGCCCGATCACCTCATTTGACATGGTGAAGGTGGATTACAACGGTGACGGCGTCATCGAAGGCGTCCAGACCGAGGTCCAGCACCTTCTCGACAAGCTCTCCACCTTGTTGCCGAACGGGACTTACCAGACCAATGCGAACAACTATAAAGCAGATGGCCTCGTGAAGGCTCCCTCGAGCCAGACCAATTGGCCGGCGAACTTCCTGGAAGCCTCCTACAACTGGCAACTGGTCAATGCTGACGGCAGCAAGGGCGTCCACAATGCCGCCTATGCGGTCGGCCTGCTCAAGGCTTCCATCGGCGACCTGACTGGAGACGCCAACAACGACGGCCTGCCCGATGCGTGGCAGATCAGTTATTTTGGCAACAACTTTGTCACCAACCCCGCCGCCGGTCTCAATGCCATCAACAATACGAACGGTCTGCCCAACTGGATGATGTACGCCTTGGGGCTTGATCCGCACAGCGGCTCCACCGCCATCAATGGTGTGATTTATGTGAATGGCGACAACATCGTCAACGGCGACACCAACACCGTGGCCATCTATACGGCGGCGGAAGTCGCCTTCAATACCCAGGTGGGCACCACCTACCAGATTCAGGGGATCTCCGCCATCACGGGAACCTGGCAGAACATCAGCCCCATTATCCCCGGCACCGGCGGCACCATCAGTTATCTGACGCCGACGCGGAACAACGTGCAAATGTTCTACCGCGTGGCGCACACGCCATAGCTGGTTTAAATTCTCACGCCCCTTCCCGGCAACGGGAAGGGGCTTTTTGTTACCCGCATAAGGAAACCAATTGGGTGTGCGTCCGCTGTTGCGTAGGACGTGTTATCGACCGGATGCGTGGGCCCCATGGGCCTGGCAGGCGGAGCTGATGGTGTAATTTAGCCCGAACTCCGAAATAGCGCTTTGCCAATGGGTGGCAGGGACAGCGCGCTGCGCTGTTCCCGATCGCGTTCAGCGGTCGGAAGAAATGGTGCAAACGGGGTTGCCATGTACCTCGCAGTTCCGCGCCTGAACGGCGCGGGGCCAGCGCAGCGCGCTGGCCCTGCCAACTTCGGAGTTCGGGTTTAGTCGGATGTGTCCGGCCCGGTCTTGGCGACGAGCAACCCGGGAGCCAGCAAGGTCGGTGAAGCCAGTTCGGAAGGCATCATCTGCGTTGCCACGGGCGACTCCAGCATCAAAGCCGCGGTGGCGGCCGGTGGAATCACCAAGATTTCACACGTGGATTACCACGTCACCAGTATGCTTGGTCTGCACGTCAAGACCACGGTGATTGTTTACGGCGAATAAAGTTGTGCGTTTTTCAAAACCCGGCAGCAAAGTCGCTGCCGCTTTTTTGTTTTCGGGAGAAGTCCACCCCGGCAAAAAAACCTGCCCGGGCTTTGCCACTCTGACTTTGCAGCCAAGTCCGGCCGTCTGCCAAGGTCAAGCCACCTGCAAGGATCGCTTTGTCTTCCGGGGTTTTCTGGCCGGTTTCGGGCTGACGACAGGTTCCGGTGCCACCACCGGTTCTGCCGGTGGCAGGTAAAGATACCGGCCGCAACTCTCACAGAGCTGGATATCGTCTCCGCGCCGGAGCGTCATCACCACGCCGAGCGGCACCTGCATGTGACAGCCGCTGCAGACCTGGCCATGAAGGGCCGCCACGCCCTTTTTGCCGCGGGCGACCAGGCGGTCGTAATGGCCGAGGATCTGTGATGGGATCTTGGCGCGTAACTCTGCCAGGGAAGCCTCCGCGTTCTTATCTTTGACAACGCCGAACTCGAGTGACTGAATGGTGACCAAATTTTGAAGTAATGCTTTCATAGAATCTTGCCCATATAGCATCGCAAGTCCGGCGGAGCGCAACAAGCCCAATCCCAAGCCAAACCGCACAAAGCAGTTAACCTAAAGCGGTCATTAGTTTCGGCGCTCCGGTCCAATCAAGACGGGTGAACGAGCGGATGTTCCCGCTGCGGGCCCAAAGGCTCCGTGCCGAAGAACAGCAAATGTTCCTGATCCTGCATGTTGGTTGCGGCCTGATGATGTCCGCCCAGCTCGCAAGTCTGCCGGCGCAATTCCCGCGCCATGTGCTTGCGATCCAATCCTGGTGGCAACGCAGTGCCATAAGCAACCGTTGCCTCAATGTTTTTCCTGGCCAGCAGCCGGAGAAAGTGCGGCAGAAAAGTCATGTCCCGCCAGTAACAAATTTCATCTTCCACCGAACCGTCCGGCAGCGCGTAACCAATCCAGGCCGGCGTCACCGGCCAATGCGACATGACCGCCGGTTCAAACAACGAGGAGTGAAACGGCAAAACCTGCCGGCCATTTGAACTCGTGCCTTCCGGGAACAACCCCAAAACCACGCCTGCGTTCACGACGGCGGCAAAGGCATCATTGAACCGTGTCACGTCGGATTTCCGGTCCCGCCGCACAAACAAAGTACCCGCGCACCGCGCCAGCCGGCCTAACACCGGCCAGTGACGCACCTCGCTTTTGGCGACAAAGACCATCGGTTGCGCCGCTGCCAGCACGGCGATGTCAAGGTAACTGAGATGGTTGCAGGCCAGCATTCCAGCACCGGGCGGAACGCCGTGACGCTCAACGCGGATGTTCAAATCCGCCAGCAGTCGCCCGCACCAGCGTTGGAGCCATCGCGCGCGCGACGCCACGCTGGATGATCTTCCGCGCCACCAGAGGTTGAAAACAAAATCCCAAAACGCCAGAATGACAGTCCGGCCGAACCGGCATAAGTTTTTGACACCGTGAAGGAAAGTCCGGAGTTTTTTCATGCTTTACGACACATAACGCGCCACGTTTGCCGGTGAGAGCCGGCCCAGGTCCAGGAACGTCAAAAATCAATCGTTTTAAACTCTACGTCAATTGCCGGCGCTCCGCAAATTTTTGCCCTCAAGGAAAGGCAGGCGGCCAGCAACCGAGGCACCCGTCGCCGCATCCTGCGACGACAGCGAACTCCAACCGATCAAATATCAGCCCCCGCGCTCACAGGTATACGTCGCAAAGCCCTTCCATAACAGACCGATCACGGCCAGATTCCGATGCTGGCTGTGCACCCACGCGCGGCCCAATTCAACGATTTGGTTTCGCAACGGTTCGAGGGGGTGAGGTCAAATTCCTGCGCGCTGTAGAAGCCACGGCGAACCGGTTTGCAGGCGTAACGCAGGATTGCATCCTGCCGTGCCGCCGGTTTGAAACCGGTAACCTGCCCGAACGAATCGAATGTCGGAATGAAATCGGACCGTTCGCAGGTTGCAAACCTGCCGGCACAGCAGCTTGAAAAGCTGCGCTACAACGCTATTCCTTCTTCGCCACTTTCAATTCCAGGTGCAGGTCGCGAAGTTGCTTCGGCTCCACGCTGCCAGGCGAGTCAGTCATCAAGTCCGTGCCTTTGGCGGTTTTCGGAAACGCAATCACGTCGCGGATGCTCGGCGTGCCGCAGAGGATCGCAATGAGACGGTCAAAGCCGAGCGCAATGCCGCCGTGCGGCGGAGCGCCATAGCGGAACGCCTCCAGCATGTAGCCGAAACGCGCCTTCACCATATCCGGTGGGATTTGCAGCACTTCCTCGAACACCGTTTTTTGCACGTCGGGCTGGTGAATCCGGATCGAGCCGCCGCCCAGTTCGACGCCATTGACGACAATGTCGTAATGCTGGCCGCGGACTTTCTTCGGATCGGACTTGAGCAGGGGAATATCCTCCGTCACTGGTGCAGTGAACGGATGATGGCTCGAATACCACCGGTTTTGTTCGCGGTCAAAACCCAGCAACGGGAATTCAATGACCCAAAGGAAATCAAACCGGTCGGCCGGAATCGTCAACTTCCCCTGCCCTTTCAAAACCTCGGCGCAATACAAACGGATCTTGCCGAGGATTTCACACGCGTTCAACCACTGGTCGGCGGCAAACAAAATCAAATCGCCTTCCGCAATTTCCAGTTTCTTCGTCAAGGCGGCCTTCTCGGCATCGTTGAAAAATTTCACGATGGGCGATTTCCATTCACCGCCTTCGACTTTGATATAAGCCAGCCCTTTGGCGCCGAAACTTTTCGCGTATTCGGTCATCGTCTCGATCTGGCCCTGGGTGGCGCCGGCCATGCCTTTGGCATTGAGCGCCTTCACCACGCCACCGTTGGCGACCGCGCCGCTGAAAACCTTGAACGTGCTGGCGCGAAATTCCTCGGTGAAGTCCGCGAGTTCCATGCCGAAGCGCGTGTCCGGCTTGTCAATGCCGTAGCGGTTCAGCGCTTCCACAAAGGTCAGGCGCTTGAACGGCGTCGGCACGTCGATGTTCAACGCGGTTTTCCAGACGCGTCTGAGCAGGCCCTCGATCAGGATGTAAATGTCCTCGCGTTCGATGAAGGACATCTCGATGTCGATCTGGGTGAACTCCGGCTGCCGGTCGGCGCGCAGGTCCTCGTCGCGATAACAGCGCGCGAGCTGGAAATATTTTTCGACCCCGGCCACCATGAGGATTTGTTTGAACTGCTGCGGTGACTGTGGCAGCGCGTAGAACAAGCCGGGACTGGTCCGGGCCGGCACCAGAAACTCGCGCGCCCCCTCGGGCGTGGATTTGAACAGCGTAGGCGTCTCGACTTCCAGGAAGCCCTGCTCATCCATGAACACGCGCGTGGCCGTGGCCACCTTGCTGCGGAGCCGTAGGTTGCGCGCCATCTCCGGCCGGCGCAAATCGAGGTAACGATATTTAAGGCGCAACTCCTCATTCACCTTGCTCGCGACCTCCGGATCGTCCACCGGGAACGGCAGCACCTCGGCCAGGTTGAGCACTTCAAGTTCCTTCACCATGATCTCCACCTCACCGGTGGGAATTTTGGGATTGTTGGTGCCGGCGGGCCGCTGGCGGACCTGGCCGGTGACGCTGATGACGCATTCGCTGCGCAATGCCGCGGCGCGCTCAAACAGTTCCTTGGGCAGATCGGACGGATCGAAGACGTTTTGCGTGCGGCCTTCGCGATCGCGGACATCAATAAAAATGAGTCCGCCAAGGTCGCGACGTGAGTGGACCCAGCCGGCCAGGGTCACGGTTTGCCCGATATGAGCCGGGCGCAGTTCATTGCAATGATGTGTTCGTTTCATGTCAAAATTCGTGGCCGCGTCTCGTGAGAGCGGGGCAAAATTGAACGTGCATCATGGCGGGAAACGCCCCGGATTTCAAAGCAAAAGTACGACCGACAACCGCCTTGGGCGCATCTCAATTTTTGAGAAGGGCTTTTGCTCAATCCCAAAGGGATTGCGTCCCCGAGCCCAGGGTTGCGAGGAACGAGCTACCCTGGGAAATCTGTCATTTATTTGTACTACCCCAACGGGGTTGTGTCCCGGTGGCGAGGGAAGGCCGCAACCCCGTTGGGGTAGTCGTGGTTTGACCCGTTGACCCAAGATAGCTCGTTCCTCGCAACCTTGGGCTTTGAGCCAGAATCCCGTTGGGATTCTCTACAAGGACACCATGTGGCCTGCAAAAATTGAGATGCGCCCAACCGCCCGGTCTTATTCCGGCAGCGCGATCCGGTTGGTGGTGTCGCCGGAATTCTTGATGGCACGGCGCAGGCCTGAGACAGTGAATTGTTGCACGCTCCCGTCTGCCAGCCCCACGTTTCCCTGCCCGTTGTGCATGGCTTCTGTCCAGCCGGCGGGGATTTCAGGCCGCAATTCAAGGACGGAATGCACGGGGGACAAGCCGTTGGTGACATTGCGGTCGCCGGTCATCAGCATCTGAGGCTTAGTCTCTGTCGCATCCAGACCGACAAAGTAACTGACGTTTAAATTCTTCAATTTGGCGAAACTGGCGGCGGCGGTCCGATCATCGACCGGACAAATCAGGATTTTAGGCGTGTTCAATTCATTGGACATGACCTGGAAATGGCGAAACGCATTGTCATCTTCGGCATATTCCAAGGTGCCACCATTGTTTGTGGAAACGAGCATTGGATATTTGTCGCCGTTGTCCTCCCAAAGGCGAAAGGCCAGGCCGTCCTGCTTCAGGTTGTTGACGCAGTTGATGCGCTGCGCCTTGCGCTTGGCCGCAGCCAGCGCCGGCAAAAGCATGGCCGCCAAAATGGCTAGGATGGCGATAATGACCAGCAGTCCAACCAATGTGAAAGCCGCGCTGCGGGGTGAATGAACGGTGGAGTTCATGCCCGAAACAATGATCTTTCCCCTGCCGGTTTCAAGTCACTATTCAGCCCGGCTGATGCAGGAACACGGTTGCCAGAACTTTTTCTGCTTTACCTTTCCTCAAAAACTGTTTGGATTGAACCCGTTCCGGGTTACCTCAATGTAAGCACGCTTTTCACCATGAAAAAAAATCACCGATTCATTTATGCGCTGGCGCTGACCTTGCTTGGCCTGGCGGCCGTTGTTAATTACGGTTGCGGAAAAAAGGAAACGCCGACATCCGGGCAAAAACCAACCCCGACCGAACCAAGAGGCGCGGCGATCGTCTCGGCGGAAAAAACCAGTTTCAGCGAGGTCACTTCCCAGCTCGACCCGGGCGGCAATTTTTATTTGTATCTCGGAACCGAGCAATGGCTGGATGGCATTTCCACCAAGGTCGCCGGCTTGCGGCAGGTTTTCACTTCCATGCCCGACCTCAAGGAGGAAGACCGCGCCAATATCGACAAGACGTTCGATATTGTCACCCATGTGATCAAGGACAGTGGGATTGAAGACGTCAGCGGTGTGGGAATGAGTTCGATTGCCATCGAAAAAGGATTTTACCACAACAAGGCGTTATTGCATCACTATGCCGGCCGGGGCTCCGGATTTTTGTGGACGATCTTCGGCAAGGAATCGCATCCGCTCACCGGGCTGGATTTGTGCCCGGACAACACGGCCATGGCTGTTTTTTCCGACATGGACCTGCCGTTGGCATGGTCGGTCGTCCAGCAGGAGGTCAATCAATCCGGATTTCCCCAGGCACAGGCCTGGCTGGAGAAAATGCCGGCGGCCTTCGAGCAGCAGACGCAGATCAAGTGGGATCGTTTCCTGGCTTCGCTCGGCGGCGAAATTGGATTGGTCGTCACTTTCAACGAATCCAACCAGATTCCCATTCCCCTGCCAACCTCCGAAAAGTTGGAAATTCCCGAGCCCGGCCTGTTGATCGTGCTGAAGGTCAAAGATGACACGATTTTCGACCGCATTGATCAGGCGTTGAAACAAAACCCTCAGACCACCAGCGTGGACAAAGCCGGCCTCAAAATGCGGACGATGCCGTTCCCCATTCCGCTGCCCCTCCAACTCCGCCCGACTGTCGCCACCAGCGACGGTTATTTGCTGATCGCCACGTCCGACACCATCATTGAAGAGGCCCTGGCGGTGAAAGCCGGGCAAAAAGCCGGTTTGAAGTCCACCGGGGAATTCAAACATCTGGCGCAGAATCTTCCCTCGGAGGGCAATCAATTCACTTTCATCAGCCAGCGGTTTGGCCAGACCGTGATGCAAATCCAGCGGCAGGCGCTGGCCCTCAACGCCAAAAGTTCGCCGGCCCAAGGCCAATGGATGCAATCGCTCATGAACCCCAAGCAAACGGCCTATTCCTTCACGGTCGGCGGCAACACGCCGGATGGCTGGTTGACCACCGGCAACGGCAGCCAGAGTGCTGCCCAGGCGCTTCTGATTCCGGCGGTGGCGGTGGGCGGCATGCTTTCGGCCATAGCCATTCCCAATTTCGTCAAGGCCCGGACCGTCTCACAGGAAAACGCCTGCATCAACAACCTCCGGCAGCTGGATGCCGCCAAACAGGAGTGGGCATTGGAAAAAAGCAAAAAATCCACCGATACGCCGATCATGGATGATCTCAAACCCTATCTTCCGAAGATTCCCCTTTGCCCTGCCGGCGGAGACTACACCCTGAACACCGTGGGCGAACCACCCGAGTGCAGCATTCCCGGCCACAAGCTGCCTTGAAATCATCAAGCCGGCCCAAACGGCCGTGCAACGAGGGAGAATTTGAATCGTGATTACTGCAATTTGGCGGGCAACTGGAAGACATAGGTAAACATTTCCGACAGCATGCTGCCGGTATGCTGGCCGTGGGACGCGCCGCCAAATTGCAGCGTCCCCGCCGCCGTAAATTGATGCAGCATCAGGCAGTAGGTGCTGTTGGCCATCACCCCCAGCAGTTCGCCGTTCCGGCTGAAAACCAGGTCGCCGCGCGAAGGATTGAATTTGCCGAACAACCCCTTCAAGAGACTGCGGTCCAGTTTGACATATTCGGGTGTGTTCACATCGATCTGAAAACTGCACTGGCCATAATAGCCATCCTGGGCGTTGACCAGCACCGCATCCTGGAATTTATACGGATCCGACGCGATCGGATAGACCCGGCTGCCGAGCTGGGTCGCTTCCGCCTGCGTGATCGGCATGAACACCACCCGCGGATCATGCAGATGAAAGCACAACGAGTGGATGGGAACCTGCGCCTGATTGTGAGTCAACGTCCCATCCAGGGAGGCCCATTCCGTGCCGGGGTCCCACAAGGTCAGCGGCGTGTCCTGCACATGGCACAACGCATAAGTTCGGGTTCCGTCGGTGACCAGCACCGTTTCGGTCGTCTTGCTCTTGCTCGCGTCCGTGCCGAACACACCGGTCCGGGAAGCGGTGAAACTGGTCTGGACCCGGTTGGAGACGACTTCATTGAAGATTTCATTGGGCGCCAGGGCGCGGTTCTCCCGGATTTCCTGGGTCAGGGCGACGGAATTGGTGGCGAGTGTCTTGACTCCTTCGGCCAGCTTGGCGTTTTGGGCGCGCTCGGCCTGCACCTGCTGCTGCATCAGGGAGATCTGCCCGGCGGCAATGCGCTTATCCACTTGCGCCGCTTGCAACTGGCCGTTTAACTGCGCGATTTGTTGTTGCAGGGCGGCGGACTGATCTTTTTGTTTTTGGATCTCGGCTTCCTTCGCCGCGAGCTGTTCCTTGGTCATCGAAGTCTCGGTGGAAGTAACCTGTAATTTCTGATTCAGGTTCTGGATGTTGGCCTGGGCCGTGGCATACTGCTGCTCCAGTTCTGATTGTTTCTCCTGCAATTGCTGGGACTGTTGCGCGAACCGCGCCTGTTGCTGCTTGGCGGCATCGCGGGCCTTGGCAAGTTCCGCCTGTAACTGTTCGCGGTTCCGCTGCTCCTCGGTGAGCGCCATTTTCATGACTGCGGCGAGATCTTTCCCGCCGGCATCGGCCGGTTTGGGCGAGATATCCACCTTGGCCGTCGGCTGTTTGCCATCATCCTCGCCGGCCATTTTGCTGAGGTCCGTCGAGAACGTCAGCAGGCTCAACAGCAGGAAATCGCAGATGACGATAAGGATGCTGCGGTTCATGGCGGTTTAACGGTCGGCGGTGGCGGGTTCCTTGACTTCGGCCTCGAGCAGCAACCGGCGGCGCGCGGGGCGAAGATGGAAGATTTTAAACACACACACAAAGACGACGCCGAAGGACGTGGACGAGTAGGCGGCCATCAGGCTGAATTTGATGACTCCCATCGAAACGAGAATCAGCGAAAGGATGGTGCCGACAAAGCCCAGGTAAAGGCCGGCGTCAAACAGGTGGTCCTCGTTTTCGAGCAGCTTGAGTTTCATGCGCGGCGGGACGCTCTGCCGGCGGATTTCCGCCAGCTTCACGAGGCAGGCAATGTAGATCAAGCCCTGCAGCACGAAGAACAGCAGCAGGGTCAGCAGGATCATGTTGTTCATAATGGTTGGATGAGCGCGGGCGAATCGAGCCAGGACCACATTGCCCGTCGTGGGCACATGCAGTTGAAAGGTAAAACTCTCTTTCGGTGTCTCCTGGGCGAGAAACGGCTCGCTCAGCAGTAGCACCACCAGCAGGAATCCCAACGCAAATAAAATCTCACGGAACACGTGGAATCCGCGCACCTGCAACGGTCGTTCCAGCGACGATACGGCAGGACGCGCAAAATGCAACGCTGCGGCCAGGAGAAATCCGCTCGCCAGATAGGCCAGCCATTTCAGCCCGAACGCCAGCCATGGCAATCCCAGGCTGCAGCCCAAACCCAGGTGATGGCTGTAGCCGGTGCGGTAAAGCAGTTGATTGCGCGCCAGCAGCTCGTTCACTCCGCCCGCGCCAAACCTCAGGCTGGAGCCGAGGTCCGTCATGCCCGTCTGGCCGAAGTGCGTGAGGTATTGGGCCACGTCAGCCGGCTTGCCGGAAAGCACCACGGCGGAAAAAAGCACCGGCAATTGCGTGCCGCAATTCCGGGCCTGGTCCGTCAGGGAATGCAGCGTCCCCGCGTCCTCAATCCGGCCGGTGAACGCCACCAGCTGGTCCCAGTTGAATCGTTGTCCCAACGACAGCATGTCCATCAGCACCTGCTCCAAGGCCGGCGATTTTCCGCTGCGGTTGGCATCCGAGGCCAGCCTGAAGATGTTGTCCCCCAGGTCCGTGGTCAACCGCCCTTCCACCAGCAACAATCCGCAAGTCGTGATCGCCACATCAAAGGCCTGGCCGGAAGAAGATTGCGACGGGGTGAAGAGGACGGTGCTGGTCAATTCCCGGCATTGCAACAATTGCTGTACGGTGGGATTGGGCGAGCCGCGCAAAATTTCCAGGGCGACATCCCGGTTTATTTGCCGGACCATGATTTCGGTGAACGTTTCCGACGACGCATAACCTCCTTCAAAGAGGCGTTTCAAGCCGTTGTTGTTGCCCCAGACCAGCCAGTCAGGATGTTGTCGCAGGGCATTCGTCACCGCGAGGCCGAAACTTTCCCGGGCGGGAATCCCCTCCGCCTGCGCCGCTTGCAGATACATCCAGGCCGTTCCGAGGTTCTGCTGGTTTACGAGCGACAGTCCCTGGGCGGTCAAGGCCGGCGTGCTCCGTCCGGCCCTTTGGATGACGCTGACGTCCACCGCCCGCAAATACACCGGCACCAGCAAGCCGCAGAGCAACAGCAGCAGGCCGGAAACCATACAAATTAAAACCCATGACCATCGGTTCATCATGAATTCAACGCATCCTAATTGTCCTTAGACTGCACGTTGTAACCCCCTGTTCAAGCACGAATAATGCCCGAACCGGTGGCGTTGCACCGCGGTTCAATGCCCGGAAGGATGGCCCCGCAAGTCCCTGAATCCAAGCGTGGAGGAATGAGAGTCCCAAAATGAGATCCAACAAGACCTGATTTTATTTGCGCTGCCCTCGGCAGTTTTCAATGCACCTGTCAGATTTTACAATGCCGCCAGCACTTCTTCCGCGTGCTCCTCCGGTTTCACCTTGGGCCAGATCTTTTTGATGCGACCGTCCGGGCCGATCAGAAACGTCACGCGATGCGTTCCCTGGTATTTGCGGCCCATGAAACTTTTCTCGCCCCAGACACCGTACGCCGAGACGATCTTCTTATCCTCATCCGTCAGCAAGGTAAACGGCAGTTTGAACTTCTCCACGAACTTGTCGTGCGACTTTGCCGGGTCGGTGCTGACGCCCAGCACCACCGCGCCGCACTTTTTGAAATCCGCAAAATGATCGCGGAACGCGCACGCCTCCTTGGTGCAGCCCGGCGTGTCGTCCCGTGGATAAAAATAAAGCACGACGTTCCTGCCTTTGTAGTCGGCCAGCGAAACCTCGCCGCCGCCATTGGTTGCCGCCGAAAAATCCGGCGCCACGTCGCCGGCCTTCAGTTTAAGTTCAATGTCCTTGGTCATGGATTTTTTTATATTTTCGTTGGGGAACTGGCCGGATGCGAACCGAGCTGTCGCACGCCGTCCCAAACGTAAAGCACCCCGGAAATGCCCGTGCAAATCGCCGCACCGAGCGTCCAGCCTTTCAGCCACCGCCCGCTCAAGTCGTGGTCCCAGTTCAGCAAAATCCAGAGAACCACGATCATTTGCAGCACCGTCGCGATTTTCCCGCTGACGCGTGGGCGCACGATCACCCTGCCGACGGTGAGCCGGATGACGGCGATGCCCATGAGCAACAGCAAGTCGCGCCCAAGGATGGTGCCGGTGAGCCAGAGCGGAATTTGCCCGATATAAGCGGCGTGGTTGAAACTCAACGTGACGATGGCCGAGACGAGCAGTAACTTGTCCGCCAGCGGATCGAGAATGGCCCCGAGTTCACTTTTCTGATTGTAATGTCGCGCGATGTAACCGTCCACGCCGTCAAGAATCGCCGTGACCGCGAACGACAGCAGCGCCAGCAGCCGGTAGAGCTCATTGCCGGTCTGGAGGTAATAGATCAATACGACGACAAAAAACGGGATCAGCAGGATGCGCAGGATCGTAACTTTGTTGGCCGTCGTCATGGCAAATTACGCCGAAGTTTTACACGAACTTGATGAATTTGCACCAATTGAATTGGGTGCAAGGATCCGGAGCGCGGACCGCTGAGTCCGCGCGTTCCCCTTCGCCAATCTTTTGGAGTTTTCAAAGATGTTCACAACATGCGGACATGGCTGTCCGGGTTCCGGGTCAATCTGAGTAACAAACCCCCGCGCACTGCCCCCAAAGAAATGAAGCGTCAGGCATATTGCCTGACGTAGAGGGTGGCATCCTGCCATCCGGAACGAAGCAGAAGCGACAGGATAATGCGCGCTGTTTCACTCCTTTCTCACCAAGGAGGCTGCTTCTGCCGGCTGGAAGCCCGGCTACATGGCAGGCAAGATGCCTGCCGCCACGGGGCAGTGCCCAGGAGCATCCCCCCACCCGATGGCCACCCATTTTCCAGGGATGACTTTTGATTTGGAAATGGATATTTTGTCGCCAATGAAAGCGAATGAAACGAAACCTGTAGTGGGCATTTTGATGGGCAGCGATTCCGACTGGCCGACAATGAAGGCCGCCGCCGATGCGCTGACGGAATTTGGCATCGCCAGCGAAGCCAGAGTGATCTCCGCTCATCGCGACCCGCACGGACTGGAGGAATACGTTACCGGTGCCGCCAAACGCGGCCTGCGTGTCATCATCGCCGGCGCCGGCGGCGCGGCCCATCTGCCCGGTGTGACGGCCGCCTTCACCACCCTGCCCGTCATCGGCGTGCCCATTGAAAGCAAATCGTTGAAGGGACTGGACTCATTGCTTTCCATCGTGCAAATGCCGCCGGGGGTGCCGGTGGCGACGGTCGGCATCGGCGCGGCAAGGAACGCCGGACTGCTGGCGGTGCAGATTCTGGGCCTGGGCGATGACCGCCTGCAAACGGCGCTGGGGAAATTCAAACAACGGCTCGCTGATGAATCGCGCGCCAAAAACAAAACGCTCGCGCAATAATTTTTCATGCAGCGGCTCATCGAAGGCGTCCACAAGTTCCGCAACGAGGAGTTTGGCAATTACCGGAAGCTTTTCCGCAAGCTGTCGCAGCAGGAGCAACACCCGCACACCCTCTTCATCACCTGTTCCGACTCGCGCGTGCTGGCGGAACTCATCACCCAGAGCAAGCCGGGCGATCTGTTCGTCGTCAAAAACGTCGGCAACATCGTTCCGCCCGCCAGTGCCACCGGCGATACAAATTCCACGGCCGCCGCGATCGAGTTCGCCGTGGAATACCTGCGCGTCAGCGACATTGTGATTTGCGGCCACTCGCAGTGCGGCGCGATCTCCGCGCTGCTCGGCGAAAAGCCGGCGGGCAATTCCACGCCGCATTTGCGCGACTGGTTGCATCTGGCAGATCCAGTGCTGGACACGATGAAGAAGGACTACGCGCATCTCAAAACCATGGCGGAGCGCTCGACCGCCGCCGCCGGGGAAAATGTCCTGTTCGGCCTCGACAACCTGCACAGCTACCCGTGTGTGCAGGAACGGCTGATGGATGGCACGTTGCAGTTGCACGGGTGGTTTTTCAAAATTGCCACGGCGGAACTGTTCGCCTACGACCCGAAGACGCGGCAGTTTTCCCCACTTACCAGCGAGACCTGAAGAGGTTGCGCGTCAACGCCCGCTGATGGATTTCAAGGCAACGTGTCCTTGGGAAAGACATTCCCCACGCCTCGAATTACTTCATTTTTGCCGGATAACAGATTGTCTTAACGGGGCAATTAACATCCGTGCTTTTCTGGTATAAAGCCTGCTGGAGGGTGAGTCGAATCGGAACCGGCTTGGGGAATGGCCGGAAGGAAGCAATCAACACCATAAAGACTATGACTGAATTTATTGTAAAACGCACTGGCAAGCTGCTGTTCCCGCATCTCGCGCGCGACCAGCGCAAACATCAGATGTTCATCGTCTTCCTGGTCCTAATGACCAGCCTTTTTGCCACCTGTTCGTTGGTGATGTGGATGACGTCCGGCCGTCACTGACGATATCGGGGCCAGCTTGATTCACCGCGGAGCGTATGTGCCTGCCCTCGTTGCACCATTCCCGGCGTACGCTTTCGGGCTGTGCGACTGGTTTATTCGAAGTCGCCACTTCTGAACGGTTTAAACTTGCGTAGTTCCACCCTGCCTTTCCCTGGGCGAACCTGGACACGTCGTTGGTACAGATTCGCCCCCTCGCCATCGGCGTTTTTCAATTGAAAATCAGCTTGTGGTTGGTCACAGTGCTCTCTCCGGCGGGAGAGATGGCAGAGTGGTTTAATGCGCACGCCTGGAAAGCGTGAATAGTCCAAAAGGCTATCGGGGGTTCGAATCCCCCTCTCTCCGCCAGTTTGAGTTTTGCAGATTTTCGCGCTGACGCGCGTTTGTGGTCGTGAGGTCGGAATTGAATTCGGCCAATAGATTCCACGGGTATTTGAACTCCACCGCCAACGATTTCTCCGCCACTTGAAAGTTCGAACCGATTTTTTTGAGAAAATCGCGATTCTTCTCCCGGTTTCCCTCGGCGAGCAAAAAAGTGGCTTGTTTGGCCTCTAAAACGAACTGGATGGCCGGTTCGAACCGATTCTGGCGGTTGTGTTCAAACGCCTCCAATTTTCCCTTCAACTCTGCCTTTTGATTAACCAGAATATGTTTCTTGGAAACATATTCGGTTTCGCTGATTTGCTCGTTTAGCCGCATATCGAGCAAAAGGTCGATCTGCTTCTCACATGTCGCTACATCAGCTTTAAGGCCCGCTATGGCGGCTTCCTGGCCTTTGGCCGCCGCTGTGCGCTCCTTCTCGAGCTGGCGGATCATTTTGTCGGCTATGGTGCTTTCCAGCGCCACACGTTCAATTGTCCGGTCAACCTGCACGGCAATGGCTTCCTCCCGCACGTATTTTTGCGTACAAGGCACAAGGCGCTTGGTGCAGCGCAGATAATTGTGGCCCTTCTGCGTCTCGGTGGTGATGAAACAGCCGCATTCGCCGCATCGGAACAGGCCGCGATACAGGTACGGCTTCAATTGGGGGGTCTTGGGCTTGCTTTTCTGCGCCGTGACTTCCTGCACGCGGTCGAACAGGCGCTTGGTAATGATCGGCTCATGCCTGCCCTCGTACAGTTCGCCGTTAAATGCCATCACTCCATGAAAAAAGGGGTTCTTGAACATCCATTGGTAATCAGAAATGGACATGCGCTTGTCTATCCGATACGGCGGCAGTTCAAACGCGCACAGGCCGGTTCCATTGAAAAACAAAAGAATCAGAACCAGGCAGGCGGCGATGCGTCGCGTCACATTCCAAGTTTATACCGGAACAAACCGAATTCAGCAATGGCGGGGCCGACGGGAGATTTTATAATTCGCAGCCGCACCTTGATGGTGGTGACGGGCGCGGCCGTCTGAAGCATGCGGCAATTGCCGATGCTCGTGCCGTCGGCGCATTGAACCCATCCGCCATCCTGCCACCGGTCAACCGCGAACGCCTCGACACGCTGGCCCAGCGGCAGAAATTCGCGGGTGCGGATCAGGTTGAACGTGACCGGCTCCTTGAAGGCCAGCACGAGTTCCGCGTTGGTCACGCCGTCGTCGGTCGCCCAATAGGTGTCGCGCCGGTTGTCCAGGACTTTTTCCGGCGCGAAATGCGGGTCATTGCCGCGCGTGTTGCTCGCCGAGACGCTGGCGTTCATCGCAAGATCATGGTCAAACGTCTCGTCCATGAGACGCCGGAAGCCCAGCAAGGCGCTCACGTCGGTCGGATGAATCTGCCCATTCCGGTCCGGCGGCACGTTCAACAACAAATTCGCGCCGCGCCCGACGGATTTGAAATAGAGATCCATCAGGTTCTGTGGCGACCGCACCTTGTCATCCTCGTTCGCATGATAAAACCAGCCGGGGCGGATTGAGACATCGCACTCCGCCGGCAGCCAGTGCGTGCCCGGACGGTCGCCGCGATTCAACCGCTTCTCATCCGCTTCGCCGGGCGCAAACTCGGCGGCGTTCAACGTGGCCCAACAGGTTTCGCCGGCTTCGCCTTTCTCGTTGCCCACCCAGCGCACGTCCGGTCCGCCATCGCTGAACAGGCAGGCATCCGGCTGCAGCTCGCGAACAATGCTCCATGTTTCCGGCCAGTCATAATACGACTTGCGGTCAATCACGCGCTTCTCCTTTGCGCCGCCGTAATAGCCGTCGCCGCCGTTCGCGCCGTCGAACCAGATTTCAAAAATTGGCCCGTAGTTCGTCAGCAACTCGCGGATTTGATTGCGATAATACGTGATGTAAGCCGCCGTCCCATATTCCGCGCGATTGCGGTCCCACGGCGAAAGATAGACGCCGAACTTCAACCCGTGCTTGCGGCACGCCTCCGCAATCTCCTTCACCACGTCGCCTTTGCCGTCTTTCCACGGACTGTTCTTGACCGAATGCTCGGTGAACTCGGACGGCCACAAACAAAAACCGTCGTGATGTTTGCACGTCAAAATGAGTCCATTCATGCCGGCCTCCACGGCCGTGCGCGCGATCTGGTCCGCGTCGAAAGCGGTGGGATTGAAGTTGGTTTCGCTTTCATCGCCGTAGCCCCACTCCTTGTCGGTGAACGTGTTCATGCTGAAATGCAGGAAGCCGTAAAATTCCGTTTCATGCCAGCGCAGTTGCCGCGCGCTCGGCATCGGACCGTATGACGCAGACGGCTCGACAATTTTTGCCTGCGCTGATTTCAAGCCGTCGGCGCGGCGAAAATTCACATTCATTTCTGCCAGTCGTTTTTCGTGAACATCCAGCCGGCGCGCGAAATCGTTCCAATTCCGCGCGTCCTTTGCCGACCAGTCCACCTCGGCCAGCGCGCAGGCGCGGGGAAAAAACATGTATTCCGCCTGCCGGAAATTGGGAATGTATTCCGTCCACAAATTGCCCTGCGCGCCGAGAATGTGCGCCGGCAATTCCGGCGCGAGGTTTTTTGGCATCGGTTCATACGCATAAACTTTTTCCAGCGGCAGAAAACCGCCGATGGCAAACGGCTCGGCGGATTGGTTGGTGGACTGATAATGGTCAAGGTAACAAAAATCAATCGGCGTCATCACCGCATCATGACCCGAGCTCGCCGCGTCCGCGCCACCGCCGATCCAATCCATCACCACCGCGTTTTTGGCCAGCCCGCCCTGCAGAATTTCGCTCCAGCCGACCATCGTCCGTCCCTGCGCGTTGACGAATTTTTCCATCCGCCGGATGAACCAGCTTTGCAGTTCCTCCTCGTTCTTGAGGCCTTCGTGTTTTATCAACGCCTGGCAGTCCGGGCTGTTTTTCCAGGTGTCTTTCGGCACCTCGTCGCCACCGAGGTGAATGTATTTTCCGGGAAACAATTGAAAGACCTCCGTCAGCACGTCGTCCAAAAATTGAAACGTCTCCGGCTTTGCCGGATCGTAGATTCCATTGAACACCCCGCCAATCAGCGGCGGAGTGAACGGGCCACCGGTGCAACTGAACTGCGGATACGCCGCCAGCGCCGCGCTGGAATGGCCGGGCATTTCAATTTCCGGAACGATGGTGATGTGCCGCACCGCCGCGTATTTCACAACTTCCCGGATGTCGTCCTGCGTGTAATAACCGCCGTAACGTCCGTCAGAACCGTAGGCCGTGCTGGCATTCGATTCCAGCCCGAAGCCAATTCCTGACCGCCAAGCACCGGCCTGCGTGAGCTTCGGGTATTTCTTGATTTCAATCCGCCAGCCCTGGTCGTCCACCAGATGCCAGTGAAACATGTTCAGTTTGTGCAGCGCCATTTCATCCAGCAGCCGCTCGACTTCCAGCTTGGTGAAGAAATGCCGGCTGACATCCAGCATCAGCCCGCGCCATTTGAACCGCGGCCAGTCCTCAATCCGAACGCACGGCATTTGCCAGTCCGCGCGGTGGACGACGTTGGAAGAAAAAATTTCCGGCGGCAGCAGTTGCAGCAGCGTTTGCACGCCATAAAACAAGCCGGTCTCGGTCGGAGCGCGAATCACGACGGAACCCGGCGCGACCGTGAGGTCATAACCTTCCGTGCCGAGATTTGTGTTCGCATTCCGGGTCGTCAGCAGAATGGCATCCGGGACGGCGGCGCTGGAAAACAATTTCCTGTGCAGGGCGAGCGGGTAGCCGGTGGACTGGCGCAGCCGTTCCGCCAGAAATTTCCCGGTCGCCCGCGAGCCGGAGTCCACGCAGATGCGCGTGGCCGGCGTGAGTTTGAAAGCGCCGGCCTGAAGCGTCACCGATTGCGGCCACGGAATGAGGGCCGGTTCATTGGTGCCGGCAGCGGACGCGCTGGCCGCCAGCAGACCGAGCAGCATGGTGGCAACGGCGGTTTTCATGTTCATGTTCTTGGTTGTTCAGGGTTTTGAGGTCTGTGATTGTTTCTCCGCGATGACTTGCAAGGGAAGCCGGATTCGGATGTCATCCGATGCCGCACCGATCAGGATTTCATAGTTGCCCGGTTCGACGACGTATTCTTCTTTCAACGTGTCCCAATAACGAAACTCCCGCACCGGCACTTCGATTTTCGCGTTCACCGTTTTCCCCCGCGGCACGGGCAAGCGGCGAAAACCGCACAGCGCCTCGCGCGGCTGCGGCACCGCCGATTTCAAGTGGCGGAAATAAACCTGAACGACCTCGTCGCCGTCCCGGTCGCCAACATTGGTCACGTTCACGCTCACCTTTAGGGTGTCATCCGGCGCAGCCTGCGGGCAATCCAATTGCGCGGACTGATATTGGAACTTTGTGTAGCTCAACCCGTGGCCAAAGGCAAACAGCGGCCTGCTGCTGAAATAGCGATACGTCCGGTTCGCCATCGAGTAATCGGTGAAAGGCGGCAAGTCCCTGGTGGAGCGATAAAATGTGACCGGCAACCGACCGGCGGGATTCACGTCGCCGAACAGCACTTCAGCCATGGCCGTTCCTCCCGCCTGGCCGGGATACCACGCCTGCACGATGGCCGGAATGTGTTTGGCCACCCACGGCATCGCCACCGCACCGCCGCTGCAATTGACGAACACGACCGGCCGGCCGGCAGCCTGCAACCGCTTGAGGAACTGAACCTGCATATCCGCCAGTTCGATGCGCGTCCGGTCGCCGCCGTGAAAACCATCATAGTTCACATGCAAGTCCTCCCCTTCCAAGGCGGGGCTGAGTCCGCCGACGTAGATGACCGCATCGGCGGTTCTCGCCGCCGCGAGGGCCTTCATTTCGGCCTCGGCGGTTTCAACCTTGTTTGTGTCGTCCGGGTAGGTGGCCAACGGACAACCCGGCTCGAAAATGACCGTCGCGTTGGTGCCGGCGAGACGGCGGATGCCGTCCAAAATGGTCACCGGATGCGACGGCGTGCCATAATAATTTCCCAGCAGCATGGAAACCGAATCGGCGTTGGCCCCAACGACCACCAGCCGTTTGATTTTGCTCCGATCCAGCGGCAGCACGCCGTTGTTCTTCAACAGGACGATGGATTCGCGCGCCATCCGCAGCGCCAAGGCCGCGTGGGCGGGCGTGTCGTTGTCGGTGACGGGAATTTGCGCATAGGGCACGTCGGCCGGCGGATCAAACAAGCCCAGTCGGAACCGCGCGGCGAGCAACCGGCCCAGCGCGGTGTCAATGTCCTGTCCGGTCAAGAGCCCATGCTGTATGGCATTGGTCAGATCCTTGTATTCCGAGCCGCAGGTCAAATCGCAGCCAGCCTTCACCGCCTCCGCGGACGCCTCCTCAAATGTCGCCGCATATTTGTGGAACACCACCATGTCGTAGATCGCGCCGCAATCGGAAACCACATAGCCCTTGAAACCCCATTGCCGCCGCAGCAGGTCGGTCAGCAACCATCGGTCCGCACACGCCGGAACGCCGTTAAGCCGGTTGTAGGCGCCCATCACACCGCCGACGTTTCCCTCGCGCACCGCCGCTTCAAACTGAGGCAGGTAGGTTTCATAAAGATCGCGCTTCGCCGTGACGGCATCAAACTCGTGCCGGATCGCCTCCGGTCCGCTGTGGACGGCGAAATGCTTGGCGCACGCCATCGCCTTGACATATTTCGGGTCGTCGCCCTGCAATCCTTGAATGAACGCCACGCCCAGCCGCGAAGTCAGGAACGGGTCTTCTCCGTAAGTCTCCTGTCCGCGGCCCCAGCGCGGATCGCGAAAGATGTTGATGTTCGGCGACCAGAAGGTCAGACCGGTGTAGTTGGCGCTGTCGCCTTGATGCGCCTTGGTGTAGGCGCTGTTTTTGGCGCGGGCCTCGGTGGCGATGACATCCGCCACCTCGCGCAGCAACGGCGGATTCCACGCCGCAGCCATGCCGATGGCCTGGGGAAAAACGGTCGCCACGCCATTGCGCGCGACTCCGTGCAGACATTCGTTCCAGTAATCATAAGCCGGCAAACCGAGACGCGGAATCGCCGGAGCGTGGTTGCAAATCTGCTCCACCTTCTCTTCGAGCGTCATCCGCCCGACGAGATCGCGGACACGCGCGTCAAGCGGCTGCGCGGGGTTTCGCCACAAAGCCGACGCGTCGGCGGTGGATGACTCAGCTGCCCAGGCAACGCTCTCCGGCAGCAGCATGAAACAGACAACTGCCGGCAGGATGCTCAACATCAGAAATTTCTTCCGCCAGTCATGCCAGCCCCGGAAGTGGCACCGGGGATCATGACCAGATTCCTGTTTAAGAAATTCCATTGGGACCGGTTGTTTTTTCAAAATACTTTGACTTGATTGTCGCATCGTTGCAGACAATCCGCTTTCACGCAAACGCGGGACTGGGCAGACCTCGATCCGCCGCCGGCCCGGGCGCGTTTTCCGCCGGGCGCGCCCGCCAGAACTTGCTTCAAGCATTCCAAGCTTACAATGAAGAAAAACTCCCGGCACTCACGCAAACAAGGGAGTTGCCTCACGCAACCTTCCCGACAAATAATGTCGCCATGCATTCTTCCAAAGGCGGACTGAGCGCGGGCCACACCTGCGAATTCCGCGCGGTCGTCCAATCAGCGACCGGCATGGCATTCGGCAGGGAAATGAAATTTGAGCCGGGGAAATCATGGACGTGATGGCCGCAAACAAATTGCCTCGACGGCCGTTATTGGAACTGCTGCTGGTGATGTTGTTTTGGCCAGCCAGTCTCACCGCCGGAACCGCGCAGCCCGGCCTCCTCAAATCGGAATTTATTTTCGATCCGAACCCCGTGCCGAGCTGTCATGCCTCGACGATTGTTGAAGCGCGGGACAAAACGTTCGTCGCGGCGTGGTTCGCAGGCAGCGCCGAGGGCCGGCCCGATGTGAGCATCTGGTCTGCGCGCTGCATTGACGGCAAGTGGA
>Ga0265320_10000610_pt1 | contig 27422 bp, 25 predicted proteins | sample 4827metaG_FD_202087 | JGI IMG/M metagenome (GOLD analysis project Ga0265320, IMG submission 202087) | Rhizosphere microbial communities from Carex aquatilis grown in University of Washington, Seatle, WA, United States - 4-8-27 metaG | ecosystem: Host-associated > Plants > Roots > Rhizosphere >... | reverse complement strand
TTAAACCGGCTGACAGCGAACATAGGTTGGACATTCATGCTTAGGTTGCCACGTCAACTTGGCAACCTAGCTTCGGGATTCTCCTCCTCATAGGGGGAAAATGGCGGAGAGGGAGGGATTCGAACCCCCGGTTCCCTTGCGAGAACACGTGCTTTCCAAGCACGCGCATTAGACCACTCTGCCACCTCTCCTAAAACCAACGAACTGGCATAAATGCCCGTCCAGCCGCAGTCGGTCAAACCTCAATCGGGCGCCTACCGCATCCGTCCGCGAACGGCTTCCAAGTTGCGGCGCGCTTCTGCATAATCGGGATTCAAGCGCAGCGCCTCCCCGTATTGCGCCGCGGCGTCAGGCAGCCGGCCCGATTCCATCAGAACCGTGCCCAAGTTAAAGTGCATGCCAGGATTTGCTGGCTGCAGCCGCAGCGCCGCCTCGTACTCCGAGACAGCCTCGGGGAGATGCCCCGTCCGCGAAAGGATAAGCCCCAGGTTCGCATGCGCCTCCACAAAATCGGGGTGCTTGGCAAGGATCGCGCGGAGTTCGCCAGCAGCCTCTTCCATCCGGCCCTGCTGCAGGTAAGCAAAGGCAAGGTTGTTGTGGGCATCGATGAAAGCCGGATCGATTTCGAGCGCCCGCTTGCAATGGACGATCCCCTCGTCGATCCGCCCCACCTTGCACAGGGCCAGCCCGAGGTCGCTCTCCGCGCGGGGGTTTCCGGGCCAGCTTGCGACGGTGTCGCTCCAAATCCCCACCTCCGTGGAATAGGCCTCATTTCGCCGGACGGTCGCCGCGCAGGCGAACCCCGCGAGCCCAAGCGTCAATCCAAGGAATATCCACGGACGCCCACAGATCCTCCAGAGGATCGCGGTCGCAAGCGCGACCACTGCCGCAAGCGGCAGGTACATCCGGTGTTCGGCCATCGTCTGCGATGCGAGCGGGATCACGCTGGAGCTGGGCGCGAGGATCACGAAAAACCATGCCCCGAGAAAACCAAGGGCCGGCTTTCGGCGCAGCGCGACCAGCGTGGCAGCCAGGAGAGCACCGATCAGAAGCGCCTGGGGCCAGGCCTCGCCAAGGCCGGTCGCCAGCCGGCTTCCGTAGTCGAGGACGAGCGGATGCGGCCACGCCGCGAGCCGCAGGTACCACACGATGGCCTCGCACTGGGTGAGCGCATACGACCAGGCGGAGACTCCCGTGCCAAAGCCGGACGTCCCGCCCCGGTTGGCACCCGAGCCAACCAGCAGGACAAGGAGAACGATCCACGTCGCCGCCAGCCCGAGGTACAGGCCCCTTCGACGCCGCCACGCATCTCGGAAGCTTCCGGAAATGAACGTCCGGTCATAGAGGAAGACCACGGCCGGCGCGGTGGCCATGACCTCCTTCGTCGCCATGCCGAGGAGGCAGGCGGCAACCGCCAAGCCAAACCATGCCCCTCGCATCGGTGAGACCCCTCCTGATTCTTCCGTTCCGCTTTCCGCTTTCCGCTTTCCGATTTCGCCCGCGCTCGATTCCGCTCCCCGCAGGAAACAGTAGATCGTCACGAAGTAGAAAAGTCCCATCAGCGACTCCGTCCGCTGGACGACGCAGGTGACGGATTCGGTCAGCAGCGGATGCACGGTCCAGATCAGGGCGACGGCAAAAGCAAACAAGGTTGGCTCCGAATCGGACTCCAGCTTCCGATTTCCGATTTCCGCTTTCCGCTTTTCGATTTCGCCTTCCCGCTTTCCGATTTCCGATTTTGCATGCCCGCTTTCCGCTTTCCGCTTTCCGCTTTTCAGCCCCAGCGTCCTCCGCACAATCCCGAACAGGGTGATGCCCGCAAGGATGTGGATCAGCAGGTTCGCGGCATGGTAGCCCCGCACGTCCAGCCCTCCCAAGGCATAGTTGAGCGCGAGAGAAAGATTGACGAGGGGGCGTCCGCACACGGAGGCCTGCGCGGGTGGCGAAAACACCGGCCCGAGCGGCCACAAGTGCCGGATCGTCAGGTTTCCGACAATCGATGGTCCGTCATCGAAGACAAAAGGCGCCGATATGCTGGTGGCGTACGCCACGCATGCGGCCAAGGCAATCACGGCGCCGGCCGCCGTGGGCAGCCAGCCCGGCATCCTGACATCTGACCCGGCCCGGTGGTTCACTCGGGGCACGCTGGCCTCGAGTGACAACCGTGTAAAAGACTAATAACCGAGACCGTGCCGCTCAGCGGAAGCGGCCCCCGCCATGAAACCCGCCGCCGTGGAAGCCGCCGCCATGGAAGCCGAAACCGAAGCCAATCGCGATCGGCGGATACCAGCCCCACCCGTAGGAATATGGATAGGAATAGGGATAGGGAGCGGGTGCGTAGTAATAAGCCGGGGCAGGCGTGGTGTAGACCACGGTGGTGGTGACCGGCGGCGCCGCAGGCGGCGGGCTGGTGGGAGCAGGCATCGAGGCAGGCGCCACAGCCACCGAAGGGTCGGCGGCGGACAGCGGCTGGTAGGAGACGGTGTTCACATAACCGTTCGTGTACTTGTAGGTCACGGTGATCTGGGTGCTCGTCTGGTCGATCTGCGTGATCGTGACTCCCTGCGCGGCGGCGGCCTTGGTCAGTTCGGCGGCGCTCGGAAGCTGCGGCACATAGACGATCTCGTTCGGTGCGGCCACTCCGGGAGTGGCTGCCGGGGCGGCGGGCGCCTGCGCGAGCGCCGCGGTGCCCAGCGCGGCGGCGACGATTGCGGCGATGGCGAATTTATTCGTTTTCATGGCTTGATTTTTTCGGGAAGATTGCGGCCTCGGGGGCGGTGAAGGATGAGACCGGTTCATGCTGGAAAGGTGCCACCTTTTTAGACGGATGCAACTTGCGGCTGGTTACTTTGTTACCATCGGAAATCCAGGAGTTTGGCCCTTCGGGACGCCCGTCAGGCCGCCTGGGGCCCGCGCCTCTCGCGGAGGAAACCGATCAGGATCGCCCCGAGAAGCGTCGAGGCCGCAAGGGCGATGCCGCCCGCACGCGGTGAACCGGAGGCGGCCTCGGCCAGGACCCTCAGGTTCGGAGCAAGGAATCCCCCGACCGCCCCGATCGAATTGATGAGGGCGATGCCGGCGGCGGCGTTCCCTGCGGAGAGTTCGTTCGCAGGGAAGGTCCAAAAAATGGGTTGGGCTCCGATAAAGCCGGCGGCGGCGAGGCAGAGCCCCGCAAGGCCGAGGCCGGCTTGCTGGGTGGTCGAGAGGGCAATCCCCACGGCGGCCATCCCGAGCGATGACGCGGCCGTGGCGCTGACGCGGCCGCAGCCCAAGGCGAGCCGGGGAACCGCATACGCGGCGGCCAGGGCGCAGAGCCACGGAATCGCGCTCACGAGGCTCACGACGAGGCCAATCTTCCGTCCCATGAGAGACGCGACTTCCGCGGGAAGGTAGAAGGCGACGCCGTACACGCTCATCTGGATCAGGCCGTAGATCGCGCCCAGCCGCCAGATGCGCCCCATTCCAAGAACAGGCAGCAGGCGGCCGTGGCCGCCGGCTGTTATTCCGACGCCGGTCTCCGCAGCAAGAGCAGACTGCAGGGCCTCCCGCTCGCCGACTCCCAGCCAGAGCGCCTCCGCGGGCCGGTTCGTCAGGAAGACGCACGCGGCGGCGCCCGACAGAACCGCAAGGGCCCCCTCCACGAGGAACATCAGCTGCCAGCCCCGGAGTCCGGCCGCCCCGTTCACCTCGAGCAGGAACCCCGAAAGCGGGCCGCCGAATATCTGGGCGAGGGGCGCTCCGAAATAGAAGACGCCGAACATTCCCCCTCGTTCCCGCGCCGGAAACCAGGAGGCCAGGTACCAGATCATTCCGGGAAAGAACCCGGCCTCCGCCGCGCCCAGGAGAAACCTGAGGGTGTAGAAGGCGGGCGCCGTGCGCACGGCCATCATCGCCGCCGAGACGATTCCCCAGGCGATCATCGTGGAGCCGATCCAGACCCGCGCGCCGACGCGGCTGAGGATCAGGTTGCTCGGAATCTCAAGGAGCGCGTAGGCGACGAAAAATATTCCGGCCCCGAATGCATACGCTCCCTCGCCGAGTCCCGTGTCCCGCAGGAAATCCTGCTTTGCGTAGCCGATATTGACCCGGTCGAGGAAAGCCAGGACGTAGAGGAGGAGCAGGAACGGAACAAGCCGCCACGCCGCCTTGCGCACCGCCGTCGCAAGGAGCGGGGGCATGCGTTCAGTACACGGCCCGGCCGCCGGTCAGGTCGAACGTAAAGCCGGTGGTGAAGCTCGCCTCGGGCGAGACAATGAAGGCCGCCATGGACGCCACCTCGGCGAGCGTGCCGCAGCGCTTCATGGGAATCTTGTCGGTCATGTACTTGACCTGCGCCTCGGGGAGCGCCTCCACCATGGGAGTCAGGACAACTGCGGGCGCCAGCGCGTTGACCGTGATGCCGGCCCCGGCGTATTCCTTGCCCTGGACCTTGGCCATGCCGATAAGGGCCGCCTTCGAGGACGAATACGCCAGCATCCCGGCGTTGCCCTCCTTTCCCGCGATCGAGGCGATGTGCAGGATCCGGCCATAGCCCTGCCGCTGCATGGCTGGGAGGACGCATTTCGAGGTCAGGAACGGGCCCCGTACGTTCACGCGGAAGACGAAGTCGAAGTCCGCGGGAACCACGTCGTGCGAAAGAACGTTTGTCTTTCCGGTCGTCCCGGCGCTGTTCACAAGGACTTCGATCTTTCCGCGAAGCGCGAGGACGCCGTCCACGGCGCCCCGAACCGAAGCCTCGTCGGTCACGTCGACCTGGAAGCACTTGCCCTCCCCCGCCCATTCGGCGTCGAGCGCGGCGAAAGCCCCCGGATCCCTGTCGAAGACCGCCACGAATGCTCCCGCCGAGCGAAGACGACGGGAGATGGCGAGGCCGATGCCGGATGCGCCGCCGGTCACGATGGCCGTCTGGCCCTGGAATGAGGTGGGTGCCATGGGGATCGGTTGGTTTTCCTCTAAAAAAATGGTGCTCAGGACAGGAGTCGAACCTGCACGCCTTACGGCACACGCCCCTCAAACGTGTGTGTCTACCAATTCCACCACCTGAGCAGAAAAAAGGGGAAGTTGGACTAAGAGGAATCCTCCGCGCGCTGTCCAGCCCGTAAAGGAATCTCTTGGGTCCAAGTCTGGCCGGAGCATGGTCCTGCCAGACTTGGACCCAGCAGGCGGCGTTTCGTTTTGCGGGTTGCGGGAATCGGCCCGAGGGACATCCTTTGGGCCCTTCCCCGGATGAACCACGACGAGATCAAAGCGGCCCTGCTGGCCTCCTACGAGAGCCAGGGGGGCATCAACCACCTGGACGGGGTCAACCTGCCCTCGCAGGAGTCGGTCAACTCGCTGGCTCGCGACTGCATGCACCTCCTATTCCCGGGGTATTTCGAGGACTCGGCCCTCGAAAAGAGCAAGGTCCCCGCGCACGTGGATGCCCTGCTCACACGGATCGAGCGCCGACTGAAGGCCGAGGTTGAGAAATGCCTGAGGTTCTCCCGGGAGGCGGACGCACCCGCGCGGGCGGAGGCCGCCGCCTCGCAGGCCCTCGGGCAGTTTCCCGAGCTGCGAAAGATCATCCAGACGGATGTGGCCGCCGCATTCGAAGGCGACCCGGCCGCCGGAAGCGTTGAGGAGATCATCCTCGCCTACCCCTGCGTCCTCGCGATTTCCCTGCAGCGCGTCGCCCATGTCCTATACCACCTCAAGGTGCCGCTCCTGCCGCGCATGCTGACCGAATTCGGCCACGAGCGAACGGGCGCGGACATCCACCCGGGAGCGCGCGTGGGCACGCACTTTTTCATAGACCACTGCACGGGGGTCGTCATCGGGGAGACCGCGACCATTGGCAACCACGTGAAGCTCTACCAGGGCGTGACCCTGGGGGCGAAATCGTTCGAGGTCGACGACGCGGGAAATCCCGTGAAAGGCGTGAAGCGCCATCCCAATATCGAGGACCACGTCACGATCTACCCGGGAGCGACCATCCTCGGGGGCACGACCGTCATCGGCCGCAATTCGGTGATCGGCTCGCATGTCTGGCTCATGAAGTCGGTCCCGGCGGAGAGCATCGTCTACTACCAGGGCGAGCTGACCTCGATCGTCCGCGAGCAACGGAACAAGCCCAAGGGAGAGAAGCCGGTCACGATCAGCATCGACCAGGCCGACTGGATGATCTGAGGCCGGTAGCCCGTGTTCATGAAATATCCGGGCTAGGAGCGCGCCGCCTGCCGGTCGGCAAGGGCGAAGGCCACGTCGCGCGCGAAGAAGGGCCCGTGGTACACGAGCCCCGTGTAGACCTGGACGAGGGTCGCCCCGGCATCGAGCTTCTCGCCTGCGCTCGCCGCATCCGTGATGCCGCCGACCCCGATCACCGGCAGCCGGCCGGCCGTGGCGTGCACGATGTAGCGGATGATGTCGGTCGAGCGCCGGCGCAGCGGCGCCCCGCTCAGCCCGCCCGCCTGTTCGACTCCGGAAAAATACCCGGTCCGGGCAATCGTCGTGTTCCCGGCTATGATCCCGTCGAGGCGGTAGGCGGTGACGACCGAGAGGACGGCGTCCACCTGGCGAAAATTCAAATCGGGCGCGATCTTGAGGAGGATGGGCACGCGGACCCTCCCCGGCTGCGCGGCCCGGGAGCGGTTCGCCTCAGTCACCGCGGCAAGCAATTCCCGAAGCCTTGCCTCGTCCTGGAGCTGCCTCAATCCGGGCGTGTTGGGGCTCGAGACGTTGAGGACGACGTAATCCGCGTAATCCGCCAGCCAGGTGAAGCTCGCAAGGTAGTCCTGGGTCGCCTGGTCGATCGCGGCGTCCTTGGACTTGCCCAGGTTGATCCCGAGGGGAATCCGGCGCCTTCCCTTGCCCGGGCGACGGGCGAGCCGGGCGGCGACCGTCCGGGCGCCGTCATTGTTGAAGCCCAGGCGGTTTATGATGGCCAGCTGGACCGGGTAGCGGAACATCCGCGGACGAGGATTTCCCGGCTGTGACCGTGCTGTGACCGTGCCGATCTCCACATGCCCGAATCCGAGGGCGGCGGCCGCGGGCCAGGCCAGGGCGTTCTTGTCAAAGCCTGCGGCCAGCCCGACGGCATTCGGGAACGAGAGCCCAAAGGCCTCGATCGGCCGGGACGACAGGGGAAGACGGTTGGCGGCCTCGAACGCCCGGCACAGGGGTGGCAGCCTGCCCAATGCGGCCATCGCCCGCACGGCAGCCTCGTGCGCCCTTTCGGCGTCCATCCGGAAGAGCGCCGGCCTCACCCATTTCTCATAAAGAAAGCCCATTATTGCGGAATCGTGAAAACACGGTCGGAAAACGCAAGTACCACAACTGGGCCGGAAGTTCCAAACTCTCTCATTATCAATGCATCGCGAATGCGTTTTTTGTGCTTGTTTTTTAACCCTCCGCTCGCACGCTGCGCCTAAATTTTCCTCAGTCCATGGCCAAACCCACTTCCACACTTGAATGGTGCATCGTGCGCCTCGGCGAAGACCACAACTGGTGGGTCGCGGAAACGAGCGACCCGGTACGCTGGGACGTCGACGGCCTGAGCGTCGTCGATCCAAGGCAGGTCGCGCATCTCGTCGAGCTTGTCGATCCGCTGCGCGACTACGGGTTCGACCAGGATCTCTTCGAGGCCGCGTTCATACCCTTCCGGATCGACAAGGACCTCGGCTCGGGAAAGGTGCGGCTCAAGCGCACCAAGGAGTCTTTCTTCGATTCCGAAGAAAAGCTCTTCGCCCTTCCCGATATCCTTGACGAGGAGAATGGCCCCTACGCCGACCTTCTCGACCACCTGACCCGCTGCAGGGTGAAGATGCTGAACGACCTGTTCGAATTCGCGTCGAAGCTTTCCGTGGACGAGGTCGAGGAGGAGCTCCGCGAGGAGGAGAACACCCACTTCATCGAGGGCAGGGCCGTGCACACGTTCGAGGAACTGTGCGCCATCCTCGACTACATGCCCGCCGGGCACGAATCCGACGAGGAGCATCCCGCAAAGGAGGTCGAAGTCGACGAGGACCTGCCCGAGGTCGACGCCGCCGAGGAGGAGAAGCTGAAGAACGACGAGTCCCTCAAATGGGATGAGGATGAGGACGAGGAGGAGGACGAGGACGGAAAGAAAAAGGATGAGGACGGCGAGGAAAAGGACGAGGACTCCGATGAGGAGTCCGACGAGGAAAAGCCCCAGAAAAAATCCAAGGGCAAGAAATAGCCGGCCGGGGGATTATTTCCCGCCGAGCTCGGTCGCCATTTCCTTCGCGAAGTAGGTCAGGATCATGTCGGCGCCCGCGCGCTTGATCGCCAGGAGCGATTCGCGCCGCGTGGCCGCGAGATCGAGCCAGCCGAGCTTGGCCGCGGCCTGAAGCTGCGAATACTCCCCGGAAACCTGGTAGGCGGCCACCGGCTTCGCGGTCGCCTCGCGCACGTCCCGGATGATGTCGAGGTAGGGGCCGGCCGGCTTCACCATGAGGATGTCGGCGCCCTCCGCCTCGTCGAGCGCGAGCTCCGTGAAGGCCTCGCGGCGGTTGGCGGGGTTGAGCTGGTAAGTCGCCTTGCTCAAGCGGTGGGTGCCCGCAGCCTTTGCGCTGCCGACGGCGTCGCGAAAGGGGCCGTAGTAGGCGGAGGCGAACTTCACCGAATACGCCATGATTCCCGTCTGGGTCAGTCCTTCGGCATCCAGCGCCCTGCGGATCGCCCCCACCCTCCCGTCCATCATGTCGCTCGGCGCGACCAGGTCCACGCCCGCCCACGCGTGCAGCACGCCCATCCGGGCCAGGATGGCCACCGTCCGATCGTTGTCCACGTCGCGGCCGTCGCCGGTGAGGACGCCGTCGTGGCCGTGGCTCGTGTAGGGATCGAGCGCGAGGTCGGTCATGACGACCAATTCGGGCACGGACTTCTTGATGGCCCGGACCGCGCGCAGGACGAGGCCGTCCTCGCGGAGAGCGGCCGTGCCCTCCTCGTCCTTGAGGCGGCCATCGAGCTTGGGAAAGAGCGCGACGGCGGGCACGCCGAGCTTCAGGAGCGCACGGCACTCCCTGACGAGGTCGGCGACATTCCGGCGGAAGACGCCCGGCATCGAGGGGATCGGCTCGGGCCGGCCCTTGCCCTCGACGACGAAGAGCGGTGCGATGAAATCCTCCGGCCTGAGTACGGTCTCCTCGACGAGCGAGCGCAGTCCGGCCGTGCGCCGCAGGCGGCGGGGGCGGCGGATCAGGTCGAGCTTGAAGCGGTCGGGCACGAGGGCAGTAGAAAGCGGAAAGCGGAAGGCGGAAAGCGGAAAAGGGGGACCCATGCCCGGCCTCGCCTCGCGTTTTCGCTTTCCGCCTTCCGCTTTCCGCTTTTCCCTGTCCTGTGCCCCTCCGCCTTTACGATTCAATGACGCGCGAAATGCGCGAGCTGCAGCCCGCCCAGCCAGACGGGGTCTTTCGCTTCTATAATTGCGGGTTAACCGTCTACGCGGCCGGCCATATCGGCAACTTCCGGACATTTCTGATCAACGACGTCATCCGCCGGCTGCTGGAGCTCGAATTCGGGAAGGACAAGGTGCGGCACGTCCGGAACCTGACGGACGTGGACGACAAGACGATCAAACAGGCCCGGGAGGAGGGCCGACCGCTCGGCGAGGTGACGAGGCGCTGGACGGAGAAGTTTCGCGACGACTGCGCCGCACTCAACTGCCTGCGTCCCTACGCAGAGCCGCGAGCGACCGATCCGCAGCATATGCGCGAACAGGTCGACATGATCGAATGCCTCATGCGGAAGGGGAATGCTTACCGCGTGCCCGACGGCTCGGTCTATTTCAAAGTCGGTTCATTTCCCGGCTATGGCGCGCTTTCGCGGCTAAAGGAACGCGAACTTCAGCCCGGGGACACCCTGAAAGCCCTTGCGGCGGACGCGGATGAGAAGGAGGACGGCAGCGACTTCGCCCTCTGGAAAGCCTGGAAGCCCGACGATGGCCCCAACAAATGGGCAGGCCCGGATGGTGCCGCGGAGGGGCGCCCCGGCTGGCACATCGAATGCAGCGCGATGAGCAAGGCGATCCTGGGCGAGACGATCGATCTGCATACGGGAGGCGTGGATCTCCTCTTCCCCCATCACGAGAACGAGATCGCGCAAAGCGAATGCTGCAATGGGAAGCCTCTTTCCCGCCATTGGTACCATAGCGAGCACCTGTTGGTGGACGGGAAGAAGATGAGCAAAAGCCTGGGCAACTTTTATACGCTCGGCGACCTCGTCGCCCGGGGCTTTTCCCCATTGACGGTGCGCTACGCCCTGCTCGCCGGTCATCCTCGCAAGCAGCTCAATTTCACCCTGGATTCGCTTCACGCGGCGGACAGCGCCATGACCAAGATACATTCGTACTGGCAGTCCCTGCCTCCCTCGGGCGGGCGGACAGACCTCTTCAATTCCGTGCTGGACGAGCTTCGCGAGGATCTCAACTTCCCCGCGGCCCTCGGCGCATTGTTCGTCACATTGAATCGCGAGCATCCCAACGGCGTCAGCAGGAGCGCATTCGAAACGGTCGTCGAGGGCGCGCTCGGTCTGCTGAGGCCAGGCGGGCCCCAAGCCGCCGGAATCGAGGTTCCCGAACCGGTTGCGGCACTGGCCGAAAAACGCTGGGCCGCGAAGCGGGCAAGGGATTTCAAGGCCGCCGACGCCCTCCGCGAGGACCTTGCCGCCGCAGGCTGGTCGATGCTCGACGGCAAGGACGGCTACAAGCTTGAGCCCGTGAGGAAATAGGCGAGTCTTTGCCTCCCAGCCCCGCGCATCCATGCCGATGACCCCCATTGAAGAACTGCGCCATTCCGCCTCGCACATTTTGGCGGCGGCGCTCCTTCGCCTCTTTCCCGACGCCAAGCTCGACATCGGTCCGCCGACCGACACGGGATTCTATTACGACATCGATCTGGACCACAAGCTGACCCAGGACGACCTCGCCCGGATCGAGGCAGAGATGAAGAAGATCGCCGACGAGAACCAGCCCTTTCTCCGCAAGGAGGTCTCGCGGGAGGAGGCGGCCCAGATCATCGCCTCCCGGGGCCAGGAGCGCTACAAGCTCGGCCGCCTGGCCGACATCCCGGAGGGCGAGAAGATATCCTTTTACCAGAACGGCGAGTTCATGGACCTGTGCGCCGGCACGCATGTCCGCTATTCGAGCAAGCTCAAGGCCTTCAAGCTCACCTCAATAGCCGGCGCCTACCACCGCGGCGACGAGAAGAACAAGCAGCTCCAGCGGATCTACGGCACGGCCTTCCCCACGAAGGAGGAGCTGGCGCAGCACCTCGAGCGCGTCGAGCAGGCCAAGCTCCGCGACCACCGCAAGCTGGGGAAGGAACTGAAGCTTTTCGTCATCGACGACGACGTGGGCCAGGGGCTGATCCTCTGGACCCCCGCGGGTAGCATCCTCAGGCAGGCGCTGCAGGACTTCATCGGGGAGGAGCTCCGCAAGCAGGGCTACCAGCAGGTTTTCACCCCGCACATCGGGAAACTCTCCCTCTACAAGACCTCCGGGCACTTTCCGTACTACAAGGACGCCCAGTTCTCGCCGATCATCGAGAACGAGGCCCTCGCCGGGATCCTCAGGGAAGGCTGCTCCTGCGGCGAGATGATCGCCCGTCTGGACGCCGTCTCAGGCAAGCTGCGCGAGGACATCAACGCCCGCGCCGGCCGGGAGGTCATCTCGGCCGACCGCGTGAAGCCCGACAACCTTCTCCTGGAAGGCTTCCTCCTGAAGCCGATGAACTGCCCGCACCACATCAAGATCTTCGCATCACAGCCGCATTCCTACCGCGAGCTGCCGGTCCGCCTCGCCGAGTTCGGGACGGTCTACCGCTGGGAGCAGTCCGGCGAATTGAACGGCATGACGCGCGTGCGCGGCTTCACCCAGGACGACGCCCACCTCTTCTGCACGGAGGACCAGGTCGCCGCCGAGCTGATCGGCTGCCTCTCCCTCGTCAAGATCGTCCTGACGACCCTTGGCATGAGCGACTACCGCGTTCGGGTGGGCCTTCGCGATCCCGATTCCGGCAAGTACACCGGCGATCCCGCGAACTGGGACAAGGCGGAGGCCGCCTGCCGCGCCGCCGCGCAGACCCTCGGCGTGCCCTTCACCGAGGAGCCCGGCGAAGCCGCATTCTACGGCCCGAAAATCGACTTCGTGGTCAAGGACGTGATCGGGCGCGAATGGCAGCTCGGGACCGTGCAGGTGGATTACAATCTGCCGATCCGTTTCGACCTGAGCTATACCGGCGCGGACAACCAGGCCCACCGCCCGGTCATGATCCACCGCGCGCCGTTCGGATCCATGGAGCGGTTCTGCGGCGTCCTGATCGAGCATTTCGGAGGCGACTTCCCGGCGTGGCTGGCGCCCGAGCAGGTGCGCCTCGTCCCGATCAGCGACAAGGTTCTCGACTACAGCCAGTCCCTCCTCGCGCAGCTCCAGGCGGCCGGGGTGCGCGCCACGCTCGACGCCCACAGCGACAAGCTCGGCGCCAAGATCCGCCGCGCCGAGGTCGAGAAGATCCCCTACACGCTCGTCCTGGGCGCCAAGGAGGCCGAGGCGGGCGCCGTCAGCATCCGCTCGCGCGCGCGCGGCGACGAGGGCGTCCTTCCCTTTTCCCAGTTCCTCGATCGGATCGGGGCCGAGGTCAGGACCCGGGCGCTGCCCGACAGGAAGAAGGCCTGACCCGGGGCTCTCAGATCGCGCTCTCGCCGCGCTCGTCGGTTCGTATCCGCACCGCTTCCTCGAGCGGCACGACGAATATCTTTCCGTCCCCGATCTTTCCGGTCTTCGCGGCCCTGGAGATCGCCTCGAGCGCCTTGCCCGCCATTTCATCGGCGACTGCAATTTCGATCTTAACCTTGGGAAGGAAGTCCACCGTGTACTCGCTTCCGCGGTAGATCTCGGTGTGCCCCTTCTGGCGGCCGAAGCCCTTGACCTCCGTGACGGTCATGCCCTCGATGCCGGCGGCGGCGAGCGCTTCCTTAACTTCTTCAAGCTTGAACGGTTTGATGACGGCGATGATCAGTTTCATGAGAGTGTGTTTGGATCGGTGATGAAGGGGGACGTGCTGTCAGAGGACGTAACCTTCCTCGCCATGCTCGTTGATGTCGAGCCCTTGGGTTTCAACCTCCTGCGACGGACGCAGGCCCATCACGGCCTTCACCAGGTGGCCGAGGACAAAGGTGGCGACGATGCTGAGGGCGAGCGTGATCCCGATCGCCTTCAATTGCTCGGCGTAGAGGCCGCCGTGGGCCACGAGCCGCGCCAGCCCGTTCCGGTGGGCCGCGGGATTGGCGTCCGTGATGTTGGCGTTGACGGCGCCCGTGGCGAGGACGCCGGTCAGGAAGGCGCCCAGGGTGCCGCCGACCGCGTGCACGCCGAAGGTGTCGAGGGCGTCGTCGTAGCCGAACCATCCCTTGAACTTGGTGACGAAGAAGTACGGGACGATGGCCGCGAATATCCCGATCGCGACGGCCCCGTTGGCGCCGACAAAACCGGTCGCCGGCGTGATGACGACGAGGCCGGCGACCGCGCCGGAGCAGAATCCGAGTATCGAGGCATGGCCCCGGGTCACCCGCTCGATCATGCCCCAGGTGAAGCAGGCCACCGAGGTCGCCAGCGTGGTCGTCATGAAGGCGTTGGCCGCGATTCCGTCGGCGGCCACGGCCGAGCCGGCGTTGAATCCGTACCAGCCCACCCAGAGCATGCATGTGCCGACCATGCAGAGCACCATGCTGTGAGGCGTCATCTTGTTCTTTCCAAAGCCGAACCGCGGGCCGAGGATCATGCAGAGGATGAGGGCGGACCAGCCGGAACTCATGTGGACGACCGTGCCGCCCGCGAAATCGATCGCGGTGATCCGCGCCGCCTCATTCCAAACGCCGTTCATGAGGCCGGTCGCGCCCCACACCATGTGGGCCAGGGGAAAATACACGACGAGCATCCACAGGGCCGTGAAGAGCAGGATAGCATTGTACTTCATGCGCTCGGCGACGGCGCCGACGATCAGGGAGGGCGTTATGATGGCGAACATCAGCTGGTACATCGCGAACACGTTCTGGGACACCCAGAACGCATAGTCGGTGTTCGGAGCCGAGGTCACGCCCCTCAGCATGAAGAATTCGCTGCCGCCGATGAACGGGGAGTTGAAGCTCTTCCCGAAGACCAGGCTGTAGCCCACGGCCCACCAGAGAATGGTCACCATGCCGGCTATCCCGAGGCATTGCCCCAGGACGGACAGGACGTTCTTCTTCTGCACCAGGCCGCCGTAAAAGAGCGCCAGGCCGGGCAGCGTCATGAAGAGCACCAGGGCCGCGCTGGTCATCATCCAGGCATTGTGGCCGGGGCCGGGCACCCCCGCCAGGGCCTTCCCCGGATCCCCGTTCGTCACATAGGCCTCGAGGGCGGCAAGCCGCTCGTCGACGGTCGGCCGGGGAGCCGCCTGGGCAAATGCCGGACTGCATACCGTGAACGCGAATGCAACGCAGGCGAGTAGCGGAAAAATCCGCGCATGAAGGGGTTTCATGCTAGCGACAGCTAGCATGAGCTAACCCAATGTCATTCCTTTATTTTAGACCGCGGCGTCGCCGCGCTCGTCGGTCCGGATCCGGACGACCTCGTCGAGGGGAAGGACGAACACCTTGCCGTCGCCGATCTTTCCGGTCTTCGCCGACTTGACGATCGCCTCGACCGCCTTGCCCGCCATGTCGTCGGTCACAGCGATCTCGATCTTAACCTTGGGCAGGAAATCCACCGTGTATTCGCTTCCCCGGTAAATCTCGGTGTGACCCTTCTGCCTTCCAAAGCCCTTCACCTCCGACACGGTCATTCCCTCGATTCCGGATTCGGCGAGGGCCTCCTTAACCTCTTCAAGCTTAAAGGGCTTAATTACGGCAATGATAAGTTTCATGGGGTTTGATTTGGTGCGAGGCGCCGGATCGGCGTCGCCCAAAGGGTAGCAAACCCTGTGCCAAGGCACCCCCCTTCCCTACTCCGGCATGACCGTCTGCAGGTGAAGCTCCTTCAGCTGCCGGGGCGTCACCGCCGTTGGGCTGCCGGCCATGAGATCCTGACCCTTCTGGGTCTTCGGGAAGGCTATCACGTCCCGGATGCTGGTCGTGCCGCACAGGAGGGCGGCGATCCGATCGAGCCCGAAGGCGATGCCCCCGTGCGGCGGCGCCCCGAAGGTGAACGCCTTGAGCATGTAGCCGAACCGGCTCTCGACGACGTCCGCGGGAATCTTGAGCACCTCCTCGAAAACCTTCTTCTGAAGCGCGGGCTGGTGGATCCGGATCGACCCGCCGCCGAGCTCCATTCCGTTCAGGACGACATCGTAGTGCTGACCGCGGACCTTCTCGGGAGCCGAATCGAGCAAAGGGACGTCCTCGGGGACCGGCGCTGTGAACGGATGGTGGGTCGCCAGATGGCGTTTTTCCGCCTCGTCATAGGTCATCAGCGGGAAATCGACGACCCAGAGGAACTTCCAGTCGTCCGGCCGGAGCGACATCTTGCCGCGCTTCTGCAGGAGGGCCGCGGCCTCGAGCCGTATCCGGCCGAGGATCGAGCAGGCCTTCTCCCAGGGAGCCGCCGCGAAAAAGACCACGTCGCCCTCGGCCAGGCCGAGATGCCCGGCCACCGCGGCTTTTTCGGCCTCGGAGAAAAACTTGACGATCGGCGACTTCCATTCGCCGCCCTCGACCTTGATGAAGGCGAGCCCCTTGGCACCGAGGGACTTGGCGACGTCCTCCAGGTTCTTGAGCTCTCCCTGCGAAAGGTCCGCCAGCCCCTTCGCGTTGATCGCCTTGATCACGCCTCCCGAGGCCACCGTGCCCTGGAAGACCTTGAACGCCGAACTCCGGAAGGTCTCGCTCAGGTCGGAAAGCTCCATGCCGAAGCGGACGTCCGGCTTGTCCACGCCATACCGGTTCATCGCCTCGGAAAACGACAGGCGAGGAAAAGGCGTCGGGACGTCGGTCCCGAGGACGTCCTTCCAGACCTTCTTAAGCATCCCCTCGAAGAGGGCGTAGATGTCCTCGCGCGTGACGAAGGAGGCCTCCACGTCCACCTGGGTGAACTCCATCTGCCGGTCCGAGCGGAGATCCTCGTCGCGGAAACAGCGGGCGATCTGAAAATACCGCTCCACCCCGGCCACCATCAGGATCTGCTTGAACTGCTGCGGCGACTGCGAGAGGGCGTAGAACTGCCCCGGGTGGATCCGCGAGGGAACGAGGTATTCCCGGGCGCCTTCCGGGGTGCTCTTGAAGAGGGCCGGGGTCTCCACCTCGATGAATTCCTGCGCGTCGAAGTAATCGCGGATCGCCTTGGCCGCCTGATGGCGAACCCGGAGGTTCCGCCGCATTTTCGGGCGCCTGAGGTCGAGGTAGCGGTAGGTGAGCCGCAGGTCCTCGTTGACCTTGTCGCCGCCGGCATCATCCAGCGGAAAAGGGGGCGTTTCGGAAACGTTGAGGACATCGAGCGCCGTGGCGTCGATCTCGATCTCGCCGGTCGGAAGCGAGGCGTTCACGGTCCCCTGCGGGCGCTCGACGACCACGCCGGCGATCGCGATCACGGACTCCGGCTTAAGCTGCGCCGCCTGGGCCCCCAGCCCGGCGTTGCCGCGCGGATCGAACTTGACCTGCGTGATGCCCTTGCGGTCCCGCAAATCGATGAAATTGATGCCACCATGGTCGCGGACCGAGTCCACCCAGCCGGCCAGGGCAACGGTGGCGCCGAGCTCGGCCTTCGTGAGTTGTGCGCAGTGATGGGTTCGCAGCATGGGGATAGGAAAGTATGCGATAGGAGATTAATGCAGTTTTGTCACGCCAAGGCGCGGGCCCTCAGCCTCGGGGCTTGGTCACTTCCACGAAAGCAGTGAGCAGCGCACGATCCTTGTTGTAGCACCAGTTCTCGCGCCTGAAGTCCGGCGGACGCCGCTCCGAGGTCACGGGATAAGGCGCGAAGAGCCGCTCCAGCTCGCTTTCCGTGAAGTAACGCACCCCGTGTCCGTAGGGCTTTCCGCTCTCGGCGCAATCGGTCGTCAGGAGGAGGCGCCCGCCGGGGGCCAGGCAGCGGTACATCGCGGCCAGCGCCTTCTCGACCGCCGGAACGTGCTCGATGACGGAAACACTGGTGATCAGGTCAAAGGTCCCGTCGGCGTACGGCATGTTCGTGACGTCCAGCGAGCGCACCTCGAGGTTCCCCGCGCCGCGCCTCATGACGCGGCACCAGAGAAAATAGGGCGCCTCGGAGGGCTTGAGCGGAAGGAGCCCGATCCGGCGCATCAGGCTCTTCTGCAGGCGGGCACGCGTGAGATCGGAAACCACGACGCGGCTCCCCAGTCGGGCGAGCCACAGGCCGAGGTACGTGTTGAAGGAGCCGGTGTCGAGGACCCGGCCGAGCGGTGCCGTGCCCGATGCCGCCGGGAACGCGGGCAGCCTCTGCAGGACCTGGTCGAGCTCCCAGTCGCGCTGACGGATGGGATAGGAGAAACCCGGACCGACCCTTTCGCGGACAAAGGCGTCATAGGCGGCCATCCGCGCGCGAAAGCCGTCGCCCAGCTCACCCGCCTCGAAATATTTCATGAGGAGAGGATCAGGCTCTGCCCCGTCATTTCCACCGGCTTCGGCAGATTCATCAGTTGGAGGATCGTCGGAGCGATGTCCGCGAGCCGCCCCCCCTCGCGCATCTTCGTCCGGCCCGCGGCGAATCCCTCGCCCACGACGAACACCTCGACCAAGTTGAGCGTGTGCTGGGTGTGCGGGACGTTGTGCACGGGGTCCCACATCTGCTCGCAGTTGCCGTGGTCGGCGCAGATGACAGCCATGCCTTCCTTCCGGGCGAGGGCGTCCAGGAGGATGTCCACCCCGCGATCCGTCGCCTCGACCGCCTTGACCGCCGCCTCAAGGGATCCCGTATGCCCGACCATGTCGGGATTCGCAAAATTGACGACGATCAGCCCGTATTTTCCGGACAGGATCGCCTCCCTCGCGACCCGGGTCACCTCGACCGAGGACATCTCCGGCATTTCGTCGTAGGTGGCCACCTTGGGGCTCGGCGGACAGGCGCGCTCCTCGCCCGGAAAGGGCTCCCCGCGGTAGTTGTTGAAGAAAAAGGTCACGTGGGGGTTCTTCTCCGTCTCCGCGCAGCGGAACTGGGAGATCCCCGCCTCGCTGACGACCTCGCCCAGGATGTGCTTCAGCTTCTCCGGCTTGGGAAGGATGACGTGGACCGGCAGGCCCTCCTCGTAGGCGGTCATCGTTGCGTAGTAGAGGTCGAGCTTCTTTCCGCGGTCGAACTCCTTGAAGCCGTCGATCACGAAGGCCTTCGTGATTTCCCGGGGGCGGTCGCCCCGGTAGTTGTAAAACACCACCGAGTCGCCGTCGGCGATCGACGCGAGCGGCCTTCCATCGGCGCCGACGACCCACGTCGGGACGATGAACTCGTCGCCCTTCTGGGAGGAATTGAAGGGCTTGTCGTAGTAGGCCTGCACGGCCGCCTCGGCGCTCGGCGCCGTGGCCTCGGCCTTTTTTCCCGTCAGCATCGCATAGGCCTTGTTAACGCGGTCCCAGCGGTTGTCGCGGTCCATGGCCCAGAACCGCCCGCACACCGTGGCGATGGCTCCCATCCCGATCTTCCGGCACTGCTCATCGACCTGGCGGACGTAGCCGAGCCCGCTCGCAGGCGGCGTGTCCCGCCCGTCCGTGAAGGCGTGGATGAAGACCTGGCCGGCCTCGAGCCCGTCGGCCTTCGCCTGGCGCAGCAGCCCGTAGAGATGCTCGAGCATGCCGTGGACGCCCGCGTCCGAGACGATGCCCATGAGGTGCAGCCGCGAGCGCCGGCTCTTCACGCGGTCAACGGCGGCCCGCCAGACCGGGTTGCCCGCGATGAGGCCCTCGGCGAAAAGCTTGTTCAGGCGGACGAGCTCCTGGTCCACGATCCGGCCCGCGCCGATGTTCTCATGCCCGACCTCGCTGTTGCCCATGATCCCGTCGGGCAGGCCGACGTCGAGGCCGGAGGCCTTGATCAGGGTGTGCGGGTACTGCGCGTGCAGCCGGTCGTCGCACGGCTTCCTTGCCAGCACGACGGCGTTGAACTTGTCCTGGGTCGGGTCCGGGTTCTTGCCCCAGCCGTCGCGGATGACCAGGAGGACGGGCTTGCGCGCATTGTTCATCAGAAATGGGAAACGGGGCCGATTTAAGGTAACAGGAAAGAAAGGTTAAAGGCCTTTCCGGAATTATTTTCTTCCACCGACGAATTTTGGCCCTCAGCTTGCTGACCAGTCAGCTTCTCGATGACACTCATCATCAGGGATCAGCTCGTGAATCCACCCACGTGGTTCGCCTCCTTCCGCGACCTGACGCTGTACTGCCACATCTTCCTTCGCGACGATGTGGTGATCGAGTCAGACGACATCGACACCTATTACAGGTGGATCAAGCCGCGCGGCGGCATGGACTTCATCGAGGACTTCGTGCGGCCCGGCGAGGAGGACGGCCTGCACCTCGATACCGAGCGTAACTACCCGCGCACCGTCGTGACCGACCGGATCGCTCCTGAAAACGTGCACCGGCTGATCCACCACATCCGCGCCTGGCGCGGGGCGGCGTAGGCGGAGGCATCGTCCGGCTGCGCGCGGGGACGGCGAATTTCCGGTTTTCGCTTTCCGCCTTCCGCTTTCCGCTTTCTCATCCTGCATGCCCAAACGTGCCGTGCTGCTGGTGAACTTGGGATCCCCGGACTCCACGTCGATCCCCGACGTGCGCCGCTACCTGCGCGAATTCCTCGGCGACGAACGCGTGCTCGACATGGCGGCCCCGCTGCGCTGGCTCCTTCTGGAAGGCGTCATCCTCCGCAAGCGTCCGAAGGAGACAGCCCATGCTTATGCGTCCATCTGGACGTCGGAGGGTTCCCCGCTGCTCGCAACCTCGCGGAGGGTGCAGAGGAAACTCGCGGTCGTCCTCGGGCCGGAGACGCCCGTCTACCTGGCCATGCGCTATGGCCAACCCTCGATAAGCGGAATCGTCGGGCAGATGGCCGCGGACGGGATCGATGAAGCCCTGCTCCTTCCCCAGTATCCCCACTTCGCGATGTCGTCCTGGGAAACGGTGACGGCCAAGGTCGATGCCGAGGTCGCGCGGCGCGCGCCCCGCCTCAAGGTCACCTGCATCAGGCCGTTTTACGCAGACGCCGACTACATCGAGGCGCTCTGCGCCGTGTCGGCGCACCACGTGGCCAAGCCCCACGACCACCTGCTCTTCAGCTACCACGGCCTGCCCGCGCGCCACATGAGAAAGGCCGATCCGACCGGCCGCCACTGCCTGGCCTCGCCGGATTGCTGCACCACGCCTTCGCCCGCTCACGCGACCTGCTACCGGGCGCAGATATTCGCCACCACCCGGGCCTTCGCGGAGCGCGCCCGGCTCGAGCCTGGAAAATACTCGGTGTCGTTTCAGTCGCGTCTGGCCGGGGAGCCCTGGCTCGAACCGTACACAGACGTGGAGTTCCAGCGGCTGGCCGCAACCGGGATCAGGCGCCTGCTCGTGATCTGCCCGGCGTTCGTGACCGACTGCCTGGAGACCCTGGAGGAAATCTCCGTCCGCGGCCGCGAGACCTTCCTCTCAGCCGGGGGCGAATCGTTCGAGCAGATTCCCTGCCTCAACGACCAGCAGCCCTACATCGACTTCCTCGCCGGCCGGGCGAGGAGGTGGCTCAGCGCTTAAGGTTGAGGACGATAAAGTAAATCGCTGTGAGGGTGAGCCCGGCAAGGCTCAGACCAAATTTCATCATGCTATTGAGCAGGCGCTTTTCCATCTCGGAAACATCGAGTCTCAACTGCGTGATTCCAACATCGAAGCTGGCTTTTGTCACATAGTTGCGCAGATCCAGCCTCTCATCAAGTCCGGGCACCGTGACCAAATTAGATCCCTTGATTTCTCCTTCGATGGCCTGAGCCAGGGCCCTCGCCTGTTTCGGCGAAAAATCCGCGGCTTCCAGGATTCCGAGTGTGCTCGCCTGCATGCTAATAGTGTGGGTTGGGTTGAGGTTGCGGTCAACCGGTATGATAGCAACCCGCGCCACGGGCCTATTCCCTCCACGTGAAGGCGTGGCAGAGGGCGACGCCGGCCGCATCCGCCTCGTCCGGCGCCAGGACCCTGCCGTGGCCCAGCATCGCCATCACCGTCCGGGCCATCTGCTCCTTGCTCGCCCTGCCGGCCCCCACGACGGCCTGTTTGACCCGCAGCGGCGCATATTCGAAAACGGTAAGGCCGCCCAGGGCGGCGGCCGCCATCGCGGCGCCACGAGCCGCGCCGAGGATCTGCGCCGTCTGGAAATTCTGGACGTAGATCGTCTGTTCGATGGCCACGTGCCGCACCGTCCCCAGAGCGAGCGCCGCCGCCACCTCGCGGTGGATCTCGCCCAGCGCCTCGGCCATCGGCCGGCGCGCGGCCACCTTCACGGTCCGGCAATGCAGCAGGACGGGGGCCCGCCCAGGCGCGAATTCAACGAGAGCGAGCCCGGTGCCGCGAAGCGAGGGATCGATCCCAAGAACGCATCCGCGGAATGCAGGGCGGCTCAGGGTGAACGCGCTGCCGCCGGCCGCGGAGCGCGCGGGCATGGGCCGTCCCTCGAGCTTCGCTTTCCACATCTCCCTGACGGACATTCGGGACACAGCCCACTCCCGTAAAAATTTCTGTCGCGGGCAAGCGCTCATCCTCCTTTACTGCGCGGAATGACCTTCGACGACTCGCTCGCCGAGACCACGCGGACCCTGCAGGCGCTGACGGAAATCCGCCCGGCGATCGACCGGGCGGGCCAGCTGATCCTGGAGACCCTGCGCGGCGGCGGGAAGCTTCTCGTCGGCGGAAACGGCGGCAGCGCGGCCGAGGCCGGGCATTTCGCGACAGAGCTCGTCGGCCGCTACGCCAAAACCCGGAGGCCCCTGCCCGCGGTCGCCCTCTCCTCGGACAGCGCACTCCTCTCCTGCATCGGCAACGACTTTGGCTTCGAGCAGATTCTGGCCCGCCAGGTGACGGCCCTCGCAAAACCCGGCGACCTGGTCGTCGTCCTCACCTCCAGCGGCAATTCGCCGAACGTCGTGGCCGCTCTCAACGAGGCCAGAAAGCTCGGCGTCTCCAGCCTCGCCTTCCTCGGCCGCGGCGGCGGCGCAGCCAGGGGACTCGCGACCTGCGAACTCGTCGTCCCGGGAAAAAGCGGCGCCGCCGCCCAGGAGGCGCACCTCTTTCTGATCCACCACTTCTGCGAATTGATTGATACCGCTTTTTGACATGGAAACCCCCGTTTTTCTGACCGAACTCCTCCACGCGCGCTCGCCCTCGGGCTTCGAGACGGAGGCCCAGGCTGTCTGGGACCGCCACGTGAAGCCCGCGGCCGACGAGTACCGCAACGATGCCCTCGGCAACCGCCTGGCGACGCTCAATCCCGGCGGCGATCCCGTCCTCATGCTCGCGGGCCACATCGACGAGCTCGGGCTGATGATCACCTTCGTCAACAAGGACGGCTTCCTCTATTTCGAGACGATCGGCGGCCACGACCGCACCGTTATTTCCGGCCGCCGGGTGATCATCCAGACGGCGGGCGGCACGGTCAAGGGCGTCACCGGCAAGCGAGCGATCCACCTCATGGACGAGGCCGACCGGAAGAAGGTCCCCGAGATTCACGAGATCTGGATCGATATCGGGGCCAAGACGAAGAAGGAGGCGCTCTCCCGCGTGGCGATGGGCGACGTGGCCACCTACGACCATGAATTCGACCTGATCCACGGCTCGATCGGCGTCGCCCGCGCCTTCGACGACAAGGCCGGCGCGTACATCGTCGGCGAAACCCTGATCCGGCTCGCCAAGCAGAGGAAGAAGCTGGCCGCGAAGATCGTCGCCGTGGCCACGACGCAGGAGGAGATCGGCGTCCGCGGCGCGACCACTTCGGGCTACATCGCCGATCCGCACATCGCGGTCGCGGTCGACGTTGGCCATGCGACCGACCACCCGGATTGCGACCAGCGCAAGTACGGCGAGACGAAGCTCGGCGGCGGCCCGATCATCTGCAGGGGGCCGAACATCAATCCGAAGATTTACGACCGGCTGGTCGCCGCCGCGAAGAAGCTGAAGATACCCTACCAGCTCGAGGGTGCCCCTCGGCCGACCGGCACCGACGCGCGGGCCATCCAGGTGGGCCGCGGCGGCGTCGCGACCGGGCTGATCAGCATTCCCCTGCGCTACATGCACACGCCGAGCGAGGTGGTGGACCTGGCCGACGTGGAGCGCTGCGTCCAGCTCCTCGTCGAATTCGCCAAGGGCCTCGAAAAAGGCGACTACGGACACTGGTGAAGCGCCTGCTCGCGCTCGACGACGGTCGGATGCGAGTGGAAGAAGGCGCCGAACCAGGGATGGGGCGTGAGATTTGCCAGATTTTTCTCCGCCAGAAGGTGCAGGGCTCGCACCAGGGGCGCCGGCCCGCCTGTCGCCTGCCGGGCAAACGCGTCGGCCTGGTACTCATGCCGGCGCGAGAGCAGGTTGCTCAATGGGGAAATCCAAAAGGTGAGAAGCCCGCTCAGGAGTCCGAACAGCAGAAAGGACGGAGCGAGGGCGGCCGGCGGAAATCCGAAGGCCGGGTTGAACCATGCGCGACCGGCGAGCCACGCGATCAGCGCGAATCCGACGAGGAGCGAGACGGCGCCGATTGCGAGCCTCTGGGGTATGTGGCCCCTGCGATAGTGGCCGATCTCGTGCGCGAGCACGGCCTCGAGCTCCGCGGGCCCGAGCTGCGCGATCAGGGTGTCGAAGAGGACGATCCGGCGAAACCGGCCAAAGCCCGTGAAATAGGCGTTCGCATGCGCGGAGCGCTTGCTGCCATCGATCACCTGGATCGTGGACGCGCGAAACCCCGTCCGATCCGCGAACGCAAGAAGGCGCGAGCGCAGCTCCCCTTCCGGGAGCGGCGAAAGCTTGTTGAAGAGCGGCAGGATCAGACGGGGATAGAGGACGAGCGCGGCCAGCTGGAATCCGAACACGAGGGCGAAGCCCCACAGCCACCAGAGGGGGCCAACCCGGCGCACGAGGGCAAGCAGGGCCCACAGCAGCGGAAATCCGATCGCGAAGCCAACGGCCAGGCCCTTCAGCCGGTCCGCAAGCCAGAGTGTCAGCGTCGATCGGTTGAAGCCGAACCTGGCCTCAATCCTGAATTGCTGCCACCATTCGAACGGCGCGGAGGGAAGCGCCAGGGCAACGCCTGCCGCGATGATGAAAAGGGCGCCGCTCCAGGCCGCGCCGGGGGCGCCCCACTCTCCGACCCGGGCATAAAGCCGCGGCAGGAATCCGCTGAAGAGCGCCACCGCGAGAACGATGGCATCGAACGAGGCGGCAACCGAGCCGAAGCGCGACTTCTCAAGGGTGTACTCCGATGCCCGGGCGTGGGTCGCCGCATCCTGGATCGCGGCGACCCCCGGCGGCGGCGATTGCGAGCGCCGCCGCACCTCCGCCCGGTTGAGAGCGGAAAGCGCGAGCTCGGCCGTCAGGCGGACAAGGATCAGCGCGGCGACCGCGAGTCGAACGATCATGGCTCGAAACCGATGGGTCTCACTCCCTGCTGGCGCGCCAGCGCGATGTCGACCTCGGAAAATCCGGGCGATCCCAGGTTCGGCAGCGTGCTCTGGAGTTCCTGGGCCCCGTACGAGAGGGCCGCGGCGAAGGGGGCACCGCTCAGGAGAGTCGTCTCGAGAGCCATCAGTTGTCCGCCTGAGGGTGCGTCGTAGACCGCGATAAAGCAATGCCCTGGCCGAAACATGAGCACCGGGCGCAGGCCTATCCGGCGGAAGACGGAGGCCAGGAGCACAGCCCCGTCCACGCAGTTGGCTCCCTGGTCGCGCACGGACTGGTCCAGGAATCGCACATACTGGGTCGAAACGTCCGACACTCCGCCGCTTACGGTGGCGAGATCCACGTAGCTCAGGCTCCGGGCCGCCAATGCCTCCCAGATCGCCTCCATCTGCTGGACGACCGCGCCGGGCCCCAGCCCATAGCCCGCGAACCGCTCGATGCCGCCGCGCGCGGCGGCCTCCTGGAGAAGCGTGTTGATCCAGGGGTGGTCCTCATTGACGAACGCTGCGTAACAGATGCTGGTATCCTGCCAGGAAGCCAGATCCTGGTCATAGACCCGCGAGACGGCCTCGTTCACCGAGTGAACCAGGCACGTCAGGGTCGTCTGCACGGTTCGGCCGCCGGCCGCCACCGATATGGCGAACAATTCCGGCTGGCTCTGGGAGAAGCCGCGGAGCGCCGCGTAGTTCCAGGGAATGTCCGGCGTCAGGATCCAGGTATCCGACGACGCGCTGGCCGTCGTGACGAAGGGCTCCTGGAAGAGGCTCGATTCGATCCGGATCTCGCAGGGCCTCCCCACGGGAGCGTGATGGATCGTAAGCGTGAGGCAGCGGGCGTATTCGGGATGGGCGGCTCCCAGGGAGAGCACGAGGGACGGGTAGACATTGTCGTGGAAGGACGCGACAGCCTCGCAGGCGAGCGCGGGCCTGGGCGGGCTGGGGGCGGCCGCGGTCTCGACGGGAGCCGGCTCCGGCGCCGCCGGCTGCGGGGCGGGCGGCCCGCGGTGTCCGATCCAAATTCCGATTCCCAATCCGACGGCCAGAAGCAGAGCCGCCCGGAATGCGCTCTTCACCGACGACGGTTCGAAAGCAGGCTGAGCAGGACGTAGAGGGCGCTTATGAAGGCCGCGACATAGGTCAGGGCGGCGGCGTCGAGCGTCTCGTTCACTCCGGCCATCTCATCCCGGCCGACGATGCCCAGGGTGACGAGCTGGGCCTTCGCCCGGCGGCTCGCGTCAAATTCAACGGGGAGCGTCACCAGCTGGAAGAGCGTGATGACGGCGTAGCAGATGATCGCGATATCGAGCACCATCCCGGTGAGGCCGCGGAGAAGAAACCAGCTCGCCAGAAAGAGGAAGGGCACGATCCGGGAGACAAACTGCGTCGCCGGCACGAGGGCCATCCGGGCATAGAGCATCTTGTAGCCGACCTTCTGCTGGATCGCGTGTCCGGACTCGTGGGCCGCGACGCCGAGCGCGGCGAGGCTCGTGCCTCGGTAGTTCTCCGAGGAAAGCACGAGTTCCTTCCTCATTGGGTCGAAATGGTCCGTCAGGTGGCCTCCCGTCTCGACAATCGTCACATCCGTGATGCCCGCCTGCGCCATCACGGCCTCGGCGGCCTCGCGGCCGGTGATGCCGTTGCGGGAAAGGATCCGGGCGTTCTTGTTGTACGCGCTCGAGACCCGGATCTGCGCGTAGATCGAAAAGATCAGCACGAAGACGAAAAGGAGCATGAACACTCCGGAGGACATGAAGCCGGAGCCTGAGGAAAGGAAGGTGACTGGCATGGGTGATTAGAGGCCCGAGGGTACCAAAGGTTTCACCTTTCGTCAAACCAGCGGGGGGACGTCCAGCCACCGGCGCTCGGCCCAGGATTTGAGGCCGAGCTCCGCAAGCTGAACGCCCTTGGCGCCCTCGAGAAGGGTCCAGCGGAACGGGTCCCCGCGGACAACGTGCTTCAGAAAGAGCTCCCACTGGACCTTGAACGCGTTGTCGCAGGTTTCGCCGGCCGATGCGGTGCTCCAGCCCTCGAAATACTTGATGGGGCTGTCTATGTCGGGATTCCAGGTACAACGCGGAGTTGCGGAAAGCGGCTGAGCCAGGCAGTCGCGGAGTCCCGCCACGGCGGAGCCGTCGGTCCCGTCCACCTGAAGCGTGAGGAGATCGTCCCGCCGCACCCGGACCGCCCAGGACGAGTTGAAATTGCAGACGACCCCGTTCCTGAGCTCGAAGGTGGCATAGGCGGAGTCATCCGCCGTGCACGCGTACGGCTTGCCCGACTCGTCATAGCGCTCCGGGATGTGGGTCGCCCCCAGGCATGAGAGAGCGCTCACCTCGCCGAAGAGATTGTCGATCACGTAGCGCCAATGGCAGAGCATGTCGACGATGATGCCGCCGTCGTCCTCCTTTCGATAGTTCCACGAAGGGCGCTGGAGCTTGTCCTGCCTGCCCGTGAAGACCCAGTAGCCGAACTCGCCGCGGACGGAGAGGATCCGGCCGAAGAACCCCGCGTCTATCAGGTGCCTGAGCTTGAGGAGACCCGGAAGCCAGAGCTTGTCCTGAACGACGCCGTTCTTGACGCCTGCGGCGACGGCCTCCCGGTAGAGGGCCAGCGCCTCCGCCGAGGTCGTGGCGGTCGGCTTTTCGCAATAGACGTGCTTCTTCGCGGCCAGCGCCTTCCGGACCCCGATCGGCCGATGGCCGGTCAGCGTCGCGTCGAAATAGACCGGATTCGCCGGATCGGCCAGCGCCCGGTCGATATCCGTCGTGAAGCGCTTCACGCCCGCGCGGGCGGCCAGCTCCCCGAGCTTTCCCTCGCTCCGCC
>Ga0265320_10000608_pt1 | contig 27449 bp, 18 predicted proteins | sample 4827metaG_FD_202087 | JGI IMG/M metagenome (GOLD analysis project Ga0265320, IMG submission 202087) | Rhizosphere microbial communities from Carex aquatilis grown in University of Washington, Seatle, WA, United States - 4-8-27 metaG | ecosystem: Host-associated > Plants > Roots > Rhizosphere >... | reverse complement strand
AACGGCGGAAAGGTCCGCTACCGCGAGTGGCTTCCTTTCCTGGGCCTGCCCGACGCCTCCTACTGGAACGTCGAGCTCAAAGACGACTGAGGTAGACTCCGCCGCGGATGAAAGGCTTCTTCATGGGGCTGCTGGTCGCGGCCCTCGCCGTCGGCGGCTATCTCTACTGGAAGCAACGGAACGCCTCCCCGCCCACGAACGCCGTCGCCGATGCCGGCGCACCGGTCAAGGAAGCCAAGGAAAAGAAGAAGCGCCGCCACCGTGGCGCCGCGCGCCTCGCGCGCGCGTCGGCCCCGGGCGGCGCGCCCGAGTCGGGTGGGGCGCCGGTGGCGCTCGACCCGCCCGAGCCCGAGCCGATCAAGCTCTCGGCCGGCGACCTCAAGCTGGTGAGCCAGGGCGACGACCTCTCGCGTCCCGACGTGATCCACCTTGGCGACGCGACCGACGACAGCGGCGGCCACGAGCTGTCGCAGGACGAGATCGACGGTCGCTTTCGCGCCAAGGAGGACGCGATCCTGAGCTGCATCGCGCGCGCCCGCCCCGACGAGGAGACGTACGTCCCCGGCCGCGTCACCGTGAAGCTGCGCATCCAGCGCACCGGCAATGTGCGCGGTGTGCGCGTCGAGGCGCCGGCCATCCTGCAGAAGGGCGGCATCTACGGCTGCATCAAGGGCGTGGTCGGCGGCATCCGCTTCCCGCCCTCGAACGGCAGCCAGGTCGTCACGTACCCGTTCTCGCTGACGTGAGGGCCGGGCGTCCCCTATAATTGACGCCGTGGGCGTCGACGGGAACCTGCTGGCCGGCTGGGAGCAGAGCGCCGGTCTGCGCGCCCCGCCCGCGCCCGAGGACGGCGCGCTGGTCCCGAACGGCACCGGCTACCTGCTCGCCGTCGGTCCGGTATCACAACGGATCTACCCGCGGACCGCGGCGGTCGCGCGCGTGCTCTCGGGGCTGTCGCTGCCCGTCGTGGTGGCGATGCCGTTCCTGCTCGTTCCCGCGCCCTACGGCCCGCTGGGCGTTGCCGTGCTCGGTGCGCTCGCTTGCTGGCTGCCGCGGGCGTTGCTCGACGGGATCACGCGTTCGCGGCTCGCCCACCGCATGAGAATCACCCCTGCGCACGCGGCGACCGCGGCGGCGACCGCGCCGGCGCGGCCCGCCGCCGCCCGTCGCGGACAGGTCGTGCGGTTCACCGGGACCGTGGCCGAACAGGCGACCGTGGCCAGCCTGTTCACGGGGCGGCCCGTCGTGCTGGCGACCAGCGATTGCGCCGGCGTCGCCGAGACGCGCGGGATCGACTTCGACGTGCAGCTCGCCGGCGGCGAGCGCGTGCGTGTGCCGGCGCGCGACGCGCTGTTGCTGGGCCGCGGCCAGCGGGTGCACGGCCAGCCGTCGTGCGGCCCGCTCACGCTCACCGTCTCCGACGGAGCGGCCCGCTTGCAGTCGGCGCTGCTGTCGACCGACGGCTGGCTGGCGCGCTTGTTCGGGATGACCGCGCGCGAGCTGACGCTGGGGCCCGGCGATCGGGTCGAGGTTTGCGGCGCGCTCGACTTCGAGGAAGACCGGGACATGCAGCGCGGTTTCGCGCGCGGGCCCGCGTTGCGCGCCGTGTTGCGGCCGGCAGGCGGCGTCCCGGTGATCGTGAGCAAGCTCGGCACCCCCGTCGAGTCACGCGTCGAGGCTTTGCCGCCGCGGCCGGGCACGGTAACGTCCGACGCTGAATGATCGGCGTTTTCGATTCGGGCTTCGGTGGGCTCACCGTGCTCGACGCCCTGATCCGGCGCCTGCCCGATTTCGACTACTTCTATCTCGGAGACAGCGCGCGCGCGCCCTACGGCGCGCGCAGCCTGGACGTGATCTACGAGTTCACGCGCGAGGCGGTCGAGTTCCTGTTCGACGCCGGGTGTCCGCTGGTCATCCTCGCTTGCAACACGGCGTCGGCGCGCGCGCTGCGCACGCTGCAGCAGCGCCACTTGCCGGCACGCCGTCCGAGCCACCGCATCCTCGGCGTCGTGCGCCCGTCGGCGGAGGCGCTGGCCGGCCTGCCGCCCGAGGCCCCACCCGGCACCGTCGCGGCGGCGTCGGCGACCGGGACCGTCGCGGTGCTCGGCACCGCGGGGACGATCGGATCCGACTCGTACCGCATCGAGCTCGCGAAGCTCGCGCCGCGGCTCCAGCTCGTGCAGCAAGCCTGTCCGCTGTGGGTTCCGCTGGTCGAGGAAGGTGAGCTCGCCGGCCCCGGCACCGACTACTTCCTGCACAAGTACCTCGATCCGATCCTCGCGTCGCCGGCGCGCCCCGAGCGCATTCTGCTCGCCTGCACGCACTATCCGTTGCTGCGGCCGGCGATCCGCGCGGTCGTGCAAGCGGCGACGAACGATCCGTCGATCGAGATCCTCGACCAGGGCGAGATCGTCGCCTCGCGGTTTGCGCAGTGGCTCACGCGCCATCCGGAGATGACGCCGCGCCTGTCGCGCAACGGCGCGCGTCGCTACGCCACCACCGACGACCCCGCCTGGTTCGCCGCGCGCGCGGCCGCGCTGCTCGGGCGCGAGATCGCCGTCGAGAAGGTGCACCTGCATCCGGTTATCTGAGCGAGACCGCATCCCGCCCCCTTCGAGGACGAGTGCGCCGCTACGCCACCGGCGCGCGCCGCGCCGCCACGCGCGCGTTCGCGAAGCTCGCGATGCACCTCGCCGCCTCGAGCGCGCGCAGGTCCGGCTTGCCCAGCGTGATCAGGTCGGGCGGCAGCGCCGGCGTGTCGCGCAACAACTCCGCGGCGGCGCGCACCTCGTCGGGCGCGCCCGCGTCCTTCGCCAGCGCGACCACGTGCTCCATGTAGCTGCGCCCGAACGTCGGATCCTCGGCCAGCACCAGCACCGCGTTCCAGGCCATGCCGGCCGCGCGCCGCGCGTGAGTCACGCCAGGGCGGAACGCGCGCCGTTCGAGCGTTTCCCTGCAGTGTTCGAGCTCGGTGGCGGCCGCCGCGAGCCACTCGTCGGCGCTCAGCCGGTGCAGCCAGTGCGCGGGGTCGGGTCCGGGCATCGCGCGCTCATCCCCACCCGTCGACCAGCGGGTGTGCGCGGGCGAGATCCTCCTCGGTGTCGATCTCGCGCCAGCGCCCGTCGATGAAGACCGGGGTCAGCGCGACGCCGTCGTCGGCCATCTGGTTGAGCGCGTCCGACAGGTACGCCTGCCGCAGCGACGCCGCCTGGCCAAACGGCTCCTCCATGCCGCGCGCGCGCGCGCGCGCCCAGACGCCTGCCAGCGCCGCCGCGCCCGCCGCCGAGAACTTCGCGAGGCCGATGAACTCGCCCGCCGCCTCCCCCGCGGGCACCACGCGCTTGCCGACGCGCCGGACACGCGGGCCGTCGCCGGTGTCCTCGACCTTGACCAGCTCGGCCTCGGAGACCGGGTGGTGAACCCGGCCGACGTACGCGTCCTGCCAGCGGCGATCGACGATCAACGCAACGTCGGCGCTGGACGCGGCCACGCGCCGCGCATGCTCGGTCGCAAACACGATGTCGGAGTACGAGAACAGAAATCCGCCGGGCATCTCGCGCTCGGCGTAGAGCAACGACGTGAGGATGTTGTTGCTCTCCCAGTCCGGGTTCTCGACGAAGCGAACCGGCGCGGCCTGCTTTCCCGGCGTCACGACCGCGGGCGCGATCCGATCGCCGAGGTAGCCGCGCACGATCACCACGTCGTCGGCGCCGGACGCCGTCAGCGCATCCAGCTGGCGATGCAGGATCGGCCGCCCGCCGACGGACACCATGCACTTGGGGATGTCCGCGGTCTCCGGTCCGAGCCGCCGCCCCCGCCCCGCCGCGACGATGATCGCCTTCACGGCGCCCGCGTCCTGCCCCCGAGCCGCAGGCTGATACCCAGCAGCGATCGCGCCGCGTAGGCCGCGTTCATCAGGATGTACGCGTGCAGAAAGAGATCGATGCGATCGGCGATCGCCACGAACAGAATGTAGCTCGGATAGTGGACGATGAATTTGCCCACGGCCTCGACGAGGCGCAGCGGCGACCACCTGCGGCTCGCGGCCGGGGCCGCCGGCGCGGCGCCGTCCGACGCCTGGCCGAACCCGGCGCCGTAGTCACCCGCGCCGAGACCGATCTTCGCGCCGGTCGCGGCCGCGTACTCGGGCCGGCGCAGAAACGTCGTCAGGCTGATGGCCGACGCGACGATCACCAGGCCCAGCAGCCCTTCGACGAGCCAGCGTGGGTCCGCGCTCGCGAGCCACAACCGGATTCCGACGGCGGCGATCAGCAGGAAGGCCTTGAGCTCGTCCATCAGGAAGTCGAGGTGCGCGCCCACGGGCGACGACGTCCCCTTGAGCCGCGCGAGTTGACCGTCGACGCAGTCGAGCACGTACGACAGCTCGACGACGCAGGCGGCGATCACCAGCGCGCGCCGCCCGGGCCACAGCGCCAGCATCGCCGCGCCGACCGCGAACACCACCAGCGTCAGCAGGGTGATCTGATTCGGGGTGATGCGGGTCGAGCGCAACGGCACCAGCAGCACCGCGGCCAGCGGGCGCGCAACCAGCCGGTTCCACAGGATGTCCTTGGGTTTGCGCGTCCGCCGGTAAACCTCGGCGATCTGACCAAACATCACTGCATCAGTGCGCGAGCACGCCGACGAGCTGATAGATACCCAGCAACGCGAGCCCGAAGAGGAAGCCGACGCCGACGTAGGTCCAGACCGGAATGGCGCGCGACTTCTTCGCGGTGACCGCGCGCACCGGCGCCGTCCGATCGTCGGTGGTGGGCACTCGCGCCGGAACGACCTCGACCGCAGCGGCAGGGCCGCCGTAACCCTGATGGGTGGTACGGCTCGGCTCCGACGTCTCGGTGCTTGCCACTGCCGCCAGCGGCGCCGCTGCCTCGGGAGGTGAGGCCCCAGCGGCGGGCGGAATGATCGCCGGCGCCGGGACGACGGTCTTGCGCGCGCCCGTCTTGCGGTCGACCTTCTGGGGCGCGCTCTCTGGCGCGGGCGCGGGCCGGGCCCCCTTGGCCGACTCTTCGAGAACCTTCTCGACGATGACCTTCTCGGAAGGCTTGCCGTCGACGACCTTCTCGCCGGTCTTGTCCGGGATCTTCGGCGCGGGCACGCCGAAGATCGTCTTGGTCGCGCTCTGGCGATCGTGCGCCGCGTGCGCCGCGGCCGCTGCTGCGGTGACCGCGGGTGCAGGCGCCGCCGGGGCAGGGGCAGGCGCCGGGGCCGTGGCTGCGGGCGCGGGTGCCGCCGCCTGGGCCGTTGCCGCCGCCTGGCGCGTCACGGCCGCAGCCGCCTCGGCCGCCTTCAAGCCAGCGAGGTCGAGCGCCGGCATCCCGAAGATCGTTCGCGTCGCGTGCGTGCTCGCGGTGATCGGTGGACGCGCGGGCGCGGCTTGCGGCGGAGGGGCCGGCGCCGCCGGTCGCGCCGAGGGTGGCGTCGCCTGCGGCCGTGCCACGGCCGGTGTTGCCGGCGGGCGCGCGGGTGGAGCCGCGGCGGGTGCGGGCGCCGCCGCAGCCGGCGCAGGCGCCGGTGCCGCTGCCTTCGGAACCTTGGGCACCGACTCGGGCATCGACAGCTTGGGCATGATCAGGCGGTAGTTGCCCGACGACCACTGCATCACCTCGGCCAGCCGTTCGGGCGCGTCGATGCCGCCGACGGTGACGCCGCTGATCTCGCCCTTGCGGTACTCGACGCGGGCGGTTTCGCTGCCCCGCCATACCTCGATGCCGCAGGTGATCACGTACTGCTCGCAGTACCGCATCAGGTGTGCGAGCGGCCGCGAATCCAGCGTGCCCGACTCGGCTCCCGGGCTGGTGAGGTCACCGTCGACCGGGTTGGGCAGGCGCGCCTCCAAGCGAAAGCGCGGGTTGTTCACGCCGCGCAGCTTGTCGAGCGCGTCGTCGGTCGATTTTCCCGCGTACAGCGTCTCGGACACGCCGCCCGCCAGCAGATGAAGCTCACCGACCGGGGTGTCGCCGGTCGCCGGAAGCACCTCGACCCGAACCGCCAGCGCCGGGCCGCTCAGGTATGCGATCAGATCGTCGAGCGCGCCGCCGCTCCATTCGACGATGTTGTCGTTCGCGGCGCCATCGCCGCCGGCCTGCGCCGGGCGCAACGGGCTCCGGCATATCGGGCACATGAGCCCGGCGGCCCCTTCGGGGGCCTGAAAACTCAGCTGACAATTCCCGCAGACGACCTGCATCCCGATGCCTCCCGGCCCTTACGCCGCACCTTTGTGCGACGGGCGGTTCGGATATTGGTACTGCTGAATCAACGCCATTCCTCCGCTGTCGGCATCGGCGCCGCCGTCGTCGGACGATCCGCCGGCTCCGCCAACGCCCGCGCCGCCGCTACCGAGATCTCCGCCGCTGCCGCCGAGACCCGACGCTCCACCCGACCCTTGGTCGCCACCGGCGCCGGTCTCTCGCGCCGGAGCGTCGAATCCGGCGCCCGCATCTGTTCCAAAGTACATGTCAGTGGCTGTGCTGCCCGTGCAGGAGATCGTGAGGGCCGATGCAGAACCCAGCAAGACTACACCATGCAGGATTCGGCGACGCCACATGGCGAAGCACGGTAGCAAGGCGGGGGGGCCTCCGCAACACTTTGAGCGGTCGGCGCCGGCTCGGTGTCGTCGCGGCGCCGGCTTCCGCCGCCGCGCGGCGGCCGATCGGCGAGCGCCTCCAGACCTGCGGGCGGCGGTCGAACGGCCCCGATCCTCCGGTCCCGCGGGACCCCTTGTGTGACGTCGTGGTCAGGTGTCGTTGTTTTCGGCCACCGCTTTCGCGATATTAGGCGCAGTTCCGGGAAGGATGCCGCGGATGCCCGACTGGCCCACCTCGCTCATTGAACGAATCAAGGCGCGCCAGGCAATCCTGGTCGCGGGTCTCGGTTGTTCACGCCTGGTCGGCCGGCCGGGGTGGGCCGAGCTCGGCGAGCGGTTGGTCGAATGGCTCGACGGGGACGACGAGCGCGACCGCGTGCGCGCGCTGCTCGGCGCGGGCCGGATTGCCACCGCGATCACGTTCCTGCGCTCGCGCCTGTCCGATGACGTCGTGGTCGAGGTGCTGAAAGACGCTTATCCACCGGGCGCCACCGCGGACGGTGCTGCCACGAAGGACCTGGGGCTCATCGCGCGCATTCCCTGGCGCGGCGTGATCGCGACCGGCTTCGACGACTTGTGGGAAGGGCTGCTCAACGCCGATGCGGAGAGTCCCGTGCCGACGTTCCTCGCGCGCGACGCGCAGGCGCTGGGCCGGCACCGCGGGCGCTTCTTGCTGCGCCTGTGCGGCAGCGTGACCGCGCCCGAATCGATCTGTCTGTCGCCCGCGGATCTGCGCCGGCGCGTGACGCCGACGGGAATCACCGACGTGGTCGACGAGCTCTACGAGCGCTGGTCGTTCGTGTTTCTCGGCTTCAACCTCGACGATCCCGACTTTCGATTGGTGTCGCAGCGCCTGCTCGGGGCCAACATCGCCGGACTCGAGCACTTCCTGATCTATCCCGGCGAGCCGGGCTTCGAAGCGCAGCTGGTCGGCGCCGAGCAGGGGCTGGTGCCGGTGCCAACCAGCGGCACGCTCGACGACGTCGCGCACGCGCTGGCCGAAGCCTGGAATGCCGTGGCGGCCGAGGCGCGCCCGCCCGAGGACGACCTCGAATCCTGGCTGGAGATCTGGGGTCGCGACACCGGCGACGAAGAGGCGCGCGCGGTCCTGCGCCGCGCCGAGGAACGCCTGCGCGACGGCAAGGAGTGGGAGCGCCTGGTCGAGCTGCTGCTGAACCTGGTCGAGCGTCTGGCGGCGGCGCCGGCCGAGCAGGTCGCGCAGCTGCGTGAGGTCGGTCGCGTGTTCGAGGTCGAGATGGAGGCGCCGGAGCGCGCCTTCCCGGCGTTGCTGACCGCCTTTGGCCTCGCGTGCGACGAGCCCGGGCTGCGCGACGACGTGCTGCGCGTCGCCGGCAAGGCGGGCACGTGGAGCGAGCTCGCCGCCGAGTACGCCGAGATCGTCAAGGGTGTCGCCGATCCGGCGTCGCGCGCGCGCCACCGGCTCGAGCTCGCGCGCATCCACGCCGAGGAGCTCAACCAGGTCGAGCCGGCCATCACGGAATACCAGCTCGCGATCACGACCGCGCCCGAGGGTGCCGCTGGCCGCGTGCTGCGCGATTCGGCGCGGGCGGCGCTGGTCGATCTGCTCGCGAAGCAGGAATCCTGGGGCGAGCTCGCGCGCGTGCTGGCCGACGCCGCTGCGGTCGCCGGCGGCGGCACCGACGGAGAGGGCGCGCCCGCCGACCCGGCGCGCGAGATCGTTCTGCGCCTGCAGCTCGGCGAGGTCCAGGCGCAGCGGCTCGCCGATCTCGACGGCGCGCTCGCGACCTACGAGCGCGTGCGTGCGCTGGATCCGCCGTCGATCAAGGCGCAGGAGGCGCTCGAGTCCCTCTATCGCAAGAAAGAGCGCTGGCCCGACCTCGCTCGGTTGCTCGAGGAGAAAGGGCGGCGCACCGCCTCGCCGGAAGAGGCGGCGCGCATCCGCGGTGAGCGCGCCGAAGTGCTCGAGCGCGCCGGCGACGTCGACGCGTCGATTGCGACGCTCGAGGGAGTCGTCGCGAGCGATTCGACCAACCGCGCGGCGCTGCGCTCGCTGGAAAAGCTCTACGACAAGCAGGGCCGCGAGCAGGACTACCTGCGCACGCTCGAACGGCTGGCCGACGTCGCGCAGGAGCGCGACGAGAAGCTGATGCTGCTGCGCCGTCTCGCCGCCGAGTGGGACGAGCGGCCCGACGGAGTGGACCGCGCGGCCGAGGCGCTGGAGCAGATCCTGCAAATCGATGCGCGCGACGAGGACGCGTTCCGCGCTCTCGGCCGCGTCTATCGCCAGTCCAAGCGCTGGCTCCCGCTGGTCGAGGCGCTGAACCGCCAGATCGCGGTCAGCGCAGGGACGCCGGGTGTGCGCGATCTCTACGCCACGCTCGGGCGCGTGCACGACGAGGAGCTCGGCGATCCGGACCACGCCATCGACGCCTACGCGGCGGCGCTGCGCGCGGGCGACCAGCGGGCGCCGACGCTGGCGGCGCTGGCGCGGCTCTACGAGCAGCGCACGATGTGGAAGCAGGCGGCCGAGACGCTCGATCGCTCGGCCGAGGTCGCGCGTGATGCGCCCGCGCGCGCGGCGGCGCTGTTCCGCGCGGGCGGCCTCTACGCCGAGAAGCTCGGCGATCCGGCGGCGGCCGAGGATCGCTACACGCGCGCGCTGGCCTCCGTGCCCGACGATCCGGCGACGCTGGAGGCGCTGGCCGGCATCTATCGTGGCAAGGGCGACACCGCGCGCGCCGCCAACACCTACGTCGACGTCGCGACGCTGGCGCAGTCGCCGAGCCACCGCGCACGCCTGCTCACCGAGGCGGCGATCCTGTTCGAGGACGTCCTCGGCGATGGCGCGCGCGCGCAGACGCTGTTCGCGCAGGCGCTGGTGGCCGATCCCGACGACCACCGCGCCGGCGCGCGCCTGGTTCCGATCTATCTCGAGAGCGGGCGCTTCGCCGAGATCGAGCCGGTGCTGCAGATGCTGCTGCGCGACGCGATCGCCGACGAGACCGGCAGCGTCGACGACGCGCGCCGGCGTGTCGCCGACGTCGAGAGCCGCCTCGCGTTCACCGCGCACAAGCTCGGCAAGATCGACCAGGCGATCACCGGTTTTCAGCGCGCGCTGGAGCTGGTGCCGACGTCGCTGCCGGCGCTGGCGGGGCTCGCCGATCTGCAAATGGAGCGCCGCGCCTGGCCCGAGGTCGCGCGGCTCTATCGCACCTTGCTCGCCAATCACGAGGCGGCGCTGCCGGAGAAGGAGCTGCTCGACGTCTATGTGCGCCTCGGGCGCGCCACGACGGAGCTCGGCGATCGCGAGGCCGCGCTCGCGTACTACGAAAAAGCGTCGGCCCAGGGCGGGCAGAACCAGACCGCGCTCGAAGGGATCGCCGGCCTGCACGCCGACGAGGGCGACTACGCGGCGCTGGTGCTCGACAAGCGCGCGCTGCTGGCGCTCGCCGACGATGCGCGCAAGGTGCGCCTCTTCGAGGAGATCGGGGAGATCTACCTCGACAAGCTGCACAACCTGCCGCAGGGGATCGCGGCGTATCAATCGGTGCTGGCGCTCGAACCAGGGCGGCGGCAGACGCTGCACCGGCTGCTGGAGCTGTTCACCACCGCGCGGCTCTGGGGCCAGGCCGCCGACACGCTGGTGCGGCTCGCCGAGCTCGAGGCGGTGCCCGAGCCGCGCGCGAAGTACCTCTACACCGCGGCGCTCATCCGGCGCGACGAGCTCAACGACGTCGAGGGCGCGGTCGAGCTCCTGAACCGGGCGCTCGAGGACGCGCCCTCCGAGACCAAGGCGTTCGATGCCATCGAGCGCACGCTCACCGAGGCCGGCGCCTGGAAGGAGCTCGCCCGCAACTACCGAAAGATGATCAAGCGGCTGCCGGCGCAGGGGCCGGTCGATCTGCGCCTGCGCCTGTGGAACAGCCTGGGCGAGGTGTCGCTGCGGCGCCTCGACGACCGCGAGATGGCGACCACGGCGTTCGAGGTGGCGAGCTCGCTCGAGCCGGAGAACCTGCATATCCACGAGACGCTCGCCGACCTCTACGTGCAGGCCGGGCCCGATCGCATCGACAAGGCGATCGCGGAGCACCAGCTTCTGGTGGCGCGCAGCCCGGACCGGCTGGCGTCGTATCGCGCGCTGGCCAAGCTCTATCGCGACTCGGGCGCGATGGACAAGCAGTGGTGCGTGGCGGCGACCCTGTCGTTCCTGCGCAAGGCCGATCCGGACCTGATGCAGTTCTACGAGCACCACCGGCCGCGCGAGCTGCGCACCGCCAAGCGCACGTTCACCGACGACGTCTGGGCGCGCGTCGTTCACCCCGACGAGGATCGCTTCGTCGGCGCGGTCTTCATGCTGCTCGGGCACTTCGTCGCCGCGACGGCGGCGCAGCAGCACCAGGCGGTCGGGCTGCGCCGCAAGGAGCGCGTCGACGTCGCGCGCGACGATCGCGTGCCGCTGCCCATGCTGCGCTACGTGGCGCAGACGCTGGAGCTGCCGCCGCCCGATGTCTTTTACCGCGAGGTCGATCCGCAGAGCCTGTCGCTGCTGAACCTGCAGGAAAAGGGCGTGCTCACGCCGGCGTTCGTGATCGGCCACGGCTACGCGCAACACACCGACGAGCACGACGTCGCCTTCGATCTCGGCAAGCGCATGGCGTTCCTGCGGCCCGAGCGCTTCCTGCGTTGCGCGGTGCCGTCGGTGGCGGCGCTGGACATCGCGCTGCGCTCGGCGCTGGCGCTGGTCGGCGCGGGCATCGGTCCCGGCGTCTACAACGGCGAGGTCGACAAGCTGACCGATCAGCTGCGCCGCATGGTGCCGAAGGCGGTGATCGAACAGATGGGCGTCGTCGGGCAGCAGCTGCTCTCGGCGCGCGGCGAGGTGATCGACATGGAGATCTGGATGGGCGCCACCGACCTGACCGCGGCGCGTGTCGGCTTCGTGCTCGGCAGCGATCTGCCGGCGGCGGCGCGCGTGATCTCCGCGGAGCCGCCCGCGACGAGCCCGCTGGTCGCCAAGAGCCGTCTCAAGGATCTGATCGCCTACTCGGTCAGCGAGGACTACTTCGCGGTCCGGAAGTTCTTAGGGCTCGACCTGATGTAGCGTATTCTGCCGCCATGCCTTCGCATGGTCCGAGGAGGTCCGCCGTACCCGCGCGCTCCGTCGGTGGGAGCGGCACGTGGACGGCGGGATTGGCCGTCGCTTCGTTCGCGTTCGCGTTCGTGATTGCCGGCTGCGCGACGTCGTCTCCACCCGCGCCCGCCGCGGCCGCCGCGCCGGCTGCGCCCGCGCCGCTCACCAAGGAGCCGTCACCTCCGCCCGGGCCACCCGTCGGCGCCATGCTGCGGCTGTGGCCCGCGCCCGAGGCGCGGCCGCTGTTGCTGGCGGCGATCTCGATCCCTTCGCTCGACCGCACGCTCGCCGGCGCGTTGGCGCTGATTTCGCACGCCGTGCCGCTGCCGCTCGACGCCGCGGGCGTCAAGGAGCAGCTGCTGACCCAGGCCGGCCTGCCACCCAAGGTCGGCGAGAACCTCGACACCGCCAGCCCCGCGGGCGCGGTCGTGGTCGCGACCGGCGGCAAGGACGTCGGCGGCCTGGTCATGGCGATTCCGGCCAAGGGCGTCGCGCAGGCGCGCGTCGTCGTCGCCGCGCTCGGCAACGTGGTCGCCCGCCGCGGCGAGGTGGTGCAGATCGACAACGGGTCGGGCGGGCGCGGCTGGGTCTGGCAGAACGGCGCCACCATCGTTCTCAGCGACTCGGTGGACGCCCTCGGTCGCGGCGCGATGCTGGCGCTCGACGCGCGCCGCTCGGGCACCGGCGAGGACCTGACCGCGGTGCTCTATCCGGCGCCGATCGCGCGCGCCAACGGCACCGACGTGCGCACGGCGCTGACCGCCGCGATCGCCGTGGCCCGGGCCGCGCGCGCGGCGCAGATGAGCGAAAAGCAGCCGAACGGCAAGAGCGCGGCCCCGAGCGGCGACGGGGTCGACCACTCGTTCGACACGCTCGAGGACCTGGCGAACTACCTGGCCGACACCAACACCGTCGAGATCGGCCTGGTGATGGACGACGCGCGCGGATTGATCGTGAACCTGCGCTTGCACCCGCTGCCCGGCACGCCGTTCGAGAAGCTGACCGCCGAGGGCAAGCCGTTCGCGATCGATCCCGCGTTGCTGCGTAAACCGCAGGACATCGCCTTTCTCGCGGCGTCGAGCTACGGGCCATTCTTACGCGGGCAGATCGCGCGCAAGCGGCAGCGGCTGCTCGAGAGCCACGACAAGGGCGCGGCGGCGGCGGCGCAGTTCCTCGACACCTCGTTCGCGGCGATGGAGGGGTCGTGGTCGGGCGTGGCCCGCTTGCGGCCGTCGCTGTCGATCCAGTCGGTCTATCCGCTCAAGGACGAGGCGAACGCCGCCAAGCTTGCCGCCGCGCTGGCGCACTTCGACACGGCGGCGGCGCAGGCGTTCTTGCGATCGCAGCTGGCGCCGGACCAGTTGAGCTGGTTCGAGATCAAGGTGAAGCGCGAGACGGTCGGCAAGCTCAAGGCGCTGCACTACACGCTGACCATCGACACCAAGGCGCTGCCGCCGGCGAGCCGCGACGCCGTGAAGAAGGTGCTGGGCAGCAACGCCATCGACGCCTACTTCGCCGTTGCCGGGACGCGCGCGCTGATGGCGGCGGGCAAGGACGCCAAGGCGCGGCTGCCCGAGCTCGCGCGCACCGACGGCGCGGGCGGTGAAAAGCTGGAGCACGATCTCGCCGGTGCGCTGGCCGCGGCCAAGGACAAGGACTCGTTCGGCTACTTCGATCTCGGCCAGGTGATCGGCTTCGTCGCGGCGGTGTCGGACGATGCGCGCGTGAAGGCGATCGCGGGCGGCGCGTCGGCGCCGATCCCGACGTACATGACGTTCTCCAACGACGCGCAGGCCAAGCAGATGACGTTCAGCTGGACGCTGTCCCCCGATGCCTTCGGCGGCGCGGGCGCGATCCTGCAGGGCCTGAACAGCGCCGGCGGCGGCGGGCCTTAGCCGCAACCCTGGCGCACAAAAAGAAGAGGCCCGCCGGTCGCGCAGCGCTGCGCGACCGAACGGGCCTCGTTCAGTCGGTCGCTGCGCTTACAGCGCGGCCAGGAACGCCGAAAGATCGGCGACGTCCTGCGAGGTCAATCCGAGGTGGAAGCGCGTGTCGTAGAAGTGCACGACGTCGGTCAGCGTCGCCGCGAAGCCGTTGTGGAAGTACGGCGCGCGCGGCGCGAGACCGCGCAGGATCGGGCCCTTGAAGGTGGCGATGCTCGCCCACTTCCCGTTTATGAGCGCGCGCCCCGGGTCCGACGTGCGGATGGTGGCGCCGGTCGTCTTGTTGCGCAGGGTGTAGCGCGGCGTCGTGTCGGTGTTGAACTTGTCCGGATCGGTCAGGCCGAGGTCGAGCGGCAAGCCGACCGAGTGGTCACCGGCGTTGGGTGCGTCATGGCAGGTGGTGCAGGTGCCGCTCAGGCTGGTGACGCCCAGGACGTCGTTCACGCCGCGCACGCCCGAGATGGTGAAGGCGCGCGTGTTGAAGATGTTCTGGCCGCGCGCGATCGATGCCCGCGCCGCCGCCTGCGCGGTGCCGGTCTGGCCCGCCCAGGCGTCGTAGAGGCTGAACACGTGGGTCGAGAACGCCGTGCCGGCGGGGTCGGCCCCGAGCACGTCGTTGATGCCGATGTGGAACGGCTGCTGCGACAGCGCCGTCGGACCGCCGGTCGCTCCCGCCGCGGTCAGGCTGCCGGCGTTCGAGTCGGTGATCTGCGCGGTGAACAGCGCCGTCTCGAAGCCGACGATGGCCTGGACCTGGGCCGCCGTGGGCGCGGTCGCCGCCTGCGCGTGGCCCAGCGTGGCGTCGGTGGCCTGGTTCGACAGGTCGGTCGCGATCGGGGCGCCGGGCACGGTCTCGCGGCCGTCCCACATGACGGTCGCCAGGAACTTCAAGTTCGTCGAGGGCAACGGGCGGCGGAACAGCGACAGCTCCGCGGCGCTCGCGAACTGGTACGGGTCCTCGACCAGCGTCAGGTCGAACTCGGCGTTGGCCGGGATGCCGATGCCGACGCGAATCACGCCGCGGTTGAGCAGCATGCTATAGGCGCTGCGCCGCTGGGCGACGGTGGCGACCGGAAGGTTGGGGGCGTTGGCGCCGTCGTTGAGGCGGAAGATCGGCGACGTGCCCGTGCTTCCGAACCGCGTCTGGAGCTCGGTCGGGTTGATGCCCCACGCTTGCCCGGGCTGGTGGCAGTCGACGCAGGCGCGGCCGTTCGTCCCGAGGCTGAGGAAGAAGGGGTTGTTGGGGTCGACGTTGCCCGTGGTGCTGACGGTCTGATGCGCGCCCGATCCGTTGCTATAGACCTGCGTGACCTGAGCGCTGGTGATGGCCTGGCCCGCGGACTCCGCGACGACGTCGGACTGCGGCTGTTCGCAGGCCGCGACGACGAGGGGAGTCGCCATGGCGAGCGTGAGGAGCAGTCTCCTCGTGGGGTGTGGCGTGGACTGGGTCATTCCTTGCCTCCTTGCGCGTGGTTGGTTCCGGACGGTCCGCATGTCCTCTCGTCCCGAGCTGCGCTCCCCGAGCGGCGCTCCCCTCAGCCTCTTTCGTGACCACGGACATCTCTCTCGACCGCCGGTGCTCCGAGGTGGAACCCTGTCGGCTCCGGTATTCCCTGAAGTTCGGCCATCGTACTCCAGGTGCCGTCATTTGTTTCTCAGATATTTCTGACACGTCAAGACATGTAACTTATCGTGATTGATCCCGTGGGGTTCAAAACACGTTATTGGGGTCCGATCAGCGGGCGCGGACGTCGGCGAGCTTCACGGCGACGCGATCGATCATCCAGCGCGGCAGCGCGAAGACGTCGGTCGAGGGCGGCGCGACCGCGAGGTAGGCGTCCTCATCGCCCTGATGCGCGCTCGGATTCACGACCGCCGTCACGGTGCAACGGCCCTTTGAACCGCCGCCGCTGATCGTGATCGCGCCCGGCCCCGCGACGTCGGCCGGGTGCCGATCCTCGGCGATGTCTGGCGCGCGCCAGGCTCGGAATGCGCTGGCGAGCGGCGCGACCCTGGCCGGGTCGACGCGGAGACCGCGCGGCGCCGTGGCGCGCCAGCTCTGCGTGCCGGGGGCGCGGACGACCGCGAACGAGTCGGCGCCGTTCTTGACGGTGATCACGTCGATGTCGGCATCGTTGAGCGGGCAGAGCAGCTTGTTGCGGAACTGGACCGGACGCCGCGCGAGCCGCTCGATGTCGAACGCCTTGACGCGATAGATCTGCGGGCTTTCGGTGGTCTTGACGTAGGACTCGTCGGAGGCCGCCGGGCCGCCGATGAGCAGGATGTCCTTCTCGCCGCTCGTGAGCGTGACCGTGACGGCCAGCGCCGGCGGCTCGAGCCCGGCCGCAGCCGGCTTCATGCCGTCGGCGAAGTCGCTCGCCTTCAGCGCCGACATCGTCGAGATCATCTCGTTCGGCACCAGCGCGTCGAGCGCGGGGATGTCGCGCGTCGACTGGACCAGCGTCCACTTGCGCGGGCCCGCCGTCGGCGGGAGGCCACCCGCCGGCCCCGGCGAGGTCGAATCACCGGCGCGCACGACGATGCGCTCGCCGTCGCGCGTGTCGACCTGGATCTCGCGCGCGTCCGCGGGAGAGAAGGTGGTGACGCTGCGGTCGCGCCACTCGGCGGTGACCTTGTCAAACAGCGCGCGGAGGTCGCCATTCACCTGCCAGACCGGATCGGCGGCGCTGCCGGGCTGGCGCAAGCGCACCATCGTTCCGTCGTCGAGCGTCTTGCCGATCACCAGATCCAGCTTCACGCGGTCGCCCAGCAACGCGCGCACGCCGAGCCCGTGGGGCGGGTCGACCTGCAGCTCGTCGTAGCGCCGCGGGCGGGTGGTCACGATCGCGTTCGGCTCCAGCTTTTCAATCGCGTCGAAGGCGGCGGTGGCGGCGCCCGGATCGGCGACGTAGGCGACGGGAGCCGTGACCCAGGCGCCGTCGGCACGGCGGCGGATGGTGGTGCGCTGGCCGCGAGCCGTGACTTCGAGCGTGTCGATCTTGCCGGAGTGAAAGGGCGTGGACACGCTGGGGTTCACGCCCAGGGCCGGGCGCCGCACCGACACCACCGCGGCCCCGGCGCACGCGACAAAGGCGATCGCGCTCGCGATGAACCGAGCGTGCGCCGTCATTTCGCCTCCCGGCCGCCGGAAAGCCGCTGGCGGCCGCGGCGCGCCGGCGATCGCCAGCGCCAGCGCAGCAGGCCTGCCACGCAGACCAGCAGGGGAACGCCGGCGATGTTCCCCCAGCGAAGCAGCGCGGCTCGATCCTCGGCGCCGCCGTCGACGTCGAGCGGCCGGGCGCGCAGCACGTGTGCGCGCAGCGCGGTCAGCGCGTCGTCTTCCAGCGCCCAGTTGACCGCGTTCAGGAACAGCTCGGCGCCGCCGGCGTAGATCGGAAACGCTCGCATCAACGTCATGTAGCGATCCGAGACGAGCGCGGAGCCGCCCATCACCACCAGGCGCGTCGCCGGCCCCTGATAAGCGTACGCCAGCACCGCAGGCCCGCGCGCGGCGCCGTCGCGTGGAGCGGCGGGGCTGTTGGACGAGAACAGATCTGTCTGTCGCCACGACGCGGCCGAGCTGCTGGCCAGCGCCCAGACGCGCGCCGGTGGCGCCGCACGCGCGGGCAGCGCGACGCGATCGACGGCGCTCGCGAAGGGAAACACCACCGCGTCGATGCCGGCGGTGATCGACAGCTCGCCGGCGAGCGCGGGGTTGGGCCGTGCGGCGACGAACGCGGGGAAGTTGACGAACACCGGCGGCGCCGACGGATCGTCGCTCTGGACAGGGCCGGGGACGTTGCGCGGATCGAACACCAAGTCGTTGCTGACGCGGAAACCGTAGGCCGCGAGCAGCGGCTCGAGGCCGGTCTCGATCGGGCGCACGACGTGGCTCTGGATGGACCCCGTCGTCTCCTGGGCGTCGGCGCCGTCGAGCAGGAAGATCCCGGCGCGGCCGGTGCGCAGGAAGCGCTCGAGCTCGCCGCGCGCGCGGGCGTCGAACGGGCGGCGCGGGCCTGCGACGACCAGCGCGGCCACATCTTCGGATATCGGCGCGGCCGCCGGGTCCAGCGTCACGACTTCGATCTCGGGGTCGAGCGCGCGCTTGACGAAGGTGTAGTCGATCCCGAGATCGCGCTCGCCGTGTCCGACGGTGAACGCCACCTTGCGGCGCTTCTGAGACAGGCGTTTCACCAGCGCCGAGAGCTCGTACTCGAGCCCGGTCTCGCGTTCGATCGGCGTGAGCGCGCGGTTCTTGCCGTCGTACCAAACGCACAACCCCAGGAAGTACGCGCCGACGGAGAGCTGGTTGTGGTTCTGGCTCTGGAACGCGAGCTTGCCGATGTGGCAGCGCTCCGCCTGCTCCTCGAGCTTCGGATTCGACGCCGGATCCTCGACCACGTAGCGGACCTTGCCGCCCGACGCCAGGCGATACTCCTCGAGCAGCTCGCGCGTGTAGCGGGCGACGCCGTCGAGCGGCGGCGGCAGATCCGCCGAGATGTACGCCTTGACGGTGAGCTCGTCGGGCAGCCGGCTCACCAGCGCGCGCGACGCGGCCGACAGCGTGAAGACGTGGTCCTCGGTCAGATCGAAGCGCAGAGACAGTCGCGCGGCGGCGACGTTGGCGCAGGCGATAGCGGCGATGGCCAGCCCCAGGGCAGCGACGGCTTTCCACCTCTGGCGTCGCATCGGCGCGTCGGTCAATGGTACCTGAAACTAGAGATCTTGGAGCAGGCGCTTGACCTCGGCCTCGGCTGGCTTGCCGCGCGGCGTGTAGCTGATGCTGGTCGGCCCTCCGTATCCGTACCAGTTCCAGACGTAGACGCCGTCGAGCACCGGCGATGCGGCCCAGACGCGGCGGAAAGCTTCGAACGCGCGACGCTGCTCGTCGAGATCGACCGTTCCACCCGCGCCCTCGTCCCACGGGCTGGCGGTGCAGCCCGCGCGCGATCGGTAGCCGAGCTCGGTGAGCACCAGCGGGTGGCGGCGCAGCGCGTGCCACGCGTCCAGCTCTTGCTTGACGCGCCGCCAGCCTTCTTCCAGGGCCGGCTCGTCGGACGGCGCGCGCGCATCGGCGCGCAGGTTGAAGTAGCCGGTGACGCCGTCCTCGTCGACGAGATCCAGCAGCTTGGCTTCGCGAAAGTGATCCCAGTTGGCCGAGTAGACCAGCGAGCCCTTGAACACGGCGCGGATCCGCTCCAGCAACGGCTTCCAGCGCTCGACGTCTCCGTCCAGCGACGACAGCTCGCTGCCGACGACGAACCGGCTCGCGCCCGTCAGGTTCGCGACCGCGGCGAGATCGCCGAGCAGATCGGCGTAGCGCCGGAACCACTCGGTCGGGTTCGAGGGCGCCAGCGTGCCGCGCCACTCGCCGGGCTTCGCCGTGCGCAGGCGCAGGATCGGGAACACCGTGACCTCCAGGCGATCGCGCCGCGCCAGGCGGATCGTGTCGGCCAGCAACGACAGCGTCGGCGAGTAGCGCGTGTGCAGCGCGAGATCGGCCGAGCGCACGTCGGTCTGGTAGATCGGCACGATGAGCGACACGTGCGTCGCGCCCAGCGCCACGAGCTCGGCCAGCTGCGAGGCGTAGGAAAAGCTCACATCCTCGGCGAACATCCCGAGCGCGACGCCGCGCTGCTTTTCTCCCGACGCTGCTGCCTCGGGCGCATCGTGCTCCGGCTGCGCCGGCTCGGGCAGCGGCTGCGATCGATCGTCCCCGGCGGGCGACGCCGGCTGGCTGCCGATCGCGTACGCCGCGGCTCCGGTACCCGCGATGACCGCGCAGGCGAGCGCCGCCGCGCGGTAGCTCGCACTAATTCGTCGCCAGGCTGCCATGCAGGAGGAGAACTTTGTTGCGCGCGGCGAGCAGTTGCTGGCGCAGGCTCTCCGCCTGGCGAGCGACGTCCTCGAAGTCCGCCTCGCGCGCTGCCGTGAGCAACCCTTGCGCGTGCTCGGCGACCTCGGACATGCGTTGCGAGAGCTCGCGCAAGCCGCTGGCCAACCCGGGATCCCTGGCCATCTCGGCGTTGGTCGCCGGCGCACCCTCGCGCTTGCGCGCCGACAGGCCCTGTCCCATGGCGTTCAGCTCGGCCGCCTCCGCGCCCAGCGCCTGGAACCGCTGGAGCAGCTCGCCGTAGACGGTGGTGCGCTGGCGCACCTCCTCCGCGCGCTGCGCCGCCAGCGCGGCCTGCTTCTCCTGCTGGTCGCGCGCCGCGCCCAGGGCCGCCATCAGCGCGCGCGCCTGCGCCTGCATCTCCTCCTCGCAGTCGGCGATCTCTTTCAGCGTCTCCGCCGCGCGTTCGAGCGCCTTCTGCGAGTCGAGGTTTCCGTGGCCCGCCGCGTCCGTCAGGTGTGCGAAGCGTTCGAGCTCGGCGTCGAACGCCTCCGCCGCGGCCAGCAGCGGCGACGGTTCCCCGCGCTCCTTTCGCGTCGACATCAGTTGCCGCCGCGCAGGATCTTGTCGGGGTCGAACGCCTCGCGCCCCGATGACCTTCCGGTCGTGGTCGCCGCGAACGAGATCGTCGAGCTCTCGAGCTCGATGAACGCCCTCTTGGCATCGGCGGCCGCCACGTCGGGCAGCGTCACCTCGAACGGCAGCGCCGCGCCCGGCGCCGCGCGCGCGAGGTTGATCGTTGTCGCGCTCTTGCCGATCCGGAGCTTGAACACCAGCGCCTCGTGCAGCACCGCCGTCGCGTTGATGATCTTGCCGTGCACGCGTACGCCCTTGTCCTGCGGCGCCCTGTCGACGTTGACGTCGACCAGGTAGAAGCCCTTGCCGATCGGCTGCCAGCCGGCGCGCGTCAGATCGGCCTCTTCCATGACCAGCGACGTGAATCCCTTGGTGAGGTCGCCCACGGCGCCCTTGAACTTTTCGAAGCGCGGATCGAACCCCGCCACCTCTGCGCGCAGCTTGTCGATCTCGGCGCGATCCTGGCGCTCGAGATAGACGGCGTAGCCGCCGGCCGCCGCGGCCGCGAACATCGCCAGCAGCATCAGGAACCAGAAGAACTGTTTCAAAGCTTTCATCGGGTGCAATCCTTGCCGGCGTTGCGCTTGCTGAGCTCGTCGACCAGCGGTTGGTAGAACGCCATCATGGCGCGCGGCGAGATCGGCTCGCCGGTCGCATCTTGAATCACCGCGCGCCAATCGCGCGTCGCGCCCAGCTTCAGGATGCCGCGCAGAAAGTCGCCGACCGCCTGACTACCCGAGTAGTCGCAGGCGCGCACGTCCTGCTTCAGGATCTTCGTGCAGATGTGGTCGTGCAGCTGGAACTTGATCAGGCTCGCCAGCGCGTAATCGTAGTACTGGGCGGCGTCGTCGTTGATGTGGGTCTTGGTGCAGGCGTCGCACAGCGCGTCGTCGTTGCGCGAGACCGGCGGCTCGACGCCCTGGTACTGGCCGGCGTAGTCCCACCACGTCTTCTGCCAGTCCGAGGGCGGCAGGTTGCCTTCGTAGAGGTCGCGCTCGAAGTGGCTCATGGTGCCGGCCGAGAACGGCATGAACACGATCGACTCCATCGCCGACTGCATCAGCCACGCCATGGGGTCGGGCTCCTTCCCGCGCGGCATCACACCGACCTTGACCAGATACGGCGTCTGTTCGCTCGCGAGCTTGGCCAGCTCGCCGACCGCCTCGTGAAACGCGCGGTTCGCGCCCTCGCGCAGCAGCAACGGAACCGCGGGCGTGCTGTACGAGATGTAATAGTAGATGTGGCCGAGCTCGTGGTGCGCGGTGGCGAACCACTGCGCGTCGGGCTCGACGCTCATCAGCGAGCGCACGTCGCCGGCGCGGTCGATGTGCCAGGCCGACGCGTGGCTGTTCTTCTTGCGCGGCGAGCCGGCGGGCACCGGGTAGAGATCGGACTTTTTCCAGAACGAGTCGGGCAGGCGCGGGAAGCCCAGGGATACGTAGAAGTTCTCGGCGCTCTTGACGATCGTCTCGGCCGACGAGCCCTTGAACAGCGGGTCGAGGCTGGCCTCTTCGATGAGGCCCGGCCACTCCTGCGCCCAGCGGTTGCCGATCCAGTGCGCGGGAATGAGCTTCGGCGCGGGCTTCTTGTAGCGCGTCGCCAGCGTGTTCTTGGCCCAGCAGTGCAGCTGATCGAACAGCGGGCGCGTGGTCTCGAGCGTCGAATCGAGCAGCGCCATCATCTCCGGGACGGTCATGCCGTAGTCGGCGACCTGCAGCGCGAAGTACGACGAATAGCCCATCTCCTTCGCGACCTGGTTGCGCAGGTCGCGGAGCTCGACGAGGCCCGGTTTGAGCGGGCGGCCGATCTCCTTCGACGCGATCCAGATCCGCTGCCGTTCACCGAGGTCGTGCGACCTGCGCAGGACGTCGTCGATCTGATTGGCGGTGCCCGTGCGCGCGCAGCCGCCGGCGGCGCCGGGCGCCGCGCCCGGTTTGGTCTGCAGGCAGAACGTGTACCCGTCGAGGATGCTCGACTGGCGCGACTCGGCCTCGACGCGCTTGCCGACCACGTCGGGGATCGTGCCGGGGTTCTCGGCCGCGCCGAGCAGCAGCTTCTCGAGTTGCCGCGCGGTCACGTCGTCCAGCTCCTTGCGCTTGGCCAGGAACGCCTTCGCGCGCGTCACGATCACCGTCGCGCCCGACAGCGTCGCCAGCGCCTTGTCGGCGCCGGTGCGCTGGCCGGTGTGCTCGGGCGTGACGTCGGTCGCCGCAATCCAGTCGGCCTCGGCGGCGGTGGTCGATACCGGCACCAGCAGCGGCGTCACCACGTCCAGGAACGCCTCCGCCTCCTTTTCGGTCACCGTCCTCTTGCTGTGCGCCTTCGGGGGTGCCCCGGATGCGGCGCTGACTTGGGTGACGGCTGCGACGATCGTGACCACCAGGGACGGGCGCATGCGGCAAAGCTAACCCATTCCTGAGGGGGACGACGCCGTCATTTTCCGCGGGCGGGCGCAGGCAACCTCCGCCGCGCTTTACGAATCCGACCCCTCGTGCTAACCCAACCGTCGCTCATGTCCAGACCCTTGCTTCGATTGCGATTGTTGGTCCTCGGTGCGGTGCTGGCCGGCTCGCTGTTCGGCGCCGGCTGCCAGCAAGGCATCGGCGACCGGTGCGAGGTGGCCAGAGACTGCAGCTCAAATTTTTGCAGCCCCGGGGGAGGCTCTCCAAACAGCATCTGTTGTGACCCGCTGCACCTGGAGACCTGCGCAATCCCGTCCGGAGGGAGCGGCGGCTCTTCGGGCGAGGGTGGTCAGACCGGGTCCGACGCGGCCCCGGATGCGTCAGACGCCTCGGATGCGTCAGACGCCGCGGATGCGGAAATCCCTTCGGATGGGCCGGATTCGTCGACTCCATCGACCGACGCCGCGCCGGCGGACTCCAGCACCGACTGACGGCCGGCGCCGACCTTGCGCGCATGCTCCGCGCGCGCGATCGCTTACTGCGCGTCGAAGCTACTGCGCGTCGAAGCGAACCGCGCTGATCTGGTACTCGCGCGAGCCCTTGCCGGTGCGGATCGTCACCGTGTCGCCCTGTTCCTTGCCGATGATCGCGCGCGCCACCGGAGCCGAGATCGCGATGCGCCCGAGCTTGATGTCCGACTCGTAGTCGCCGACGATCGTGTAGGTCGTCTCGTCGCCGCTGTCGGTATCGGTCAGCTTGACCGTCGCGCCGAACACCACGCGCGTGCCCGAAAGCTTGGCGGGATCGATCACCTCGGCCTGCGCCAGCACCGAGTCGATCTCGCGCGAGCGCCCCTCGATGAAGCCCTGCTTCTCTTTCGCGGCGTGGTACTCGGCGTTCTCGCGCAGGTCGCCGTGCGCGCGCGCCTCCTCGATGTCCTGCACGTTCTTGGGGCGCTCGACCTCGCGCAGGTGCTTGAGCTCGTCGCGCAGCGCCTGCTGCCCGCGCGGGGTCATGGGGAATTTAGCCATTCTGGTACTCCTGCAGCGATCGTACTCCCATGCGTCCCGCGCGCAGCTCGCCGAGCGCGGCCACCGCGGCGCGCGCCGCTGACAGCGTGGTGTAGTAGGGGACGCCGCGCATGAGCGCCGTGCGCCGGATCGGGAACGAATCCTTGATGGCCTGCGCACCCGCCGTCGTGTTGACGACCAGCTGGATGTCACCGTCGAGGATCCGGTCGACGATGTGCGGCCGCCCCTCGCGCACCTTGTTCACGCGCTCGACCTCGATGCCGGCCTTGGTCAGGAACTCTTGCGTCCCGCCCGTGGCGCACAGCTGGTAGCCGAGCTTGCGCAGTCCCTCGGCCACCGCGACCGAGCCCGGCTTGTCCGTGGTCTGCAGCGACAGGAACACGCGCCCCGACATCGGCAGCTTCGTGCCGGCGCCGATCTGGCTCTTGCCGAAGGCGGCCGCGAAGGTCTTGTCGATGCCCATGACCTCGCCGGTCGAGCGCATCTCCGGGCCCAGGATCGTGTCGACGCCCGCGAACTTCAAGAACGGGAACACCGCCTCCTTGACCGCGACGTGGGTCGGCGTGACCTCCTTGACCTTCATCTCCTTCAGCGTCTTGCCGACGGCGATGCGCGCCGCGATCTTCGCCAGCGGCACGCCGGTCACCTTCGACACGAACGGCACCGTGCGCGACGCGCGCGGGTTGACCTCGAGGATGAAGATGCCTCGCCCGTCGCGCGGCACCGCGAACTGCACGTTCATGAGGCCGCGCACGCCCAGCTCTTTCGCCAGCGCGCGCGCCTGCGCCTTCACCGCCTCGACGGTCTCGGGCGGCAGCGAGAACGGCGGCAGGCTGCACGCCGAGTCGCCCGAGTGCACGCCCGCCTCTTCGATGTGCTCCATGACGCCGCCGATCACCTGGTCGGTGCCGTCGGCGACGACGTCGACGTCGATCTCGATCGCGTCGGGCAGGAACTGGTCGATGAGGATCGGCGCGTCCTTCTCGCCCGCGCGCGAGGACAGGCTCTCGCGGCGCGAGGCCTCCATCGCCGTGAACACGAAGTGCTCCAGCCCCGACGGGTCGTGCACGATCTCCATCGCGCGGCCGCCGAGCACGTACGACGGGCGCACCATCACCGGGTAGCCGATGCGGTCGGCGATCTGGCGCGCCTCCTCGAGGCCGTTGGCCGTGCCCCAGGCCGGCGCGCGCAGGTCGAGCTTGCGCAGGAGCTCGCCGAAGCGCTGGCGGTCCTCGGCGCGGTCGATGGCGTCGGCGCTGGTGCCCAGCACCTTCACGCCCGCGTGCATCAACGGCACCGCGAGCCGCAGGGGCGTCTGGCCGCCGAACTGCACGATCACGCCCTCGGGCTTCTCGACGTCGAGGATCTCGAGCACGTCCTCGCGCGTGAGCGGCTCGAAGTAGAGCCGGTCCGACGTGTCGTAGTCGGTCGACACCGTCTCCGGGTTGCAGTTGATCATGATCGTCTCGTAGCCGTCCTCGCGCAGCGCCTGGACCGCGTGAACGCAGCAATAGTCGAACTCGATCCCCTGGCCGATGCGGTTGGGCCCGCCGCCCAGGATCGCGATCTTCTTCTTGCTGGTGGGGCGCGCCTCGTTCTCGACGGAGATCTTGCCGCCGACGCTCTCTTCTTGCGGCTTTTCGTAGGTCGAATAAAGGTACGGCGTCTGTGCCTCGAACTCGGCGGCGCAGGTGTCGACGCGCTTGAAGACCGGGCGGATGCCGTGCTTGATGCGCGCCTGGCGGACTGCCTCCTCCGACGTGCCCGCCAGCTTCATCAACCGCCGGTCGGACATGCCCAGCCGCTTGCGCCGTTCGAGCGCGGCCGGGTCGTCGAGCCCCTTCGGCCCGTCGAGGCGAGCCGCCTCGTCCTCATCGACCATCTCGCGGACGTGGGTCAGGAACCACGGGTCGATCTTGGTGAGCGCGAACGCCTCTTCGTTGTCGAGGCCCGCGCGCATCGCCTCGGCCAGCTGCCAGATGCGGTCCGGGCCGGGCCGCGCGATCAACCGCTTCAGCTCCTCCAGCCCCGGCGGCCGCTCGAGATCGAAGCCCGCGCGTCCGATCTCCAGCGAGCGCAGCGCCTTGCCCAGCGACTCCTTGAACGTGCGGCCGATCGCCATGACCTCGCCGACCGACTTCATCTGCGGGCCGAGCTCGGTGTCGGCGCCGGGGAACTTCTCGAAGGCGAAGCGCGGGATCTTGGTGACGACGTAGTCGATCGTCGGCTCGAAACAGGCCGGCGTCTCGCGCGTGATGTCGTTGGGGATCTCGTCGAGCGTGTAGCCGATGGCCAGCTTGGTCGCGATCTTCGCGATCGGAAATCCGGTCGCCTTCGACGCCAGCGCCGAGCTGCGCGACACCCGCGGGTTCATCTCGATGACGATCATCGCGCCGTTCGCCGGGTTGACGGCGAACTGGATGTTCGATCCGCCGGTCTCGACGCCGATCTCGCGGATGACCGCGAGCGCGGCGTCGCGCATGATCTGGTACTCCTTGTCGGTCAGGGTCATCGCCGGCGCGATGGTGATCGAATCGCCGGTGTGGACACCCATCGGATCGAAGTTCTCGATCGAGCAGATGATGACCGCGTTGTCGTTGCGGTCGCGCATGACCTCGAGCTCGTACTCTTTCCAACCGAGCACCGACTGCTCGATCAGCACCTCGCCGCGCGGGCTCTGCGACAGGCCCCACTGCACCTTGGTGTCGAACTCTTCGCCGTTCCAGGCGATGGCCGCGCCCGAGCCGCCGAGCGTGAACGACGGCCGCAGGATCATCGGGTAGCCGACCCCGGTCGTCGCCGCGATCTCGCCCTGGATCGTCTTCGCCTCGGCCAGCGAGTGCGCGTAGCCCGACAGCGGCACGGACAGGCCGATCTTCTGCATCGCCTTCTTGAACAGCTCGCGGTCCTCGGCCTTCTCGATCGCCGCGATCTGCGCGCCGATCAGGCGCACGCCGTACTTCTCGAGCACGCCGGCCTTGTCGAGCTCGATGGCGAGATTGAGCGCCGTCTGGCCGCCGAGCGTCGGCAACAGCGCATCTGGGCGCTCGCGCTCGATCACCGCCGTCAGCACCTCGAGCGTGAGCGGCTCGACGTAGGTGCGATCGGCGATCTCCGGGTCGGTCATGATCGTCGCCGGGTTCGAGTTCACCAGCACGACGCGGTAGCCCTCTTCTTTGAGGGCCTTGACGCCTTGGGTGCCGGAGTAGTCGAATTCACAGGCCTGGCCGATCACGATCGGTCCCGACCCGATCAGCATCACGGTCTTGATGTCAGTACGTTTGGGCATGATCAGGTCTCTCGTCGCGCCGCTTCGGGCTTTTTCTTGAAATGGCCCTCGCGGTCCAGCTGGAACTGCTCGGGAAGCTTCTTCTCGACTTCGCCGCGGTGGCCCTTGACCAGCCACGCCAGGTCGGCGAACCCTTCGGCGATCTGCAGGCGGATGCGCAAGCTGTCCTCACCGTCGGAGATGAAGTGCTGCAGCAACGGCTCCCGCGCCGCCTCCTCGTTCTTGTGGCGCACCAGCGCCTCGACGGCGGCGTAGCGCACGCCTTCGTCCATGTCGGCCAGGTAAGGGACGATGAGCGGCGGCACGCGGTCGTCCTTGACCGACGCCAGGTGATTGAGCATCTGGATCTTCTTGGTGGGATCGCGCTCGTAGCCCGGCTCGTGCCGCTCGAGCACGGCCTTCAGCACCTCGAGCTCCTGCTCCTTGCCGGCCACCCGATCGAGCAGGCGCAACGGCCACGAGACCGAGTCCGCCGCCAGCAGGTACTTCTTGATGGGTTCGATGATCGCTGGACCCTTTTCCAGCAGCATGTCGAACACCCACTCCTTCTCCTGCTCGTCCTCGATCGACTTGTCGTACATCATCCCAAAGCGGCGCA
>Ga0265320_10000603_pt1 | contig 27540 bp, 28 predicted proteins | sample 4827metaG_FD_202087 | JGI IMG/M metagenome (GOLD analysis project Ga0265320, IMG submission 202087) | Rhizosphere microbial communities from Carex aquatilis grown in University of Washington, Seatle, WA, United States - 4-8-27 metaG | ecosystem: Host-associated > Plants > Roots > Rhizosphere >... | reverse complement strand
CGGCCGTGATCGACGGATACGCCGCCACGTGCGGAGCCAGCGTCCGCTGAAACCAGGGCGTCAGAAGGATCGGCTGAATCTCGTCGGTCTGTTGCGACTTGAGCAGGTACACCCACGTCGCGAGCGCGACGCGGCGGTCGTCGTCGGTGATCGTGTGCTCGTGGTACGCGGAGGCGAACGCGTTTCCGTTCTCGAGGGCGTCGAGCGCGGTGCCCGTGCACTCCACGGCGGGCGCGGTCTTCTTCGGGTCGCTGCTACAGCTCGTCACTGACGCCGCGAGGGCGAACAGCAGAGACGGCGCGTGCGTGATCCAGAGCGGGCGTCGCAGGGCGGCTTTCATCGCCTCGCAAGCTAGACCATGGGGCCGGATTTTCTCAGCGATGCGGGCGCCTTCGGCCACGAGCGTGGTCGAATTTCGCAACCTCGTTCTCGCCGGGAGGTGCGCGAGCGCATCCGGGCCCCCAACTGCCGCAACCCCAAACGGGGATCAGCCTTCCGCGGCGCGCTTCAGATCTTCGGCGTAGGTCTCGAATACCGGCGCGAAGTCGGGAAGCGAACCCTTGATCATCGGGAGCATCAAGCCGGTGAACGCCTCTTGCATCGAAAAAACGGTGGTTCCGTCGGCCTTCGGCGTGAGCGTGAACGTGCGCACGCCCTTGAACATCGGCGCCATGCCGTCGCTCCACGTCATGGTTCGGCCCGATTCGACCTGCGAGACCTTGGGCTTGAAGACGCGGTCTCCGGCGGCGGGCACCTTGAGCTTCAAGGTCCTTCCTTCGGCGATCTCGCCTTCGATACTGCTCACCGTCGTATTCCAGCGCGGAAACCCGGCGGCGTCGGTGAGTAGCGCCCAGATTTTCTCGGGGCTCGCGCCGATGGTCGTCTCTATCGCGCAGGCCATTCGGAAAGCGCTACTCGTCGTCGTCGCTTTGGCTCGGCTCATCGTCGTCATCCGGCTGTTTCGTTCGAACGCGTCAGGGGAGGGAAGCATAGCCGTCGACCGTCGAGAGCTCGACGAGCACCGGCGGTTCCACGCAGTTGCCGGCGAGGCGCTCCTGGAACGCCTTGAACGACGCGAGCCCGGTGAGTGGACTGTCGCCCTCGATCGTGGCGACGTGAATGAACGTCACGCCGTCGGCGAGGCGATACGTCGTGTAGCGAATTCCGCCCGGCGCGCGCGCGCGGAGCTCGTCGAACACGGCGTGAATCATTCCTTCGTTCGTCGCGGCGTAAGCGTTCTCGGTCTTGTATCGCACCATCACGGTTCTCATCGGGGCCTCCGTCGAAGCCGACTCTCGGCTTTCGGAAGGGACGACGACCGACGTGGGCGAAAGGATGCGGAGGAGGCCGGCGATTTCTCGAATCGTCGAAGAATGCCGGGAAAATCCGGGCCCGGCGCTAGCGACCCGCCGCTGCCGAACCTTCGCGGAGCGTGAACGCGGCGCCCTGCGGGTCGTCGCAGATCGCGATGCGATCACCGCCGGGGATCACGACGGACTCGACGACGATGCCGCCCTGTGCCCTCACCGCGTCGACCGCGGGACCCAAGGCGCCAACCCTAAAATGAAAGAGCCAGTGGGGATGAACACCGGGTCGCGTCGCGATATCGGACATCGAACCCACGGGCACCCCGCCGGTTTGCCACGCGAACGGATGGAACACGCCGTAGGTGCCCAAGTCGAGGGGCGCCTTGAATTCCCACCCCAATAACTCGCTGTAATTTTTCTTGGCACGCTCGACGTCGTGGGTGTTGAGGAGATGCCACTCGACGCCGACGCTCGAGTCGCGCGGCTTCGGAGCGGGTTTCGCGAGCGCGACGACGGCGCCGCCCGGGTCGCGCACGACCGATGCTTCGAGCCCTTGCGGGTTCACCCACTTCGGGCCGAGCGACGTCGCTCCGCGGGCAACGAACGCCGCCGTGGCGCGGTCGACGTCGCCGACGTCGATGTAGCCGAGCCAATGAGGACGCGCGCCGCGCGCGAGCGCCTGTTCGTGGAGCTGAAAGACCTCGAGCTTGCGATCGCCGAGCACGGCCGCATAGAACGCACGCGCGCCGTCGACGTCGGTCGTGCGGAGGTGATAGTCGAAAAATCCCGTCATCTTCGGCGACGTTTTAGCACGCGCGCATGCCGTTGCAGGCGCATCTATCTCGACGAGCGCGCTCTTCCAGGGCGTTTCGCGCACGGGTCCCGAGGTGCCGCGTGTCCGATGATACGATATGAGCCGTCATGAGCGGATCGTTCCGGGCGAAGTTCGCGCAAGCGCTCGTCGTGCTCGTCGCGGGGTGTGGCGGAACGCCGAGTGCGCCGGCAGCGCCGCTCTCCACGCCGGGGATCGCCGCGCCCGTTTCGCCCCCTCACGACGAGCCGCACTTGCCGCCGGTCGCTCCGACGGGCGCTGCACGAACTCAGACGATCGCCGTCGCACCGCCGGCGTGTTCGGCCGCGGATTGGTCGCCGCACCCTCTCGCGCCGCTCCTCAGACCGGGGAAGACACCGACGTCGTCGCAAACGGAACATCCCGGCGCGACGGAGCACGCGTTCGAGTCCGAGTGCACCGATTCGCCGAACGGTCCGACCTGGGATTCACCGAACTCCGTCGTCATCGACGGCGTCGAGCTCCAGCTATCGAATGCGGCGCCGGCCGGAGTGAGCCGTCGCGGTTGGCCGGGCAATCAGTGCGCGTTCGACGTCCGAGCCGCGGACGGATCGGGTCGAGCCACGCGGCTCGGTCCGACGGAAGTTCCGCCCTTCACGACCGTGAGCGCCGTCGTGCGATCGGGATCGGCCGCCTGGATATCGCTCTCCTTCAACGGCTACGCCGCGGAATTTCCTCGAGGCGGCAATCGCGTCGTCGCCGTCGATCTGTGCGACGGACGCGTCGTCTGGAAAACGAAAGACTCGACGTCGAACGGCGGGCTCTTGCTCCTCGGCGACTACCTCGTCTCGCCGTACGGCTTCACCAACGAGCCGCGACACGTCTTCGTGCTCGACGCCCACTCGGGCAACGTCGTGCAACGGCTTCCCGTCATCGAAAACATCTGTCCGAGCACGCGCTGGGCGCCGAACTGGCACGAGGGAGACCGGTGCGACGCCCCGGGCCAGACCGTCGGCGCCGCGACGAACCCGCGCGTCGAAGGAGGTCTCGTTCTGGTGGATACCAACACCGGCTCGTCGTCCTTCGAGTTTCGGTGAGTGCAGCGCCGGATAACCACGGCGCGTCCGAGAACCGATCGCGGGCGTTCAGCCGTGCTGAAATCCAGCGCCGCCCTTGACGGTGCGACCGGTCGTACTATTTCCTCAGGGTGACGAAGGGAACCGAAACCCGCCAGCGCATCGTCGACCGGGCGCTCGCGCTCGCGAGTACGGAAGGCATCGAGGGAATCACCCTCGGAGTCCTGGCGGATTCCCTGAGCTTGTCGAAGAGCGGTCTCTTCGCACACTTCAAGTCGCGGGAGGCGCTGCAGATCGCCATTCTCGACGACGCGGCGGCGCGGTTCATCGAGCGCGTCGTGAGCCCGGGCATGAAGGCTACGCGCGGAGAACCTCGGGTGAGAGCGCTGTTCGAGCGATGGCTCGACTGGGGCCTCTCGCGCTCGCTGCCCGGCGGCTGCATTTTCGTCGCTGCGGCCGTCGAATTGGACGATCGCCCCGGCCCGGTTCGAGACACCCTCGTGCGAGGGCAGCGCGCCTGGATCTCGACGATCGCGGATGCCGCGCGCGGGGCGATCGAGGAGGGACACTTCTCTTCGAAGGTCGATCCCGAAGGGTTCGCCTTCGAGCTGTACGGTCTGGCTCTGGCAACGCATCACGCCGCTCGCCTCCTTCGCGAGCCGAAAACGCTCGAGCACGCGCGCGCCGGCTTCGAACGTCTCATCGCATCCGCGCGTCCGGCACCCGCATCCAAGTCGTCCCGAGCTCGTCATGGAGTGAAACGATGAACCAGCACGCCGTCCCGTTTTTGTCCGATAAAAGCACGACCGGTCGTGCGAATAAACGTGATTCGCGGTGGCAGCGCTGGTCGCGCTGGGGGATCGCCACCGGGTCGCGGCTGGCGCCGGATCTCGCCGAACGTTGGGCGACGCATCTCTTCACGACGCCCGAGCACACCCCGGCGCCGGAAGCGGACCAGGCGCTCCTCGCGACGGCTCGTCCATTTCGCGTGGGTCGGCGCGCGGCGTGGCAGTGGGGGCGGGGTCGACCCGTTCTCCTGGTTCATGGATGGGGTGGTCGCGGTGCAGATCTCGCGCGGTTCGCGGCGCCACTGGTCGAGCGCGGCTTCTCCGTCATCACGTTCGACGCGCCCGCGCACGGCGTCTCTCCGGGCTTTCGAGCGACGATCGGCGACTTCGCCGACATGATCGCCGCAGTGACCGAGCGAGTGGGCGCACCCGCCGCGATCGTCGCGCATTCATTCGGGGGTCTGGCCGCATTGCTCGCGCTGAAGCGCGGGCTCGAGACGTGCTCGGTGGTCCTCATCGCGCCGCCCTCGCCGCAGAGTCGCGTCGAGCGGTTCGCCAGGGAGCTCGAGGTGCCGGCGCCGATCGTCGACGGCATGATGCGGCGAATGGAAGCGGACCTCGGCGAGCGCCTCGAAGACGTCGAAGCCCGCGCGCTCTCCCGCGACCTTCGCGTTCCGGCGCTCGTGGTTCACGATCGCGACGATCGTGAAGTGCCCTGGCAGGCGAGCGCTGCCCTCGTCCGGGATTGGGAAGGCGCCACTCTGTCGCGGACCGAAGGCCTCGGTCACCGCGGGATTCTTCGAGACGCCAGTGTCGCGGCCAGCGTCGCCGATTTCGTCGCTCGGCACGCGGCGTGAGCCCGGCCGCTTTTGCTAGAAGCAGACGATGTTCGGCGAAGTCACGTCGGTAACGGGGTAGTAGATGCCGCCGAGGATGCACATTTCGTCGGTGAGCGCGGATTGGCCGAACGTCACCGCGACGGCGGTGTCGTTCACGTAGGAACAGGTGAACGTCACCCCCTGGTTCGCAGGCAGGGCGAACGGCGGATTGAACCGCACCGGAGTGGCGTCGGTCCACGATTTGGTTTCGTACAGCTGCGTGCCGTCGGTCGTCGCGACGAAATCGACGGCGTGTCGATGCACGTGTGCGCTCACGCCGAGGAGCGAGATCGGCGTCGGCGCGGAGCACGTCTTCGTGACTTGGGCGGTGCCGTTCGGTGGAATCGAAATGTCCTCGTTGGAGAACAGGAGCTGGCCGGCGTGGCTCGTGATCGAGCCGCTCTTCGCGATGTGAAAGGTCGTCGTGACGCCGGCGACCTCGTCGGCGGTGCTCGTGTTGATGAAATGGAGCTGATAACGAAGGCTCGTCGTGGCGGGAATGGTGACGCCGATTCCGGACGGCAAATCGATCACGCTGTCAGGGGTCTGAGCACCGAAGACGTTCGGGTGAAATTCCGATCCGGAGCAATCCTCGAGGGGGCCGTTCGTCACGCCCGCGTCGGCACCGTCCATGAAGAACACGATCATGTGGTGCGAGCCCTCCGGCATGTGCGATTCGAACCGGTCGATGTCTACCTGGGTACCGAATGGGTTCGAAAAATTCTGGCACTTGTAGATCTCTTGTCCCGCGGGCACCGTGAACTCCGTCATCTTGATCACGACGGAGTCGAGCGCCGCCGCATCCGCGACGACTCCCTTGGGCCGCGCGGCGCCGTCCGTTCCGTCACACCCCGCAAGCAAGACGAGCAAGACGAGCCCTTCGCCGAACCAATTCCGCGCCATCCTCATCCCTCCTTGAGTCCCGGCCCTCGTAATAGCACGCCGCGTCGCGGCGACGACCAGCAGGGTGTTGAAAAACACCCTGCGTCGCGAACGAACCCTGCCAGGCACACACTCGGCGCCGAGGCTAGCGTCACGAAAGCCTCACTTTCATGGGCTTTCGTGATGCGGGTGTCCTCACATTGGTGCCGCGTCGAGTTTCCGTCGAATCTCTTGGGCACGTGGAAATGTGCCCCGATGACGGCGATACATTTCGCGCACCCACGCGAGTCCCGGGCGATCCGCGAACGGCGCGACGAGGCTGCGAAGCCCGTCGCGGTAGCGAGCCGAGCCGTAGATCGGATGTTCGTTCGGGCAGGCTAGAGGGGCGAGCAGCGCCGCGGCCGTCACGTCCGCGACGGTCAACCGCTCGCCGACGAGATAGGGCTTCTCGAGCGAAACTCGCTCTTCGAGAAACGATAGGCCGCGGTCGATGGTGTCTTTCGCCCGTGCCACCTTCGACGGGCTCACGCCGAGCTTCCGACGAAAGATCCACCTCATGACGGGAAAGAGGCGCGTGACGACGCGCGTTTCCCACGGCGTTGCCGCGACGGTCCAGTACCGGACGACGTTCTCGGTTTGATCGAGCGCCTCGCTGTAGACGTAACGGACGACCTGCGAGCCCACGTCGTCGAACGTCGCTTCCACGGCGAGGGCCTCGTCGCGTTCGGCGCTCGCTTCCGGAAGGAGCGCGAACGGCGCGCGATGCTTCTCGAGCCAGCGAAGGATGCGCGTGCTGTCTTGGACGGGCCCGTCGCTCGTTTGAAGCACGGGAACCGTCGTCGCTCGCCCGCGTGTTCTCGCTTTCAGCACGTGGAAGAACGGCGTCCACATGACCTCGTCGAAGGGGAGAGCCGCGAGCCCGAGGGTCCAGCGGATCTTCTCGCTGAAGTGAGACAGCGCGAACGTATAGAGCACCAGCCGGGCTTCGTCCCCACCACGGCGGTCATCGTCGAGCATGGTGCCCCCCTACTCTGGTCGGATCGTCGGCAGAACACATTTCCGTGAGAGGCGTCGTATTCGGGCGGCGCGAACGCCTCTGAATGCGCTCGTTTTGGGACTAAACTCCGGCGCGTCATGAACCGAGCGAACCTCACCCCGGCTCGTCAGGCCGCCGTTTTCGTCGTCGCAACGGCGCTCCTCACCTTCACGACGACACGCGCCGCCGCAGACGGGACGCCGCCGAAGCTGGCCGCGATCGGAACGCACGCGAAAGTCGGTCAAGCCGACGGGCTCACGGTAGAAGTGAGGGTTCAAGCTCCGTCCACGCAGCAAACGCCGCTCCAGGTGGCGTGCCTCTTCGAATACGTCGAGGGAGACATCGTGAATCCACCGGCGCTCCCCGCCGCGGTGAACGGGATTCTCCACCTCGATCGAGCGCTTCACGGCCTGGTCACCGATCTCCGCAAAAGCGGCAAGTTCGGTGGTCACTCGCTCGAGACGCTGTTGATCGTTCCCCCGAAAGGTGCCATCGGCGCCGAGCGGCTTCTCTTGATCGGCCTCGGCGATCGCAAGCAGTTCACGCCGGAGCTGATGCGTCGCGTGGGTGAAGTCGAAATGCGCGAAGCGCTCCGCCTCGGCGTGAGCGATTTCTCGCACGCCAGCGATCTGAAGGACGCGGGCGTCGACTCACCGACCGCGGCGGTCGCAGAGGCGCTGATCGAAGGAAACCTCTCGGCCCTTCGCACCCAGCGCTACCTCTCGGAAAAAGGCGCTGCGCCGCTTCCCCACGTTTCGTCGCTCACGCTGCTGACTGGGCCGGCGTTCTTCGCCGAGACGAGCGCCGCGGCGACGGCGTTCCTCGCGCGATCGCCGACTCCGTGACCGACTGCCGGAGCTCTGTCTAGCTCGTCGTCGCCCAGACACTGATCTCGCGAGCGAAGGCGTCGAGGTCTCCGAGCCCGTCCGTGGCCGCGAGAAAACAGCGCGCCGGTTCGATTCCGGCGTAGCCGTGCGCGACGACATTCCGGAGTCCAACGGCGCCTCGCAACGCCTCTGCCGTCTTCGGCGACAGCACGTGGTTCTCTTCTAGGCGAGTGAACCCTTCCGCCAGACTGCGAGCGGCGGGCCACCCTTCGTCGGCGACGACGTGGCTCGCGATATCCACGCAAGTTTGAACGCAAAGCATGAGATTGAACGCGACGAGGTCGAGGGCGTCCCGATCGGCTTCTAGCGTCGCGGCATTCGCCGGGACGTGTGTTCGTACGCGATCGATCCGATCGGCGAGCTCGGCGAGCTTGGCGGCCAAGAGGTTTTTATCGACCACGCCCGAGCCCTCGTTCCGCCACGCGCGCGATCCAGGCGTCGCGCATGCGCGCATACCAGGGACGGTCGGTTTCGAGCTCCGCGAGCGCCTTCGAGCGCCACGCGGCGCCCGCGCCGCGGCGTCCTTCGTGGACGACGATACCGTCACGAATCAGCGCCTCGAGAAGCGGGATCGTCACGTCCTTCAAGGAGACGACGTCTACTTCTAGGCCGAGCTCGGACGATAGTTCTCCTGCGATCAGGGCGAATTGAGGGGCGTCGGCATCGAGTGCGAGATCGACGTCGGAGGTAGGCGTGGCCTTCCCCGTGGCTCGCGATCCGAACAGGATGGCGAGTCGAACCCCGTGTCGAAGAAGCAGCGGAGAAAGCGCCCGGCAGAGCTCGTTCGTCGAGTCGGCGTCGCTCATCGCGCTCATCGCGAGAGCGTAGCACCGGAGCCGTCTCCAGATCGAGACGCCAGCGGCGCGCCAGGTAGTGCGATTTCCGCGAGGAGGTGTAAAACATCAAGATGGGAACGATCCACATCGCGGGCGCGCTCCTCGTGGGGGCCATGGTGATCGACGGTTGCTCTTCGAAGGCCGGTGACACGGCGGCCTCAGGTTGCGATGCGGGTGAGACGTGCGCGTCGGGCGGCAACGACACGGCGACGGGTGGTGCGAGCGCGGCCGGAGGGGCGCAGGGCGGCGCAACGGGCGGCACGACGTCTTCGTCGAGCGGTGGAACGAGCACGGGAGCGACCGGCGGAACGACGTCTGCGAGTGGCGGCACGTCGTCTTCTGCGAGCGGTGGAACGAGCGCGGGAGCAACCGGCGGCGCTCCGAGCAAGGACGGCGGTCCGGTTTCGTCGTGCGTTCCGCAGGTCGCCACCCCGGCCTGGACGAGCCCGTACGCGAAGTGGTCACGCGGAATACCGACCGATCCGAGCTTTTTTCCGATCGCGGTGTGGCTCCAAGGGTCGTGGCACGCCGACGAGCTGCATCAACTCGGGATCAACATCTACGTCGGCAACAATGCCGGCACCGACGAAATGGCGTCGAGCGATCTCGCGACGATCAAGAAGCTCGGGATGTACGCCATCGTCGGCCAAGACTCGGTTGGCCTCGCCAATATCGACGACCCGACGATCGTCGGTTGGTGGATGAGCCCTGACGAACCGGACAACGCGCAAGCGACTTCGGGAGGTGGGTACGGGCCGCCCGTCGATCCGTCCACGCTCGTCACCGAATACAACGCGTACAAAACCGCCGACTCGACGCGACCCATCTACCTGGGGCTCGGGCAGGGGGTCGCCTTCGACAACTACGAAGGACGCGGGAGCAATCCTCCGGCGGAATCTGGCTACGTGCCGGCGAGCGACATCATCGACTTCGACATTTACCCGTACAACAATTGCGGCGGCGATCAGAACTCGCAAACGACGTGCGGCGAGTTCTGGCTGAACGCGCTCGGCATCGATCGACTTCATCAGTGGTCGAACCGGAACCAGGCTGCGTGGACCGACATCGAAACCACGGTCATCGGTGCCGGCACGACCACGGGTCCGACGCCGACTCAAACGAAGTCCGAGACGTGGCTCTCGCTCATCCACGGCGCCAACGGCATCGCGTACTTCCTCGACACCTGGCAACCGTCGTTCCAGGAAGACGGCATCTTCAAGGATTCGGCGATGGTGACGGCCGTGACGGCGCTCAATCAGCAGATCACGTCGCTCGCTCCGGTCTTGAACAGCGCGACGCTATCGAACCTGGTGTCGGTCGCGACGTCTAGCGCCGCGACGCCGATCGATACCATGGTCAAAACTTCTGCCGGCTCGGTCTATGTGTTCGCGGCCGTCTCTCGCAAGGGAACGGCGACCGGGACGTTCACGTTGCGCGGCGTGACCGGAAACGGAACCGCGACGGTCGTTGGTGAGCATCGCACGGTCGACATCAAGTCCGGCGTATTCTCCGACGCTTTCGCCGAAAACGACGTCCACATTTACGAGCTCGATCCGTCGATGTGCACACCGTAGCGGGGGGCGTCGTACGTCGATGAGTACGAGCTATCTCAGAAACCGTAGCGAGCCCGCCGATGCTAGGAAGGCCGACGGAGGCATACGCTGGTATTTCGAGGAGGCCGACCGACGCAGCGGGGGGCGTAGTAGGTTTATGAGATAGCTCGCCGGGCGTGTCAGTTTTGCCACTAGGTCGAGCGCGCTCCTCCGGCGAGACTGGCGTTCGTGAACGTCAACGTCCTGATCGACGCGCTCGTCCGTCAAACGACGGTGCTCATCGCGCAACTGGCCACCGCCGCGGGCGGCCGGGCATCGCTCGCGAACACTGCCAACCAGGTGTTTGCGGACCTGGTCCGCGAGCTCAAGGAGCAGGGGGTCGGCAACAAGGTCATCGCCGACATGTTCGGTCTGGCCCTCCGAACCTATCATCGCAAGATCCAGCGGCTGTCCGAGAGCACGACGGTTCGCGGCCGATCGCTCTGGGAGGCCATTCTCGAATACGTCCGAGAACAGGGCAGCGTCCAGCAGACCGACGTCCTTCAGCGCTTCTCTCGCGATGACGAAGCGACGGTGCGGAGCGTTCTCGCCGATCTGGTCGATTCGGGAATCATCTTTCAGAAGGGGCGCGGCCTCCAGCGCGTGTACCGCGCCGCGAAGCCGGAAGAGTTCGACGCCGGTGAGCCCGCGGTCGACCTCGAGGCGGAGACGTACCTCGTCTGGGTCGCCGTCAGCCGGTTTGGCCCGATTTCCGTCGACGATCTCCTCGGCGCGGTCGCCCTCGACCGCCCCTCGGTCGAAGCGGCGCTCGCTCGATTGACGTCCGACGGTCGCGTCGCCGCGAGCGATCGCGCGGGCGCGGTTCACTACGCGACGGACCTTTGTTTCATTCCCCTCGGCACGCCGGTCGGTTGGGAAGCGGCGGTGTTCGATCACTACCAGGCCGTCGTGACCGCGATCTGCGCGAAGCTTCGCAACGGAAACACGAAGGCGTCGCTCGCCGATCACGTCGGTGGAAGCACGTACGCCGTCACGGTCTGGAAGGATCATCCTCACTACGAGGAAGTTCTCGGCCTGCTCGGACGTTTCAGGGTCGAGGCGAACGCATTGAGGGCGAAGGTGAGCGCGTTCAACGCGTCTCACGAAGCGCCGGAGACATCGGTACGGGTCATCCAGTACGTCGGGCAGACGGTGCTCGACGGGGGGTCGGAGACGGAAGACGAATCATGAAGAATCGTTCGAGAATCATCGTATTGGCGGCGCTGCTCTTCGGTGTTGGCGCGTGCAGCGCGATGCCGGTGGGGCAAGGGGATAGCGAAACGCACTGGCTTCGCGAATGCAATTCGACGGCGGAGTGCGGCACGGCGGGTTCTTGCGTGTGCGGCCTGTGCACGGTGCCGTGCGCATCCGACAACGAATGCAGCGGAGGACCCGGAGGCACCTGCGTTCCGCGACGCGATACGTCGTTCTGCACGTCGTACCCTCCGCCGACGGGCGGCATTTGTGCCGTCAAGTGTACGAGAAACTCCGATTGCAACGTCGATCAGCAGTGCCTGTCGAACGTCTGCGTGACTGAATCGGCGCCGGAGCGCTCGATGCCGCAACCGGTGACGAGCGGCGACGGCGGAGCCGTGACGTTCGAGCTCGGCGGAATGGGACCGAACCTTTCCGACGTCGCCGTCGCCGTCAGCCGTGACGGCAGCGTGGCGATCGGAACTGCGGTGGTCGGCTACAACGACATCATTGGTCCGAACTCCCGCAACTACGAGCCCATGGTATGGAAGGCCGGAGCGGCGGCCGAGCAACTCCCTTGCCCCGGGACGTCGCCTTGCGTGGGGATTTGTGGCGAAGCGAACGGCGTGAGCGGAGACGGCTCGGTCGTCGTCGGGTATTGCAACGACGACCAGGTTGGGGGGCTGAGTCATGCGTTTCGGACGTTGCCGAGCGGTCTCGATCTATTCGGCCCTGCCGGTAGCATCGCGTACGGTGCGAACGCGGACGGATCCGTCCTCATCGGCACTTACACACCGGACGGTTCCAATGACGCCGGCGTGATCACGTCCTCCCCGTTTCGGTGGACGAACGGAGGATTGCAGGATCTCGGTGGCCTACCGGAGAGCGGTGGCATCGCAATCGCGAGTGTAAGCGGTGACGGCTCGAGCGTCGCGGGGTCATACTTCGATGCTCAAAGCCACGCGCAGGGATTTCTCTGGACCCTCACGAGTGGCTTTCAACCGATTGCGGTGCCGCAAGGGGGGACCTTCTATGTGGAGAGAATGAGTTCAGACGGAGCCGTGCTCGTTGGCAAAACCGATCTAGGCGCCGCTATCTGGAGCAAACGAGACGGCTTCACGTTGCTCGGGTGCAGTCAATGTGCCGCTCTCGGTACGAACCGCGACGGTTCAGTCGTCGTCGGTGGCTTCTTGGAATCCCCAGCGATCACCAGCGCTGCTCGCTTTTCGTATGAGGGCGGCTTCATCTGGGACGCGAGAAATGGCGTGCGCGACTTGCTCGTGTTGCTGAGAAACGCCGGCGTGGATCTCGGCGACATCGACCAGCTCGACGCGCGCGACATCTCCGACGACGGCACGGTCATCGTCGGACAAGCACACCACCCGGGTACGAGCGAAAATTGGGAAGCCTTCCGCGCCACCCTTCCGAGGTGATGGAAAACGCGAAGGCAGCGCTCGACGGCCTTTATTTGGGGTTCCCTACACGGCGTTGCCGTCGGCGGAACGTCTGCCTGGTGTGCGCTCTTCCGTCGCGGGGCTCGGGCTCGCACCGATCGCGCGCGGGCTCGTGAACGACGCGACGCGCGCTGCGATGGACGGAGAAACGGCCATGCCGGTGGCCAGAGCTACGTCCGCGACCGGAGCTCCCGCGACGACCCGAAGCGGAACCTCACCGGCCCAAACCGGTTCGTCGAGCTCGTCGCCTTTGTCGACAGGAGGCCCGCTCCGGATCTTCGCCGACGCCTCGATAATGGGCAGCTTGACCACCAAGGTTGCCGCGAGCTCCTCGGGCGAGGGCGCGCGCACTTCGTTGGCGCGGCCGACGGCGGCCTTGTCGACGATGGCGCGGAGCGCGCTTTTCTTCGCTTCCCAATCGGTCACGGCGCGTGCCGTCCCGAACGCCACGACGGAGCGGTAGTTCATCGAATGGTGAAACGCGGTCCGCGCGAACACCAGGCCGTCGACCAACGTGAACGCCACCGAGCACGGGATGCCCGTCGCGAGCGCGCCGAACATGCGGTTCTTCGCCGAGCCGTGCAGGAACAACTCCGACCCGACCCGCGCGTGCATCGTCGGAAGCACGACCGGATGACCGCCGTCGGGGTCGACGAACGCGACGTGACAGACCAGCGCCTCGTCGATGATCGCGTGCACCGTCGCGACGTCGTACTGCGCCCGATGCGCGCGGCGCTTCGCCAGCGTGCGGGAGGTGGGCTCGAGGCGAGACGGATCTTTGGTCGACATGAGTGAACCGTGGCGCCGGCGCGGACCAGGTGAAAGGACCAGAATCGTGAAAGTGAGCTAGTCCAGTCGGCGACGCGCGCCGAAAATAGCGGCGAAATCACGACGATTGTACCGTATCGAACGCCCGCCGGCGCTCGCCCCGGCGATCGGTACCGACGCGCCGGCTGTACGCTTTTCGTGACAATTGCCGCGGCTCGCGCAACCGGGACGCCGCGCGGACCGTAGTCATCGCGGAAGCCAACCATGACCTTGCGCAATATCCGGATCGGGATTTCTTGTGGAGCGCTCGCGCTCGCCGCGTGCTCGAGCACGACGTTGACGGGCAATTCGCCCGAAGACGGGGTCGACGGCTCCAGCAACAACACCGGTGGCAGTGAACAGGCGAATGGCGGGCAGGCGGGTTCTTCGGGCGGTGTCAGTGCAGGCGGCGCGTCTTCGGGTGGCGCCTCGTCCGGAGGGACCAGCGCAGGCGGCGCGTCGTCAGGTGGCACCCACACAGGCGGCACGTCGTCGGGCGGTACCCATGCAGGCGGCACGTCGTCAGGTGGCGCGGCGGACGCCGGCAAGCCGGCTTCGGGCGGAGCCAACGGCGCTGACGCCGCTACCGATGCCGGTGGGGGAAATGCGGGCGCCGGAGGCAATGACGGCAGTGCAGATTCGGGCGGCACCGACGGAAGTGCCGGCTCGGGTGGCGCGAGCAGCGGCGGAGCATCCGACGGCGGCACGCGACCGAAGCGCGTCTTCGTGACCAGCGAAGCATGGTCCGGTGATTTGAAAACCGCGGGTCACGAAGCGAGCGGCATCCAGAGCGCGAATCGTCTGTGTCAGGCGGCGGCCACCGCGCTCGGCGGCAGTTGGATCGCGTGGGTGTCGGACAGCAAATCCAACGTGCTCGATCGTATTCGAGACGTGGGGCCGTGGTATCGCCTCGACGGCGTGAAGGTCTTCGAGGACAAGGCCGCGCTCACCGGCACGCCGCTCGTCCCCATCAACCTGAACGAGTCCGGCGGCCCGACCGGAGTCGTGTTGCCCTGGACCGGAACGTTCGGGCAAGGCGTCCGCGACCCCGGCGATCTGAACATCAACTGCGTGGATTGGACCGACGACACCGACATCACCCTCGACGGCGGCACCCTCGCAGGGTTGTGCGGTACGACCGGCCTCCAAGCGACCGTCGGAGATCACTGGACGTCGAACTCGTTCTCGACGTGCTCGATGAAGCGGAACCTGTTTTGCTTCGAGCAATAGGGCTCGGGTTCGGCGATCCTGGGAGATTGAACTTCAGGGGAGCGACGGAGCGACAGGCTGCGGTCGCAGCGCCCGCACGCGCTTCTCTCTCAGCGTCGCCCAGATCACGAACGAGACGAGGATCGACGCCAGCACCAGGGACGAGCCCGCGGTGCCGAGGGCGAGGCCTCCCTTGGCCGTCGATTTGGTGAGGACGTCGCCGAGCGTCGCGCCGAAGGGGCGGGTCAGGACGAATGCGATCCAGAACAGGAGGACGCGGGAGACGCCAGTGAAGCGCGCCACGACGAGGACCAGCACGAGCAAGCTGCCGATGAGGAGCGCGCCACCGGCGAACCCGAGGCCCGAGCTGTCGGCCAAGAAGTCCCCGAGCGCTGTGCCGAGCGTGTTCGAAAACAGGATGGCGATCCAATAGAACAGCTCGGCCTTGCGAGTCCGGACGTGGTCGACGGAAAGCGAGCCCGTCGTGAGGCGCCATGCCGCAAACACGCAGATCAAGATCGTGACGAGCAGGGCGGCACCCTTCGCGTAGCCGAGCCCGAGGGTGCGATCCATGTAGTCCGACATCGTCGTGCCGGCGGTGCTCGTCGTGAGAATCACCGTCCAATAGAGGAGCGGGCGATACGTGACGGCGAGGAGCTGCATCGCGAGGGTGACGACGAACGCGGAGACCAGAATGAGGGAGCTGACGGCGTAACCGACTTGCAAGGTCATCGAGAGGAGATCGCCGGCGGTTTCGCCCAACGTCGTAGCCGCGATCTTCATGACCCAGAACGCCGCCGTGATTTCCGGGAGCTTGCTCTCGCCGAGAGGCTTCGTCATGGGCAGACCGCTTGCGGTTTTACGCAACGAACACCGCTCATGCACGGATTCGATCGTGTCGCCCGCTCTTTCACACGGCCTTCACATTCCCCTCATCGAAGCTCCATCTTCGTTGGCGCTACCGCGCAGTCCGTTCATCCCGATTGCCGTCCGTCGAGCCAGTCGAGCGCCGTTTTCGTCCAAGCATCCATCTCGACGGCGAATCGGTGTCCGACTTTGCCGAGGCTCGAGAAGGTGCAATCGACGCCGGACGCATGGAGACGGCGGGCAACGCTCGCCATCTGAGAGTGAGAGAGATCGAAATCGCCGGCCGCGAGGAGGAGGCGAACGACGCCGTGTCGCTTCAGTTGAGCGATGTCCGGCGAGATCTTCGCGCCGATCAGCGCGAGCCGCTGCCAGGCGCGCGCGTCGTGTTCGCCGACGGCAAGGGCGACGAAGGCGCCCTCGGAAAATCCCATGAGCGTGCGCTCGCGGTCGTCGACGCGATCGCCGAATCGACGCTTCACGCGCTCGACGACGGCTTCGAGCATGTCCGCTCGGTCGCTCGAGCCCCAGCGCGCGCCGCCGTTCGTGCAAGCGTTCGGCGCGCGCGGACACACGAGAAACGCCTTCGCCGTCACCGCTCGCGCGAACGCCGGGCACTCGTGTTCGGGCGCGCCGCACATCCCGTGCAGGAACACGACCACCGGACGCGGCTCGGTCGTGCTTTCCGGCGGATAGACGAGCACGTCGGGACCCTCGGAGTCCGCGACGAGCCACTCCGGCGTCGAGGGCGTCCGCGTCGGAGGAGCGTGCGCTCCGAGACTCGATTCGAGGTTGGGTGGGGGCACCGTGCGCGTCGCGTTCGTCGGAGACTGCGACGCGGTGCCTTCCTGGGTCGCGCCCGCAGCGAACCAGGGGACGAACACGGCGATCAGCGCCGCGCCGACGATTGAACGGATCTTTGCCTTCGCGCGCAGTGAAGCGCGCGCACCCGAGGCTCGCATGGGCGTCCTTCCGACTCGCTCGGAGTCGAGCCCGCGGAAAAACGACGCGCGACGACGTGTCGCGCTACGCCGCGGGCTTCATCCGATCATCGGAAGAAGCGTCTATTTCGTGACGTGACGCGGGCGATCTACTTCACGGGCCCGCTCGAGTCGTCGATCGACGAGTGGCCGGGCGCCTTCTTCGTCGGTCGCGTGCCCGTTCCGGTCGACGCGTGCGGCGTCGCGGGGGGAGCAGGCACGACGGTCGGCGCGGGCGGCGGACGCGGCGCGGGCACGGCGCTCGGCGCGGGCATCGGCGCGGGATCCGAAGGAACGACGGGCGACGGCGCTTCGCGCGGCGCCGGAGCGAGCGCGTTCGCCGCCGCGACGCGCGCGCGCTTCACTGCGTTGGAGCCGTCGCCGCTCGGGTCGAGCGTCCGGGCGCGATCGAGGCCGTCGAGGCATTCGCGATAGCGAGCGTCGCGACACTCGTCGAGCGCGCGGCGTCGCGCGAGTCGCGCCCGCTCGAGTTTCGGCACGGTGGGTTCGCGGGCGATGGTGGGATGCGGGCTCGTGAAGCGACGAACGCACCACACGCCGGCCCCGACGAGGAGCGCGAGGACGAGCAGCGTCGCCCATTGAAGCGACCACCGTTCACGAAAATGTTTCCGGAGGCGGGTGATGCGCTGCCGCACCCGCGGCGCGGGCAACGCTTCGGCGCGCGCGATGTGCTCGAGTTTTTCGCCTTCGCCTTCCCGGAGCAGCCACCCGAGGGTCCGCTCGGCGCCTTCGCCCTCCGGGAGCTCACGTTCCGCCCAGCGCAGCAGATCACGCGCACCGAGCGCGTCGTCGTCGGCCCGCATCGCTTCCGCGTGTTCGGCGTCGTCGGCTGCCGGCGCTTCCCGAGCGCGTCGTCGATGGAGATCCGTCATCTTGTGTCGCGCGACGCCGAACACCCACCGTTGGAGCTCGCTCGTGGTCGCGGGCGCATGCGGGGCCGCCAACGCGTCCGTCAGCGTCGCTTGAACGACATCGTCCACGTCGCTCGGTGGAACGCGTCGTCGGACGAACTGCTCGAGCCGCGCGCGAAATCGGGCATCCGCGATGACGGCGGATCGATCCGAGTCGGACGCTGCTTCGGTGTGCTCCACGTATCGAAATCGAGCGAACTCGAAGAAGTGTGACGGAGCGTCCGACGATTTCTTTCAGGGCGATCCTTCGATTGCCGTAACAACATGAATAGACTAAATATTCTTGCGCGCGGCGAGCGCGGGCTTGCGCCCCCGTGTGAGGACGTTACGGAGAGGTCCCCAACGAAAGAAGATTCAATGAGCTCGAAATTGACCCCGGAACAACTCTCGACATTGCGCAAAAAGCTCGAAACGAAGCGGGACGACTTGCGCCGCAAGCGCGCGAAGCATCTGGAATCGGCGGAAGCGCCGAGCGAGGAGGGCGGAAACATCGAGGTCGGAGACATCGCCGAGCGCGAGCACGAGATCGCCGACACGGTGGGCCTCGCCGACCACGAACAAGCCGAGCTGCTCGAGGTGTTGCACGCGCTCGAAAAATTCGAGAAGGGGACCTACGGCGTGAGCGAAAAGAGCGGTCGCGCCATCCCCTACGCGCGACTCGACGCGATCCCGTGGGCGCGCGTCGCCACCGGCGAAGCGTAGCTCCGCCGCGACTTCCCCCTGCGGCGCGGAGCGCCTGGCGATCGCCGGAAGGGGACTTGCCTGTTGGCCAGGCGCGAGCACCGCTTGGGGGGAAGTACGCCGCGCGTCGGCGCGGCGGTTGGGGGCAGCTACGGACTTCCGTCGCGGCTCGAGTTCAGGCAAAGAGCCGGGGACGAACCATGATTACCCTCGGCACTCCGAACACGCGGACCGCGACGAAACTCCTGCTTCTCGGCGCTGGCGAGCTCGGTAAAGAGGTGGCCATCGAAGCGCAGCGGCTCGGCGTTCACGTCGTCGCGGTGGATCGCTATGCGGGCGCGCCCGCGATGCAGGTCGCGCACGCGCACCACGTCATTCCGATGCTCGACGGTGCGGAGGTGCGACGGGTCGTCGAGCTGGAAGATCCGGACTTCATCGTGCCGGAGATCGAGGCGATCGCGACGGGCACGTTGCTCGAGCTCGAACGCGAAGGATTCACGGTGATTCCGACCGCGCGCGCCGCGCGGCTCACGATGGATCGCGAAGGGATCCGGCGTCTCGCCGCCGAAGAGCTCGGCCTCGCGACGTCGCCGTATTTGTTCGCGAGCACGCGGGACGAGTTCGTCGCCGCGGTGCAAGACATCGGCATGCCGTGCGTGGTGAAACCGGTCATGAGCTCGTCCGGCAAGGGACAAAGCGTCGTGCGGACGGAGAGCGACGTGGACGCCGCCTGGAGGTACGCCGAGGCCGGCGGTCGCGCGGGCAAGGGGCGGGTCATCGTCGAGGGGTTCGTCGATTTCGACTACGAGATCACCCTCCTCACCGTGCGCCACGCCGGCGGGACGAGCTTCTGCGAACCGATCGGGCACCGGCAAGTGCACGGGGACTACTGGGAGTCGTGGCAGCCGCACCCGATGAGCGACCGCACGCGAGCGGAAGCGACGCGGATTGCGCGCGAAGTCACGGGCGCCCTCGGCGGTCGCGGCATCTTCGGGGTCGAGCTCTTCGTGCGCGGCGACGAGGTGTGGTTCAGCGAAGTGAGCCCGCGTCCGCACGATACCGGCATGGTGACGCTGATCTCGCAGGATTTGTCCGAGTTCGCGCTGCACGTGCGCGCGATCCTCGGGCTGCCCATTCCGTCGATCCGAGCCCGCGGTCCCGCCGCGTCGTTCGTCGTGCTCGGCGACGGCGACTCCGACGCGATCGCTTATGAAAACGTCGATGCCGCGCTCGCCGAGCCGGACACGATGCTCCGGCTCTTCGGCAAACCGGAGATCCACGGTCATCGCCGATTGGGCGTCGCGCTCGCGCTCGCCGACACGATCGACGAAGCGCGGGCGAAGGCAGCGCGGGCTGCAGCGGCGGTACGCGTTCGACTCTGACCGACGACCTTCCGTTCACGGGCTCGGCATGCGCCATTGAGGCGCGGGGTTGGCCGTGGGATGGGCGAGAAATGGGTTTTTTCGAGAAGCATCGGATCTTGGTCGAGTTCGTGACGATGCTCGTCGCTGCGGCGTTCGAAGTCGGCGGTGACGCGCTGATCCGCGCGGGCCTTCGCGGCAAGGGATGGTTCTTGATCCTCGTCGGATTCGTCGTGCTGGGCTCCTATGGTGTGGTCGTGAACCTGTTGCCGATGGATTTCTCGAAGCTCCTCGGCACGTACGTCGCGTTCTTCGCCGTCGTGAGCGTCCTCTTCGGCCGGCTCGTCTTCGCCGAGGTCGTGCCGATCTCGACGTGGATCGGCCTCGCCGTCATCGTCCTCGGCAGTTTCATCATCCAGCTCGGGCGCTTCATCTAGGGGTCCGCGTGGTGGGGCGGCCGTTGCGGCCTCCGGTGGGCTACGCTCGGCGTCGTGAGTTATGCCCATTCGAGTCGCGCGCGCTTGTCGGCGAGGGATCTGCCGCGCTTCACGGACGACACGCTGTTTCATCGCGTGGCGCGTGTCCTTTGCGAGGCGCATTGTCTCCCGCGAAAAGAGCTGTTTGAAGCGTGGGAGGTCGCGCGGCGCGCACGGCGACGATTCCGCGGCGGGCGCGTCGTGGAGCTCGCGTGCGGACACGGCCTGGTCGCGCACCTGATGCTGTTGCTCGACGACACGTCGGCGACCGCCGTCGCGATCGACCGCCGGATCCCGAAGAGCGCGGCTCTGGTCGCCGCCGTCCTGACGGCAGAGTGGCCGCGCCTCGCCGGTCGCGTCGCGCTCGTCGAGCGCACGATCGACGACGTGGCCCTCGACGCCTCCGACGTCGTCGTCTCGGCGCACGCTTGCGGCGTCCTCACGGATCGGGTGCTCGACATGGCCGTCGGCGTTTCGGCGCGCGTCGTCGTATTGCCGTGCTGCCACACGGTTTCACACTCCGACGCCGGCGGCCTCGAGGGCTGGCTCGACCCCGCGCTGGCGATCGACGTGACGCGCGCGGCGCACCTCCGGGCGCGCGGCTATCGCGTCCACACGCAGCGCATTCCGGAGTCGATCACGCCGAAAAACCGCCTGCTCTTCGGCGAACCGCGTGCGTGAGCGGCGGCCGCGGCGGGTCATTCCGCCGGCGACGCGGTGAACGCCTCCTGGGCAATGTGGAGTGCGTTGGCGACGTTCGCGCCGCCCGCGTAAAAAAGAGTCTGCAAGATCGTCTCGACGACCTCGTCTCTCGTGGCGCCGACGGCCAGCGCGCCTTCGACGTGGGCTCGGAGTTGCGGCATCGCGTGCCCGAGCGTCGCGCAGGCGGCGACGACCACGAGCTGCCGCGTCTTCAGATCGAGCCCGGGGCGTCCCATGACGCCGCCGAGCGCCCACTCGATCGACATGGTCGCGAAATCGGGGCAAACATCGCGCTGTGCGGCGACCAACGCCTCGCCCGCGTGCCCGCCGTGGATCGTTCGCAACAGCTCGAGCCCTCGGCGGTAGTTGTCTTCCTGGGACTTCATGGGGTCGGTCCTTTCTCGGCGGCCGTGGTTTCCGTGCGCCGTGAGCACTCCCATAGGCCGAGCCCGGTCACGAGATAACGGGTTTGAATGTTGAATCATCGTGAACTAGGAGTTTGGAATCGATGGACCGGTTCACCAGCATGCAAGTCTTCGTCTGCGCGGTGGAGCGTGGAGGGTTCGCGCCGGCCGCTTCCGTATTCGGCATTTCGGCGACGATGGTGAGCAAGCACGTGCGCGCCCTCGAAGAGCGCCTCGGCGCGCGGCTTCTTCATCGCACCACGCGCCGTCACAGCCTGACCGAGGCGGGTCGCCTCTATTTCGAGCGGTGCAAGGCGATTCTCGCGTCGGTCGACGACGCCGAGTCCGGCGTCACGGAGCTCGGCTCGGCGCCGCGCGGGACCTTACGCGTCTCTGCGCCGGTTTCGTTCGGCGCTTATCGTCTGGCGCCCGCGTTGGTCGATTTTCGTCGTTCGTATCCGGAGCTCCGGGTCGAGCTCGTCCTCTCCGATCGCCGGGTCGATCTGATCGCGGAAGAGTTCGACGCCGCGGTGCGAATCGGCAAACTCGCCGATGCGACGTTCGTCGCGCGCCCGCTCGCGCCGTATCGGGTCTGGCTCGCCGCTGCGCCGGACTATCTCGCGAAACGCGGGCGGCCTCGCACGCTCGCCGAGCTCGCGCGTCACGAGTGCATCGGTTTTTCCGTCGGGAGCCGGGAAAATACGTGGACCTTGCTCGGCAAGCGCGGCGAGCAGCGGGTCAGCCTGGACGTTCGGCTGTCCATCAACAACGGCGAGGCCTTACGCCAGGCCGCCCTCGTCGGCGGAGGCATCATCTTGCAACCGCAGATCTTGGTCGCGGACGACGTTCGCGCCGGCAGGCTGGAGCGCGTGCTGCCGACGCTCGAAGTGCCGGCGCACCCGATGCGCGTCATTTATCGTCCGGATCGGCGTCCGCCCGCGAAACTCCGCGCTTTCGTCGGTTTCGTCGTCGAACGGTTCGGAAGCGCAACGCCCGCGCGCGCGGGGATCGTGCAAGGTGTATGGTGAGCACGGGTGGAATTCATCGTGCAGAGCAGAGGAGCAGCGTCGTGAAGCAGGTTCTATTCGTGGCGGTCGTGAGTGGACTCGGGGCGCTGAGCGCCTGTGGGGCGACCGATCACGCCGCCTTTTCGAACGACGGAAGCGTCGATACCACCGGCGGCACCGGTGGATCGCCCAGCTCGAGCACCGGAGGTGTCCGCGCGACGGGCGGCGCGAGCAGCGGTGGAACGGAGGCGAGCGGCGGCACCGTTTCGACCGGTGGCACTGCCTCGACCGGCGGAACGACGGCGAGCGGCGGCACCGTGTCGACCGGCGGAACGACGGCGAGTGGTGGCACGACGGCAAGCGGCGGCGGAACGCAGGGAAGCGGCGGTCAAGACTCGGGGCCGGCAACGTGCCAGGGCCTTTCCACGAACGCCGAACAGCTCGAGACGATTCAACGCCTCGACGGCGGGTCGTTGATGCACAGGGTTCCTTGCGAGTTCGCGCTTCCCGCGCCGACCGGCCCCGTGACGTTCGATCCGACTCATTTCAATGTCGGCGTGAACTCGAGTGGATCGGCCTTCAACGAGATCAGGCACGTCGCTTCAGCGAGCGACTGTGTCGGTGACGGCTGGTACTTTGGGCTCAGCGGGTCGGCGGTGATCGACGCGGGCGGTGGCTCGACCCGCGACGCGAGCAGCGATGCGTCGCTCGGGGACGCTTCGGTCGATCCGGGCAGCCCGGCGTTCGTCGGGTTGTGCCCGCACACCTGCGGCGCCACGACTGCATCCCCAGGCGCGCGCGTCGCTTACCTGCTCGGGTGTCCCACGCTGGAGAACTGACGCGACGCGATCTCGATTTGTCGAATGATCTAGAGACCCGATCGCCGGCGGCCGTCCGTCACCCACATGGGTGACCGATGTATTCGCCCCGCGCAAGATCCATTTCGAGTCGCTCGGGGTACGAACCTCGGTACGGTTTCCAATGGAGGTCGCGTGATGAAGATTGCTCTCGCGGTGGGGACGTTGTCCCTGTTGGTCGGCTGCTCGAGTAGTGGTTCGAACTCGGGCGACGGCAGCGGCTCCGGGGGCTCCGCCGCGGACGGCGGCGCTTCCGCGAATGGCGGCGCGACGAGCACTGGCGGCAGCGATGGGAACAGCGGCGCGACGAGCAGCGGCGGCAGCACTTCGGGCGGCGGCGCCAATGGGGGAAGCTCGGCGACCGGCGGCAACGCGGGGAACTCCGGTTCCGGGGGTGGAACGAGCACCGGAGCGTGGAGCGCCGGCAACCCCGACGGCTCGTGCAGCGCGGGGGTTCCCGCGGAGGGCAAGGCCGCCGACACGTCGAATCCGACCAAGGTGGGCAACGGAACGGCCGCGAGTTGTACCTTTTCGCTCCTCAGCGCGGCAGTCGCCAAGGGCGGCATCGTCACGTTCGATTGCGGCAGCGATCCCGTCACGATTCCGGTGACCGCCACGCTCGACGTTCCAACGAGCAAGGACACCGTCATCGACGGCAATCGGCTCGTGACGCTCGACGGCCAGAGCAAGGTGCAGATCCTGAGCTTCGACAGCCCGGGCTGGCAAACCAACGAGCACCGCCTGACGTTGCAACACATCGCGCTCATCAACGCGAAGAAGACCCCGACGGACGCGATTCCGACGGCTCCGGCGCCGTGCTCACAAGGGTTCGACGACGGTCAGGGTGGCGCCGTCTACATGCGCGACGGAAATCTCACCGTGATCGACTCGATCTTCACGGGCAATCAGGCGGCCCAGCTCGGTCCGGACACCGGCGGCGGCGCGATTTACGTCCAGGGCAGCCTGCACGGCGTGGTGATCGCGGGAAGCACTTTCGAACAAAATACCGCGGCCAACGGCGGCGGCGTCGGCGGGCTCTTCTGCGAATATCACATTTACGACAGCCTCTTCACGCACAACACGGCGACCGGACACGGCGCAAACAACAACGACGCGAGCATGTGCTCGGTGATGAACAACGGTCAGAACGAGGTCGGCTCCGGCGGCAACGGCGGCGCGTTCTACAGCGACGGCAATTCGGTGAACGTCCTCCTTTGTGGCGACCAGATCGTGGACAACGACGCCGGCATGGGCGGCTTTGGTGGCGGCGTCTTCTTCACGAGCAACAACATGGCCGGCACCCTGACGATCACCGACACGACCATGACCGGCAACACGGGTGGACACTGGACCAACGCGTCGACCGGGAGCATCCACGACATCGGCACCGCGGTCGGTACCAACTGCAAGAGCATCACCGTCGAGAACTCGACGATTCAGGGCTACACCCAGTAGGACGAAGCACGAGTCGCGAAGGGAGTCGGCGCCGTTCAAGCGCACGAGTAGTGGCAGACGTGGCTCGCTCCGGCCGGAACCGGGCCGTCGAGGGGGCCGCTGAACGTCCCGTCCTGTCCCGAGCAGTCGACGGACTGTCCGTTGCTCGGCGGTGGCGCGCAATACGGATCCTGGCAATGGGGGGGCAAGTAACAGCCGAGCGACTCGTCGAACACGGCGCCGTCCGGACAGCCGCCGGAGCTCGTCGGTGGCTTCCTCTCGACGACGCAGCCGCAAGCTGGGTACACGCACAGATCCGTCGCGCCGCATCGTGTCGCGCCGCATGCCACACCGGCGTCGGCCACGTTTCCGGAGCCGGTTGGTGCCGAGGCGTCGCCGGGTCCCGTTTTACCGATCTGCGTCGTCGTGCTCTCGCACGACGTGAGCGCGAACGACAGTGCGGCGACGAGCGCGACGAATCGCATGGAGAGGGGGTAGCCCGTGACACGCCGGAGCGCCAGACGCGGTTCGAGCCTCGTCCGCGCCGCGACTCGCCGTCTCGCCGCCGCCGTTCGACGGCGAGGGAGCCCCCAAAAAAACACGAGGTCGTGTACCGTTCGCTTGGCGTGACTGCGAAACCGAAGAAGAAGGCCGTCAAGGCCTCCGTCGCGGCGCTCGGCGGGAGCGAACCGCGGCGTTCGCACGTCGAGTCGCCGATCATCTTCGAGTACGTCGACGCGGTCGCGTCCCACGGTTCGATCCGCAAGGCCGCCGAGGCGTTGCACGTCGCGTCGTCCGCGATGAACCGGCGCATTCTCGATCTGGAGAACGAGATCGGGTTCCCCTTGTTCGAGCGACTTCCGCGGGGCGTTCGAGCGACCGCGGCCGGCGAATTGTTCTTGGTCTACGCGCGTCGCTCACTGAAGGAGCTGCGGCAGCTCGAGGCGCAAATCGACGGCCTCCGCGGCCTCGCTCGTGGTCACGTGCGCGTGGCCGTCGCGGAGTCGGTAACGACGCGCATGCTGCCGGATGCGATCGCGGATTATCAGGGACGGCACCCCGGAGTCGTCTTTTCGGTGACCGTCGACGGTCCCGAACGCTTGCGTCAGCTATTGCTCGAGGACGCGGTCGACCTCATTTTCACGCACGCGCCGCTCAGAGAGCGCGGCATCGAGGTGCTGGCCTCCGCCGCTCAACCGTTGTGCGCGCTGGTTTCACCCGATCATCCGCTCGCGACGCGCGACAGCGTGCGCCTCCACGACTGCGTCGCATATCCGATCGCGATGCCCGACGAGACCCTCGCGGCGCGGGCGTTTCTCGACGATGCGCTGCGACGCGCGTCGATCCGTTTCGAGCCGGCGCTGGTGTCGAACTCCGTCGAAACGACGAAGATCTTCGCGCGCACGCGCCAGGGCGTGTGCTTCTCGTTTCACATCGGCCACAAGCCCGATGTTTCCGGAATGATCACGATACCGCTGTCGGATCCGTTGCTCCGTGGCACTCGGCTCGAGCTCGCCAGTCGTCGAGGTCGCGTGTTACCGGTCGCCGCTGCGTCGTTCGCCGAAGAGTTGGTCGCACTCTTCGAAGCGATGTGAACGAGCGCGCGCGTTTGAGCAGCACGTCGCTCGTGCATTGGCGCTAGTCAGCGCGCACTGCTGCGGAGATAGTCGTTGACATCGCCACATTCGTCGCTTTTTCGGCGAAGTAACCGAAACCGATTCGAAACACGAGCAGGGCCTTCACGACACGTGCCTCGTGTATGAACTGGATTCGGGGCGAGAAAACCCTGCAAGCATCGAACACCGTGCGGAACGCTGCACACAGCATATCGGAGTACCCGCTATGACCTCTCTCATACCGTCGTCTCCTGTGCCCGGAACAAAGCCAAAGCTCTGGGTCCCCGGGGACTGGAATGCATTCTTCGGCTTCGGGACGAACATTCTCGTCAACTTGCTCACGCTGACTGGACTGTTGCGGTTCGTGCTGCAGATGCCGGCCGATCTGGTGTTCAAGCGCATCCTTCCGGCTTCGGGCCTCATGATGTGCATGAGCACGATGTACTACGCGTGGCTCGCGTATCGCTTGGCCAAGAAGACCGGGCGCTCGGACGTCTGCGCGCTGCCCTCGGGCATCAGCGTGCCGCACATGTTCATCGTCACGCTGGTCATCATGCTTCCGGTGAAGCTCGCGACCGGTGACCCCATCAAGGGATGGCAAGCGGGCCTCACGTGGGTGTTCATTCAGAGCTTCGTGCTCATGGCCGGCGGGTTCCTCGCGCCCATCGTGCGGCGGATCACGCCGAAGGCGGCGCTGCTCGGCGCGCTCGCCGGCGTGTCGATCACCTTCATCTCGATGAAGCCCGCCCTCGAGATGTTCATGACCCCGATGATCGGCGTCGTGTGCTTCGCGATCATCCTCGTGAGTTGGTTCGGCGGTGTGAAGTACGGCGGCATCCCCGCCGGTTTGGTCGCCATCGCGGCCGGCACGCTCATCGCGTGGGGTTCGAACCTCTTCGGTCTCAACTTCGGCGGCATGAGCGCCGACGGTCTCAAGGCGTCGTTCCAGACGTTCGGGTTCGCCGTTCCGCACCCCGTCATCGGCTTGGTGCTCGGGGGGTTGCACTGGTCGTTCCTGAAAACGATCCTCGTTACAGCCATTCCGTTCGGCATCTACGACCTCGTGGAAGCCATGGACAACGTCGTGAGCGCATCGGCCGCCGGTGACGAATACCCCACGACCCGCGTGCTTACCGCTGACGGCGTGGTCAGTCTGATTGGCTGCTTGATGGGGAATCCCTACATCAACGCGGTCTACATCGGGCACCCGGGCTGGAAGGCGATGGGCGGCCGCATCGGATACTCCGCGGCGACGGGCGTCATGGTCATCCTTCTATCCTGGTTCGGCGTCATCTCGCTCATGACGGCGCTGATTCCGGTCGTGGCGATCTCGCCGATCCTTCTCTACATCGGCATGCTCATCGGTTCGCAGGCCTTCCAGGAAAGCCCGCACAAGCACGCTCCGGCCATCGTCGTCGCGTTGATTCCCTCGATCGCCGCCTGGGGCAAACTCCAGATCGACAACTCGCTCGGTGCGGTCTCGGGCATTA
>Ga0265320_10000602_pt1 | contig 27546 bp, 24 predicted proteins | sample 4827metaG_FD_202087 | JGI IMG/M metagenome (GOLD analysis project Ga0265320, IMG submission 202087) | Rhizosphere microbial communities from Carex aquatilis grown in University of Washington, Seatle, WA, United States - 4-8-27 metaG | ecosystem: Host-associated > Plants > Roots > Rhizosphere >... | reverse complement strand
ACCACCTGTCCTGGATCGACTGGCTGTTTCTCTGGGTCTGCCTGGACGAGGATTGGATATTTGCCACGTCGAGCACCTCGGCGCAGACGAGCTGGTTGCATCGGAAATTGATGATCAATCGCTACACCCTGCCCATCGACACCGGTTCGCCCTACTCGGTGAAGCATATGGCGGAGTTTCTCAAGGGCGGGGGGCGGCTCGTGCTCTTTGCCGAGGGCCGTCTATCGCGCACGGCCACCCTGATGAAGCTGTTCGATGGGACCGGCTTTTTAATCTTCAAGACGAAGGCAAAAGTCATCACGGCTTACCTGCGGGGCGCCGGTTGCCTGCCGTTTTCCCCCAATCCCGGCTGGAAAAAATGGTTTCCCAAAGTCACCGTGCATTTCAGCGCTGCGCTGGTTCCACCCGGGTTGGGAGACATCAGTACCGGCCGCGCACGGGCGCTGCTGACCAGCTGGCTCCGCGACCAGATGGTGCGGCAGCAGTTCGAGGTCGAGATGGCTTTCGGCCCGCAGAATGTCCTCTCGGCGGTGGCGCAGATCGCGCACCAGCATCCCGGCCAGGTCATCCTCGAAGATGCGACGCAACAAATGTTGACCTATCGGAAGCTGATGGTGGGGGCCGACGTATTGGCGCATGCCTTGCGTGGCCCGGTCACGGGCGATGAACGGATCGGGCTGCTGCTGCCCAATGTCAACGCCACACCGGTGGTCATCCTCGCGTTATGGAGCCTGGGCAAGGTGCCCGCGGTGCTGAACTTCTCCTCGGGCACACCCACCCTGCTGGCCTGCGCGGAACTGGCCGGACTGAAGCACATCGTCACCTCGCGCGTCTTTCTTGAGCGCAGCAAGCTCAAGGAGGAGGATTTTGTGAAAGCGGGCGTCCGTCTGGTTTACCTCGAAGACGTGCGCGCCGGCATCACCCGCCCCAAAAAATTCCTCACGCTGCTCCGACACGTTCTAATTCCGGAATCCGTCATCCGCGGTTCGCCTGCCGCCGGCGCCACGGCCGTGATTGTTTTCACGAGCGGATCCGAAGGCGTGCCCAAGGGTGTCGAGCTGACGCACCGTAACATTCTCGCCAACATCCACCAGATGCTGGCGGTCACCGATATCACCGACGGCGACCGGCTATTCAACTGCCTGCCGCTCTTCCACAGCTTCGGTCTCACGGTGGGGACGTTCCTGCCGTTGGTGCGCGGGATCTATGTATACCTCTACCCTTCGCCCTTGCATTATCGCACCGTTCCGGCGGCGCTCTACGAACACGACTGCACGGTGTTTATCAGCACCAACACCTTCCTGAACGGTTACGCGCGCAAGGCCCATCCCTACGACTTCCGCAGCGTCCGGTACCTGTTTGCCGCCGCGGAGAAGCTGCAGGAAGCCACCGCGCTCGCCTGGTCGCAGAAATACGGCGTGCGCCTGCTCGAAGGTTATGGCGCGACGGAATGCGCCCCGTGCGTGAGCGTCAACACGCCGCTCGAACCCCGCTACGGCTCGGTGGGGCGCCTCCTGCCAGGCATGGAATGCAAGCTGGAGCCGGTCGAAGGGGTGACCGATGGCGGGCGCCTCTTCGTGCGCGGGCCAAACGTGATGAAAGGCTATTTGAACGCGGAAGCGAACAAGAAGTTCCAGGCCCTCGGCGGCTGGTACGATACCGGCGACATCGTGGGTCTGGATGCGGAAGGCTACCTGCACATCCTTGGGCGGATGAAGCGCTTCGCCAAGGTGAGCGGGGAGATGGTGAGCCTCGCGGCGGTGGAGGACGCGCTGGCGGGGGCGTTTCCGCACTACGGTCTGCACTGCCAGATTGCTGTCATCACGCGCCCTGAAGAAAACAAAGGCGAAATGCTCATCGCCGTGACCAACGAACCAAAGTTGACCCTGGACGAAATACGCGACGCCATCAAAGCCAAGGGGTTGACGAATCTGAGCGCGCCGCGCGAGATAAAAGTGGTGAAGGAGATTCCGAAACTCGGCACCGGCAAGGTCAACCATCGCGAGCTTCAGGCGCTGATGGAAAAGCCGCCGGCGCCATAGGCGCAGCATTTTTGCAGTGCCGGCCAGGTCGCACGGGGGCATGGGGTGTTCTGCTTATAGAAAATCCCTGGCTCGCCGTGTTAGGATTCAGGGTAGATGAGAGCAACGCATCACAGCGCGGAGTCCGCACCGGTCGCGGTCGCGACCACCCCCGTCCGGGAGGCAGACATTGAGTTAACGCCGAAAGCGGAGGCGAAAGCGGCAAACAAGCTGCCGCGGGCAGAACAGATGAACCGGTTCGAACAGGACCTGGAAGCGCATGATAGCGGCAACCAGCCGGCCTGAACGCGGGACCGGCGCACGACGGGAGGGATGAAATTCTTCAGGCAGGCGGGGCACCCTTGCCCCGCTTCGTTTTCAACGCAAGGGACAGCCAAAGCGCGCTGGCCACGATCAATGCGACCGGCAAAATCAAAACGGCCTTCTGCAAATTTCCGCCGAAGGAATCGGCCAGCCGGCCGACGATTTCCGGCGACCACATGTCGCCGAAGAGATGGATCGTAAAAATCGAAACCGCCATGGCGCTGGCGCGAAGATTCACCGGCGCGGTTTCCAGGATGAGCGTGTTGACCGGGCCGGTGGACAGGAACAGGAAGAACATCGCTGCCGCCAGGAATGACATGGACCAGAATGTGGAGGCGGCGAGGAATGCGCCATACGCCAGCGGCACGGCCACCAGCACCGAGAGCCCCAACGTCCACGCGTAGCCGGCGCGATTGCGCTTCTGCCATGCCGTCGCGGCGAATCCCCCGATCAACGTGCCCACGAGCCCGGCGACCACCAGCACCGCGCCGAAAAACGTGGCCGCCTTTTCCAGGGCCACGCCGTGGGCGCGCTGAAGAAACGTCGGTCCCCAATACCCGAACGCACCCAGCGCAAAGGTGTAGGCGGTGTAGCCCAAAACCACGAGCGCGTAGTCCGGGATGCGAAAAAGATTTGCGATGTCGCGGAGGGAGGATTTTTTTGCCGCCTCGGCGGCCTTGCCTTCGGCCTGGCCGCGTTTCAATTCGGCAAACGGCAGCATCACCAGCGCGAGGAGCAACCCCGGCACACCGGCCCAGATGAACGCATGCCGCCAGCCCCAGTGCGCGGCGATGAACCCGCCCAGGATCGTGCCCAGCGCCGCGCCGACGGGAATCGCGACGTAGAAAATCGTCAGCGCGTTGTTTCGTTTTGCGGGGGCGTAACTATCGGAAATCAGGCTGGGACTGATGGTGGCATAGCTCGCTTCGCCCAGGCCGACGAGCAGGCGAAACGCAATCATCATTGCAAACGTCGCCGCGAATCCGGTCAGGATGGTGCCCACGCTCCACACCAAAATGCCGGCGGCGATAAGCCATTTGCGCGAGTTGCGGTCGCCCAGCCAGCCGAAGACCGGCGACGTGACAAAATAGCCGATCATGAAGGCCGTCCCGAGCCACCCGGCCTGGTCGTTGTTAAGACCGAATTCCTTTTGAATCGGCGTCAACACGGCCGAGAGCACGAAGCGGTCGAGGTAATTGAACAGGTTGAGACCGGTGAGGATGAACAGAATCCAGGCCGGCGAAAGTTGCTGGCCACGTAAACACCCGGTATCCGGCGCGCCTGGCTTGTGGTCATGCATATGATCTTCGTGCCGTCAGCCAACTTCGTCTCTCCGTGGCTGGCGCGCAGCTTTCGCCCTCATCCGCGGCAAAGGCTAACCCTTGCCGCCCCGAAGTGTAAAACAAAGAACGTCGGCCACAATCGAATCGGCAGGCGGTGCAGACATTCCCGTCCGGGCCACAGATTTCATGGGCTTAAATTCTTCGGTGGCTCTTCCGGTTTGGGATCGGGTGGCCGCATCGGTGTTAGCGCCGCCAGAATGAACTTTTGCACCGTCAGATTGGAGAGATTTCCCAAATGACCGCCTTGCGCGAAGACGGTCAATTGTTCCGGGGTAAACGTGGTGTGGAGCCAGGCCAGGTCCTCGTCGGTCAGGAGAAAGTCGTTTTGATTGACGATGACGCGGATGTCGAGGTTGGCGCGCAAGCCGGCTTCGTACGTCCGCAAATCATCAGCTTTCTCCAGCGCTTCCGCCGTCGGCGAGGTTAGACCTCGGCCCTGGTAATACGGAATCGCAAACTTCTCAAAATAATCCTGGTAGGAATACTGGAGGATTTCCTGATACACCGGGTCACGCCGGAAAGTCCGGATCGGATGTTGCAGGACGCCCTGGTTGTTTCGCAGCTGGCTGCTGTAAATCATGTCGCGCAGTTTGAATCGAAACGTCAAGCCGATGAGAAATTTGGATTCGATGGCACTGAACGGCAGGGAGGTTTGCGGCGTGAGGGTGCTTTTGCTCAAGGCGGCCACCTTGAGAAAAGTGTTTTCGAGGTCGTCGGCTCGTTCCGCCGCCGGCCAGCTCAGGGGCGCCCGGTAAAATTCGTCCAGTTTGGAAATCCCCTGCGCCATGCGAACGGGGGTATTGATGGCGACGTAGCGGTCAAAATCGATCAAGGGCAACTGATTTGTGGTGGGATCGATTCTCACTTCTTTCACGCCCTGTTTGCCTTGCAGAAAACGCCGGATCGACCCCGGCCGCCGGAGGGAAAACTGATTCGTCGGGCCGTTGGCCGCGACGAACAAGGATTGGAGGGCGCCCATGGAATATCCCATCAATGCCCGGTTGCCCAGCCGGTCCGGATACAACGCGTGCAAGCGGTAATCAATCTCGGTGAGCGCCAGGTGCAAATCGAGACCATCCACCGGCAGATACGCCGGCAGCGCCGCCGTCGAAGCGTGCTCCATGAACTCGTAATTGAAAGGGCTGCTGACGCACACGGCGGAGAAGCCATTGCTGTAAACCAGTTCGGCCAGGGCCAGGGAGGTTTCGGCCAGCCGATGCGAACCCAGCCCGGGAACGATGTAAACCACGTTCGCCTTTCCCGGCTGCAACCAGAACGTAAATTTTAATTTCCGGCCCGTCGCCGGAATCAACACCGACCGGGTCTTGCCCCAACTGGGGAATTCGGGGTTTTTAAAGGTGAAGAAGACGGATTCGAGGGTTTCCAGCGAGACTTCGTCCTGTTTTCCCTTCACCTGGAAATCCGCCACCCGGTTCGCGCGCGCGAACGTCCAGGCGTACTGGATCTCGGAATACGGATCCATCTCGGCCTGGCTGAAACGCACGTATTCTCCCACGGTGTCGGTGAGATTGTTATACATGACCACGTAAAAAAGGTAGGTGTAGGGGCCGAGATAGGTCAGCGGCTTGTTTATGTCGAATTGGTAGGGGGCGATATAGAGCAACGGATTGGCCGCCGTATCCGCGGCCAGGCCGACGGTGTCCCGTTCATTGCTCGGTCCCAAAAACGGCAGCATCAAATAGCACTGCGGCTGCCATCCCCACTTGCCGAAGGTCTGGCCAAAATCCGCTTCCGATCTCGGAATCTTCCATTTGGTGGCCGGGTCGAAGAAGCCGGCCACCCCGACGGTGGTGTTGCAAAGGAACCGCCAGGATTCATCGCGCGCGCCGCTCCACTTTCCCTGGAGCAGATTGTTGATCAATCGTCCCGGGTAAGTGAGGTTCTTGCCAAAATTTCCGATCCCGGTCCGGACCGGCTTCACAACCACAAACCGGTAAAGCCGGCTGGTCGGCTTGATGACGCCGGTCATGACCGCCTTGTTGAACCCCCAGATAACCCGGTTCACCGGTTCGAGCGGGTCGGGGACGGATTTGGGGAGCACCACGGTTTCCGTCGCGATCTGCGGGTTGGATACCGGTGAAGAGTTGGTTGCAGCCGGGGGCAACGTTTGAGCCGGGGAACTGGCCAGCCAGCCGCCTCCCAGCGCAACGGCCAGCACCAGGCGACCCAACCGGGTCAACGGGAACCTCGAGGTTTTCCGGCGAAGCGCCAGCGGGTCCGCCTGGTCGCGGGCAAAGGCGAAGCCGAAAACAGATTTCGTTGGCATCGGTTTAATCTTCCATTTCAGGACCAGGAGCGGTTTTCCGTCGCTTCGCGGAAAAACCGGGAGGAAAAAAACGGGTTGTTGATTTCAAGCCCAAGTCTAGGCGGGCAAGCTTTATCGACGCCATGGGGTATTCACCCCATTCCCCGATCCCAACACCACAGCCACCGCCGAACAACCGGGCGTTGCGCCGGCTAACTTTTGAGCCATGCCTCCAGGGCGCTCATCGGTGACCGGCCGGAGGGCAGTTTATGGAAAATCAATTCGAATGCTCTTAACTTCGCAGTTGTTGTCGACCCATGATTCGCTCAATCCGCGACTGAAGCTCCAACCGCGGGTTTGTTTCAACGTTGGCAGATTCATATTCATCGACCACGAGAATGCGCTGGAGCGGACCCGCCGGGCCTTGGGCTGGCCGGATCGCCGTTCGTGGTCATCAGTTTCAAGGGATGATGCGCTCATAAATTGGGATGAGGTTGGCCGCTTGAGGGCAAAGGCCCTTTACGCAGCCGGTTTTACCCGACCTGTGGTACCCGGATATCGCCGGAGTGATTGAGGATGCCGAAGGCAAACAACAGCCACACGATGACGCAAATCACCACGACGGCGTTGAGGATGCTTTTGATCTTCCCGTCCATCGGAATATAGGTGTTGACCAGCCAAAGCAGCACGCCGATGACGATCAGGGTGACAGCGAGGGAAATCAGTGACATAGGCGGCCTCCGATTGGGATGAGGGTTTTATTATTCATGTTGTGACCCTACGCCGGCGGGCCGAATGGCGCCATGGGGTGTAACCCTACCGGGTTTCATGAAGCCAGCCCGGGCCCGCAGATTGAGGCAGGGGTGGACAAGACCAAACCCGTGGAATACCGGAGCCATTCACGTTCAACGAAGCTTGAACTGCGGAAGAAATTGTCAGGTTCATTTCAGCACCCCGGTTGCAGCCATCTGGTGCAACACGCGATGAACGGTTTCGCCTAAAGTCCGGGCCGTGGTGGGCTTGCTCATTAATTCCCGGAACCCGAGTTCGCGTGCTTTTTCGGCCGTCATGACGCCGCTGTAGCCGGTGGCCAGGATGATGGCCAGGCGCGGCTGAATTTGCAGCAGCTGGCCGCCGAGTTTTATGCCATCCATGAGCGGCATGGTCAAATCGGTGATGACCAGATCAAACGGCTCCGGTTGATCGCGAACGGCGGCGAGCGCTTCCAACGCGCCGGTCTTCGTCGTCACAATATACCCGAGCCGCTCCAGCACCTTTTTCCCGAGGTTGGCCAATGTCTCTTCATCGTCCACGAACATAATGTGTTCACCCTGGCCGCGCGGAATGGGCGTGGTTTCGATTTCCCGAATCACCGCTTCGGCTTCAAAAACCGGAAAATACAAATGAAAGATGGTTCCTTTGCCCGGCTGGCTGTAAATGGAAATGCCCCCGTAATGACTCTTCACGATGCCATCCACCACTGCCAGCCCAAGTCCGGTCCCTTCGCCGACGGCTTTGGTGGTGAAAAACGGCTCAAAAACACGTTGCATGGTGGCGCGATCCATGCCGCATCCCGTGTCGCTCACCGATAGCCGCACATATTGCCCGGGATGCAGGTCGGGATGGATCTTAACGAAGTCCTCATCCACTTCCATGGTACTCATCTCGACTTTAAGGATACCCGGCTTGTCCCGCATCGCGTGCCAGGCGTTGGTGCCAAGATTCATGACCACCTGATGGATCGCGGTGGTGTTGGCCAGCACCGTGGGAGTTTCGGTCAGCTCGGTTTGAATCCTGATGGTTGACGGCAGGCTGGCGCGCAAAAGTTTGAGCGCTTCCAAAACGATGTGATTCAGCGCGATGGGTTCGCGCTCCTGCTTGTTTTGGCGGCTGAAGGTCAGGATTTGATTGACCAGATCGGTCGCCCGCTGGGTGGCTGCCAGTATGCTGTCCAGGTATTCCGCGATGGGCAGATTCTCCGCCGCATCCATTTTGGCCAGGTAGATATTGCCGACGATGGCGGAAAGGACATTGTTGAAATCATGGGCGATGCCACCCGCCAGCAGGCCGATCGATTCCATTTTTTGCGCCTGGTGAAATTTCAGTTCCATTTTCCGGCGTTCGGTGATGTCGCGCAACACCTTCGACACGCCAACGACCTTGCCGCTGGCATCTTTGATCGGGGATACCGTGACCGAGACATCAATCAATCTTCCATCCTTGGTTTGGCGCACGGTCTCCAGGTGTTCCACACTTGCACCTTGCTTGATCTTCTCCAGGATTTGATCCTCCTCATCTTGCCGGGCCGCGGGAATCAGCAGCAGGATTGATGTCCCGACCATTTCGTTGGCCGAATAGCCGAAAATCTTCTCTGCGCCCCGATTCCAGCTGGAGATGACGCCGTTCAGGTCTTTGCCGATGATGGCGTCGTCCGAAAATTCAACAATGGCCGCCAGCCGGAGGGAAGCGATTTCCGCCCGCTTGCGATCGGTGATGTCGCGGACGTTGCATTGAATCACCTTTTTGTCACCGGCTTGATACACATTGCTGACAAACTCCACGGCAATGTGGCGGCCATCCCTGGTTTCCATGGGCAGGTCTTCATAGCGGACGTACCCGTGTTGCTGCAATCGCTCCAACATGGCTTGATTGGACATGAGGTCCTTGAACGGACTAAGCTCGCCGACAGTTTTGCCGACCATTTCAGCGCGGGAAAAACCCAATAGCTTGAAGAGGAAGGGGTTGACATCATTGATGCGCCCCGTGTCCACATCCAGAATCAAGATGCCGTCCTGGGCCGCTTCGAACAACCGGCGGTAACTGACTTCGGAGGCGAGCATCTCTTGCTCACTGTTCTCCGCCCGTTCCATTCGCAGTTCGGCCTGGTCCGCACGCAGTTGTGCCTTTTCCGTGCACGTTTCGGCCTGTTTCGTCCGGGCCTCAGCCTGCTCGAGCAGCACCTCGTCACCCGGCCCGTTGTCGTTTTGATGATGTCCCTTCATGTCCCCGGGCCCACCGGAGTTTCGGCTTGCAGAACCCTCCGGGGAGTTGGTTGATAATCATAAGTCCGGAAAAAACCGGGAGCTATGGGGTGTTTTCCCCATACTCGACATAATAAGTCCAGTCCCCACTGGCAAATCAGAAGGACAAGGCACGAAACGGGACCGGCAGTCGTAGCATTTGCTTTCGGCGGTCCGCTACTGGCGGATGCGGGGAGCATCGGACGGAGCGGCGGTTTGCCAGGTTGCCGGATCGCCCCGCGAGGAAGCGGATTCGCCATCTAACGAAGGCATTTTGCGCGCGGGCCTTTGTGAAACGGATGACCCGCCATCGGGCATTCGCGTCCAAATTCCCGGCCCGGTTCGTTTCCATTTCACGCTATAATCCGGTTTCATAATATTGAAATACAAGGGCGCCATGCGCCGGTTGCCTCATCCTCCGGGCACCACCTCGATGACGCTGACGGCATTGCCCGTCAAGGCCGCTGCCTTCGGCAGGTTTGATTTCATCGGGAGCAATCCGCGATTCGCAGGCAGCGTGCAAACCCGGCTGGTTCCCACCGACGCTTTTCGGGACGGTTGTTCCGGGCTGGATACCTTCAGCAGGCTGCCGGGTTTGACTTGCAAGCGAGGGTAGATGCTCGGGATGCCGGCCAACTGGCACCCGGCCGCCGCGGGCAACCGGCTGCGATACACGGTCGGCGATTGCCCCACGATTCTTTTGAACACCCGGTTGAAATGGGTCAATGATTGGAACCCGACCGCGAAGGCGATTTCGCAGATCCGCAAATTGGGATTGAGCAGGAAGTTCTTCGCCTTCTCCACCCGGGTGCGCGTAACGAACTCAATAAAACCCAGGCCCGTGGCCTGGCGAAATTGTTTGCAGAAGTAAAAACGACTCGTATTCACGAAGCTGGAAACCCGGCCTAACGAGAGGTCCTCGGTGTAGTGCTCACGGATAAATGCTCTGGCCCGGGTGATGACCGGCGGTTCCGCGTTCGCCTTCTGCACCACGAGCTGGTTGCTTTTCATCGCGAGATGGTCGGCGAAGATGGCCAGCAGGTTCGACACGGAATCGAGTTTCCTCGGCGAGGCGACCGGAGTCTCAAAATAAGCACGCTTCGTCGGCTCGTTGGCGATGTTCACACCGAGTTTCCGGGCTTGGTCGACGGCGCGTTGAAAGGATGCCTCGGTCGGGTTCTGGCGCAGCACCTGGCCGGTTTGCAGGAAGCCGATGGTCTGCGAACCGAGCTTCACCGGCACTGCGGTTTCGCACAGGCCGTAAGCACAGGTCATGGTGACCGGCCCGTCCAGGGCATCCTGCGTAAGTTTCTCCTGCAACTGCAGGCACGCGGCACAGGTGCGGCTCTTTTCGGCCATCACCGCGCAGAAAACGCTTTCCCGGTGCTTGCCGTGGAATGGCAATCGCCAGGCCTCGACGGAACGCAACGTCACCGGCATCCCGGTCGCCTCCGTGTAGGCGCGCTCGTAGCTCTGAAACATTTCTGAACGGGTCAGGGCCTCAATAATTTGTCCGTTGGCATTCATTGCTCCTCGTCACCCGCTTCTGGTTCGCCCGTGGATGTGTTGTCCTTGATTAGAGGCGGCAGGGGACCCTGCGCGGCGAAATCATCTTAGCCGCAACGTGGCTATTGACGGCCAGTTCCGCCAGTCGGGCAGCGGCTGGACCGATTCACGAGGACGGTCGGTCGCACACAGGACGGCTTTCACCGTTTCCACCAACTGGCTGATATAAAAAGGCTTGGGCAGCACGGCCGCCAGCCGCAGCACCGGATCGCGGACCAGTTCCTGCGCGGGCAATCGTACTGCGGTCATGACAACCGGCACGTCCATTCGGGCGGCCCGCAGCCTCCGGACCAGTTCAACGCCGGTCAGCGTGGGAAGGCAATGCTCGGTGATCAGAAGATTGTAGTTGTTGGCCCGCAGCGCCTCCCAACCGGCAGCGCCGTCTGCGACGGCGTCCACGCGGCAACCCGGCTGGGCCAGTGCATTGGCGTACAGCAGGCGAATGTCGCTGTCCTCATCCACCACGAGAATTCGCTGGCACAGTTTTGCCTGGGCTTGAACTGATGCGCCTTCCGCCTCTCCCTCTGGCACTAGTCCATTAACATTCATGTTGCCCAATATAAGGTGAGCATCTCCACGGGCGCTATGGGGTGTTTACCCCATATGCGATTTCGGCGAAACGGCCGTTTTTGACGTGCGACGGAGCCCCGGCGCGGGTTGAAGTTGGAATTGGAAGAAACCGTGATGGGTCCGTGTTTCGCACCTGAACGGCCGTTGGTCCGACATCCGGGCGGTGGCTTAAATGGACTGGCGGATCTAAAGATGCTCCGGGAACACCGCTTCCTGGCGACCGTCGCCGTTGCCGTCCGGGCGCAGGACCTTTTGAACCGTCTCCAGCAAATCGTCATTGGAAAACGGCCGCTGCAGCGTGGCGTCGGGTTTCAGCCATGGCCTGCGGGTAAATTCATTCAGGGGCAAATGCCCGGTGGCCATGATAACCGGGAGGGTCATGCGCGCGGAACGCAGCTTCTCGATCATTTCAATGCCGGTCATTCGGGGCATTTTGTTGTCGGTGATGGCGAGATCGTAGCTGGCGTTCTGCAACGCTTCCCAGCCGGCGGCACCGTCGATGACCGCATCCACGTCGTAACCGGAGCCAACCAGCACATCGACGCTGAGCTGGCGGGTGTCGCTGTCGTCATCCACCACGAGAATGCGCTTGGGAGAATTCGTCGGGTATTGCCGTGGTACACCGACCGGCTCTTCCACCTGCGGGATCTTGTTGTTCTCCCGGTCACGAAACATAAACTGCTGGAGTTCGGTGTTGGTGCCATCGGCTTCGCGCAGGACCTTTTTCACCGCTCCCAACAATTCCTCGACCGTATACGGCTTGAGCAGCATGGCGGCGGGCTGGAGCCAGGGGTATTGGGCGAATTCCTCCTCCGGCACTTTTCCTGAGGCCAGGATAAACGGCAGGGCCATGTGAGCAGCATACAGCTTCTGGAGCAACTCCATGCCGGTCAGATTGGGCATGTTGTTGTCGGTGATCATCAGGTCATAGCTGTCGGCACTCAGCGCCTCCCAGGCGATGGCGCCATCCTCGGCGGCGCCCACCTCGTAGCCGGCGCGCTCCAGTACGTTGGCGCTTAAACGGCGGATGTCACGGTCGTCATCCACCACCAGAATGCGGCCGAGCCGTTTCGTTGGAGATTGAAGCAATGGGCAAGCTGGCTCCCCCGCTTGCGAAGTCGTTTGATCTTTCATAGCCATGTAAATTCTACGCTGGCAAGCCTTGCTGGCACCATGGGGTGTTCACCCCATAACACGATGGCTGTGAATCGGACGCTCTTTCAGGTATGGGCACCGGCTGCCGGGCGGTCGACGGGTGAACCGGACTCCAGGCAGAGGGTGACGCCATCACAGCCTACAGCCATCAGCCGATGGCTGGATTCGCCAGTCTGGCAGCAGATCCAGCTGCCCGGAAACGCTGTCGGTGGCCCGCAGGACGTCTCTTACCGTTTCCAACAGCTCGGCGGTGGAGAATGGCTTGGGCAACAGGGCCGCCAGTTGGAGCGACGGGTTTTTGGCCAATGCCTCCACTGGTAATCTTCCGGTGGCCATGATGACCGGCAGCGCCATGCGCGCCGAACGCAACTTCCTGACCAGTTCAACGCCAGTCAGCCGGGGCATGTTGTTATCGGTGATCAGGAGGTTGAAAGCCTTGGCTTGAAGCGTCTCCCAGGCGGCCGCACCGTCTTCAGCGGCTTCGACGTCGTAGCCGGAACCCATCAGCGCCTGGGCGCTGTATCGGCGGATGTCCGTGTCGTCTTCCACCACCAGAATGCGACAAGGTAATTTGGCCTGGAATTGAAACGGTGCCAGCGTTGATTCGCACACCGGTGAGATTTGGTTATCTTTCATAGCATGATAACTTAAGCAGCAAAGCCGGGCGGACGCCATGGGGTCTAACCCTACCGGGAATTGCCTGAAGCCACGACCCAGCTTTCCCGGCCGCCAGAAAACTGAGGTGTCCAGCCAGCCGGTCTGTGCCGCCCGGGCGGATCTTTTTTTGAAGCCCAAAGAAAAACGATTCGGGCGACAGCGCCAAGGAGGTGGGGGTGAAGAACCCCGCTGAAAAAAGCGCCCGTCCGCCCGAATCAAAAATCAAAAAGAACTAGTCGTCCGCCTCCACACCGTAATGGAATCCGGTTTCATCTTCATATCCGACCGGCATATAGGAGGCGATGGCCATGCGCCATTTTGCGATGATTCGAACTGGAAACCCGGCCTTGCGCCATGCGGTCTGAACAGTGTTCCGGACCGGCGGCAAAGGCATCGACGGCTCAACGTATGGTTCTGTACTGGTGACGAACGCAGCAGCGACGAGCTCGCCAAATGTCAGGGGGGTCTTCCTGCAATTGGTTTTCATGACCTTCGGTACAAGCTAAACCAGGAAACCGCCCGGCCGCTATGGGGTGAATACCCCATATGAAATTCTTTTATCGAGCCGGTCTTCCGGGATGGTAAAAGAACTCGCTGCGGGTGCCGGGAAACTTACGCCTGCCGCAATTGCCGTCTGGCCTCGAACCAATGCTGCTGGTCATTTCCCGCTTCCTGTCCGTGGGCGAGCCAGATTTCGTAGGCCTTGGTGGCGATGTCGGCATCGGACAGAGGGGTTGCCCCCTGCCGGGTTGCTTTGGACGACGCAATGTTCGCCGCGGAGGTGGGGGTTGATTTCATGGATCCCCGGGCCGGGGAGCTGGTTTGTTCTTGTTTTGTAAACATATCTTTTGTTCTTTCGCTTATTGGTTCTTTCGTTGGTTTTGAAGCCGCTGTTGCGGCTCCGGCTTGGCAGGGCAGCGAATAAGAGGAGAGGGAAAACCCCCCGATAAGGGGCAGTCGGACACCTGGTAAACTATACTCCGTTAGCACCGGAGGTTACACCCGGAACCGGGACGGGCAAGATAGATCGGCGTTTAATAAACGGCGTCATGGTGGGAACAAAGGTTGCTCACGGTCGCGCGTGCGGGCGGTCTTAAAACAAGAACCATCTTAAAAGGACAAAAGTAATTGCGAAGGCCAGCAGCCCGATGATCAGGCTTCTATAAAACTCACGCTCCCGTTGGTTTGGTTCGCCGCCAGTATCTCGCCCGACGCTCATGGGTGCAAAACTACTGTCTATTTCCCTGCGGATGCCATGGGGTGTTCACCCCATGGACGAAGCGAATGGGTTTCGTAGCCTTTTTCCCAAACCTACAACCAAAAGCCAGACCACAAAAAAAATGCCATGAATGCCAAAAATAAATCCTACCCTGCCGATTACCACACCAAGAGTCGGCCAGCCGTCAAAACAATGCATCTGCAGGTTGCCGTCGCAGAGCCTGACCTGAAAAATGCCGTCCTGGCCGCTTTCGACCTGGCCAAAAGCGGGGGACGGGAACTCAACCTCGATTTCAACCTCCCGTCTCTCACCCAAAATATTCCAAAACCGTACCGCATCGGGGCGACGCAGCGCGTGTCGTCCCGGGCTGGTGATTGACGCTTTTCGTGACCGCCAAGGACGGGATGCCCTTCTCCTCACGGAAAGGGCGTTCCCATTTCCACCGCACCAGGGTCAAAACGATCCCCATCGTTGAAATGGGTCCGGCCGCCTGATTTTTCGACGCGCTAATGCCAAGCAGGCCATTTGGAACCGCCTCCGGGTAACACCCCATAGATTTTTCAGAAGCGTAGCTCCATCGTATTCTCGTCCTTATGTCAAAACATGAAATGGTGAAAACTGTTTTCGGCCGGGCAAGCCGAAGCGGCTTTCACCATTTCTTGACTTCGGTATTCCCCAGGAACCATGCCCCGGAGGCCAAGTTTGATTTTCCGGGCGGAGTCATGGTTGTCTGTTTGTCAGTGGGAATGGTATTTCTAATGCGCCTCTTTCTGGTGTGGTGAATTAATTTGCCCGGCGTCCGCCCCGATCCGTCTTTCCGCCGCGCTCCGGATGCAGTATCCCGCCCTAATCGGTGCCGATTAAACCTGTTTTCGTGGTTCCGTTTCGCCTAAGCGGACTTCCTTTTGGATGCCGGCGGGTTGTTTTCCGAATTTTCCTTCACCACCGCGATCATTTCTTCCATCCCTTCCTTGATCTCGCCGACCTGGGGATGCACTTCCTTGATGAGGTCATGCTCGATCCGGGACAGTTTTTCGATGCGTTTGCCCTGCTCGCTAAGCTGGTCCAAAAGGATGTTCTGTTTGATGGACAGCCGCCGCATCCACCAAAAACAGGCGCCCCAGCAGACGGTCCCGGCCAACGTCATCCAGAAAGCGAGGTTGTTCTCATTCATAACCAAGATATACGATTTACGCCAGCTGCCTGGATGGCAGCAGGACGCGTCAATCGCAAATCCCCTATCATAATAACTCAGCGCCTCTTCACGCCGGCTGCTAAACGATGGTCAATTGGACGCTGCTCTCGATGATGCCCGCGCTGATGGCATAACGGGTGAGCCCCGCGGTGTCGTGGATGTCGAGCTTCTCCATGAGATGCTCGCGATGCTTCTCGACGGTCTTGATGCCGATGCCCAGTTCCGACGCGGTTTCCTTGTTGGCCTTGCCCTCGGCGATCAGCTGGAGCACCTCCATCTCGCGCGAGGTCAATTGGACGGCTTTCTTGTTGCGCGTGCCGGTGCGGCCGGACGATTGCAGATTGAGACGCTCGCGACGCTTGGAAACGGACGGACTGAAAAACGTGTTTCCTTTTTGGACTTGCCGGATCGCCTCGCACACCTCATGGGAGGAGGTTTGCTTGAGGAGAAACCCCATTGCGCCGGAGTCGGCCGCATCTTTGACATACGCGTCATCATTGTGCGCGGAGAGAATGAGCACCTTGGTGCCGGGCACCGTTTTGACCACCTGCCGCGTGGCTTCCAAACCGTTGAGCTTCGGCATCGCGATGTCCATCAACACGACGGCGGGACGAAGTTTTTTGGCCAGGGCGACCGCCTGGCGACCCTCCTGGGCTTCGCCCACCACTTCGAAGTCTTTTTCGAGTTCGAGCATTTTGCGAAAGCCTTCGCGCACAATCGTATGGTCTTCTGCGAGTAGAACAGTGATTCGTTTCATAATAATTCAAGATTTGGGTTCAACGGACTGTGTCAGCGCCCCCCCCCCCCCCCGCAATCGAGGTGAGCGGAATTTGCGCCGAAATGGTGGTGCCTTTGCCCGGGACCGACTCGACATCAAAACGGCCACCCACCATCTCCAACCGCTCCCTCATCCCCAGCAATCCCAGACGATTGCCCCCCCGGGCCAAAAGAACGCGTTCCACTTGAAAAGATTTGCCGTCGTCCTTTATTTTCATGCCAATCCAGCCCGGCAGTTTCTGGATGTTGATTTCCACCCGGTTGGCATGGGCATGACGGGCCACGTTGGTGAGCCCTTCCTGGGCAACGCGAAAGAGTACCGTGCGCCGGATGGCGTCTAATTTTTCCACGCCCGCAAAGGCGGTCAAACGGGTGTGGACACCGGTTCGTGCCGCAAAGTGTTTCATGAACGTGTGCAGGGCCGGAATCAATCCCAGATCATCCAGCACCGCCGGGCGCAATTCGCGGGCAAACTGATGAATGGTTTCCACCGATTTTTCCACCAGCCGTTGCGTGCGGGTGATATTGCGTTCAAAGCCCTTGAGATTGTGCCCGGCTTCCAGCTTCAGGGTGGCCAGCCGGATGTTGATGCCCGTCAGGGTCTGGGCGATGACATCATGCAGCTCGCGGCTGATGCGCTTGCGCTCTTCCTCCTGGGCCCGCAGCACTTGACGCGACAAATGCCGCAAATGTTCCTGCATGTAGTGCGATTGCTTCAATGACCGGTTCAAGCGTCGTTCGCTTTGTTTGAGCGATTCCTCCACCGTCTGCCGCCGGGCAATCTCCTGTCGCAATTCCTCGTTGGAGACCGCCAGGGCCTCCATGCGGCGTTGGGCCTCCTCCGCCCGCTTGAGGGCGGTGATATCGGAGATCACCACCCGGCACCATTTCTGCGGACCACGGACGGAGATGGCGGAGGTGCCATGGAAATCGGCCCAGAACACGGTGCCGTTCTCCCGCTGCAGGGTCGCCTCGCAAACTTTCTTCCCGGCCCCGGTAAAGACTTGTTCGAGAAATTTCAGGAAGACTTTCCGGCTTACCGGGGCGATGTACGACGGCAGGCGCCGGTTGATGAGCGCGGCTCGTCCCGCACCCAACAAGTCCGCTGCGGTCAGGTTCGCCTCCAGGATCCGACCCGTTTCATCCAGCGACAAATAACCGACCGGGGCGAAATCATAGAGGTCGGTAAACTTCTCCAGCAACGTTTCCATCCGGTCGCGGGATTCCTGGAGCTCCGCGTTCTGCATCTCCAGCTCGACATGGTGAACCTGCAATTCGTGGAGCAGCCGTTGCGGATCGACCGCGGAATTCGGAATTCCAACCTTTGATCGCACCGACTTTTGCCGCAGCCGGGCTTCGGCGCGGTCGCGCAGTTTGACCGTCTTGACCGGGGGAATCGGCCTGATTTTCCTCGCGGAGCGTTTCATGGTTTGCGGGCTCGCCGGGCCTTCCTGCCGGCCTTCGGGCTTGGTTTGAGAACGGTCGCCGCTGCCGGCGCCCGCTGGTTGTCTTGGGCGCGTTTCGCCGATTGATCGGTGACGTGCTTTTCCAGAGTGGCGTGTTTCTCCCGCAACTGCGCTTCCAGCGTCTTGGCCACGGTGATGTCCGCAAAGGTGATCACCACGCCGTCGATGCGGTCGTCGTGCGTCCGGTAGGGCATGATGCGCACCGAGAACCAGCGTCCGTCGCGCGCGTTGACCGGTTTTTCCGCAAAGCCCAGTTTCTGCAACACCTCCCGGGCGTCATCCGACAATTCCGGGTAGAGCAGGTCGGAAGCCAGGTCGGTGATGGGGCGGCCCACGTCGCCGGGGATGAGCTTGATGATTTTCGTCGCCTGGGTGGTGAACCGGCGCACGTTGAGATCATTGTCCAGAAACAGCGTGGCGATGTCCGTGCTGTTCAGCAGGTTCTTCATGTCGTTGTTCGAACGGGACAACTCGTCCACCTTGACCTGCAATTCGGCGTTGACGGTCTGGAGCTCCTCGTTCAGCGATTGCATTTCCTCTTTGGAGGTGGTGAGTTCCTCGTTGGTGGACTGCAGTTCTTCATTTGTGGATTGCTGTTCCTCGTTGGTGGACCGGAGCTCCTCCTGCGAGGTCTGCATTTCATCGCGGATGGTTTGCGCCTCCAGGCGGGCCTGTTGATATCGCTTTTCCATCTCCTCCAGCCGGGCGTTGCGGACGGGGGTTTTCCCCGCCTTCCCCGGGCGGGCGGGCGCCTGGGTATCCGCTGGCGCCGCCGCTTCGGCAAACACGATCATCACCAGCCCCCGCAGCGGTTCCGGTTGCTCGAGTCGCTGGACCGTGATGTCCACATACGATTTCCCGCCATTGGTTTCGGTATTGAGCCCGCGGACCACCACGGCGTCCTTCTGGTCGAGGGCCTTGTGGAAGGCGTTGCCGAGCTCGTACCGCAGGCCTTCGCGGGCCATGGCAAAAACATTCCAGTTGGCCTTGCCCGCGGCTGGTTCCAGGTATTTGCCGGTCCGGCCGCTCACATAGAGGATGTTGCCCTTGTCATTGACCAGCACCGACGGCGGAGAATAACGTTCCAGGACCAGCTGATCCGCCAGGGACTGGAGGTTGGGCTGCGTTGGTTGCGCCGGCTGCGCCTCGGTCCCCGCAGGCAGGGGCGGCGCAAAGGAGGAGGGAAACTCGATGGGCTCCGACCGCAACGCGGACTCCTTCCGCTGAAAAATCCGCAATTTCCCATTGAGGGGTTTGAACAGGTCCGTGAAGGTTCCGATGCTCTCCGCGCTGCCGAGCAGCAGGATGCCACCGGGTGCCAGGCTGTAGTGAAACAGCGGAATGAGTTTCTTCTGCATCTCCGGAGTGAGGTAGATCAGCAGATTGCGACAGCTCAAAACATCCAGTTTGGTAAAGGGAGGATCCATGATGAGGCTCTGGGTGGCAAAGACCACCATCTCCCGGATCTCCGTGGTCACCCGGCAGCCGTTGGCCTCTTTTTTGAAGAACCGGCACATTTGCTTTTGCCCCACGTCCGCGGAAACATTTTCCGGATAGAGGCCCTGGCGGGCCTTGTCAATCGCATCCTTGTCGAGGTCGGTGGCAAAAACCTGCAACTTCATTTTCTTTCGGGGCTTGAGCGCCTCCATCGCCTCCTTGAACACCATGGCCAGGGAATAGGCCTCCTCCCCGGTGGAGCAGCCGGGCACCCAGGCCCGCAGGGTCTGGCCGGCCGGCCGGCCGGCCATGAGCGCCGGCAGAGTCTTTTTGCGCAATTCGTCCCAGGTCGCGGGATCGCGGAAGAAGCTCGTCACGCCGATCAACAGCTCCTTGAAGAGCAGGTCCAGCTCCTGGGTGTTTTCCTGCAGGTACCGGACATAGGCGGCAATTTTTCCAATCTGGTGGATGCCCATGCGCCGCTCGATCCGGCGGTAGAAGGTGTTTGTTTTGTAAAGCGAAAAGTCATGGCCGGTGTGGGTGCGCAGCAGGATGATCGTTTTTTCCAGGGCGCTCTGCGTCTTGTCTTCCAATATCATCTCGCGAGCGTGGCCCAGCGGCGTGCGCTTGAGATAGGCGAAGATCCTCCCGGGCAGCTCGTCCACCGGGACCACAATGTCCGCCAGCCCCGAGTCAATCGCGCTGCGCGGCATACCGTCGAATTTGGCCGTTGCGGGATCCTGCACCAGCACCAGGCCCCCCTTCTCCTTGATGGCCCGCAGCCCCAGCGTGCCGTCGGAACCCATGCCTGAGAGAATGACACCGACACTTTTTTCCTGCTGGTCTTGCGCCAGGGAACGAAGGAAGAAATCAATCGGCAGGCGCAGCCCGCGTGGGGATGCCGGTTCGAGCAGGTGCAACGCCCCGTGCAAGATGGACATGTCCTTGTTCGGCGGGATCACATAGACGCAGTTCGGCTGGATCAGGGTGCGATCCCGAACCTGGATCACCTTCATGCCCGTGATGCGCTGGAGCAGTTCGGGCATGATGCCTTTGCGCGTCGGGTCCAGATGCTGGACGATGACAAACGCCATGCCACTGTTCCTGGGCACGTGGCTTAGAAAACGTTCCAGGGCTTCGAGTCCGCCAGCGGAAGCGCCGATGCCGATGATGGGAAAGGCCGAGCCGGCCGCTGAGGCGGGAGGTTTCTGGCCCGTGGTTTTGCCCGGGCCTGGCTGCCGACGTTTCGGTTTGAATTTCCGCTTGACGATCATGTTAGCAACGCCCGCGAGTGCGGGAAATTTGGCGCCACCTTGCCGCCGGATGTTCTCGTGACGCACCCATGGCTTCAGTCAGGCTGATACAGGTCGAGTTCACGCGCGAATTTCCGCACTGACCGGGCCGACTTTAACACCAGCCGTTGCGTGCTGGCGATTTCATTCTTGAGGCCTTTCGCATTGCTCCGGCCGTGCTGTTTCAACGAGAGCAGCCGGACATTGATGCCCAACAGCGTCTGGGCAATTTCATCCTGCAGTTCACAACTGATCTTCTTGCGCTCATCCTCCTGTGCGAACAGCGCCCGGTGCGTCAGCTGGCGCAAACGGGTCTGCAATTGCAGCGATTCTTTCAGACATTTGTCATGTTGCTTCCCGTTTTTCCCGGCGGCCTCCTCCACAACCCTGCGCCGGAGGATGCCTCGTTGCAACCGACGGTTCGCGGCGGCCAAATCCACCGTGCGCCGATCCAGTGTTTCGTTCAACCGATTCAGTTCAATTTTCCTATGCCGCGCGGCACGATGCGTCTCCACGATCGGGGTGAGGGTCTCGGCAAAAAAAATCTCCGCCCGCTTCATCATCCCATTTTTAGTCCTGGCGATTTCAAGCGTGGCGAGGGCGCGCTCGTGCATCCGGGCCAGCTCCAGCGTCTCCAGCCCGAAGGCGGCCGCCTCGCGTCCCAGTCGCAACGCCGGCTGCAGTTTTGCGCGGACTCCCTGCTTCAGGTGGTTTCGCAACGCCGTCAAATATCGTTGGGACAACCTGGCTATCTTTCGTTTCATGTTGTCATGCTCGCTTCGGCCGGACTCTCCCGGCTGATTGATCGCTCAACGGCACACCGGAAATCCAAACCAAATATCTGATGACTATCCGGTTCTGTATATGGGGTGAACTCCCCATGTTACCCGCCCGATTTTTCCACCGGGCGTTAGAGGAGGACGGATTTTTTGAGCTCCGGGTCGGGTTTCACCCCATGGAGAAGCGCCGGAGCATCGGATAGCATCATGCGAATGCTCGCATGAAGAACAACAAATTGCTTGTTGGCGGAATCCTCCTCGCCCTGGCTGCCACGTCAGCCCGGGGAGCGGAAACCGCAAGCCATGACCCGGGGCTGCAGGATGACATCGGAAACTATTACCGCCCCAACGAATTGTCCTTCGATGGGTTCGGGAGCGGTTCGCTCGATACCTTCACCGGCGATCAGGCTGCCAGTTCCCGGCAAAATATCCGGATCGGCGCCGGGGCGGGGATCAATTATTTCATCACCCGGAATTTCGGCCTGGGCGCCGATGCTTATTCCGAAGACACGAGCGGGGCCTTTGTCGACAGCGCTTCGATCAGTTTGATCCTGCGCCAGCCATTGGGCCAGAGCCGCTTCGCCCCCTACGTTTTCGGCGGCGGCGGCCGGCATTTAGACACGGTGAAAATGTGGTTCGGCCAGGCGGGGACCGGCCTGGAATATCGATTGGCCCGGCATGTGGGAATATTCCTGGACGTCCGCGCGGTGTGGCCGAGCGAAACAAAATTTTACGGCGTGGCCCGGCTCGGCATGCGTTTCGCCTTTTAAGCAGCCACCCCGGACACGAGGTAGGGTTATACCCCATGGACAAGCCACGACCCGCCGCGCAATGTCCTGCGTGACGACAAACGTCAAAACACAACAACCAAAAGGATTCCGTATGGCAAAGAAAAGCAAAGGTGGCAGAATGAAGGCAGCAAAAAAAAGCGCGGCGAAGGGACGGGGCGGAAAAGGGAAGGTCAAGAAACGTACCGCCCGTCGAAAGTCGTGAGCACCTGAGAACACGGTGTCGTGAGATTTGTTTCCGCAGGCCGTTTCACGACGGCCTTTTTTGTTTCGTTCCTCCCGCGCGACTGCCTTCGTCTGCAGGGAAATTGCGCCGCCGTCAGATTGGCATGGCCGGCGATCAGCCATAATTCTACAGCCGAGATGATTCTACACCGCCGCTCAGGGCTCAGTTGAACATCGATTGCTCTGCAGACAGCGATTCCACTCCTTCAAAGTGAAACGCGAAAAATAGGGCACAATGGACCTACTCTCTACTCAGTGCCCTGCAACCACTGAACGACCATATTAGCAAAATAGGCATAAAATTAGCTGTCTTTAGGGGGTGAGCTCAGCTCAAGAAAAAAAGGATGGCGCACACAATGGCGGGAATACAACAGGTAAGCCGTCGATTCGAGAGGTGTCCCAAAAATGGGCACAGCAATACTGCGCAGGTAAAAATTTGTGGGTAGTCGGTTTTGCTTTTGCCATCTTGAGCCTGATAGTGTTCGTCGCTATTTCGTATCGGGCCGGGAAGCAGTTCCAGGAGGCCACGCGGGCGGTGACGCACACCCGCGAAGTCCTGGAAAAACTGGGTGACATCACGGCCGGATTAAGTGAAGTGGAAAGCGCCGCACGCAGCTTCGCCATCTCCGGCAAACAATCGCATCTAAGTCCCTTTTACACTGCCGCCGAAGCCGTACCTCCTGAAGTGGATGAACTCAAGCTCCTCCTCCGAGACGACCCCGGCCAGCTTCAATCGGTTACCGCGATTGAACCCGTGATTGTCAGGCACCTCAAGGTCATGAAAGACATGGTGGAGCTGGGTGACAAGAACTTGTTTCGGGGTTACGGCCAACGCAGTCTGACCGCCGAAGGGAATGATCTGATGGAGCAGATCCGGGCTGCTTTCAGCACGATGGGCAAGGTGCAACACTCACGGCTGGACCAGGAACAAACGGCTGTGGCGGCAAAAGCGGCCCGCGTCACCCTGATCAGCCGGGCCGGAAGTGCGCTGGCCGGCGTGCTGGTTCTGGCGTGCGGCGCGTTGGCATTGCTCGCCCTGCACCGCCGCGGAAAGGCAGAGGAAAAACTGGACCGGTTGCTGGGTTCCATGCCGGATGCCCTGATCATCGTCAACGCGGATGGCAAGATTACCGGCACCAACGCGCATACGGGAAAGTTATTTGGTTATAGCGACCAGGAATTGCAGGGGGAAAGCATGGCCCTGCTCGTCCCGGAACGTTTTCGAAAAAACCAACGGCAATATTACACCGCGTTCTTCTCCCCGCGCGGCGGTCGGGTCCTGGAAACAACCACGGAGCTTTGTGGCTTGCACAAGGACGGCCGGGAGTTTCCGATCGAGGTGAGCACCAAGCCGTTGGCCGCCGAAAAGGGACTGATGGTCACCAGCGCGATCCGCGACATCACCGACCGCAAACGGACGGAACAACAAATCTCCAAACTGAACAAGGAGCTGGAACGCCGCGCGATGGAGTTGGAAAATGCCAACAAGGAATTGGAAGCATTCAGTTATTCAGTTTCGCATGATTTACGCTCGCCGCTTCAGAACATTGACAGCTTCAGCCTCATCCTGATGGAAGATTACGCCAACCAGCTCGATTCCGAGGGCCAGGATTACGTTCAGCGACTGCGGGGAAGTTGCCAGCATATGGAAGAAATCATTGATGCCTTGCTCGCGTTGTCCAAGATGATGCGCACCGAGCTGCTGGTGGACCAGTTCGATCTTACCGCCCTGGCGAATTCCGTGGCCGCTGATTTGAACCAAAAAAATCCGGACCGGCTGGTGGACTGGGTCATTGCCGAAGGGTTGACCGCCGAAGGCGACCCCCAGTTGTTGCGGGTCGTGTTGGAGAATCTGTTCGGCAACGCGTGGAAGTTCACGATGAATCGCGCCCGCGCGCGCATTGAATTCGGGGCCCTGCCGCAAGCCAATGGCGCCCAGACCTATTTCGTGCGCGACAATGGCGCGGGTTTTGACATGACGCGCGCCGATCATTTATTCACGCCCTTCAAGCGGCTGCACGATCAGAGCGAGTTTCGGGGCACTGGCATCGGGCTGGCGACCGTGCAGCGGGTCATTCACCGCCATCAGGGCAGAATCTGGGCCGAGGGCGCTGTTGATCACGGCGCAACCTTTTGCTTTACCCTGACCGGTGAAGCCGGAAAATCAAATGGACAACAACCTCATCTCGCCAAACCCAAGTAACGCATCCGAAACGGACGTCACGCACAAGGCCTTGCGGGCTTTGATTGCGGATGATTCGGAAAACGATGTTCTGCTTTTGTTGCGCGTATTACGAAAGGCCGGCTATGAGCCGGTGTACGAGCGTGTCTGGACCGCCCCGGCGATGCAGGCGGCGCTCCAACGGCAAACCTGGGACATTATCATTTCGGATTACGAGATGCCCAACTTTGGCGGCTTCGAGGCATTGCAACTGTTGAAGGCAAGCGGACACGACCTGCCCTTCATCCTGGTATCGGCCGTCGTCAGCGAGGATATGGCCGTGGCGGCGATGAAGGCCGGCGCGCATGACTACATCATGAAGCGCAACCTGGCCCGGCTCGTGCCCGCGATTGAACGTGAGTTGCGCGAGGCCCAGATGCGGGTGGCACGCAAAGCGGCCGAAGCGGCTCTGCGCCAAAGCGAGGAGCAACTGCGTCAGTCCCAAAAAATCGAGGCTGTGGGCCAGCTCGCCGCCGGCGTGGCCCATGACTTCAACAATATTCTGACCGCCATCACGGGCCATAGTGAACTCTTATTAAGACGACTCGCCGCCGATGATCCTCGACGTAAACACGCCGAACAAATCGAGAAAGCCGCCCATCGGGCCGCGGCACTGACGCGTCAACTGCTGACGTTCAGCCGCAAACAAGTGATTGAACCCCGCGTGCTGAAACTCGATGCGCTCATCCTTAACCTGGAAGGCATGTTGCGCCGACTCATCGGGGAAAATATTGAGTTTGGCACATTGCTCGACCCGGCCGCCGGACATATCAAGGCCGACCCTGGCCAGATCGAACAGGTCATCATGAACCTCGTGGTGAACGCCCGCGACGCCATGCCGGATGGCGGCAAATTGACCGTGACCACGGCCAACGCCACCCTGGACAAAAGCCAGCTGAATAATTCCCCCGAGCTGGGTGCGGGTGACTACATCCTGCTGGCCGTCACGGACACCGGCACCGGGATGACTGAGGAAGTCAAAACGCACCTGTTTGAGCCCTTTTTTACCACCAAACCTTTGGGCCGGGGCACGGGCCTGGGGCTGGCGACCTGCTTCGGAATCGTCAAACAAAACGCCGGCCACATCGACGTGCAGAGTGAATTGGGCAGAGGCACGACCTTCAAAATTTACTTCCCCCGGGTGTCATCGGTGCCTGAACCACCCCGCGTTCGCGTCATGCCGACCGAGGTGGCCGGAGGCGGAGAAACGGTGCTTCTGGTCGAGGACGAAACAGCGGTGCGCGAATTGGTCGGCACCACCTTGCGGGAGAAAGGTTACACCGTGTTTGAAGCGGTCAACGGCGCGGAAGGCCTTCGCCTGGCCCGCCAGCACGATGGGAAAATTGACCTGGTGCTGACCGATGTCGTCATGCCCGTCATGGGCGGCAAAGAAATGGCCGACGCTCTCCGCGCTTCTCATCCCGACACAAAGGTTCTATTTACCTCGGGATACACCGAGAATGCCCTGGGGCATCACGGCGTGTTGCGGCCGGGCATTAGATTCCTGCAAAAACCTTACCCGGCGGCCACTTTGGCGCGCAAGGTGCGCGAAGTCCTGGATGAAGGTCAGACCCAAAAGAGCGATTGACCGGCCAGCTTCTCAAGACGCAGCCATTGCCACAAACCGAACCGATGCCGGAAGACGGGGCCTTTTTTTGAGTTAAAGATTGATGGCCAGACCAGAGTCAGAATTTTTTTATTTCCGGCAGGACGCTTGAGAATTTTTTGCTTTAATTTTTTCCTTCATGATTTTCATCGGTCTTTGAGGTCAAAACCTGTGCAGGGCATAATCCCGATTTCATCGGCAACCCGTAGAGAAAAATATCTTCCAAAGCCGCCCCGGCGGTCCACGGTCGGTCCGGAAAAAGCCTGATTCGTGCAAAACGCCCATTAGGGTTACACCCCATAGGAAAAGCCCGGCCCGGCGCGTAGCGTCACTTCGGATAATGATGGCAAATGAATTGCCACCAAAAACGAAAGACAAACCATGCATCTCTTATTCTCGCCGGTTCTGGCCAGTGCGCTCTACATCGGTGGCGGCTCGCTCGGCCTCGTTGTCCTGATCGTGGTCATCGTCCTGGTGCTTCGCCGCTAGGTCGAAGATTTCACCCGACCACTCAACGAAACCATTCAGGCCATCATGAAAACTTTATTCACCACGGAAGCGATTTCGACGGGCGGACGTTCAGGAACCATTCAGGCACCGGACGGGCTGCTGGATATCACGCTAGGAAATCCGTTGGTTAAAGGCATCGGGAACCGCGGCCCCAGCCCCGAGCTGTTGTTTGCCGGCGCCTATTCCGCCTGTTACCACGGCGCCCTGGGCAACGCGGCCATCAAGCTGGGCACACCGGCCGTGGATTCCACGGTGCGGGCATTGGTAAGCCTGATTGAGGATGACCACGGCGGCTACCGCCTGGCGGTGGAGCTGCATGCGCAGCTTCCCGGCGTCGATCGCAACCAGGCTCAACTCATCATGGAGGCAGCACATGAAACCTGCCCGTATTCCAAAGCCCTGCGCGGCGACACTTCCGTCAAGCTGGTAGTAGACCAACCGGCCGAGCCGGCTCGCGGGCGCGGGAACCCTTTTGCCGCCATTGTTGGCGACGAATCAAAACTAACATTAACCAACTACAAACTATTATGACCACACTCGAAATCAAAGGCGACTGGAACATCACCAAGGGCAAGCTGAAACAGAAATGGGCCCAGCTCACGGACAGCGATCTCCAATATGCCGAAGGCAAGCAGGAAGAACTGTTTGGCCGGATCCAGAAGCGCACGGGCGAAACACGCGAAGCAGTCGAAAAGACAGTCAAGGAGTTCTGCTCCAGCTGCAATTGCAACTAAGCGGATATTCCGGAGCTGGCGGAGACGCGAATACCGGAAGAACCAAACATGAAAGACCCCGCCTCAAATCCCATCGAACTCACCGGCACCTCGACCACTTCCGTCGAGGATGCCGTTGACCAGGCTATGAAACGCGGGCTCGGCATGCCGCGCGTCGGAACACGTTAGCGGCGCGAAACACGAACACAAAATGGAACATTTAATGAAAAGCAAAAATGTTCGGATGTTGCTGTCTCTGGCGATCATGGGTCTGATCACCGTTTTGAATATTCCAGGACAAACCCTTAAATCGGTCCAGCCTCCGGCGCAACCGACACAACCCGCGCCAGCGAAACCGGTACCGGTGATGCCGGCCCCCGCACCGCCCGCGCCGGT
>Ga0265320_10000601_pt1 | contig 27549 bp, 17 predicted proteins | sample 4827metaG_FD_202087 | JGI IMG/M metagenome (GOLD analysis project Ga0265320, IMG submission 202087) | Rhizosphere microbial communities from Carex aquatilis grown in University of Washington, Seatle, WA, United States - 4-8-27 metaG | ecosystem: Host-associated > Plants > Roots > Rhizosphere >... | reverse complement strand
GCTGCTCGGTTTGGTGGGCGCGTACAGCATCGGCGCGTGGATTCACATCCTGCTCGTCCTCGCGATCATCTCGGTGTTGATCAACTTGGCGTCGGGATGGCGCAGCGCGTAGTTCTCCGAATGTGACCACCCTAATGGTCGCATCATTGGCGCATTCGGCGGTGGGAAAAGAAGAGGGGTGGCGTCGCGCGAAGGCCAAAGAGCTTTCGCGCGCGCCTTCGTCGTTGCGCGTCGCCGTAGCCACGCCATCGGCGCATGCTCCGCAAATTCTGCAAATTTGCCTCAGTCGTGACAAATCGCGACCCGTCCGGGAACGATGCATCGATATGGCGCGTCCGAACCGTCGAGGATTCGCAGTAGTGTTCGAGTGGTACGTGCCGTGCACCACCGAGCGCCAAGGAACCGCGTGCATTCGATTCTGCATTCTTCGCATCGAACGCACGTCAGAAAGCGAGTGCTCCGCATGTGGGGACGCGCGCTGCGACGGTTAGCGCTCGGCGCGGTCGGGCTGGAGCTGTTCTACATCGTCGCCGTGAACGCCGGGCTCAGCTTGGGCGTCGTCCAGAAGCTCTTTGCCGGGACCGATACCGTCAAGGTGAACTTCGCGTCGGCCTGGTCGGTATGGCCCGGCACGGTGCACGTGCGGAAAGCGCGCGTCCTCATCCGCGACCACAACGTCGAGTCGTCCATCGACCTCGAACGCGGCGTCCTCGTGATCGAGCTCGCCGATCTCGCGCACCAGGTGTTTCACACCTCCAGTTTGCACGGTTCGGGGCTCGTCTATCGGTTCCGCCATCACGTGATGCCGGAGTCGGCGAACCTTCCGGCCGTGAAGGCGCTGCCGCCGATCAAGGAATTCCCCGACCCGCCGGTGTTCGAAGCGTACGCGCCGGACGCGCCGACCCCGGACGGCAAGTATCACCTCTGGACGGTTTATCTCGAAGGCGTCGACGTGCTCGTCGACGAGCTCTGGATGGAGCAATTTCGCTACCTCGGTGCGGCGCGCGCGACCGGCGCGTTCCGGCTCCGGCCCGCGAAGCATCTCTGGGTGGGGCCGGCGTCGCTCCAGCTCGGCGTCGGCAAGGTGCTCGCAGCAGGGCACACGGTGCTCGACGACTTCGCGGGGCGGATCGACTGCGTCGTGCACGCCGTCGACGTGGAAAAAGTCACCGGGATGCGGGTCATGACGTTCATCTCCGCGAACGTGACGCTGTCCGGCAACATCGCGCCGGGCGCGGCGGCGACGAACGTCTTCATTCCGGAGAAGGACGGCCTGGCGATCCGGCAAGACGGATCGCGGCTGGTCATCGACGCCCGGTACGACCGCGGCGTGCTCGAGAGCGGAAGCCGGCTCGCGATCTACGGCGATCACCTCGACGTGACGACGCCGGATGCGGCCGTCGCGCTCCGGGGGCCGTGGGAGATCGCGGGGAGCGTCGTGGGCACGGAGCACGAGGGCCGTCTCGTGCTCGACGCCGAAGAGGCGCACGTGAACCACGTGGGCGACGCCTCCGAGCCGGGGGTGGTTCGCAATACGGGCTTGCTCGTGACCTCTTCGTCGCTCGACATCATGCGACCTTGGACGGTTCGCGACGCCGAGCTCGACGTCCTTCGTGCGAACGTCCCCGACGTCCGGCTCTTGAACGGCGCGCTGGCGCTCGGTGCGCCGCGCTTTCGCTCGGGCTCTGCGAGCTTTCGCGGACAGGTGCACTACGCCGAAGGAAGCGCGACGGCGACGTGGAAGACGGCGCTCCAAAAAGTCGTGCTGAACGCGGGCGACGCACGACTCGAGGCGAGCGCCGTGGCGGCCCTCGACGTCGCATCGGGAAGCATCGACCAGGGCTCGGGCGTGCTCGCGGCGCACGTCGAGGGCGGCGCGCTCCGCGTCGACGAGCCGTCGAAGAAATACATTTCGGTGAGGGGATTCGACGCCAAGGGCGCGGTGGCTCGGGTCGGCGGCGCGTCGCAGGGGTTCATCGCATTTCGGATGCCCGCGTTCGAAGCAGGGTCGGGCGACTCGACCTGGACCGCGCGCGCGTCCCTCCGTGGCGATTTCGCCGACGAAAGTCGTTTCGGTCGCCAGCCGCACGCGAGCACGACCATCCGTCTTTCCGACGCGCGGATGTCGGTCGACGGCAAGCCCGCCGCGGCCGCGAAGTTGCTCGAGATCGGCGGATTCTTACGACGCGTCCGCGACGGCACCGAGAGCGGGACGGCGACGGTCGCTGTCCACGACGGCGAGATGATCCAGGGCACCACGGAAATTCGGGGAAGCGCCGATCTCGACGCCACCCTCGACGCCTTCAACCCCGATCGTAGTACCGGGACCGCGACCGTGCGTCTGAAGACGTCGGCCATCAGCCTGGACGATGCGACGCGGCGCGTGGATTGTCCGTTCGCGCACGCCGATTCGCTGTCGACGGAGGGGCGGATCTCGCTCTTCCCCGATTCGCGTGCGACCGCCTACGCGGAGGGCGTGTTCAAGAACGTCGTCGGGCGTTGGGGAGACTTCACGATCTCCGGCGACGGGACCTTCGCGTCCGAGGTGAAGAAGGAACCTCGAGACTCGAAAATCGCAACGACGATTCAGGCAAGCAGCGTGCACTTGAAGAGCGGCTCGGGACCGCCGGCGGACTGGAGCGCCGAGCTGCCTCGCGCGACGGTGCAGGCCGACGTCGACCTAGTGGGTTCGACGGTTCGAGGTCCGGTGACGGTCACGGTGCGGAATGCGAACGCCGCGATCGGACGGACGACGATGCGCACCGACGTCAACGCCGCGCTCGATCTGTCGAAGTTCGATCTCGACGAACGCTCCGGGAGTCTCTCCGGGCACGTCCAGGTGCTCGACGCGGCGGTGCGGGCCGGCGATCGGACCGTGACGGGCTGGTGGGCGGACCTCGCGGTGTCGCCGACCGAGTTCAACGCGATGAACAACCTCGACTTCACGGGGAGGGTGCACGCGAAGTTCCGCGACGCCTTGCCGGCACTGCATATTCTCGCGCACGAGGACAAGGTGCCGAAGTGGCTACCCGGTCTCTTGCCGTTGAACGGCCTCACGGGCGTCCTCGATGTGCGCCGTGAATGTCGGCTGACGGACGTCGCGGCGCCGAGCCTCTCCGGGGGGCCGCTCTCGGCGCTCGGACACTTCCAGACCGCGCCGGGAGCGACGCGGGCCGCCGTTTTGATCCGCCTCGCGGTCCTCGATTTCGTCAGTGTCGGCGTGGCGCTCGACCAAAACGACGCCGATATCACGCTGTTCGCCGGCAAGAAGTGGCTCGCGGGGCACTCGTCGAAGCTCGACGCGATCCTCGCCCAGACCGCGATCGATCCGTGCCCCCCGACCCCGCGGGAATGTTCGAAGTGATTGCCGCGTCGCTCGGACGCCTTTACACCCGATGACGAATCATCGGCATGTCGACGACCTTCCGCGGAATACCGCGACTCCTTTTGTTCGCGTTGCTTCCCTCCTTGGCGTGGGTCGCGGCGTGTGAAGAGCCGGAAGCCGACGCGCCAGTCGGTGGAATAGCCGGCGCTGAGCCGCCGGCGATGCCGCTCGGCCCTGCGGTGGTTCCGCTCCCGCGCGACGACGGGCGGCTTCCCGGCGGCGTGAATCCGTTCGCGTACCGCCTCGGACTCCGAATCGATCCGCGCGCGGATGCGTTCACGGGTCACGTCGAGGTCGACGTCGACGTCGAGGAGCCGACGCGCGCGATCGTGCTCCACGGTCGTGGCTTCAAGATCGACCGGGTCGTCGTGAAGACGGCCGAAGGCGAGAAGATCCCCGCGACGGCCACGCCGCGCGCCGCGCTCCGTTCGAAAGGCGAACCCGAAGAGCTCGTGGTGACCACCGCCGAAGAGATCCACGACGGCCCGGCGACGCTCGTCATCGACTACGAAGCGCCGTACGCGGCGCGTCTCCGCGGCATCTACAAGGTCGTCGAACCGAACGGCGCCTACGTGTTTTCGCAGTTCGAACCGACCGATGCGCGCCAGGCGTTCCCGTGCTTCGACGAGCCGTCGTACAAGACGCCGTTCACGATTTCGGTGACGACTCCCGACGGCAACGTCGCGTTCACCAACACGCCCGAGGAAACGCGTCATCCGGCGGAGCCCGGGTCCACGACGTTCGAGTTTCAGTCGTCGCTGCCGCTCCCGACCTATCTCGTCGCGCTCGCGGTGGGGCCGCTCGAGGTGCTCGCCGGAGCGACGAAGCCCACGACGCTGCGGTTGATCGCGACGCAGGGCCGGTCGCACCTCGGCGAACTCGCGCTCGAGACTGCGGCTCAGCAGCTGCCCCTCCTCGAGAAGTATTTTCGCTCGCCTTACCCCTACGCGAAGCTCGATGTCGCGGCCGTGCCGAATTTCTCCGCCGGCGCGATGGAGAATCCGGGTCTCATCACGTTTCGGGAAGAGCGCTTGCTCGTCGATCCGACGACCGCGTCCGTCGGGAGCCGAGTGTCGCTTTACGACGTGCTCGCGCACGAGATGTCGCACCTCTGGTTCGGCGATCTCGTCACGATGAGCTGGTGGGACGATCTCTGGTTGAACGAGGGTTTCGCGACGTGGAGCGCGACGCGCACGCTCGACGAGTGGCGACCCGAGCTCGGCGCGGGCGAAGACTCGGTCGCCGACACCGGGCGCGCGATGCGCGGCGACACGCTGTCCACGTCGCGCCGCATCCGCGAACCGGTGCGCAGCACGACCGAAGCGCTCGAGGCCTTCGACGGCATCACGTATCAAAAGGCGGCCGCGGTGCTCGCCATGACCGAATCGTGGCTCGGTAAATCCGTCTTTCAGAACGGCATCGTCGACTATCTCACGCAGCACCGCTGGGGCAGCGGCACCGCCGAAGATCTGTTCGCGTCGCTCGAGGCCGCGAGCAAGAAAGACGTCACGTCGGTGATGTACGGGTTCACCGAGCAAACCGGCGTCCCGATCATCGACGCCGAGATTGCCTGCAACGACCGACACCCATCGCTTCATTTCGCCGAGCACGAATACGCGCCGCTCGGCGCGACGGCGGGTCCTCGGAAATTCTGGAAGATCCCCGTGTGCGTTCGCTTCGGCGACAAGGCTCACGACGGCAATGTGTGCACGTTGCTCGACACGCCGGAAAAGACGGTGCCGCTCGACGGCGCGGCGTGCCCGACCTGGCTTTACCCGAACGTCGACGAGGCGGGTTACTACCACGCGAACATCCCGCTCCCGATGCTGGAACGGCTCGCGGCGCTTCCCGCGGGCAAGCTGACCGCGCGCGAGCGGCTCGGTCTCCTCATCGAGGCGCGCGCCCTCGTCGATAGCGGCGGCCTCGACGTCGCGGATTTCCTGCGCATCGCCGAAAAGTTCCGAGGCGACCTCGACCACACGGCCTTGGGTGAGCTCGGGGACTTCGTGGATTTCTTGTTCACCGATCTCGTCCCGGCCGTCGGCGAGGCGTCGTTTCAACGCTGGGTCCGGGCTCAATTCGGCCCCGCGGCGCGCTCGCTCGGGTGGGTGCGGCGCCCGAAGGATCGCGAGAACGAGGAGATGGCGCGTCGCACCGCGCTCGCGGTGCTCGGCGATGCCGGCGGCGACCCCGGCGTCCTCGCGAAAGCCACGACGTTCGCGCGCGCGTGGCTCGAACACCCGAAGACCGTCGACGGCGACACCGCGAGCATCGCGGTTCCACTCGCGGCAATTCACGGTGACGCGGCGCTCTTCGACGCCTTCGTCCGTCGACTCGGCGCGCCGGCGACTCCGGAAGACCGTGTGCTCGCGATCACCGGGCTCGCGTCGTTCACCGATCCGGCGCTCGTCGATCGCGTGCTCGCGTTCTTGCTCGACGGCACCATCCGGGCGCAGGATCAGATTTACGTCGTGCGGCGCCTCTTCCGGCGCCCCCAGGTGAGGGAACGCGCGTTCGCGTTCATCGCGGCGCACATCGACGAACTCTTGCCGAAGCTGCCGTCGCAGATGGCCTCGCGGATGGTGTCGATCGTTTCCCGGGCCTGCTCTGCCGACGAAGTGACCCGTGCCGAGGCCCTGTTTCGCCCGCGCCTCGCGTCGCTCGAAGGCGCCGACCGCGCGCTGAATCAATCCATCGAAATCGGCCGTCGCTGCGTCGCGTTCAAGGCACGCCACGAAGCGCCGTTCGCCACGAAGCTCGGCGTCAAGGCCAAGGCCGATACGTCGGGTGCCGTCAACGTCGCGAAGCCGCGCTGAGCGGGCCGCTCGAAGACGAGTTCAAACGACGCGGAGCGATCGGCCGGCGAGCACTTCGTTGTGCGAGCCCTGGCGATAGCCGGCGAGATCGATGGTGACGTACGAAAAGCCGTGGCGTTTGCCGGCGGCGACGACCGCGTCGCGGATGTCCGGCAAGACGATGCGCGCGAGCTCGCTCTGCCCGACTTCGATGCGCGCGATCTTGTCGTGCCAGCGCACGCGGAGCTGACGAAACCCGAGCGTGCGAAGGTCCGCTTCGAGACCGGCGATCTGGTCGAGGCGCTCGCGCGTGACCGACGTGCCGTACGGAATGCGGCTCGAGAGACAGGCCGCGGCGGGCTTGTCCCAGACGTTCATGCCGAGGCTCTGCGCGGCTGCGCGCACGTCGGCCTTGTGGAACCCCGCTTCGATGAGCGGGCTACGGACCGCCGCGTTCTTCGCCGCCGCGAGACCCGGACGATGATCGCCGAGGTCGTCCAGGTTGGTGCCGTTCGCGATGGCGGAGAGACGCCATTCGTCCTGCTTCTGCTTCGCGATGTCGTAGAGCTCCGACTTGCAATGGAAGCAGCGGTCGGGTCCGTTCGCGACGTAACCGGGACGAAGCATCTCGAACGAATCGACGAAGCGATGCACCGCGCCGAGACTCTCGGCGATCGCCCGCGCATCGGCGCGCTCGGACTCGGACAGACTGGGGCTCACCGCCGTCATCCCGACGGCGCGCTCGCCGAGCTCCCGGGTGGCGACGGCTAGGACCAGCGCGCTGTCGATGCCGCCCGAATAGCACACGAGCACCGACCCCATTTCCCGCATGATTGCGGAGAGATGAGCGAGTTTTCCGACGGTGTCTGAACCGGCCTCGGGGGCAGCGCCTGACATGCGTAGAGGAATGTAGCGCGGGCGCGCGCGGCTCACCACTCTTGGAGGAGCGTGAGGCCCGCATTGGCCAGGGGAGCCCCGGCGAGGACGGCCGTGTGCGGCTCGGTCTTGTCGTGGCCTCCCACCACGATGAGCGTCACGCCGCCGGCGAGGACCACGGCGCCGCTGATCATCAGGACGTTGGTGGCGGTCGTGAGGGTTTGGACCGAGCTCTTCGCGCTGTCCATGTCGGCCGCGTTCTTGTACGCGCCGACGGTGCACACCTCATCGGGGCACTTGTGCTCGAGGTCGCTCCGTCGATTGTTGCGCGCGAGCCAGGTCACCGTTCCGGCAATCAAGGTGGCCGCACCGACCGAGGCCGTGACCCATCCCGTCGGCGTGAGCCACGACGGGCCTCGGCTCGCGCCGGAATCGGCGGGCGACGAACCGTTCGCGACGGCGTCGCTCGTGCTCGGCTCGAGCGCGATGATGAACGTGGCCGCGCCTCCTTCCGCGACGGTCCAATGCTTCGTCCACGGCGCGAACCCGGGCGCCTTGGCGATCAGGTCGTGCGCGCCGGGGTCGACGACCTGTGGAGCTCCGACGATGTTGGCGGGGAGCGGCTCGCCGTCGAGCGTGAGCGAGAGCTGGTCGTAAGCCTGTGCGCTCCTCATCGTCGTGGACGCGAGACGAGGCAGGGTGCGCGCAAGCTCCGTGTTCGCTTCGGTGAGAGCGGCCTTCACGACGGGCGATGCGTCGGGGGGCGCGCCGTCGCGGATGATTCGCCGCCAGAGTTCCGTCGCCGCGACGAGCTTGCCGTCTTTCGCGCGACACCGCGCGAGGTATTGCAGATGCACCGAGGCGTGGTGAAGCGACTCGGCGCGTTCGAGGAGCGGCGCGCCGTCCTGACAGCGTCCGTTCTCGACGGCGTCGATGCCCTGAATCGCGAGCTGTCGCGCGGTCGCGACTTGCTCCGGATCGGCGCGCACGGTGGCCGCGGTCAAGGTGGCCCCGAGGAGCAACGACCCGATGAGCGGTCTCGCCATGCCGATCCCTCCACGATAGGGCGCTTTTTCACCGCGCGGAATCGGTTTCGAACACGTCGATCGGTGCCGCGAGCCCGCACGGCGCGACGGCTTCAAATTCGCACCAACAAACCGGCTCGGAAACATCCCCGGTCGTCAGTAACCGACGTCGCGATCGCCGCCCGGCTTCGGCGAGCTCGTGCGCGCCGCCGTCGGCGTGGCTTCGACTTTCGGCGCGGTCGAGGGGGTTATCGGCAGGGCGACGCGCGGAGCGGTCGCGCGCGCCGCATGCACGACGCGCGCTCGGCGAGTCAGGGGGGCACCGTTGGAGGCGGAGGGCGACGGGGTGGGGGAAGGTTCGTCGCCCGCGCTCGCCGCGGGGGTCGTCGCCGCCGGCGCGGGCGGCGCGACGGGAAGCGGTACGGGCGTGGGCGCCGCGACGACGGGCGCGGCCGAACCGACGTCGTGCGGCGAAGTCGCTCGGGTTTCGGATTTCTGTTCGCTTCTTCCCCACACGAAGCCGAGCACGGCGACGAGCGCGACGCTGATCGCGGCCGCGACGAAGCGACGTCGCGGGGTGGCGAACGCCGTCGCGCGACGGATGCTCGTTCCCTCGGCGGGGATCGGCGTGTCGTCGGACATCGTCTCGAACATGGGTTCGCCGCGCGGACGGCTCGACAGCTCGAGCGGCGCGGTGTTCGCTTGCGGCAAGCGGACGATGCGCGTGATCGGTCGATTCGAATCGGGGCGAAGCGCGATCTCGCCTTTGACCTCGACGAGCACGTCGCGCATCTCGCGGGCAGAGTCGTAGCGGTTTTCCGCGTCGAATTCGCACGCGCGATCGATCACGCGCGCGAGCGATTCGGGCAGACCGAGCCCCCGCTCGACGACGCGACGCGCGGGCGTCCATGCGGCGCGAACCATGATTTCCTGCGCGCTCTCGCCCTCGTGCATGAAATCGCCGGCCAGCATGAAGAGGAGCGTCGCGCCGACCGAATACACGTCGCTGCGCGGCGAGATTTCGCTCGGGCGACCGCGTGCCTGTTCGGGCGACATGTACGCGGGCGTGCCGAGCATCGCCCCGGTGCGCGTCACGCTCGACGACGTCCCGTCGAGAGCGCGTGCGACGCCGAAGTCGAGGACCTTGAGCTCGCCCTCGCTCGTGAGAAAGATGTTTTCGGGTTTGATGTCGCGGTGCACGACGCCCTTGGCGTGAGCGGCGGCGAGGCACTCCAGAAGCTCGAGCGTGTAGCCGATGGCCTCGAGCGGAGCCATCGGACCGGTCCGTTCGACACGCTGCCGCGCCGTCTCGCCGTCGAGGAGCTCCATCACGAGATAGGCGTATTCGTGCTCGCGATCGAGGTGATCATCGAGCACGCGCACGACGGCGGGGTGGCCGATCTTGTTCGCGAGCACGCCTTCTCGCAAAATGCGCTCGGCGAATTCGGCGCTCGTCGTCACCGAAAACGGAAACAGCTTGATGGCCGCGCGAGCGCCGTTGCGGTGCGTCGCGGCGTAGACCGCGGCCATGCCGCCCACGCCGAGCACTCGATCGAGCGTCCACTTTCCGTCGAGGAGCGAGCCGACGCGTCGCCCGGCGGGATCGAGCGGTCCGAAATCGGCTTCGCGCGACTCTTCACCCATGCGCTCTCTCGGCGCGAAAGGAGCGAAGCGAACCCGTCACGCGCTATCTCCCCCAGATTTGAAGCGCGTAGTTGCCGGCTCCGCGGTAGACGCTCACCTCGAGACGATACGAGCCCGGGGTGGTCAGGCACGCCGGCTCCTTGGGCGGCAAGACCGGCCAGGAGCTGCGCGTCACGTCGGTGGCAACGGTTTCGCTCGACGGACCGACGAGGAGCAAATCGAGATCTTTGACGGCGGAATTTCCGGCCGCGTAGACGCGATAGCACTTGCCGCTCGTGGGTACGTCGAAGGTGTAGCGATCGACGGGGTCGTTTTCGGCCTGGTCGGCGACGACGACGGACGTCACCGGACGCATCCCGCCCGTCGCACCGCAGTCGCGCACGAGCCGCGCGAGATCGTCTTTGGCGTCGCCCGTGGGAGCAAACGTCGAGTAGCAAGCCTCGTAGGGGCCTTGCGGCGGTTCTTCGGGCTCGGACGCCGGCGGAGGCGACGAGTAGCTCACCGACGTCGGTTCGGACGCGGTTTCTTGAGGCGCTCCACAGGCCGTGAGGACGAGCGCGCACCCGGCGATTGCGGGCCCGAATCGGGCTGCGGTCCCAAGCCCCATCATTATCGCCATTCTACAGCCTCAGCCGAGAAGGGAGCGGCAAAGGTGAATCTGGGTCATCGGTTGGAGAATTCGAAGTGCGTCTCGAGGGATCGCCGCGCCGCGATGTCATTGTTTGTCCGGGGAAGCCCCTTCCGTCACTAAAATCTGGTTGCAGGAAGGGTAGCTGGCATTATGTTCAGTATCAGCCGATGGCGTTGCCCATGCCCCTCCTGGAACAGCTCCCCGCGTCGTTTGGGCGCGGGGAGCTCCGGCACGAGCTTCCGGTGTTGCCGCTCGGCATTGCCGAGCTCGATGCCGTGCTTCCCGAGGCGGGGCTTCCCCGGGGAAAAGTGATCGAGCTCGCCGTCGCGGGCGGTATCGCGCTCGGAACCTCGGTAGGTCTCAGTGCCTGTCGGTCGGCGGAGCGAGAAGCGGAGGCTCAGGGAAGCGACGCCCCCTGGTGCGCCTTCGTCGACCCCTCGGGCACCTTGCACGCTCCGGGGGTCGTCGGAGCCGGCGTGCGGCTCGACCGCTTGCTCGTCGTCAGGCCGTCGCTCGAGGCGCTCGAAAGAACCGCGATCCGGCTCGTCGAGTCGCAAGCGTTCGCGGTCGTCGTGCTCGACACGGTCGGCGTTCCCGGGGCTCGAACGAATGTGTCGCTCGGCACCTGGCCGCGCGTCATTCGCCGGTTGTCGTTGGCGATGGAGGGCTCGGGTACCACCGTGCTCCTCATTACGGACAGCGACGCGCCTCGTCCGTTGCCGCTCCCCGTCGCGATGCGCCTCGAATTGATTCGCACTGCGGCCGACCGTCTGTCCATCGAGGTCGCGAAGGATCGTCGCGGTCGCGTATCCGGTCCGCGAACCGTCGCGTGGGCGCGCCGGGGTTACGCTCCGTCCGGCGGAGTCACGGCGCTCTCGTCCGTCGCTCCGATCGCCGCTCCGATCACCCTGAAGAGGCTCGCATGACCGAGCGGCGGCGGGTCGTAGCCATCGTGCTCCCGAATTTGTTGACGGAGCTCGCGAGCGCCGTGCTCGTCACGCCGAAGCTCGAGGCTACGGACGCCGCGCGTGCGCGTCGGCGCGCCGCGACGCCGCTCGGTGTCCTCCTCGTCGACGAGAGCACGGCGTCGAGCAACGGAGAGAAACCACCGCCGGAAGCGACGTCCGTGCTCGCCGCCGTGAACGAGGGCGCCGAGCGATACGGCGTTCGCGTGGGACAAACCATCGCCGAAGCGCACGCGCTCGTCGCGCGTCTCCTCATTCGCGAAGTGACGCGCAGAGAGGTGTGCACCCGGCTCGGCGAGGTCGCCGAAGTGGCGCTCGGGTTCGGCCCCACGGTGGCGCTCGAGTCGCCCGATACCGTCTGGGTCGACATCACCGGTTCCGCGCATCTCGCGGGCGGCGAAGACGCGCTCGCGCTCGAGCTCGGGGCGCGAGTGCGGGCGCTCGGCCACGTGGTGCGGGTCACCGTCTCCGACGGGCCGCGGCTCGCACAGGCCTTCGGGCGCTGGGGCCGCATGAATCGGGAAGGGAGCCTCGTCGTCGGCGAGGCAGACACCGCTCATGAAATGGCAAAATTGCCGGTCAGGGCCGTCGCGCTCGACGGCGAGCTCACGGCGTGGCTCGTGCGGCTCGGCATTCACACCGTGGGAGATCTGGCGAGGTTACCGCGCGCCGCCACCGCGTCGCGGCTCGGCGGCGATAGTGCGCGCCTGCTCGATCTCGCGGAAGGGCGCGACGAATCACCGCTCGTCGCGTACGTCCCGCCCGCCATTCCTCGCGAAGAGACGAGCTGGGACGACGCGGTCAGCGGCGTGGAGCCGCTGCTCTTCGTGCTCCGCGGTCTCGTTTCTCGGCTCGGGGCTCGCCTCGAAGGGCGCGGCGAGGCCGTTCAAGTGCTGGAGCTCGTCGTCTCGCACGACTCGGCCGTGGCTCGCTTCGAAAAAGTGCCCCGGCAAACCCTGCTGCGCTTCGAGCTCTCCACGCCGCTCTGGCGACCGGAAGAGCTCTTTCGCGTCGTCGCGTCGCGACTCGGTCGCACCGAATTGCCCGCGCCGTCGGTCGGGCTTCGTCTCGAAGCGCACGCCATCACCCGGGCGCTCGCGCTCCAGCTCAATTTGTCGCGTTACGGCTCTGGTCTCGGCGGGAGTGCCGGGAAAGGGCCGGAGACGCTTCCGGTGCTCCTCGCCGAGCTCACTGGCGATCTCGGCAAAGACAAGGTCGGGATTTTGAAGCTCGAAGGGTCGCATCGGCCCGAACGGAAAAGCCGTCTGAGCTCCGCCTCCGAGGCGATCATACCGTTTCGGAGAGACAAGATGCGTCGCGAAGCGGGCTCGCTGGAAACTCGGTCCGCGTCGCTGCGTGAAAGCGCGGAACGTCGCGGAGCGCCGACCCGGCTCTTGCCTCGACCGATCGCCTTCGAGGCGCCGCTTCGAACCGGGGTCACCGTTTCCGTCGAGCATCGGTTGTTTTCGGTGGAAAGCGTCCGTTTCGAGAAGCGGCTCGACGCCGTCGAGTGGTGGACGCCAGAGCCGGTGTCTCGCGATTACGCGCGGGTGTGGCTCCGCGGCGCCACGGGCGGGCTCGAAGCCATCGTGTACGTCGATCGCAACACCGGCGCGCGCATGATTCAGGCGTTCGCAGATTGAGCATCGTCCGGAGGGTTCGTGCCGTTCGCGGAGCTGCTCGCCCGGTCGTCTTTTTCGTTCCTGCGCGGCGCGTCTCAGCCCGAAGAGATGGTCTCGCGGGCGAAAGAGCTCGGGCAGAGCGCGCTCGGGCTCTGTGATCGCGACGGGCTTTACGGTGTCGTGCGGGCGTTCGCGCGCGCGCGCGAAACCGAGCAGCGGCTCATCGTCGGCGCAGAGCTGTCGCTCGCGCCGCCCGGCGCGGTCGTCGAGCGCTCGGACTCCTGGCAACGCGCGCCGCGCTCGGATCAGGACGTCGTCGATGCATCGCCGAACGACGCGCTCAGCGACGCGCCGACCGTCGCTCTCCTCGCGCTCGATCACACCGGGTACACGAACCTCTGCCGACTCCTCACGCGCGCGCACGCCGGGCTCCCCAAAGGGGAAGCGCTGCTCGAAATCGACGCGCTCGACGCGCATCACGAAGGGCTCGTCGCGGTGGTGCCGGGCGCGAGCTTTCCGGGCGCGAGCGATACGCCTCCAGCCGCGCTGTACGGCGCGCTCGCCGACGCATTCGGCGCCGATCGGGCGTTCGTCGCAGCGTGGCGTCGCCTCGACGAATTCGACGTCGAGCGCGTCGCCGCGGCGGTCGACGCGTCGAATCGCTACGGGCTTTCCGTCGTCGCCAGTGCGCGGCCGCTCTATCACCACCGTTCCCGAAAGCCGCTCGCGGACGTCCTGCACTGCATCCGGATGGGCACGACGCTCGACCGAGCCGGCACCGATCTCGAGGCGAACGCCGAGGCGTATCTGCGCTCGGATTTCGAGATGCGCCGTTTGTTCCAGAACGACGAGTCGTGGATCGATCGCTCGGGCGAGCTCGCCGAACGGCTGCTCTTTTCGCTCGAGCAGATCCGTTACGACTTTCCCTGTGTGCTCGCGCCGGGTGACACGGCGAACGCGGCGCTCGCGCGGCTCGTCGAAGAAGGAGCGAAGCGCCGCTACCCGTCCGGCGTTCCCGAAGCGGTGCAGGCGCAGCTCGAAAAGGAACTCCGGCTCATCGCCGAGCTCGACGTGGCGCCCTATTTTTTGAGCACGCACGAAATCGTCGAGATCGCGCGAAGCCGCAAAATCTTGTGTCAGGGAAGGGGAAGCGCCGCGAACAGCGCCGTCTGCTACGTGCTCGGCATCACCGCGGTCGATCCGTCGCGAAGCAGCCTCCTCTTCGAACGATTCCTGAGCATCGAACGGCGAGAGCCGCCGGACATCGACGTCGATTTCGAGCATGAGCGTCGCGAAGAAGTCATTCAAGAGATCTACGCGCGCTACGGGCGCGATCGCGCGGCGATGGTGTCCGAGATCATCTCGTACCGCGGGAAGAGCGCGCTCCGGGAAGTCGGCAAAGCCTTCGGGCTCTCGCGCGATCAGGTCGATCGATTGAGCGGGACCTTGACGCACTGGGATTCGAGCAACGAAGGCTCGCGGCGTGCACGCGACCTCGGGTTCGATCTCGACGACGAGCGCATCCGGAAAGTGTTCTCGCTCTCCCGGCTCCTCGAGGGGTTTCCGCGGCACTTGTCGATTCACGTCGGCGGCTTCGTGCTCTCGGCGAAGTCGCTGTCGGAGGTGACGCCGGTGGAACCGGCGCGCATGGAAGATCGCACGGTGATCCCGTGGGACAAAGACGACATCGAGGTCCTCGGTTTTTTCAAGATCGACGTCCTCGGGCTCGGCATGCTCACCGCGATCCGGAAATGTCTCGAACTGATTCACTCGGGCGGCGGCCTCCGCGCGCCCGTTGCAGAGCCAGCGTCGTTCGCCGTGCCCGCGTCCGCCGAACCCCACGACGAACCCTTCGACCCGCTCGATGTCGTCACTCGCGTGCCCACCGAAGATCCCGCCGTGTACGATCTCGCGTCGCGGGCCGACACGGTGGGCGTCTTTCAAATCGAGAGCCGCGCGCAGATGTCCATGCTCCCGCGGCTCCGTCCCCAGCGGTTTTACGACCTCGTCATCGAGGTCGCCATCGTTCGACCGGGTCCGATTCAAGGGGGCATGGTGCATCCCTATCTGCGTCGCAGAAACGGCGAAGAACCGATTCGCTCGCCGCATCCGGATCTCGTGCCCATCGTGGAGCGGACGCTCGGCGTCCCGTTGTTCCAGGAACAAGTGATGCAGATCGCGATCGTCGGAGCCGGCTACAGCGGCGGTGAGGCCGATCAGCTCCGGCGAGACATGGCGGCCTGGAAGAAGAGCGGGAAGCTCCTCCGTCACAAGGAACGGCTGCTCGACGGCTTCGCGAAAAAAGGCATCTCGAAGGAGTTCGGCGAGGCGCTGTTCGAGCAGATCAAGGGGTTCGGCGATTACGGATTTCCGGAGTCGCACGCCGCGTCGTTTGCGCTCCTCGTCTACACGTCGGCCTGGGAGAAAGCGCACTATCCGGCGCATTTCGTGTGCGCGCTCTTGAATTCACAGCCGATGGGGTTTTACTCGCCGTCGTCGCTCGTGCGCGACGCCCAGAAGCACGGCGTGGAAGTCCGCGACGTGAACGTCGTCGACAGCTTCTGGGATTCGTCGCTCGAAGCATCGAGCGAGGCGTGCCGCATCGCGAGCCTGGCGCACGGCGCGAAAAAATCGCTCCGGCTCGGTTTTCGTCTCATCAAAGGGTTCGGCGAAGCCGCCGCGCGGCGGATCGAAGCGGCGCGAGCCGAGCACCCGTTCTCGACGCTTCCGGAGTTGGTGAGGCGCGCGGCGCTCAACAAGGGCGAAGTGGAAGCGCTCGCCGAGGCGGGCGCTCTCGAGCCGCTCGTCGAAAATCGACGGCAGGCGCTGTGGAAGGCGCGCGCGCCACGGACGGCCGGCTTGTTCGAAGCCGTCGATCCGACCGAACCCGACGTCGTGCTTCCGCCGCTCCGGGCGACCGAGCAGCTCCTTTTCGATTACGGACGCAAAGGGCTCTCGGTGGGCGATCACCCGATGCGGCATCTCCGGCGAACGCTCGGAAGAAAGCGGGTGAAAACGGCGGAGAGCATCGAGAGCGTGCCGCGCGGCAAACGGATCAATGTCGCCGGATTGGTGCTCAGCCGCCAGCGCCCCGGCACGGCGAGCGGCGTCGTATTCATCACGCTCGAAGACGAGACCGGCACGATGAACCTCATCGTTTATGGCCGGGTGTTCGAAAGGTATTACCTCGTCGCGCGCCACGCGGTCCTTCTCTTCGCCCGCGGTAAAATCGAACGCCAGGTGACGCTCCCGCGCCCCGGCGAAGTCGGCGCCGCAACGCCCGTCGTGCACGTCATCGTCGAACACCTCGAACGCCTCGACTCGCCCGGCCGCGACGTCGCTACCCCGTCGCGCGATTTCCACTGAAGCGCCGACGCAACTCGACGGCGCGGCGGCCGATGAACGGGCGCATGTCGTGCCTTTTTCGATTGGGGTGGGTCGCTCTCGCCGTCGTGTTCGTCGCTCGGGGGGCGCGCGCCGTTCCATCGTCCAGCGGGCTCGATGCGTCGAGCGCGCCGCGATGCGCGGTCACTCTAGAGGAGCTCAGCTACGACACCCCGGGCGCCGATGACGCGGAGTTCATCGAGCTTCGCGTCGTCCGCGTGCCCGCCTCGGACGACGTCGCCGACTCCGCGCCGCCTTCGCCGCCGACGGTGCCCCCCACAAAAAAAGCGACGATGGACGCGAGCGCAGGGGCGTTCGTCGATGGCTCCGCCGGAGTCGCTCGGGCGCTCACGCTCGGCGACTGCGGTCTCGGCGCGATCCGCCTCGTGAACGGCGGAGGCTCCGCGTGCGAGACGTATCGAACTTTGAAGCTCGCGGACGTTCCGGTTCCCGCCGATGGTGACGTCGTCGTGTGCGCCGCGGACTCGACCTGGGCCGCGCAGGGCGCTTGCGACGTGACGACCGCGGGCGAGAGCACGTTGAAGAACGGCTGGTTGCAGAATGGGCCGGCGGACGGACTCGAATGGATCGGCACGAGCGGCGCGACGCTCGCGGAGTTCGCGTACGAGGGTGCGCCGTCGTGCTTCGGTGCGGCGACGACGGAGCTCGTCGCGGAAACGGGGGACGTTGCCGGCGACGGCGGCGTCGTGTTCGACGACGTGAACGTGCTCTGCGACGGTCGCTACGTGCTTCGCTCTTCGGCGGTCGCGGGGCCGCGAACGCCGGATCCGTGCTTCGTTCCAGCGGTGGTCGCGTCGCGGGAAGCCGGCACGACCCGAGCGCCGGAGCCGGCGCGCGATGCCGCGGCTCCGTGGAACCCCGAGCTCGCGCCGGGTCCATCGCTTCCGGACGCCGGCTTCGTTTTTCCGCCCTTCTCGTTCGACGCCGGAGCCACCGATCGGACGAGCGCGAGCCGCGCGCCGAGCACTCTCGGATGCGCCGTCGTCGCGCCGGGTCGCGTGCACGCGACGAACGGCGCGATCAGCGCGTCGTGGGGCGGCGGCACTCTCGCTCTGCTCGGCGGCTTCGTCGCGGGCGCCGTTATGCGGAGACGGACTGTTGCTCGAGCGCGACGTCGGCGGCCGCTTCGAGCTCGAGCGGGCGCTCGCGCTCGCTGCGCGAGGTCGCTTCCTCGTTCACCTTGACGCTCACGATGCGAGAGACGCCGGGCTCGCCCATCGTCACGCCGTACAACACGTCGACCGATTGCATGGTCGACTTGATGTGCGTGATGAGGATGAACTGCGACCGATCCGTCATCCGGCGGATCGCCTCGTTGTAACGTTTGACGTTCGCCTCGTCGAGCGGCGCATCGACCTCGTCGAGGATGCAGAACGGCGACGGACGATGACGGAAGATCGCGAAGATCAGCGCGGTCGCGGTCAGCGCTTTTTCACCGCCGCTCATGAGCTCGATGTTCCCGAGGCGCTTGCCCGGCGGCTGAGCCATGATCTCGACGCCGGTCTCGAGCAAGTCTTCCGGATTGGTGAGCGACAGCTCGGCGCGGCCGCCGCGGAAGAGCTCGTGGAAGGTGCGCTTGAAGAGCTCGTTCACCGAGTCGAAGGTTTCCTTGAACCTCCGGCGCGACTCCTTGTTCATGTGCTTGATCGCGCGCTCGAGGTCGAGGAGGGCCTTGTCGATGTCCTCCTTCTGTCCGTTGAGCTCGACGAAGCGCGTCTCGGCGTCCTCGTATTCGGTCTTCGCATCGAGGTTCACCGGGCCCATGCGCTCGATGAGCTTCGCGAGCTCGTCGATGCGGCGACGGTGTTCGGTGTCCGGCGCGGGGCGCGCGTGGTATTTCCCGACGACGCGGTGCAGATCGAGCCCGCGGAATCGTTCGCGGACGCCTTGGAGCAAGTGCTCGCGCTCGAGCTCGAGCTTCTGAACACGGAGCTCGTGCTCGCGCCCCGAATCTTCGAGCGTCGAGAGCGCGCCGCGGAGCGCTCGGAGCGCCGCTTCCTGTTCGGCGAGCACGCCGCGGAGCTCGTCGAGGCGTTTCCTGATCTCGTCGTGGACCTGGTGCGCCGCTTCGGCGACGCCGTGCGCCGCGGCGCGTTCTTCGCGCGCGTTCACGATGTGCGCTGCGGTCTGGCCGAAGCTCTCAGCAGCGTCGCGCGCGTCTTCTTCGACGCGGCGCGAGCGCTCGACGTTGTCCGAGAGGGAGCTCGCGAGCCGAGCGATGGCCGACCGTGACCCTTCGACCTGTTCGCGCACTTGCGCGAGGCGCACTTTGCGCTCGGTGACGAGCGTGGCGTGCGCTGAAACGCGCTCCTTCCACGCCGCGGCGCCTTCGGAGGCGCGAGCGAGCGCGGTGCGTCCTTGTTCGAGCCGTCGCTCGAGATCGTCGAGTTGCGCGCGCGCCGCGGTCTCTTCACCATGCGCCGCCTCGAGTGAGCGAGCGAGCTCGGCGAGCTCCGTCGCGAGCGTCGCACGACGTCGCGTGGCGCGCTCGGCTTCGCTCACGGTCCGCGACAGGTCTTTTTCCGCGCCGACGTGGAGCAGCTCGGTCTCGTGGGCGCCGGTGCGAGCGCGATCGAGCGACGCGCCGAGCTCGGTCATGCGCGCGCGCAAGGTGCGGTGCGCCTCCGCCGCGTCGTGGACCTGACGATCGCGGTGCTCCACTTCGTGCGCGAGCTGCCTCATTTCGCGCTTTTGCTCGAGCATCGCCGACGCGACGTCGTCGCTCGAGCCGCCGCTGATGATGCCGTCGGGTCGGACGACCGTGCCGTCGAGCGAGACCGCGGTCACTCCCGCCGTTTGGCGAACCACGGCGAGCGCCTCGGCCGGCGTGCTGCAAAGCACCGCGTCGCCGACGAGCGCGCGCACCAAGCCTTCGTGACCCGGCGCATAGCCGAGCACGTCCGCGACCCAGCCGATCGCCGGGGCTTGCGGGGCGGCAGTGCGGCGCGCGCCCGCGACGTAGCGGGGGTTTTCCGGGAGCACCGTGGCCCGTCCGCGACCGCTGGCCCGGAGAGCGTCGAGCAGCTCGACGCCGCGCTCCGGATCCGCGACGACCACGCACTGCAAGCGATCCCCGAGAAGCCCGGTGACGGCCGCCGTGTATTCCTCCGGCACTTCGAGACGGTCGGCGACCATGCCGAGCACGCCGGCTTCGCCGCCCGACAAGAGCGCGCGCACGCCGGTTCCGACGCCTTCGAGCCGGCGGTGCAAATCTTCGAGCGCGCGGAGGCGGCTTCGCTTCAACCCGAGCTCGTTCTTCGCCGTGTCGAGCGTTCGCTCCGCGTCACGCGCCTGCGGACGGAGGCCCTCGAGATCGCGTTCGAGCTCGGCGAGCTCGACGGCGCTGAGCCGCTTGCCTTCTTCACGCTCGGCGACGCTTCGCCGGAGCGCGGCTTCGTGCGCGACGAGGTTCTCGAGCTCCTCGGAAATGCCTTCGAGCTCCGCCGCGGTGCGATCGCGGCGAGCGCTGTGCTCGGAAATGCGGCGGCCGACGCCGTCGAGCCGCGCACGAACCGCCGCCGACGACGTGGATGCGTCGGCGACCTCGCGACGCAACGTTTCCGCGAGCTGATCGGCGCCGTCCGCCTCCTTCCGGAGCTCGGCGAGGGCCGTCTCTTCGGCGGCTGCGTCGGTTCCGCGCTCTTCCGCGTCGGCCTCGAGCGCGCGGAGCCGGGACTCGAGCTCGGCCTTCTCGGCCGTGAGCTCGGCGATCCGCGTGGACAGGTTTTCCTTCTCGACCCCGGAAGCCGTCAAACGCTGGTCGAGGTGCGCGAGCTGGTCCTTCGCTCGAGTGAGCTCGCCGTCGAGGATGCTGACGGCATTGTCGGCCTTGAACGCCGCTTGCGCAGCGGCCTCGGAGCGCTCCTCGACCTCGGCGGCCTCGGCGCGGGCCGTCGTCAACGACAGTTCATCGGTTTGAACGCGCGCTCGCGCTTCGGTGGTCTCGACGCCGGCGCGATGAAGCGCCTCGCGAAAGACCTGGTCCATCACGATGATTTCGAGCAGCTGGTGCGAGCTCTGGTGGAGCATCAACTCCTCGAGCTCCTCGCGGTAAACGACGAAGCGCTCGGCCTTGGCTGCCTGGCGCTTCAAGGACGAGCGCGTCCGCTCGATCTCTGCGATGATGTCGCTCACGCGCAGCAAATTCTGCCGCGTCTGCTCCATCTTCCGCTCGGCTTCACGGCGGTGCTTCTTGTACTTGGTGATCCCGGCGGCTTCTTCGATGAAGAGCCGGCGATCTTCGGCCCGTGACGTCACGATCTGGCCGATGCGGCCCTGCTCGACGATCGAGTAGGCCTTGGTGCCGACGCCGGTTCCGAGAAACAAGTCGGTGACGTCGCGGAGCCGCACCGTGGTGCGGTTGATGAGGTACTCGCTCGTGCCGTCGCGAAACAGCCGCCGAGTAATGGCGATGTCGGCGAAGTTCGCGAACTCGACGGGGAGGGAGCGCGCGTACTCCTTGTCGGTGTTGTCGAACGTCATGGTGACTTCGGCAAACCCGTGCGGCCCTCGCGACTCGGAACCGTTGAAGATCACGTCTTCCATGGCCCGGCCACGCAAGTGCTTCGGGCTCTGCTCGCCCATGCACCAGCGAATCGAATCGACGATGTTCGATTTGCCGCAGCCGTTCGGCCCGACAACTCCGATGACGTCGTGGTCGAAGTGGATCACCGTGCGGTCCACGAAGGACTTGAATCCGCAGATCTCCAGCTTCTTGATGTGCATCGATACGGCTTCCCTACTTATCTCAAGTGCTCGAGCGGGCCATGAAACGTGCTAAATGACGAGCGCCGTGGCGTCACGGCATGCCATGTATGGTCACGTCAGCTCACGACCACCAGTATCATCCGTGCAGGGTTTTCCACAAGCCCGAATTTCTGTGACGTTTCATGGTGGGCCCTCATGTTTGGGGGCACGCTGACCGCGCTCGACCTCGCGGGAATGCCGTGCCCGCCAGTTGACAGAAGGACCCTCGCTGCACAGTTGAAGACGCGGTAGGAAGGAACTGGAGACTGATCATGACGTACGAGTACGCCTGCGGTGCCTGCGGCCACGAATGGGAAGCCGAACAGAGAATCAGCGAAGCGCCGCTGAAGAAGTGCCCGAAGTGCGGGAAACTGCACGCGAAACGGCAGATTTCGCGCGGGGCCGGCTTCATTTTGAAGGGCGGCGGGTGGTACGCCGACGGTTACGGCTCTAGCTCCGGCAAGTCGGGCGGGGACTCCGGGGGCACCAAATCCGAATCGTCGGGCTCCACGAAGGCATCGACGACCAGCACGACGACAGAGACCAAGTCGGAGTCGACGGACACGTCGACCAAAACACCGGGCGGCGACTCGAAACCGAGCGGCGACTCGAAGTCGAAAACGGCCGCCGCGTAGTCTCCAAAATCACCATGAGTGAAAAGGGTCGCCTCAGCGAAGTCCGGGCTCAAATTGCCGAGCTCGATCGGGCGGTCGCGCGCTCTCTCGAAGAGCGTGCCGCGCTATCGAAGTCGATCCGCAGCTTGGCAGAGGCGGGCGGTTTCGTCGCCGAGTTCGATCGCGACCCTCTGAAGTTCATCGACGAGCTCCCCGAAGGCCCGCTCTCGAAGGACGCGCTGCGGGCGATCTTCGCTCAAGTCACCGCCGCGGGCCGTTCGCTCGAACGACCGATTCGCGTCGCGTACGTCGGCGCGACCGGAGGCTTTTGCCATCTGATGGCTCGGCTGCACTTCGGCACTGCGGCAAATCTCGTCGAATGCGCGACGGTCGCCGACGCGCTCGAAGAGGTGAAGCGGCAACGGTCCACCTTGTGCGTGTTCCCGTTCGAGTCGTCGGTGGACGGGCTCATCTTACCGGCGATCTTTGCGCTCGCAGAGACGGATCTGGTCCTCGTCGCCGAGCGCACGTTGCCGGCGATGCTGAACCTCATGAGCGCGACGGGCTCGGCCGGGCCCATCGAAAAGATCTACGGGTCGTCGCTCAGCCACGCGGCGTCGGAGCGATTCCGAAAGCGCGAGTATCCGCGGGCGGAAGTGCTCGACGTTCGCTCGCCGAGTGAAGCGGCAAAAGCCGCCAAGGGCGATCCCACGAGCGCGGCGGTCGTCCCCGAGGCGACGGGTCGCGAAGCGGGGCTCGAGATCGTGAAAGAGAGCGTCGGCGACGAAGCCGATTTGCGGTCGCGGTACGGCGTCGTCGGTGCGCGTCCGGCGAGCCGCACGGGGAGCGACACGACGGCATTGCTCTTCAGTCTCGACGACGCGCCGGGCACGCTGTTCCAGGTGCTCGGGCATTTTGCGGAGCGCGGGATCAACCTGAAGAAGATCCAATCGCGGCCCGTTCGCGGCGCGAGCTGGGACTACATCTTCTACGTCGAGGTGGCGGGTCACAACACCGATCGCGCCGTCGTCACCGCGCTCGGCGCGGTGAAGGGCTCGACGAAGTATTTGAAGCTACTCGGTTCCTTCCCGAACGAGAGCTGAGGCTTCCGGACGAGAACGTCCGCGCCCGTGCGCTGAACCGCCGCTGGGTTTGGTGTAGGCTTGGCCCGTCATGATGCGTCTGGTCACGCCGTCCATCGAGCAACTGGTTCCGTACGAAGCGGGCAAGCCCATCGAGGAGCTGACCCGCGAGCTCGGCATTCGCGACGTCGTGAAGCTGGCGTCGAACGAGAACCCGTTCGGCCCGTCGCCGCTGGCCGTCGAGGCCGCGAAAATGGCGCTGGCCAGCGCCCATCGTTACCCCGACGCGAGCGCGTACGGCCTTCGCGAACGTCTCTCGGCGAAGCTCGGCGTGCCGATGAACGAGGTGGTTCTCGGCAACGGCTCGAACGAATTGCTCGAGCTCCTCGTGCGCACGTTCACCACCCCCGATGACCACATCGTCTTCGCCGAACCGTCGTTCGTCGTTTATCGACTCGCGGCGCTCGCACACGGCGTGTCGTTCACCGCGGTGCCGCTCACGAACGAGACCCACGACCTCGATCGCATGCTCGCTGCCGTGACGCCGAACACGCGGCTCGTCTTCATCGCCAATCCGAACAACCCGACCGGCACGGCGGTGAGCCGCAAAGCCCTCGAGCGATTTCTCCTGGCCGTCCCCCCGCACGTCATCGTCGCGATGGACGAGGCGTACATCGAATACGCGGACGCTCCGGACTTTCCCGATTGCCTCGAGCTCCGCGGAACGCGCGAGCGCCTCGTCGTGCTCCGGACGTTTTCGAAGATCTACGGACTCGCCGCGCTGCGCGTCGGGTACGGCGTTGCACCGCCACGACTCGTCGATTACATGAACCGCGTGCGCGCCCCGTTCAACGTGAGCACCATCGGACAAGTGGCGGCGCTCGCCGCGCTGGACGATACGGAGCACGTCGTCCGGAGCCGACGCGAAAACGCCTCCGAGCGTGCTCGACTCACGCGCGCGCTCGGCGCTCTCGGCGTCGCCGTGACGCCCAGTCAGGCGAACTTCGTGTACTTCGACGCGAGGCGCCCGGCGCGTCCGATCTACGAGGCGCTGCTCCGGAAAGGCGTCATCGTCCGTCCCTTCGCCGCGCTGCCCACGAGCATTCGCGTCACGGTCGGAACGCCGCCCGAAAATGACCGCTTTCTCGAAGCGTTCGGAAAGTGATCTCGTTTTTTCGATCGCTCGAGCCCGTCGCGTCTGCGAGTCTCGGATCGGGGAAGTCCAGATGAAACTCGCCACGCGCTCGCTCCTCGCCGTTTCTCTCGTCCTCGGCGGGTGCGCGAAAAAGGACGACGTGGTCGTCGAGACGTCGGATCGCGTCCACGTTACCGACGCCGACATCGACAAGGACCCCGTGGCGCTCTTGCCGGGCGGTGCGGTCGGCATCACGCGCGTCGACGTACCTCAGGTGTTCCGCTCGCAGTTCGGGCCGCGGCTCCTTTCCGCCGTGAACGCGCGCATCCCGCTCCCCCCGAGCGCCGGCTTCGACCCACAGCGCGACCTGTCGGCGCTGTACGTCGGCGTCTACTCGATGGAAGGCGCGAATTCCGCGGGCGTTGCCGTCGGCACGTTCAACCCGAGCGCGATCGACGCGGCCGCCGACGGCACGACGATCACGCCGCTCGGCGCGCCGCTCGTGAAGACGAACTATACGGGGAGGACGATCTACGTCTCTCGCAACGTCGGGTTCGCCGTGCTCACCGCGAATACCGTGGTGTTCGGCGACGAGACCGGGATTCGTCGCGTCCTCGACCGAGTCTCGGAGGGGCGCGCGAAGCACGAAGTGCCGGCGTGGATCGACGGCGTGCTCACGACGCCGAACGCCGCGCTCGCCCTCGCGTTCGACTTCACCGGACAAGCTCCGGTCGAGTCGCTCGTGAAGACCTTGCCGTTCCTCTCCGGCGTGAAGACCGCGCGCGCGCTCGGTAACTTCGAAGCGCCGGGGATGAACTTCGTCGGTAGTTTGACGTATCCGGACGCGCAAACCGCCCAGACTGCGGCGGCGTCGATCCTGAACATCAACCAGATGGTGAGCTCCTACGGCTTTTTGATGTCGCTCGCCGGCATCGGAAACCCGATCCAGAAGCTCGACGCGACCGCGGTCGGAAGCGACGCGCAGTTCGCCCTTTCCCTTCAGGCGAACGCGGTCCAATGGGCGCTCGGGCAACTCATCGATCGACTGAGCGCCCCGCAAACCGCCGTTCCCGCTCAGAGTTCCACGCAATCCTTGCAGTCGGGCAGTCACCCGTGAGAACGGGGGACGCATGAGTCGTCTCGTCGTGCGTCCGGCAGAGCGGCCGCTCTCCGGCAGCGTGCCCGTCCCGAGCGACAAGAGCATCGGGCATCGGGCGCTGATCTTCGCGTCGCTCTCGCGCGGTCGCTCGACGATTCGCGGTTTCTCGTACGGTGAAGACAACGTCGCCACGATGAAGGCGTTCGCGCAGATGGGCGTCGCCTTCGAAGACGACGGGCAGGGAACCGTGTCGGCGACCGGACGGGGCCTCGATGCGCTGACGGCGCCGCCCGCGCCCATCGACTGCGGTAACTCGGGGACCACGATGCGTCTCTTGGCGGGCGTGCTCGCGGCGCAGCCGTTTCGCTCGCAGATGATCGGCGACGCGTCGCTGTCGCGGCGTCCGATGGGTCGCATCGCGCGCCCTCTTCGCGCTCGGGGCGCGACGATCGAGGGCACGCAGCACCCGACGCGCAAAGACGAGATCACGGCGCCGCTCGAGATCGGCCCGCTCGAGGCCGGCATTCGCCTCGGCGGACTCGAGTACAAGGCGCCCGTGTCGAGCGCGCAGGTGAAGAGCGCGCTTCTTCTGTCGGGTCTCTTCGCGTCGGGACCGACCGTCGTCTACGAGCCCATCGTCTCGAGGGATCACACCGAGCGCATGCTGTCGGCGCTCGGCGTTCCGATCCGTTCGGTGGGCACCATGGTGAGCCTCGAGCCGCCGGCGAACCCGCTCGCCATCGGTGAGTTCGACGTGGAGCTACCGGGGGATCTCTCGGCCGCAGCCTTCGTGCTCGTGGCCGGCGCTATCGTCGGCGGGAGCACCGTGACGACGCGGCGCACCGGGCTCAATCCGACGCGCGCCGGCATCATCGACGTCATTCGCGCCTTCGGCGGCGCGCTCGCGGCGGAAACCCGGGGCGACGTCCTCGGTGAGTCGTTCGGCGAAGTGACGGTGCGCTTCTCGGCCTTGCGCGCGACGCCGATCGGCGGCGAGCTCGCGACGCGCAGCATCGACGAAATTCCGATTGCTTGCGCGCTCGCGGCGCGGGCGACGGGGACGACGGTCTTCAGCGAGGTCGGCGAATTGCGCGTCAAGGAATCGGATCGCATCGCGCAAATGGTGTCGGTGCTCCGCGCCTTCGGCGTCGCTGCCGAAGAGCGAGAAGACGGCATGGCCGTCGAAGGTCGACCGGAAGGGCGGCTCACGGCGGCGCGAGTCGCGAGCCACGGCGATCACCGCATCGCGATGTCCGCGGCGGTGCTCGGGCTCGTCGCCGACGGCGAGACCGTCATCGACGACGTGGATTGCATCGCGACGAGCTTTCCGCGCTTCGTCGGCACGTTGCGCGGCCTCGGTGCGAGCGTCGAGGTCCAGACATGAGGCCCGGCGAACCGTGCGTCGCCATCGACGGACCGGCGGGCGCCGGGAAGAGCACCGTGTCCCAGCGCGTCGCCGATCGACTCGGTTACGTCCTGGTCGACAGCGGCGCGCTCTACCGGAGCGTCGCCCTCGCGGCAAAGAACGCCGGAGTTTCGTGGGACGACGAGAGCGGCGTTTCGGGGCTCGCGGCCGATCTGGTGGCTCGCGACGCCATCCGATTCGAGCCGCTTCCGGGCGCCGGTCTGAAGCTCTTCCTCGAAGGCACCGACGTTTCGACGGCGATCCGCACTCAGGAGATGGGGGAGGGGGCGAGCCGGGTGAGCGCGCTTCCAGCCGTTCGCGCCGCGCTTCTCCACATGCAGCGCCACGCGGCGCGGTTCGGGGGCGTCGTGCTCGAGGGGCGCGACATCGGCACCGTCGTCTTGCCGGACGCCGAAGCGAAGTTCTATCTCACGGCGTCCGTCGAGGTTCGCGCGGAGCGCCGCTACAAGGAGCTCTTGTCGCGGGGCGTCGCTACGGAGCTCGAAACGGTGCGCCGCGAAGTGGAGGAGCGCGATCGCCGCGACACCGAGCGTTCCGTCTCGCCGCTCGCGCAAGCGGCCGACGCGATGCTCGTCGACAGCACGGACATGACGTTCGACGAGGTCGTCGATTTCATCGTCCTCGCCATCGGAAAAGTCCGCGATCGTCTGCGAGCCGAGACGCGGGGGTGACGCGCGCGCGGCTGCTCATCGCCGGGGCGCTCCTTTCCTTCGGTTGCGCCGAATCGCTCCCGCCCCCCACCGATCCCGGGCCGCTCTTCGATCGCCCGAGCTCGGTCTTGCCCGCCGACCTCGACGTCGCGATCCGCCTCGATCTCGACGGGGCTCGTCGGCTCTTCGGCGTGAACGTCGCGCGCTCGCTCGAGCTCGGGGTGGTCGACGCGAAAGACGATCCGGCGACGGCCGCGCTCGTCACCGAGGCGTTCGCGAAGGCAAAGACGGCCTGGATCGCGCTTCGCCCCGGTCTTCCCGCGCGGCTCACCGACAACGTGCTCGTCCTCCGCGGCGACTTCGGCGCGTTCGATCCGAGCCTCGATCCGAAGACGCGATTCGGCGTTCCGGCGGATCTCGGCGCCGGCTGGCAATCTTTTTCGCGACCG
>Ga0265320_10000600_pt1 | contig 27609 bp, 27 predicted proteins | sample 4827metaG_FD_202087 | JGI IMG/M metagenome (GOLD analysis project Ga0265320, IMG submission 202087) | Rhizosphere microbial communities from Carex aquatilis grown in University of Washington, Seatle, WA, United States - 4-8-27 metaG | ecosystem: Host-associated > Plants > Roots > Rhizosphere >... | reverse complement strand
CGTCGGCGAGAAACCGCGCGCGAATTTCCGGCGTCGGAACGCGGCAGACTTCGGTGCGTCCGAACCACGCATAGCGCCGCGCCGAGAAGAACCGGTACAACGCGTCGCGAATGGGGCGCGGAACGAGCGACAAGAATCGGAGCCAGCGCACGGCTCCGTCGAGCTGCCCCGCGATGCGGAGGGCCGCGGAGCTCTCGACGTAAGACGCCTCGCCGTCGATCAACGCGACGGTCTTCAGGTCGCCGGGCAAGCCGTGCTCGGCCGAGAGCCGCTTCCCGACGTCCGATTGCAACGATGCGAACCTGAACCGGCGTTGCGAGTCGTGGTCGATGATGAAATTCACCGACGCATTGCAGACGTTGCACACTCCGTCGAAGAGAACGACGCTGCCGGACGACTCGGTCATCTCCGGAAATATGGGGCCGGCGCGACGCGGGCGCAATTTGGCGTGTTTTCGCACGATAAGCGGTGCTCGGTGCCCGCGCCGTCGTTTCGAGCGAGTGTGCAGGGACGTGCACACTTCGGCGCGAGGGCGCTTTGCACACCGGTGCTCGACGTGAATGCGTCCCGCCAGACAACTTGAAACTCGAGCTCGGTGCCCGCTTGGGCCTTTCGCCGGCCGCTCGGCGTAGGTACACACGGCAACGTCACATGCGGCACCGCTCGCAAGCCCCCTCCGTGAAACGCTCTTCGAGCGCGCGGTTTCCCTCGGCCGTGCTCGGGGTCGCGTTCGCGTTGGGGTTCGCCTCGACGGGGTGCCGTCAGATCCTCGGCGTCGACAAATTCAATCTCGACGAAGACGCCGGGAGTGGGTGCAGCAGTCCCGGGTATCCGGCGCGACCCGCCGTGAGCGAGACGCCGGGCGACCAAGAATTCGTCGTCAAGCTGCTCACCGATAGCTACGGCGACAAGCCGGGACGACCGTACGGAAATCTGGGCCTCAACCTCGATCTGAGTTGTACGGTCGCCGGCGGTCCGACGACCTGCAAGGAGCCCTACTGGGCCGATCAGGATCATACGGACGGCCCGCGCGGCGTCGACAACGCGTCATCCCAGCTCATTCAGGCCCAAGATCAAAGTAATACGTTGCTCGCCTCCGACACTTTGTCCGAATCGTCCGGCGCGCGCGCCTATCTCGTCCGAGTCCGCGGGTACAACGGGCTCATCAACGACGATGCGGTCACGGTGAGCTTCTTTGCCGCCTCGACCAGCACGCACGCCACCGACGCGGGCGGTGGGGGCGACGCGGGCAACGCGGGGGACGCAAGCGACGCGGTATGGAACGTCGGTAGCGCGTGGGTCAACGACGGTTCTCTCGACTCTCCGAAGTATGCCGATGCTCGGGCGTACGTCGCGAGCGGCGTCCTCGTCGCGCACTTCGACCCGCTGCTCCTCGGCTTTCCTTTCGGGGGGTATGTGGCCTTGAGACAGGCGGTGCTGAAGGCGGACGTCGTCGTCGCTTCGAACGGAGCCCGCGAGCTTCAACACGCGGTACTCGCTGCGCGCTGGCCTCTCGGTAGCATCCTGCTCTTCGCGAGCATGGCCTACCCGAAGGCGGCGTTCGATGGTGCCGATCCGCACGCGGTGCCGGTCGAGTCGGGCTATTGGGGTTGGCTCGACAACGTGTGTCGGTACACGGACACGCGCGTCGAGGGGAACGACCCCGACCTTCCTTGCGATGGCCTCTCTTTTGGTCAGGCACTGCACGGGGTTCCGGCCGTGATGGGCGCCGTTTATCCCGGAAAGGACGATTCCCCGCACCAGCCCATCTTCGACTCGCCGTCGACGCTGTGCGAGTTCGTGAGTACTGTCGAGGGCGGAAGTACGTCGTTCGATGCGAGCTCCCAAGCGCGGTGACGCGATCGCTCGAGCGCTGCCGCGACGACTCAGAACTCGCCGGCGAGGCCGAGCGAACGCGCCCCGATGAGCGGGGTGAAACGCACGCCGTGGGCGGCATGCGTCTTGTTCGCCGGTGAAGAGGGCACGCTACGGAGCCAGAGGATGCCCCCCGCGACCGAGCCGAGCACTCCGACGATGAACGCTGCCGTCGCGACGTCGGCGTCGGTCCTTACTTGGTCGAGAGCACCGGCACTCGTCTCCGGGCATTGTCGGTCTGGGCACGTGTTCGACAGTCGCGAATTTTTTTCCAGCGCCACGACGCCGAACGTCGTGCCCACGACGAGCCCGGCGGCGCCGACACCGAGGAGCGTGTACGCCGGCCATCGCGGTTTGGGTTCGGGTGGTTTCGCGGGCGGCGGCGGTTTCGGCGGGTCGAAGAGCACGGGGACGACGGCTCCCGCGGCGAAGGTTCGAACGATTTGCGGCTCCGAGCGATCCGCATGGATGAGCTGGAACACGTGGGTTCCGGGGTCGAGCTCGATCACGAATTGCCCCATCGGCACGTCCTCGGGCGGGCCCGGTTCGCGCGTTCCGGCGACGAATAGAGTCTTTCCCCCGTCGGAGCGACGAGGCTCGAGCGGCATTCCGTCGACCAGGAGTTTCGCGCTCGCGACGTGCATCGTAATGTCGGCCGAGGCGAGCTTGGCCCGGATCTCCTCGAGTTGAACGCTCGCGGCCGTCGACAGTGCATCCGGCAACGTTGCCGCGTCGGTGGTGGCACTCTCGGCCAAGGCGTCGGTGAGTGTTCGCCGCGCCTGCGTGTACCGCCCCAGCGCGCGCAGGCAGAAGCCGATGTTGTACAGCGTGACGACGTGCGGCCGGAGCCGGTTCGAGCGCTCGAACGAGCCGAGCGCCTCTTCCCACTTTCCGTTTCGCGCGAACTCGACGCCGGCTCGAAACGTCTCGCGCGCTTCGACGACTTCTTGACGAGCGGTGTCGTCTACGGCGCCGGGAGCCGCCGACGTCGTCTCTTCCGCTCTCGCTGTTCCAATGCCCGCGGAGGCTCCGAGAGCCATCGCCACCGCGATCGCGATTCCTAACCCTGGCCGCATTTCGGGTTGCGGTTAGAAGGGTGGTTCCTCGGCCAGTCCGCCGAGAATCGTGTTGGAAGGGTGCGGCCGCGTCGGAGTCACCGGTTGGACCTGTTGCTTGGCAAGGTGCGGCGCCGCGAAAGGACGATGGCGTTCCCCCGACTCCGTACGCTCCTTAGCCGAAGTCGCCATACCGGTTACGCCCTCATGGGGACTCCTCACGGCATCGTCACTCGAAAGGACGAATTGTGCGCCCGGGCTCGGCGGCGGCCCATCGAGTCCCGTCACCGCCGGCGCGCGGTCCAGCTTGGCGATGTCGTTCCGATCGTCGGGGTGCGCGCCGCTCGAGGCCCGCCACCCGACCAAGGCCGTGACGGTGAGCGCGGCGAGGATCGCCGCCGCTCCGACCCATTTTCCGGTCGTTCGGGTTCTCTTCGCGAGCGTACTCCACGCTTGCTGTGCGTTGTCGCGCTCGCCGGTCGCGTGCGCTTCGAGCACTTTCCGCACCTCGTCGAGATCGCTCAGCCGCTCTTCGCGCTCGCGAGCGAGCATGCGATTCACGAGCTCGACCACGTCGGTCGGTGTATCGGGAAGCACGCGATCGAGCGGCGTGATCCCGTCGCCCATGAGGCGCTTCAAGACTTGACCGAGGTTGTCACCTTCGATGGGGCGCCCTCCGGAGAGGCTCTCGTACAAGATGACGCCGAGCGCCCACACGTCCGCCCGACCGTCGATGAGCGGTTCGCCGAAGCCTTGCTCGGGTGCCATGTAGCAAGGCGTTCCGAGCATCGTCCCGGTGCTGGTGAGGCTCGCCGAATCGCCGGGTTCGTTCTCCGCGGACACGAGCTTCGCGATGCCGAAGTCGAGCACCTTGATGTGCCGTGTTCCGTCGGGTCCTCGGGACAAGAAGATATTGTCCGGTTTCAGATCGCGATGAACGATGCGCTGCGCTTGCGCCGCCGCGATCGCGGACACGACGGGAAGGAGGATGCTCGCGACCTCGCCGAGCGGCAGGCGCTCTTCACGCGACAGCTTCGAGCGCAAGGTCTCGCCGTCGAGTAAATCCATCACGATGACCGGCTGATCGTCGTCGTCGAACACGTCGTGGACGTAGACGACATTCGGGTGCCGGATCGACGCGGCGGTTCGCGCCTCGCGGAGCAATCGACGGCGCAAGTCGGCGCGTGCGCTCGAGTGTCCCCGCAGCATTTTCAACGCGACGAGCTGCCCGTCTTCCAGGCGCGTTGCCGCCCAGACCACGCCCATGCCGCCACGCCCGATCAGGCGCTCCAATTGGTAGCGCCCGGCGATCAGCTGTCCCGCTGCCAGTTCGGGCGTTTGCATCGTTGAAACCTTGGCGAGAGCCGCTCGAGCGCGGCGCTCGCGATCTCATTGCTCAGGTGACGTCGTGCTCGTCCAACATGTTGTAGAGCGTCCGCCGGCTGACACCGAGGACGCGGGCGGCGAGCGTCCGATTGCCCCCTGCCTCTTTCAGCGCACTGGCGAGCGAGCGGCGTTCTGCGTCGCGTCGTTCGCGTTCGAGCACGCCGACCAGCGGCTTTACTCCGGCGGTCGACGTCGGTTGCGTGGCGAAGGTCGGGTGCGGCGACTGCTCTCGGATCACGTCGTCGACGCCGATGCTCTGCCCTTCGGCGAGGACGACCAAGCGTTCCACGAAGTTTTGGAGCTCGCGCACGTTTCCGGGCCATCGTTCGCGTCGCAACAAGCGAAGCGCACCCTCCTCGAAGTGAAGCGCCGGACGTTGGTTCGCCTCGGCGAAGAGCCGGCAAAAATGGCGAGCGAGGGGCTCGATGTCGTCGCGGCGAGTGCGAAGCGGCGGGAGCCACAAAGGCACGACCGCGAGTCGGTAAAACAAGTCGGCGCGAAACTCCTCGCGCTTCACCATGCCGTCCAGATCGCGATGCGTCGCTGCCATGATGCGCACGTCGACGTGCACGGTTTCGGTGCCGCCGAGGCGCTCGAACTGACGATCTTGCAAGACGCGCAGAAGTTTCACCTGCATGGCCGGCGTGATGTCGCCGATCTCGTCGAGAAACAGTGTACCGCCTTGCGCAAGCTCGAGTCGGCCGGGCTTTCGCGTGACGGCGCCAGTGAACGCGCCCTTCTCGTATCCGAAGAGCTCACTTTCCAAGAGCGCGTCGGGAAGCGCCGAGCACTGAATCTTCAAGAACGGCATTCCGCGTCGCGGGCCGAGCTCGTGAATCGTTCGCGCCGCGACCTCTTTACCGGTGCCGCTCTCGCCGCGAATGAGCACCGTCGCCGTGCTGCGCGCAGCTTTCTCCACCAGTTGTTGAACCCGATGCATCGCTTCGGAAGCGTGGACGAACGACGTCGGTGTGGAGTCCGACAATTCGCACGCTAGATGATCTTTCGCGTCCATGTTCAGCTCCTCGGCCGATTCGCCCACGTTCGACGACCCGCAGCAAGGGCTCCTTCATGCCCACTCCCCGCGCCCGTCGAATCCCGCACGAATCATGGCTGGACCAGCAGCGAACGCCAACTCGGCCGACGGGTCTGTAGCCCCCAATCCTGGATTCGTGTCGGGATCGCCGCGGCGTTCATCGGATTGTCGGCAGGAGATCTGGCGGGAAACGCTAGTCTTTCTGACGGGGCCGGCTAGGGGGCGAGCTCGCTCCTCTTGCTACCGTCATCGGCATCGAGCGTTTAGTTCCCACCTATTCTGCGCGTCTCGTTCAAGCGTTCGCGCGAACCGTTTGGCCCTCCAAGGTCGTTCCGGCGGAGGCGCTCGACATGATGCCGGCGCATGGTCCGGACGAGCGTGTTCCGGTGACGGAAGCACACGCCAAGCTCCAGCAGGCCATCGCGTTGACCGGCGACGTCGACCTAGGGCTCAAGGCCGGCGCCGAATTCCGACGCCACGAAGCGGGCGCGTTCGATTGTGCCGTCCGTTCGGCCGCGACGATCCGCGAGTCGCTTCGGGTCGCGGTGCGCTACTTCCGCCTTCTCAGCGATGCGGTCGAGGTGCGGATCGACGGACGGGGCGACCGAGTCACCGTCCGGTTCGAGGGCTCGCTCGAGCTCCCGCGGGCCATCTCCGACTTCCAGGTCGCCGCGTTCTATCGCGGTCACCCGCAATGCTGGGCGTCCGACGTGCCCGTGGAGATTTTCTTCAAGCATCGCGCGCCGGAGAACACGCTCGAGTACGAGCGCACGTTTCGCAACGCGATCGTGCATTTCGACGCACCCTTCGAAGGGTTCACTTTCGGCCGCGACTGCCTCCGCGAGCGCATGGTGACCGCGGACCGTGAAGTGCACGAGATCGTGACCGCGCATCTCGAGGCGGTGCTTTCGGCGTTGCCGAACCCGCGCCGGCTCGAACAAGACGTGGTCGCGGTCGTCGCGCGTGAGCTTTCAGCGGGAAGCCCGAGTATCGAACGCGTCGCGCGTGCCCTGCACGTCAGCGCCCGGACGCTCGAGCGAAAGCTGCGCCGGGAGGGGACGACGTTCACGGCTCTCCTCGATAACTTTCGCCGGAATCTGGCGCTCGACTTCGTGTCGGCCCCGACGTTCGACGCACGACACGTCGCTCGGTCGCTCGGGTTCACTCAGCGAGGTGCGTTCTCCCGCGCCTTCAAGCGATGGACCGGCCGGACGCCGGAACGGTATCGGCGAGCGGTGCTGAACGCGGACGAACCTGTCGATCGCTCGGCCGTCGCGTTCGTCTGAAGAGCGCTCGCGCCAAGCCAGCGCGGCGCGCAGAAAATCCGAGGGCGGTCTAGCCGAGCGCGATTTCGATCCACGACGTGTGCGTCGCACCGGGGTCGAGCGAGAGCAGCTGTTCTTTGGTGTTCAACGCGTTGCCCGGCGACGTCCAGGGCTCCAGACACACGAAGTCCTTGCCGGCCAGAGACCACACGACCCACCGCGTGAACTCGGGGGAGCCTCGCACTTCGATCCGCGACCCATCACCGAGGTGAAGCGCGCTCGACGTGCCGCCGTGGTCGAGCAAATGCAGATCGACTTCGGGCATCGTGAAGTCGAAGCCGGTGAAGGGAACGTTCTTCTTCGTCACGTTGTCGAACGCGCGGGTCGCGTGGGTGTCGATCTTGGCCGTCGCCTTGTCGGTGACGCGAAAGTAAGGGTGAAACCCAACCCCGTAAGGCATGCGAACCCGGCCGTCGTTCGCGACGCGGGCCGAAATGCGGAGGCACGTCCCGCGAAGCGAATAGGTGAACCGAGTGCGAAACTCGAACGGAAATTGCGCGAGCGTCGCTTCGGACGACGCCAAGGACAGCGTCGCGCTCGCGTCGTCGTCCGCCGTGGTCGACTCGACCGTCCACGGAAGATTGCGAGCGAAGCCATGTTGCTTCATGCCGTACGATCGGCCGGCTTCGGTGAACGAGTCGTTCTCGAGCTTTCCCGGCGACGGGAACAAGACCGGCACGCCGCCGCGCACGTTCTTCGCGCCGTCGATCAACGTCGCTTGCTCGAGGTAGAGCAGCTCGCGTTCGCGGACCGTAAACGACGTCACGAGCGCGCCCCGCCGCGGCGCGAGCGTGACTTTACTGCCGTCGCGCTCGTCCGCGAGCACGAGGACGTCTCCGACGGCGTCGGCGCCGGAGGGCTCTGTGATCACGCTCGGCATGGACGCGCTCGGAACCGCCGCGGAGCGGTGCGTTCAGCCCTTGATTTCGGCGCAGCCGATGCGGCCACCGGCGTTGCCGACCGGTTGCCCGCCGTCGTCGTGCTTCTCGTGGACGATGATCGAGCGGCCGATGAAGGAGTGCGGATCGTCCGCCTTCAGGTTCGCGTTCGGGATGACGATCTCGAGCTTGCCCTTGCCGTCCTTGCCGACGGTGATGTTGCCGAGGTCGCCGAGGTGTCGTTCCGCGGTGGTGGGCAACGCATGATCGTGATGATCGGGGTTGTAGTGGCCGCCGGCGCTCTTCGCGTCGGGCGCGCTGCAATCGGGCGTCTCGTGGACGTGCGTGCCGTGCTCACCCGGTTTGATGCCGGCCACTTCGAGGACGACCTTCACGCCGTCGCTCTGTTCGCTCAACGTCGCCGTGCCGGTGAGCTTCGAGCCGCTCTTGGCGATGAAATCGACGGATACCGTTTTCGGCGGGGCAGGCGTCTCGGCCGGTGCCGCCGACGCGCTCGCCGCTGCAGGAGTGTCGGTCGCTGCCGCTGCGGGGGCCGGTTCTGCCGGCGGGGGCGTCTCACTCGCGGGCGTGCTCGTCGGCGCTTGGGGCGGCGCGTCCTCCGAGCTCTCTCCGCCGCACGCAGCGACCAGCACCAATACCGAAGCAACTCCCAGTGTTCTCACGATCGTCATGGCGGGCACCTTACTTCCTCTCTTTCGCCATGTCTAAAGCCCCGGAACGCGGCGTCGAGCGTGCGCGCGCGTCGCGCTCGGATGACGCCGGTCGAGTCGTTTTGTCACCTGAACGTCGTCTGCGACGACGGCCAGAAACGTTCGCGATGCGGCTGCATTAGTTTGCGCTGATTGAAAGGCCGGGGGGGCCCATCGACGAGGCACCGAAGTGCGTGCACTCTCGACGTGAGGGCGAGGCGTTTCCGTGGGCGCTCGGCGCTCGTTCCGGGGACTCGAGCTGCGTTTCACGATCGGAGACGTGTTTTGACGACATCATCGAAAGCAATGGACCCACTCGGGGGCGCGAGCAGTGGAGTCGCCAGCCCTTATCCGCCGCCGGGTCGCGCTTGGTACATGGTCGGCGCACTCACCGTTTTTTACATTTTCTCGTTCATCGACCGACAAGTGATCGCGTTCCTGATCGGACCGATGAAGCGCGACATGGCGCTCACCGACACCCAGGTGGGGCTGATTCAAGGATTCGGGTTCGCGATCCTGTACACGTTCCTCGGTCTTCCCATCGGCCGGCTCGCCGATCGCATCAGCCGGCGATCGATCGTCGCGGTCGGCGTCGTGGTGTGGTCGATCATGGCGACCGCGTGCGGGCTGGCGCGCACCGGTGCGCAGTTGTTTCTCGCGCGCATCGGCGTGGGCGTCGGCGAAGCGGCGTTGTCACCCTCGGCGTACTCGCTCATCACCGACTCGTTTCCGCGCGAGAAGCTCGGACGCGCCTTCGGCGTCTACAACATGGGAATCGCGCTCGGCAGCGGCATTGCATTCTTGACGGCGGGGATCGTCATTCAAGCCGTCTCGGGGACGAGCCACTACACGCTCCCGGTTCTCGGTGAAGTGCGGGGCTGGCAAGTGGTCTTCGTCATGACGGGCTTGCCGGGCCTCGCGCTCCCGCTCTTGCTGCTCGGCTTTCGCGAGCCGCCTCGGCTCGGGCTCTTGAAGTCGACCACCGGCGCGTCGCCGCAGATCCCGCTCTCCGAGGTGCTCCGCTTCATGTGGGGGAACCGCGGCTTCTACGCGCTCCACTTCGTCGCGATCGGTCTCCTCGCGATGGTCGGCTACGGCGTAGGCGCGTGGTTGCCCGAAACCTTGCTCCGCACGTATCACAGCGAAGGCCTCACGATGGCGCGCATCGCGGCCGTGCTCGGCCTCTCGACGATGTTCCTCAATGCGGGCGGCATTTATTCGGCGGGACGGCTCAGCGATTACCTCACGGCGAAAGGACACCGCGACGCGCCGATTCTCGTTGCCTGCGGCGTCGCCGTTTGCATGGCGCTGACCAGCACGTTCACGCCGTTCATGCCGACCCTCACGACCTTGTTCGTCGCCCTAGCCATCGGGTCATTCCCGTTCAGCGCTTACGCGAGCGTCGCGCCCATGGCCGTCAATCAGGTCACCCCGAACCAGATGCGTGCTCAGGTGTCGGCCGTCTACTTGTTCGTGATCAACGTGCTCGGCCTCGGCGTGGGCCCCGCGCTGATTCCATTCATCAACGACCGCGTGTTCCACGATCCGAAGATGATTCGCTACAGCCTCTCCGCGGTCGTCATCGGCGGATGCTCGATCGCCGCGGTGCTGCTCTTCTTGGTGCGCTCGACGTATCGCGAGAAGCACGCCGACGCGGCGCGCTGGCAATAGCGCCCACGTGGTCACTCAGCTTCGGACACGGACGCCGTTCTCTCTTCGCGCCGTAACTGACTTTGCCTGCCGTTCGTGCGCCGGCCCTGTGCGTCGCACGAGCCGTCGACATTGATGAATGCATCGATGATTTAGCCAGAAAAAGCGGCATTTTCGCGCCAGGTGCGTGCACCTCGACTTCGAAGTGCGAGTCATGACGCGCGAGCGCTCGCGCTTCCCGCGGTGCACTTCGGATACACGAGGCGGCAAAAGTTCCCGCGCGCGCCCGCGCGCTCGGCGTCGCTCTCTTCACCGCACCTTCGAACTCCGCTTGCGCGAGTTGGATCTCGGGACGTATGCTTTTTTCTGTCGCCGGTGAAGAATGCCCGGCCCCCTTCGTCCGCTTCCGTCGTGCGACGGAAACCCGCGACGAGCACCGCAGGAACACGATGATCGAGGACATTGCCCTCGCGGACGGGCGCGTTGCCCGTCGCGTCGAAAATCGCGCGCGCATCATCGGGGCCCTGTTCTCGCTGGTGCGCGGCGGACGGCCGCACCCGACCCTGAAGGAAATTGCCGAGCGCGCGGGCGTCACGCCGCGCACGCTCCTCAATCACTTTCCCGACATGGGCGCTCTCCTCGTCATCGCACAAGCCGAGTGGCGAGAGCAGGCGAAGCGCGACATTCCACCGATCCCCGACATCTCCGATCCGGAAGAGTGCGCGCGCGAGTTTTTCCGCCGGGCAACTCGGTTCTACGAGACCTACAGCGCGATTCGCTGGGCGCTCCTCACCACGTCCGTTCCGATGCCGACCTTCGACCACCGGCAGCACAAGGGCGTCGTCTTGAATCTCCTCGAGCGGCGCGTGATGGAGCTCGTGTCTCGGCTGGGCACGGCCATCGACGAGGACGCGGAGCTCCGAAGGAGCGTGCTGGTCGCCGTCGATCCGCTCGCGTGGCGTCTCCTGCGCGTTCAGCAAGGGCTGAGCCGCGCCGACGCCGCAGCCACCATGGCTCGCGGCGTGATCGTCCTCGCGCGCGACGGCAAGGTGCCGCGTCGTTCGCGCAAGTAAGGGGGGAGCCGCTCAGGAGGTTTTTGCGAGTCGTCGGAGGACCGCGCCGCGCGAGCCCCTCGAGGCGAGCCGGAACGCGCGCGGCGGAACGCCGGCGGCGCGCCGGAACGTGCGGACGAAGTTCGAGAGATCGCCGAACCCGACGTCGAAGGCAATTTCGGTGATCGGCATCGCGTCGTCGGCGAGGAGCCGTGCCGCTCGCCGGAGGCGCGCACGGATCAGGTATTGATGCGGCGTCACGCCGAGGACCTCGGCGAAGAGACGGAGAAAATGAAACGGGCTCAGCCCGACCTCGGCCGCGGCGCGCGAAAGCGTGAGGGGATCGCGACACTGCGCGTCCAGGAACAGCGCCGCTCGAACGGCACGCCGTCGATCCTCGGGTCGGGCCGGGCGCGGACTCGGCGCACTTCGGCCGCGCACGACCTCGGCGAAGCGGTTCGCGAGCAGCATGCCCGCTTCGTCGAGCCCGACGTCGCTGCGACCCTCCGCCGCCATTTGAGCGAGCTCGCCGAAGACGACCAGGTCCGGCAACGGTGGGACGGCGCCGACTCGCCAGAGCGCGTCGTCGTCGCCGATCGTCTCCACGAGTTCCGGAGCGAGTTGAAATGAGAGACACTCGTCGCCCGCGTCGTGATGGTCGTGCGTGCAGACGTATTCGTCGCCCGGACGCCCGATCATGAAGCTGCCCGCGACGAGCTCGTGCGACTCGCCGCGCAGGCGGTACCCGAAGCTTCCCTTCCGCACGTACGAGATCGAGTAGCTCGCGTGCGCCTCGACGAAGGTCGCATCTCCCGGACGCGCGTCGCACCGATAGTCGACTACAGAAAGCGCGCTTCGGCGGAGCACCGTCGTGGCCGGCATTCGGCGATTGTACTCCGTACTACTTACAGATCCCGCCCGTGCACGCGGTGTAGCCGCAGGAGTTCCCGAGGTAGACGAAAACGCAGTCGAACACGTCGACGCAAACCTTGTTGGCGCAGCTCGCCGGCATGGCTCCGCCAGCCCCGCTGATGCCGGCCGTCCCGCCATTGTTCGAGCCCGACGTCCCCCCGGCGCCGCCGAGGCTCGGGAACCCGCCGCCGTTCGACGACCCACCGCTGCTCGGGTCCCCACCCGTGCCGGAAGATCCGCCGAGGCCAGGGAAGCCTCCCGCAGCAGGTCCGCCCGCGCTCGACCCTCCGCCATTTTCGGGGCCCGCATCGGTGAAGCGTCCGAGCGGATCGATGGACGTGGCGCAGCCGACGGCCGATGCGAAAGCGGCGGCAACCAGCGGGATTCGGGTCCAGTGCATGGTGGCTGAGTCGCGCGAGCGCGGGCCTTTGAGGAACGATCGATGCACGAGCTCAAGTTAGCACGCGCGCGCCGAGGCGTTTTCCCGGGCGCGGCGGTTTTTCCGGGCGGGACGTGGCCGGCCGGGTCGGAACGTTACCAAGTCACCGACGTTGTGCGCGTTTCTCTTCAACGCGGACCGCGCGCACCTTCGGCCGCCGGGCGTGTCGCGGAAGCTCGACCGCGCGCCACAAATACCAACTTGCCACGGTGCGATACGGCCTCCATCGCTCGGCGCGCTTCACGATCACCTTCTTGTCGGCGAGCTCGCCCGTCCCGAAGGTGAGCGCGAAGCCCTTGCGGATCCCGTAGTCGTCGACCGGCAGCACATCGGGTCGCCCGAGGCGCACCATCAAGAGCATCTCGACGGTCCATCGGCCGATGCCGCGCACTTCGGTGAGCTGCTCGACGATCGCGTCGTCGTCGAGCTCGCGGATCGTCGCGAGCGTCGGGAGCTCGCCGGCCACCTCTTTTCGGGCGAGGTCTTGAAGCGACAGCATCTTGTTCTGCGAGAGCCCCGCCCCCCGGAGCGTCGCGTCCGGAAGACGGAGCAGTCGCGCCGCCGTCGGGCCCTCGCGCGGATCGTCGAACAGCGCGGCGAGCCGCGCGTAGATCGTCGCGGCGGCCTTCCCGTGGAGCTGCTGGTAGACGATGGCTTCGGCGAGCGCGCCGAAGATGCTCCGCGTTCCCTTCATGACCATGCGGAACGGCCCGACCTCGTCGATGAGTCGGCGGAGGCGGGCGTCCTTCGCGCGCAGGTGTTCGAGCGCGGCGTCGGGGTCGAACCCGTAAGCGCCGTCCCCCCCGAACGCGGCGTTCGCCACGGTCGCGCCGGCTTTCTCGATGCCGAGCATGCGCAGTTTCGTCGCGACGCCGCCGCTCGCGGAGAAGCCGCCGACTTTGCCGCCCGCGGCGAGCACTCGGTGACACGGGACGACGATCGCGAACGGATTTTTTCCGAGCGCTTGCCCGACGGCGCGTGCCGACCCAGGCGCGCCGAGCCGCGTCGCGATCTCGCCGTACGACAGCGTTTTCCCCGGCGGGATCTTCCGTGCTGCCTCGTACACGCGGCGGTGAAACGGCGGGACTTCGGTCATGTCGAGCACGATGCCGTCGAGCGTCGCGCTCTCGCCTCGCAAGAGCGCCGCAATATCCTCGACGGCGCGCGCGACGTTTTCGGGCGGCGGGGTCTCTTGCGCGTCGGGAAATCGCCGCCGCATGCGCGCGCGGGTGATGGAGTCGCGCCCTTCCGGGAGCTGTACGCAGGTGATTCCGCCTTCGCCCCAGGCGATCGCCGAGCGTCCGATCGCGGTATCGAACAGCGCGAAACCTCGGGCCGAAACCGAGGGCGTGGCGGACCGTGGCGCAGCGGCCGAGCGGGGAGTCATGGTCTCGCCATCGTACCACCGGGCCCCCGGCCCTCGACTTGGCGGATCTTGCGATCGCGGGTCGCGCCCGTCGCGATCGCGGAAAACGGACCGGACCGAATCAGCGCTTCTTCTTCGCGGAACCCTTCGTCGCCTTCTTCTTCGGAGCGGGAGCGGCACTCTTTTTCGACGGAGCTTTCTTTCCCTTTTTTTCCGCCTTGTCCTTCGCGAGCGCCCGGTTCGACGGCTTCTTTTTTTTCGCCGTCTTCGTCGGTTTCGTCGCTTGGGGGACCTTCGCCGTCTCGGCCCAGGTCGCTTCGAAGAAGCGCGTCATCGGGTCGAAGTAGTGCGTCTGCCAACCCGCCTCGTATTGTTCGCTCTGACCATCCGGGATGCCACTTTGCAAGATCGTCAGACGAGTGCCCTTCGCGGCTCGCGCGAGACGCACTTCGAGTCGCGAGTCCGGCGCGCCCGCCGGGAACTCGGTCGTGCGCCACGACTGCAGGATGCGCTTCTCGGGAACGAGCTCGAGGTGCGTCCCCGAGATGTATCCGTCCCACGCGGTGAACGCGCCGCCCTTCTTCTTCTCGGACGTGGCCGGCGAGCCCGTCATCGCCGCGTGGCTTTTCGCGGTGATCCAGGCGTCGAAGACGTCCTTCGGGAGGGCAAGCAAGGTCGTCGCGAGGCGAAGGCGTTCCATGAGTCGGACGGATACGGCATCCGTCGGCAGCGATCAACGACTCGTGAGCCCGCGTGACGTCGCGCTCGTCGCACGAAAAACTCTGAGGACGCCGTGTTTCGAACATGTTGCCGATACCCGACAACTGGCGCCGAATCGGCGAACGGATCGTCTCGTCGTGCCGCGGTCGACCACTCGTGCGGTCACCCGGCGGTGCGCACGGCTTCGTGGTGTTGACTGACGTTGTCGCCGTCGCCGGGCCGGAGCCCGTGAAAAATGGCGGTAGAGGCGATCGTCAGGACGCCGAGCGACAAGAGCGCCTCGTGGATCCCTCGGATCATCTGAGTCGGGCTCGACGTGAGTCGATCCGGGATGAACAGGGCCGTCATCAGCGAAGCCGTCGCAACGCCGAAGCTCATCGACATTTGCTGGAGGGTGCTGGCGATCGTGCTCGCCATGCTCGTGTCGGCGTCGGTGACCTCGGCGAACACCAGCGTGTTCATGCTGGTGAACTGGAGCGACGAGAAGAACCCGAACGCGAACGCCTGGAGCACGATGACGAACACCGGTGTGCGCGGCCCCACCGTGGAAAACAGCGCAATCACCAGGCCGATGAAGAGCGTGTTCGAGAGGAGCACGCGTCGATAGCCGAACCGCGTCAGGATCTTCGGCATCGTCAGCTTCAAGCTCATCGCCGCGATCGACTGCGGCATGATGAGGAGCCCGGACGCGACCGGCGAATACCCGAGCCCGACCTGATAGAGCAGGGGGAGCAAAAATGGCATGCCGCCCGCGCCGAGCCGGGTGATGAATCCGCCGGTCACGGCCGTTCGAAAGGTCCGAATCCGGAAGAGGCCGAGCCGGAGGAGCGGCCGTTTCCGGATCTTCGCGTGATTGCCGTACCCGGCGAGGAGCAAAAATGAGAGCGCGAGGAGCCCGAAGATCTCGCGACCGCTCAGGCTGTGCTCGCCGAAGACCTCGAGCACGTACGAGAGCAGCGCGATACCGCATCCGAACAGGATCAGCCCGGTGACGTCGAGTTTGTCGACGTGCGCCGCGCGATAGTTCGGCAGTCTCTTGTGTACGAGATACATCCCCGCGACGCCGATCGGCAAGTTGACGAAGAAGATCGCGCGCCAGTGCAAGTAGGCGACGATGATGCCGCCGACGAGCGGGCCGAGCATCGGCCCGATGAGCCCGGGGATCGCGACGAAGCTCATCGCGCGGATGAGCTCCGAGCGGGCGAAGGTGCGGACCACCGTGAGGCGTCCGACCGGCACCATGAGCGCTCCGCCGATACCCTGGAGAATGCGGCACGCGACGAGCAAGTGCAGGTCGCTCGAAATGCCGCAGAGGAGCGAGCCGAACGTGAACGTGCCGATCGCGGCAGAAAAGACCCGCCGCGTCCCGAATCGATCGGCGACCCAACCGCTCACCGGGATGAAGACGGCGAGGCTCAAGGTATAGCTCGTGAGCACCGACTTCATGCTCAGCGGCGCGACGTCGAGCGCGCGGGCCATCGTCGGGACGGCAGTGTTCAGAATCGTCGTGTCGAGCGACTCCATGAAGAACGCCACCGCGACGAGCCACGGGACGAGCCGTTTCACCGATTCGGTGATTGCCTCTTCGGGCGGCCTACTTTCGGAGGCGTTCTCGGAAATCATCGCGAGGGAAGTCTTACTCGAGGCCGCGGCGCACGAGCGCTTCTTCGATGCTCTGGAAGCGGTGAGACAATTGGTGGCGCTCGAGGACGGCAAGTTTTCCCCGCTGGCCGATGCTCTTTCGAAGGTCCGGCGAGCGAAGCAGGGAATCGGTGGCGTCCGCGAGCTCGCGATCGGACCGGTACGTGACGAGCTCGGTGCCGTCGGCGAAGAGCTCCGCGAGATCGGCGGAGGGCTCGGTCAAGACGACCCCCGCGCACGACAGCACGTCGAACACCCGCATCGTGACGATGTCGCGCTGATAGACGCGCGGAACGTCGAGGTTCAGCGCGCTCGCGTTGTAGATGCGCGTGAGCTCGTCGCCGTGCTTCGCGGCGCCGCGATACGACGGTGACGCGGACCATCCCGCGTCGCCGAAGACGCCGAGCGTATGCTTCGAAACGGCGTGGACGCGACGCGCGCGGAGCGCGTGCGACAGCGCGCCGTTCACCCGATCGGCGAGGAGCGCGAGCGGCGGCGGGCGGGCGCCGAACCGGGCGAGCAATTCGGCGGGGAGCGACGCGCCGTCGTCGCCCATGCCGGCGTAGGTGACGTCTCCTTCGTGCGCGTCGAGCTCGCGGTCGACGAAGCGACGAAAATCGGCGACCAGCGCGGCATCGCCGCCGCTATCGACGACGAGCTGGTCCAATTGTCGCGCCTCGTCCGCGAGCGAGCTCCCGACGAAGCTGACGTCGAACCGAGGCTCCGCGGCATCGCTCGGCAGAGCGAGCTCGCGCCGTCGCTCGGCGGGCGCGCCGAGCGGCAAGAACGACGCGGCGATGCCGGCCTTGCCGAGCCGCTCGACGGTGCTCCGCCGGTGCGCGAACGCGACCGAAAGCCGAGGATCGGTGCCGTCGTAGAGCGTGAAGCGTTGCGGGCCGAGCGGGTCGACGGTCCAGCTCACGTACGGCGTCTGTCCGAGGGTCGCGAGGAGCGCGAGCTCGGGGCTGAAATTGATCGACGCGATGAACCGCGGCGCGAGCGCCTGGCACGCCGCGCGTACGAATTCGACGGTCAGCGTCTGCGGAACGAGCCACTCGACGTGATGCCCGGCGTTCGTGAGCCACGCTGCCCAATCGTCCGCGAAGAGACGGTAGTGGACGAGGAGCACCGTTCGTGAGCGACGCCCGGACATGACCGGCGATCCTAGCCGACTCAGCCGAGGGTCTCGTCGAAGAAGTCGTGGACCATGCGGAACGCGCGCCGGACGACGCGCGGGCTGTAGACGGCCTTGCCCGGAATGTTCGCACCTTTGTCGCTGAAGCTGTGGACGGTATTGCCGAACTCGATGAGCTGCCAATCCACGCCGGCCGCGCGCATCTCGGCCTCGAATGCCCGCAAGTCGGCCTCGGGCACGAACGGGTCGTCGGCGCCGTGGAGCACGAACACACTGCCCTGGATCGACTTCGCGTCGTCGGCATTCTGCGTCGCGACCCCGCCGTGAAGCGACGCCACGGCGCGCACGTCCGCACCGCTCCGGGCCAGCTCGAGGGCGCACGAACCGCCGAAGCAGAAGCCGATCGCGCCGATTTTTTTCGGGTCCACCGACGATTCTTCGCGAAGCACCGCGAGCGCGCCGTTCATCAACGTTCGCCACCGCGTGGGGTCCGTGCGAAGCGGGCCCGCGGCAGCCATTCCGTCCGTCAACGTCGTTGGACGGACGTCCTTGCCGTACAGGTCGACGACCAACACGACGTAACCCCGCGCGGCGAGCTCGTGCGCGGTCTCGAGGGCGCCCGGCGATACGCCGAGGGCGTTCGGGAACAAGAGGAGGCCGCGCTGCCCGGAGCGCGTCGTGTCGCCGACGAGCACACTCGCAAAGGGAACCCCCAAACCAACATGTTCGATGATTTTTTGCGTGAGCGTCATGGTCTCACGTCATACCGCTGTCGCGTGCGCCGTGGCAACGCGCACGCGAGCTCACTCGCCGTCGCGCTTCGCTCGTTTTCCGCCGAAGACGTGGAGCGTGCGCGTGCCGGCAGTGACTTCCATGGACTGGACGGCGCCGCGGGGAATCATCAGCTCTTCGCCGGCCGAAAGGCGTGTGCGAACTCCGCCGACGATGGCGACGCATTCGCCTTCGAGCACGAACACCCATTCGTCGAAGTCGTGCGCGTGCTCGGCCGAGGCGCGGTCGGCGCGCGCCGACCAGAGCGCGGCCTGGCTCCCGTCGGCGCCGTCGAAGACGTACCCCTCGACGTCTTCGGTGAACTGCGACGCCGTGGAGATGCGGTTTTTGGGGTTTCGAACGAAGTTCGGAAATTCCTTCATCGCGGGCGGCGATTTGAATCGATGATCCGCGGCAGGGCTAGCGCTAAGGCGAGAGCAGAAGGAGAGGGCTGCCTCGCGGTAGATCGCGTGCACCAGTTTTCTTCGTCATTTTCGCCGCGCGGGGCGGCTCGAGGGGGCGAAGCGCGTGCGCCGTCACCGTCGCGCGATCGATTCGACGATCGCTTGCCGGCGCTGGAACATCGCAGCCATGGCTTCGCGGAACTGCGCGACTCGTTCGGGGCCCGCGAGCTCCGGCGTGCCGCACTGAAAGGGCGGGGCCGGCGCGTACTCCATCGCGAGCTGGATATCCTTCGCGACGTCTTCGCCCGCGAGCTCGGCGGCGATCGTGAGCGCGAAGTCGATGCCCGCGGTGACGCCGCCACCGGAGAAGCGATTGCGATCGCGGACGACGCGCGACGTATCGGGCTCTGCGCCGAGTGGTCGGAGAAGATCGCGCCACGCCCAGTGACACGCGGAACGATAGCCGTCGAGAAGGCCCGCTGCGGCGAGCACGAGCGAGCCGGTGCACACCGACGTCACGTAGCGGGCGGTTTCCGCTTGTCGTCGCAAGAACGCGAGCGTCGCGGCGTCGGTCATGAGCGGCACTTGCCCGGCGCCGCCGGGGACGCACAGGACGTCGAGCTTCGGACACGTCTCGAACGTCGTAGTGGGGACGATTGAAAAACCGGCGTCGGTGGGAACCGGGTCGAGCGTCTTCCAGACCATGTGGACCGTCGCGCCCGGAACCCGCGCGAAAATCTGAGCTGGTCCCGTCGCGTCGAGCTGGGTGACGTCGGGGTAAATCAGAAGACCGATGTGGATGGGGTCGCTCATGGGTCCAGCTTGACGGCCCGCGACGTTGGCGTAAATGACCACGAATGTACCTTTTCTGCCAACGTGGGGTGCCGTCGTGAAGCGCGGGCAACCGCGGGATGCTTCGCCGACTCCGCCGAGAAATGCTCCGGAACGGCCGGCACGCGTCGTGCTCGTCGCGTACCCGGGCGCGCAGGTGCTCGATATCACCGGGCCGGCGGCAGTGTTTTCCGGCGCGAATCGCTCCGCGCCGTCGCCGCGATACGAGGTCATCGTCGCGTCGTCCGCGGGCGGCGTGATCGAGACGGGAGGGTCGGTGTCGATCGACACGCGCGCGCTCACGTCACTTACGCCGCGGAGCGGCGACATCGTGCTCGTCGTGGGCGGCGACGTCGGTGCCGTCGTGGCGGCGCTCGGCGACGACGTGCTCCGTCGCTGGGTCATGCGCGCCGCGCGCGTGGCGTCGCGCTGGGGCTCGGTGTGCACCGGCACCTTCGTGCTGGCGGTGTGCGGCTTGCTCGACGGAAAGCGGGTCGCGACGCACTGGGAGGGCGCGGCCGAGCTCGCGCGCCGGTATCCGACCATCGACGTGGACGCAGAGGCGCTCTACGTCGTCGACGGCCGCACCTGGACGTCGGCTGGGGTCACGACGGGCATCGACATGGCGCTGGCGATGGTCGAAGAAGACCTCGGCGCCCGCGTCGCGACCGAGATCGCGCAGGGTCTCGTGCTCTACGGCAGACGCCCGGGGTTTCAGTCGCAGTTCAGTCCGCTCTTGCGCGCTCAGTCGGAGAGCGACGCGCCGTTCGTCGCGCTCGTCGATTGGATCCAGGCGCACCTCGACGAACGGCTCGACGTCGAATGCCTCGCACGGCGCGCCAAACAATCGCCGCGCGATTTTCATCGCAAGTTCGTGCGCGCCACCGGGAAGACGCCCGCGCGTTTCGTCGAAGACCTCCGCCTCGAGCAGGCGCGCACCCTGCTCGCGCACTCGATGAACCTGAAGCAAATCGCGGCGGACACCGGTTTCGGAAGCGCGGTCCGATTGAGCCGCGCCTTCGAGCGTCGCTTCGGCATCAAACCCACGGTGTTTCGCGAGCTTCACAGCGTGAACGCGCCGACCAGCGCGGCGTCCCCGGGTTAGCCGGGTTGCGAATCCGGCGTTGTCTACTATAGTGGAAATAGGTCTCGCGTAGATGAATCCCTGGATTGCTCCTCTGGTCGGCGGCGCGCTCATCGGGCTCGCCGCGTCGCTGTTCTGGGTCGTGAACGGCCGGGTCGCGGGCGTGAGCGGCATCCTTCACGACGTCGTGCTCTCGCGCGGAGCGGGGCGCGCCGAGAAGCTCGCGTTCCTCGCCGGGCTCGTCGCGGTCGGTGTCGTCGGCGGGCGCTTCTTCGGAGTTGCCTCGACGTCGCCGGCGCCGTTCGGCGCGCTGCTCGTCGCGGGCGTCCTCGTCGGTTTCGGCACGCGACTCGGCGGCGGATGCACGTCGGGCCACGGCGTGTGCGGCATCAGCCGTTGGTCGCCGCGTTCACTCGTCGCGACCGCGACGTTCATTGCGACCGGCGCGCTGACCGTCTTCGTGGTCGGACACGTCGTGCCGCATCTCGTGGGGGCACCGTGAAGCGCGTCGTCACCGCGGGCCTCGCGGGCGGCTTGTTCGGAGTCGGTCTCGCGATCTCCGGCATGACAGAGCCGCGCAACGTCATCGGGTTCCTCGACTTGTTCGGTCATTTCAATCCGAGCCTCGCGGCCGTCATGGTCGGCGCGATCGGCGTGCACGCGACGGTGCTGTTCTTCCTGCGCCGGCGAGGCGACGTCGGCGCGGGAACCGCAGCGAGCGACGCCACGTCCGCGTCGCGCAACATCGATCGCGACCTCGTCGTCGGCGCGGCGCTGTTCGGAGTTGGGTGGGGCCTCGCCGGTTACTGCCCGGGTCCGGCGATCGTGTCACTCGGTTTTCTTACCGCGCGCCCCGTCGCGTTCGTCGCCGCGGTGCTCGTGGGTATGGTCGCCGCGGACGCATTCCGTCGCGCCCGGGCGCCGCGAAGTACGGGTGATTACTTCGCCTTGTCGGAGCGGTAGTGCTCGACGACGCGGGTTCGTAAAATTTCCCAGCCCCGCGCGCCTTTGTCGAGCGTCGTCGTCCCCTCGATGCCCTCGATGCCGTAGCGATACTTCACCGTGGCGTGGTCTTTTCCGACATCCACGGCGGTGATCACGAGCACCGCGGCTTTCGGGTCGGGGTTGTCGACGAGCACGACGGCCTTTCCGGCTTTGAGTAGCCCGCTCGGCAGATTCTCGCCTGAGACCTTGAGCGGAAAGCGTCCGGGCGATTCGAGCTTCAGGTAGCTGCCGAGCTCTTCGTCGTCGAGGGTGAGCTGGAGCACCGTGTGGCGATCGTCGGAGCTCGCGCCGCCGGTATCGCTTCCGTCGGACCTTCCGTCGGACGACGAAGCGGAGTCGCTCTTGTCGGTCGATTTCGTATCAGTGGGCGCGTCCGACGATGGCGCGTCACTCGACGCCGCGCTGTCGTCGGGTGGCGGCGTTGCCGTTTTCTCGGTCGCCGCCGTTTCCGGTTCCGGTTTCGCGCCGCCTCCACAGGCTGCGAGCGACAGCGCGACGACACACGAAAATCCTAGGCTCCCCAATAGTCGCATGGCCCCGGGACGATACGCTGGTGCTACGTCCCGGGACCAGCGTTAAGCCTTCGTCGTCGCGTCGACGATTGAATCTCTCTTCGGGCGAGTGAAACTTTGTGAGTAGGGCGCAAGCGACTACTTCGCGACCGGCGCGAGCGCTTCGAGGAGCGCATTGCCGGCGGCGCTGTACCCGTAGTCGGGAGCCGTATCGTCGGTCGTGTTGCGTGCGCAGATCGACGAGACGATGCCGTTGCTGCCGAGCCCCTGGAGCACGCCGAGCTCACGCAGCCCGGGGTAACCCTTGGCGAAGTATTGCGTCGTGCCGTAGGTCCCGTCGGGGGCCTGACAGAGTGGATTGAAGTCGTTGGGGTCGCTTTGGTAGCAATCGGTGCCGGAGGCCATGGAGTCGTCCCGAGGCTGCGCTAGCTGGAAAATGCAGGCGTATTCGAGGTCGCCCTGGGCGACATTGTTCCATTCGTGACCATTCGCCGCGTTCGCCCCGGCAGTGCCGAACCGTGGAGCATTGGTGGGGCCGACGAGAAGGCCCGCGGGCCCGGAACCGGAGCGGGGACTCGTCGACTCGAGCATCAGCGGGTCGGTCGGAAGGACCGGCGGCGCGGCGCCTCCCGGCTTCGGGTTGCCGTAGATCGTCGACCAGACGTCGTTGTTCACCAGCTCCGCCGACGATTGGTACCGAAGCGTTCCCGTCGGGAGCGGCTTTCCGCCGGCGTCCGTCATCGCGGCGATGTCTTGCCAGGGCACGCCGACGATCCCGAGCATGAAGACGAGCGACGCGCCGCGTGCTTCGGGCGTGGCGCCAGTGCGAGCGAACAGCGGATTGGCGTGAAGGTCCGGCTTTCCGTCGCCGTCCGCGTCGGCGCAGGTGCCGTTCGGGTCGAGGCTGTCCTTCGACGTGCACAGGGTCGGGAGCCGGAACGCGTTCTGGTACCGCTCGACCGGATACAGGAAGTCCTTGCCGAACCTTTGTATTTCGTCGAAGCAACGGAGGTTGAAGTTGTGTCCGTTGTCGGCCTTCGTCGCCGACGACTGACAATTGGGATCCGCGGACGCGGCGGGGCAAGTCGTTCCTGCCGCCGGCCCGATCTGGCAATTGTAGCAGCACGGATCGTTGGGGTTCGTCGCGCACGGCGTGCTGCCGTTGGGCGGCGTGAACGTCCTCGACGCGATGAGATACGATTGCCCGTCCTCTTTGACCGAGCAGTCGTTTTCGTCCGAGAGCACGATGAGCGCGACGGCTGAATCCGGCCTCAGGAACGCCGCCCGTTCGGTCATCAGCTCCGAGTCGAGCCCCGTTCGCTGCGCGCACTGCTGCCCAGGACTCCCCGCACAAGGGAGGAGGTCGATCGACAAAGGCGGCGCCGGATCGGCCAGGAAGCGGTACGCGGCCTCGAGCGTCGATTCGAATCCACAACCTTGTTGATCGGCGGCGGCAACCATGGCCGAGACGCTCGTGGCAAGCGTGGTGGTCGGTTGCGACGAGGTCCACGACACGAAGCCGTTCGGCAGGTTGAGACTCAGTCCGCGCGGCCGCGTGCCGATGAGGTGCGCGTGGTCGTCGTTCTCCTCTTGCGCGAGAGCCGACGACGTCGGATCCGGGCAGGTGCCGCCTGCTCCGTGATCGCCGAGGCTCGACGTCACGACCCCGACGTGGATGTCGGTGATCCCCGAACCCGACGCGACGAGCCCTTGAACCAGCTTGGGGATCGTGGCGCTGAGGACGTCTTGCTTGTCTTTCATCGAGCTCGAGTTGTCGACGAGGAGGAGCAGATCGAGCTTGTGCGTCGTGGCGAGCCCCGTCGCCGGCCCGATGCGCGGCCCCGCGTCGGTGACCTCCGCACTTCCGCCGGCGGATCCTTCGGCTTCTCCTACGCCGCCCGAGCCGCCGTTGGCGGAACCGCCCGAGCCTTCGAGTTGACCCGCGCCACCCGTGCCGGCGTCCGGGGTTTTGTTCCCCACGCTCGATGTGGGTACTCTCCCCCCGACCTCCACGGTCTTGTCACTGCATGCGACCGCGAACAGCAACGTCCAAGAAAATCGCGCCCCCACCCGTCTCCATTGCCCTCTCCGTGTTTGCATGCCGATGAATGACCCGCGAGCTCGCCGTCGATCGCTTTTTCTCCGATCGCCGGAACGACGGGTCGCGTCGGTCGTCGTCCTGGCCCTCAGCCTCGCCGGATTCGCCGTCTCACGGCAAGCGACGGCGGCCGATGCGGAAGAACCGATCCGCATGAGCTACGTGGCGCCGCCGAGCTGCCCCGACGCGCTCGCGTTTTTTTTGCAAGTCCGCGCCCGCACGCACCACGTGCGGCTCGCGGAGATGGGCGAAAACGGCGCGCCGGTCGCCGTCGCGATGCAATCGACCGACGCCGGCTCCGTCGGCACGCTCCAGGTCGCGTTCCCGACGGGCGAGCCATTCGTGCGTCGCGTCGAAGCGCCGACGTGTGATGGCGTCGCGGTCGCGTTGTCACTCGTGCTCGCATTGACGTTCGACCCCGCGGCGCGCACGTCGTTCGGCGTGCCGCCACCCGCCGCGGGCGCACCGGACGGTTCTTCGCCCGCCGCGCCGCCGGGGTCGCCGAACGCACCGTCAGGCACACCGCAAGCTACGCCGCCGATTGCGCCGCCGCCGGTTTGCCCCGTCCCCACACCGCCGGCCCCGACTTCACGGACGCTTTCCGAGCTCGATTGCGACGCCCGCGCCGCCGCGCGCCCCAAAAAAAATCGAGAGCGAGCCGTTTTCGGAGTGGGGGGTCTCTTCATGAGTGGGATGGGTCCTTCGGTGAGGGCAGTGCTGTCTCCATTCGTGGAGTACGGCCTTTTGGAGGGGTGGTGGACACCGAACCTCGCGCTATCGCTCACGTGGTCGCCGACCGACGAAATCCGCGCGCCGAGCGGGCGTCACGTCGACCTCGCGTTTCTCGGCGGACGCGCGATGACCTGTCCCGTCACTGCGGCACTCCCGGCGTCGTTTACGCTCAGTCCGTGCGCGGGAATCGATCTCGCGCGCCTGCACGGCGAAGGCGCCGCCGATGTGGCGGACGCTCGAGGCGAAGGTCGATTTTGGGTGGCGCCCTTTCTTGCGGGTCGCGTCCGAGAGGAGATCGATCACCGGCTCCTCATCGACGTCGTGGCTGGCGTGGGTTTTCCGCTGTCGCACGAACCGTTCGAGCTCGTCGGGCCGACCGAGACGGTGTTCACGGTTCCGTCGGTGACCGGAATGGTGGGTCTTTTCGCGGGGGTACCGTTTCCGTGATCGAAGGGCCCGGCAAACGACATTGGGATTCCGTGTCCATGTCGGAGCCGGCCTACGACGTTTCCGGCGGCTTCCGAGGGGTGGGCGTCGAGCCTTCGATGACTGCAAGCGCCGCGGAGACCCCGCGCGGGGAAGACGAGCTGCGCGCTCTGGTGAAGGCGCATTTCTCGTTCATCTGGCGTTCGCTCCGCCGGCTCGGGGTTGCGGCGAACGACGCCGACGACGCCGCGCAGCGCGTGTTCTGGGTCGCCTCGCAACGCCTCGCGGACATCGAAGCCGGCAAGGAGCGCGCGTTCTTGTTCGGCACCGCGACGCTCGTCTCGCACGAGTTTCGGCGCGCCGGCAAGCGTCGACCCGAGGTCGCCGAAACCGACGTCGACGTTGCGGACGGAGGCCCGACTCTCGACGAGCTCGTCGATCGACGTCGCGCGCGGGCAATGCTCGATGCCGTGCTCGACTCCATGCCGATGGAGCAGCGCACGGTGTTCGTGCTCTTCGAGTTCGAGGAGCTCAGCGTGCCCGAGATCGCGCTCTTGGTGGACGCGCCGCTCGGCACGGTGTCGTCGCGCCTGCGTCGCGCGCGTGAGCTCTTCCACGCCGCAGCCGACCGGGTGCGAGCGCGCGCGTCGTTCAAGGGAGGCGTGTGATGACTTCGTTTCCGCGTCTGCGCGACGGTGAGCTCGACGGCGTGAAGCGCGCGCTCCTCGAATCCGCAATGGACGACGTGCCCGACGCGCGCGCCGAAGATCGGGCGCTCGCGTTCCTCGGTCTCGGCGCGGGCACCGCAGCCGTCGGCGCCGTTACGGGCCATTCCGCGGCCGCCGCGATCGGCGCGCACGGCGTCGCGGCCACCAGCGCCGTCAAGAGCGCCGGCGCGCTCACGGCGCTCACGATTCTGAAATGGGTAGGCATCGGCGCGGCGGTCGGCAGCGTCGCCGCAGGCGGCGCCGTGGCCGCCTCGTTCTCTCAAGAGACGCAGAGCCATCGTCGAGAGACGCACGTCGCAGGGCCGGCACGGTCAGCGCCCAAGACGGCCATGAAGCCGCGAGTTGACCTTCCGAGCGCCGTCGCGAACGTCGACGAAACGTCACCCGGCGACGCACCGCGCGCCGCGCTTCCCGACGTCACGCGCGGCGCGCTGCCGGGCGTCGAGCGCGCCGATGCGCCGAACGAGGTGCCGAACGAGGCGCGACGCGCCGCCGGAGCGGGCACCGCGTTCGTCGCGCGTCCGATCGCCGGCGCATCCGCGACGGAGGCGTTCCCCCAGCCGTCGCCGCGATCGGCGCCGAGCTCCGTGGTCGACGAGGTCGCGTCCCTCGACGTCGCCCGCGCCGAGCTCGCCGCCGGCAACGCCAAGGGCGCGCTCGCGCAGCTCGGCGCTCACGACCACGCCTTCCCCGACGGCGCGCTCACGCCCGAAGCGACCGTGCTCCGCGTGCGCGCCCTCGTCCAACTCGACGAGCTCGAGCAAGCCCGCACCGTCGCCCGCGCCTTCATCGCGTCGCACCCGAACGGCCCGCAAGCGAATCATCTGCGGTTGCTCGTCGGGGAGTAGCGCGGGCGAAGGCGAAGAGCCGAAGGGCTCGGAGCGGAGTTTTTCGCGCTGATGAACGTGCGCTCATCAACGCGCTGCGAGCATTCGTTGGTGTCGCCACGGGGTCTTCCTCACGCATTGCAGAGGTGGCACGATTCGGCGAATGGCGCGGCTGACTGTTCCTGACCACTTGAACCGAAACTCGGCGCGCGCGGCGCGCGAGGGCGCGGAGCAAACGGGCGAAAAATTGCTCGCCTTGGTGACGAAGAGCCTCGGCCTTACCGATCTTTCGGGGGTTGACGTTCTCGACGTTGGATGTGGCGTTCGCTTCGCGCAGACCATCCTGAATCGGGACATTCCGATCAAGAGCTACACGGGCGTCGACGTTCACCTCCCGCTCATCGATTTCCTGCGCGAAAGTGTCGACGACTCACGGTTCGCCTTTGCTCACTGGGACGTGAACAACGCGATGTACAACCCGGGAACTTCCGCGAGGATGGAACGGGGTGCCGCATTGCCGATCGAGGGGGATTTCGACGTCGTGTGGCTCTTTTCGGTTTTCACTCACCTCGATCCGCAAGACAGCGACGCGCTTCTGGGTATTTTGCGGCGTTACGTGCGACCGAACGGAAGGCTATTCTTCTCGGCGTTCCTTCCGGCCCGCGTGCAAGGATTCCAGGATTTGGATCCTGCGAATCCGCTCGTCTTCGCGGCGTACAGTGAGGATTACATGCGGGAACTCGTGACGCGCAACGGCTGGGAGGTGCTGCGCGTCGATGCTCCGGACGCTGGTCGTATCATCCAGCATCAGTTCTTGTGCAAACCGTCCGACCGGTGAAAGGGGTCGGCAGTGCTCGTGAGGGGGTGGTCTCGCGCGACGGTGAGCGATAGTTCAATGCATTAAACTATCCGATGCATCGAACTATCCGATGCATCGAAGCACCTACTCGATGCTGGTGCACCAGGTCTGAAATTCGTTGCCGAGTTCCAGACCGCCACTGACGCGATGCC
>Ga0265320_10000599_pt1 | contig 27663 bp, 25 predicted proteins | sample 4827metaG_FD_202087 | JGI IMG/M metagenome (GOLD analysis project Ga0265320, IMG submission 202087) | Rhizosphere microbial communities from Carex aquatilis grown in University of Washington, Seatle, WA, United States - 4-8-27 metaG | ecosystem: Host-associated > Plants > Roots > Rhizosphere >... | reverse complement strand
CATGTTCGGCGGATCGGGGGCGTGGCCTTCGCCCAGCACGGCGCCGGAGACGTTCGGCGTCCAGGCCAGCAGGCTGTCGTACATCGCGATGTCGATGTGGTCGCCCTTGCCTGTCCTCTCGCGCGCGAGCAACGCCATCAGGATCGCCGACAGCGCGGTCAAGGACGAGGCCATGTCGGCGGCGACGAGATTGGGCATGTTGGGCTTGCCGTCGGCCAGCCCGCGCGACAGCTCCAACGTGCCGGCCAGCGCCTGAACGCCGAGATCGTGACTGGGCTTTTGCGCCCATGGGCCGTTCTGCCCGAAGGCGCTGATCGAACAGTAGACGATGCGCGGATTGCGCGCGGCGATTGTCGCGTAGTCGATGCCCAGGCGCGCGACGACACCGGGCCGGAACGCCTCGACGAGGACATCCGCCGCGTCGGCGAGTTCAAGAAAGACCGCCAGATCGTCCTTGTCCTTCAGGTCGAGCGCGATGGCGCGCTTGCCGCGCGCGATGTTGCGGAACCAGACCGTGGTGCCGTCGCCCGCGCGCGTGCCCATCGCCCGCACCGGCTCGCCGACGCCGTTCTTCGGCTCGACCAGGATCACGTCCGCGCCGTGATCGGCCATGGTCATGGTCAGGTGCGGACCGGGCAGGAACTGCGACACGTCCAGGACGCGAATTCCGTCGAGTTTCATTGCCGTTCCGGTTCAATAGGTGCATTCATGAATATAGCAGACCCCAAACCCCGAAAGCGAAAGCCATGTCCAGCGAAAATCTGCACGCCCCGCGCGAGCGGCTGTCCAAGGAAACCTTGGCGATGCATCAGGCCATCGTCTCGCTGATGGAGGAACTGGAAGCCGCGGACTGGTACCGCCAGCGCGCCGACGATTGCGACGCGCCGTCGCTTAAGGAGATCCTGCTGCACAACATGCGCGAGGAGATCGAGCACGCCTCGATGCTGATCGAATGGCTTAGGCGCAACAATCCCCATTTCGCCAAGGAGCTGAAGGAGTACCTCTTCACCGAGAAGGATATTCTAAAGGTCGAAGAAGAGGCGGAGAAGAAATGATTGATCCTCCCCCGCCGTTGCGGGGGAGGATCGCGTTGTCTCCTAACTGAACGCCTGAATCCCCGTCTGCGCGCGGCCCAGGATCAGGGCGTGAACGTCGTGGGTGCCTTCATAGGTGTTCACGGCCTCCAGATTCAGCACATGGCGGATGACGCCATATTCGTCCGACACGCCGTTGCCGCCGTGCATGTCGCGGGCCTCGCGCGCGATGGCGAGCGCCTTGCCGCAATTGTTGCGCTTCATCAGCGAGATCGCCGGCGCCGCCGCGTCGCCGCTGTCGATCATCCGGCCGAGCCGCAGCGCGCCGTGGAGACCCAGCGTGATTTCCGTCTGCATGTCGGCGAGTTTCTTCTGGACGAGCTGGGTTGCCGCGAGGGGCCGGCCGAACTGCTTGCGGTCCAGCGTGTATTGCCGCGCCGCATGCCAGCAGGCTTCGGCGGCGCCCATCGCGCCCCAGGCGATGCCGTAGCGGGCGCGGTTGAGACAGCCGAACGGTCCGCCCAAGCCCTTCGCATTCGGCAAAAGGTTCGCCTCGGGCACCAGGACGTCTTCCAGCACGATCTCGCCGGTGACGGAGGCGCGCAACGAGAACTTGCCTTCGATCTTCGGCGTCGAGAATCCCTTCATGCCACGCTCGACCACGAAGCCGCGGATGACGTCGTCGAGCTTGGCCCACACCACCGCGACATCGGCGATCGGCGAGTTGGTGATCCACATCTTGGCGCCGTTCAGGCGGTAGCCGTTCGCTTCCTTCACCGCGCGGGTCGTCATGCCGCCGGGATCGGAGCCGTGATCGGGTTCGGTCAGGCCGAAGCAGCCGACGAATTCGCCGCTCGCGAGCTTGGGCAGGTATTTGCGCCGCGTCTCCTCCGAGCCATAGGCGTAGATCGGATGCATGACGAGCGAGGACTGCACGCTCATCGCCGAGCGGTAGCCGCTGTCGACGCGCTCCACCTCGCGCGCGACCAGGCCGTAGCAGACATAATTCAGGCCGGCGCAGCCATAGTCCTCGGGCAGCGTGGAGCCGAGCAGGCCGAGGGCGCCCATCTCCGTCATGATGGCGCGGTCGAAGGTCTCGTTGCGGAAGGCGAGCTTGACGCGGCCGGCGAGCCTGTCCTGGCAGTAGTCGCGCGCGCTGTCGCGCACCATGCGCTCTTCGGACGAGAGTTCCTGCTCGAGCAGCAGCGGATCGGCCCAGTCGAACGCGTTGCGATCGAGCTTGGCGGAGGGCTTCTGGGAGTGGTCGTCTTTCGCGTGGCTCATATCTTCATCCCTGAACTGACCTGTCATCCCCGGCCGAGCATCGCGCTAGCGATGCGAGGGGAAGGGGACCCAGGCCGGAAGCACTGCGACGGTGGCTGGCACCTGGGTCCCCTTCCCTCGCATGGCGCGCTCGCGCGCGCGATGCTCGCCGGGGATGACAGTGGTGTGGGCGTTACGACCCCAAAAATTCCAAGACCGCGTCCTTGTATATCCTGTCGCCCACCGCCGTCATGTGGTCGCGCTTGGGAACCGTGACGGCGCGGCCGTTCGGAAAGGCGCTCGCGAGGCCATCCGGCGCGCCGGTCAGCTCGTCCTTTTCGCCGCAGACGACGAGCACCGGACGTTGCGCCTTGGCCAGCGCCTCGCGCGGCAGGACGCTCGACGGCGCCTGCATGCAGGCGGCGAGCGCGAGCCGGTCCTTGCCCGGCTGGTCGACGAAGGCGCGAAAGCCACGCCCGGTCGGATCGGCGATCTTGGCCGGATCCGGCGCCAGCAACGCGTCCGCGATCATCGAGCGGCGCACCACATCCGCGTCGCGGCCGCGCTTCACATAGCTCTCGCCGACGCCGCCGATGACGAGCGATGCGACGCGCTCGGGATGGTTCAGCAGGACATGGATCGCGATCATCCCGCCCATCGAATAGCCCATGACATGCGCGACACCGATATCGGCGTCGTCCATCACCGCCAGGACGTCGCCGGCGAGATCGCGATAGGCCGCTGGATCGTGGGGCTTGTCGCTCTCGCCATGGCCGCGCACGTCCATCGCGGTCACCGCGAAGCCGGCGCCGGTCAGCGTGTCGTACCAGCCGGTGTCGCGCCAATTCTGCGCCCGCGACGAGGCGAAGCCGTGGATGAGGACGATGTCCTTGGGACCGTCGCCGACGATGTCATAGGCGAGGCGGATACCGTCCGCCGCGGTTGCGAAGTTTGTCATGGCGGCGACCTTCGCAAAGGCCGCGAGGACTGTCTATGATAGGGTTGACGATCGGAAAGACCTCTCTATGTCATTGGAACAATTGAAGAAAGACGTGTGCTCGGCGGTCGAGGACATGCGCGCCGAGCTGCTGGCGCTGAGCCATGCGATTCACGACGAGCCGGAGCTGGCGCTGGAGGAATTCAAGGCCGCCAAGCGCCTGGCCGACGGCATCGAACGCCATGGCGTGACCGCGACGCGCGGCGCCTTCGGACTCGACACCGCCTTCGCCGCCGAGTTCGGCCGTTCGAGTGGGCCGAACATTTCGATCCTCTCCGAATACGACGCGCTGCCGGGCATCGGTCATGCCTGCGGCCACAACATCATCGCCACCGCCGGCTTCGGCGCCGCGATGGCGCTCTCCAAGCTGAACGGCAGGCTGCCGGGCCGCGTGCGCTATCTGGGCACGCCGGCGGAGGAACGCTTCGGCGGCAAGGAGATCATGGCGCGCCATGGCGCGTTCGACGGCGTCGACGCCTCGATGATGATCCATCCGTCGAACGAGAACCTCGTCACCATGCCGTGCATCGCCATTTCGGAAGTGGAGGCGATCTATCACGGCCTTTCGGCGCACGCCTCGGCGATGCCCTATCGCGGCCTGAACGCGCTGGACGCCGTGGTCACGGCCTATCAATCGATCGCGCAACTGCGCCAGCACATCCGCAACACCGACCGCATCCACGGCATCATCACCGAGGGCGGGCTGGCGCCCAACATCGTGCCGGAGCGCGCCGCCTGCCGCTTCTATGTCCGCGCCGTCGATGCGCATGAGCTGGCGCCGCTGAAGGCGCGGGTGCAGAAATGCTTCGAGGCGGGCGCGCTCGCCACCGGCTGCCGGCTGGAAGTGCATTGGGGCGATACCGACTATCTCGACCTCAAGACCAACTGGCCGATGGCGGAAGCCTATGAGGCGAACGCGATCGCGCTGGGCCGCGAGTTCTTTCCCGTCGACCAGCTGCCGCCCGGCTATTCCGGATCGACCGACATGGGCAATGTCAGCCATCTGGTGCCCTCCATCCATCCGATGCTGGGCATCGCGCCGGCCGGCGTGGTGATCCACAATCCGGAGTTCACGCGTTACGCGGCGTCCGACAAGGGCGACGCGGCGGTGATCGACGGCGCCAAATCGATGGCGATGACGGTGCTCGATCTGATGGCCGAGCGGGGGCGCATGGACGCGGCCCGCGCCGATTTCGCCGCGACCGTCGAGCTGTCGCGCGCCGCCATCGCCAAGTCGCGCGAGCCCTTGGCACATAGCCATCACGGCGGCTGCGGCTGCGCATGAACGGCTGGCTGCTGATCGCGGCGGTCAATGGCGGTCTTGCCGTCGTGTGCGGCGCCTTCGCGGCGCATGGGCTGCAGGGCCGGATTGACGCGGAGGCGCTGGGCGTGTTCGAGACCGGCGCGCGCTATCACATGTACCACGCACTCGCCATCGGCTTGGCGGCGTTCGCCATGCGTGACGCAGCGGCAGGCGCGGCGGCAACAGCGGCGGCATTTTTCCTGGGCGGCATATTGCTCTTTTCCGGTTCGCTCTATCTTCTCGCTTTGACCGGCGTGCGCGGCTTCGGCATCGTCACGCCGTTCGGCGGCGTTTGTTTTCTGATCGGCTGGGGCGCGCTGGCGCTGGCGGCGGTGCGATTGCCAAGGTGACCGAAGGGCTGTGATGCGGAGCGACGAACATATTGTGGTGGCCGGCAGCGGCATTGCGGGTCTTGGCGCCGCGCTCGCCTTCGGCGGCGGCACGCGCCGCATCACGCTGCTCGACCGCGATCCGCCGCCGCCCTCCGTCTCGGCGGACGCGGCGTTCTACGAATGGGAGCGGCGCGGCGCCACGCAGCTGCGCCACAGCCACGCCTTCCTGGGCCGGCTCACCTCGCTCATCCGCGACCGCTATCCCGACCTGATGGCGGAGCTGCTGGCCGAGGGCACGCGGCTGTTCGGCTTTCAGGACGGGTTGCCACCGACGCTGAACGGCGACTACGTGCCGGCGAAGGGCGACGAGGATCTGAAGCTGCTGTTCAGCCGGCGCACGACGCTGGAGCTGATCCTGCGCCGCTACGCGGCCAAGCTGCCGGGCGTGACGTTCGTCTCCGATGTCGGCGTGCGCGGGCTGCTCCTGCGACGTGACCAAGGCCGCCTGGTAGCCGAGGGATTGAAGGTCGAGCGCGGCGGCGCGCTCGAGGACATGAAGGCCGACATCGTGGTCGACGCGACGGGACGCAACACGAGCTTTCCCGAATGGCTGCGCGCGCAAGGCGCGACGGTGCGCGAGGAATCGAGCCCCTGCGGCATCCTCTACTACACGCGGCACTACAAGCTGCGCGACGGGCAGGACGAGCCGCCGCGCAACAATGCCATCCAGGGCGGCGCCGATCTGGGCTATATCAAGTTCGGCGTGTTCATCGCCGACAATCGCCATTTCTCGGTGACGCTGGCGGTGCCCGAGATCGAGACCGACCTGCGCATGGCGGTGGTGAGGCCCGAGATCTTCGACGCGGCCTGCATGGCGATGCCGGGCGCGGCGCGCTGGGTCGATCCGGCGCGGTCCGAGCCGGTAAGCCGGGTCTATTCCATGGGCGAGCTGCACAACGTGTGGCGCCATTATCTGAAGGACGGCGAGCCGCAGGTCTTGAACTTCTTCGCGCTGGGCGACGCGGCGATCCGCACCAACCCGCTCTACGGCCGCGGCTGCTCGCTGGGCGTGGTGGGCGCGCATCTGCTGCGCGCGGCGCTGGATGCGGGCGACGATCCGGTCGCGCGCGCCAAGAAATACGACCGCGACATGAGCGAGGCGATGCGGCCCTATTTCGACTCCATGGTCTCGCTCGACCTCAACGCGATCCGCCGCGCCGAGCATGCGCGCAATCCGAACTACCGGCCGGGCTATCGCGCCCGCCTGGCCCGGAGCTTCGCCGAGGACGGGTTGATGCCCGCGCAGCGCGCCGACATCGAGGTCAGCCGCGCCATGTCGCGGATCTTCCACATGCTCGACGAGCCGACAGCGTTCATGAAGCGGCCCGCGCTCATGGCGCGCATCATGGCGGTGTGGGCGACGTCGAAGGCCGACAAGCAGCGGCGCGGGCTCTATCCGCCCAAGGCGGGGCCGGAACGCACGGAGATGCTGAAGCTGCTCAAGATTGCGGCGTAGGCGCCGCGGCCCTCGTCCTTCGACAGGCTCAGGACGAGGATTTCGATGAAGTCCTCATGCTGAGCCTGTCGGAGCATGAGGACGACAGATCAGGAGACCCACATGACGTCCTTTCCCGAACCGTATTTCGTCAAGACCAACGGCATCTACATGGCGGTGTACGAGATGGGGCCGAAGGACGGCGTGCCGGTGGTGTTCAGCCACGGCTTTCCCGAACTCGCCTATTCCTGGCGTCATCAATTGCCGGCGCTGGCGGCGGCCGGCTTTCGCGCCATCGCGCCCGATCAGCGCGGCTATGGCCGCACCGCGCGACCGGGTGCGATCGCCGATTACGACATGGCGCATCTGACCGGCGATCTTGCCGGCCTGCTCGACGCGCTCGGCCTGAAAGACGCGGTGTTCTGCGGCCACGACTGGGGCGGGATGGTGGTGTGGCAGATGGCGCTGATGCAGCCCAGCCGCGTGCGCGGCGTCATCGGCGTCAACACGCCGTTCCTGGCGCGCGGCCCGATGGATCCGATCGCGATGATGCGCATGGCGTTCGGCGAGGAGATGTACATCGTCTTCTTCCAGAAGCCCGGCGTCGCCGACGCGGTGCTGGCCAAGGACGTCGGCAAGACGTTTCGCTTCTTCATGCGCAAATCGGGGGTCAAGGCGGCGGACTACGCCAAGCTGCCGCCGGAGCAGCGCAACCTCGCACTGGTGCAGGCCCTGCAGAGCGACGAGAGCGGCTGGGGCGGGCAACCTCTGCTGAACGCGGGCGAGATGAAGACCTATGTCGACACCTTCACGCGCACCGGCTTCACCGGCGGCATCAACTGGTACCGCAACTTCACGCGCAACTGGGAACAGAGCGAGGGCCAGGTGCAGAAGGTGAGCGTGCCCGGGCTGATGGTGATGGCGGAGGACGACATCGTGCTCTCGCCCGCCATGGCCGAGGGCATGGAGCAGTTCGTTCCCGATCTGGAAAAGAAGCTGATCCTGGATTGCGGCCACTGGACCCAGCAGGAACATCCCGACGCGCTCAATGCGATCATGATCGATTGGCTGCAGCGGCGGTTTGGATAAAGCGCGCGCCTAAACCGGCGCGGGCGGGACGATGCCCTTGGCCTTCATCCGCTCCGGCAGCGTCGCCATGATGGCGCGGCGCTCGTCCTCGCTCATGCGGCCCCAGCGCGCGATCTCGGGCAGGGTGCGGCCGCAACCGATGCAGATATCGGCGCCACCGTCGACGATGCAGACCTTGATGCAGGGCGAGGAGATCATGGTTATTGGCGAATAGCGAATAGCGAATAGCGAATAGTTTAAAGCCCCGTTTCCCTATTCGCTACTCGCCATTTCGCCATTCGCTCTTCACCGTCCCGTCGGTATCTTATTGAACGGCACGTCCTTGTCGACGCGGACGTCCTGCGGCAAGCCGAGCACGCGCTCTGCGATGATGTTGCGCAGGATTTCGTCGGTGCCGCCGGCGATGCGCAGGCCCGGCGCGCCCAGCCAGCCGCCCTGGAAAAGCCCGTCCATCGGCGCCGCCGAACCCTGCAGGATGCCGGCCTCGCCTTCGAGGTCCATGGCATAGGCCGAAAGATCCTGCAGCTTGGAGGCGACGACGATCTTGGCGATCGAGGCTTCGGGGCCCGGCTGCTGGCCGCGCGACAGCGCCGTCATGGTGCGGAAGGTGGTGTATTTGAGGCCCGCCGAGCGGACATACCAGTCGGCGATCTTCTCGCGCACCGCGGCGTTCTTGATCGCGGGACCATCCTCCAATTCCAGTTCGCGCGCCAATGCCATGAGTTGCGGCACGTCGAGACCGCCGCCCTGCCCGCCGCCGACCGCGAGGCGCTCATGCATCAGCGTGGTGAGCGCGACCTGCCAGCCCTGACCGACCTCGCCCAACCGCTGGCCGTCCGTCACCTTCAGGTCGGTGAAGAAGATCTCGTTGAAGCCCGAGCCGCCGGATGCCTGCTTGATCGGCCGGATGTCGACCGCCGGATCCTTCATGTCGATATAGAACATCGTGAGCCCCTTGTGCTTGGGCACGTTGGGATCGGTGCGTGTGAGCAAGATGCCGTAGTCGGAGAATTGCGCGCCCGTGGTCCAGATCTTGGAGCCGTTGATGGTCCAGGTGCTGTCGACGTTCTTCTCCGCCTTGGTGCGCAGATTGGCGACGTCGGAGCCGCCGGCCGGTTCGGAGAAGAGCTGGCACCAGATTTCGTCGCCTTGGACGGCGGGCCAGACATAGCGCTTCTTCGCCTCGTCCGAGCCATAGGCCATCAGGGTCGGTATGCACATGCCCAGGCCGATGGCGAAGGGACCGCCGGTCGCGACGTCGTATTTGCCCTCTTCCTGCGCGAAGATGATCGACTGCATCGGCGTGCCGCCGACGCCGCCCATGCCTAAAGGCCAGGTGATGCGGGCATAGCCGGCCTTGGCTTTCGTCTTCTGCCAGGCGCGCGACGCGGCCATCTCGTCGGCGCTGCCGCCTTCGGTCTCGTCGCCGCTGCTCTGTCGCCGGTCCGTGCGCTTCTTGGCGTTGGCGTCGAGCCAGGTGCGCACTTCGGCGCGGAATTTCGCTTCTTCGGGGCTGTCTTCGAAGTCCATATGTTTTTCTCCCGTATTTGTTGGGGCGAGCAAGAAGCGAGTAGCGAATGGCGAGTAGCGAATAGGGTTTCGCTCGTCTCGCGGCCGCTAATCCATTTCCCTACTCGCCATTCGCCACTCGCTTTTTTCAGGCGTTGGCCTGTTCCAATGCCGTCACCAGCTTGTCCTTCCAGGCGCGTTGGGGACCGAGCACCAGGCCCGTCTCCTTGGCGCGCTTGTAGTAGAAGTGACAATCCATCGCCCAGGTGAAGCCGATGCCGCCATGGGTCTGGATGTTCTCCTTGGACGCGAAGTCGAAAGCCTGCGTGGCGGAGACGCGCGCGGACGCCGCGGCGAGCGGAAGCTCGCGCGCGCCGGTGTGCAGCGCCCAGGCGCCGTAGTAGGCGTTGGACCGCGCCAGCTCGTTAAAAACGTACATGTCGGCGAGCTTGTGCTTGATCGCCTGGAACGAGGCGATCGGACGGCCGAAGGCGTAGCGGTTGAGCGCGTAATCCTTCGCCAGCGCGAGGCAGACATCGGCGCCGCCGACCTGCTCGAAGGCGAGCAGGATCGCGGCGCGGTCGAGCACGCAGTTCGCATCCGACCAGCCCTCGCCGATCTTGCCGAGCGGCTCTGCGCTCGCATTGTCGAACACGATGTCGGCATGGCCGCGGCTGGCATCGAGCGAATCCAGACTGGTGCGCGTCACGCCGGCGCCCTTGAGATCGACAAGGGCGAGCTGCAGCCCGCGCTCGCCTGCGCCGTCGGAGGTTTGCGCCAGCACGACGGCATAGTCGGCGATCGGACCATCGATCACGGCGATCTTCTTGCCGGTGAGCTTGCCGTTCTTCAGCGTGGTGCGGATGTTCTTGGGCAGGACCGCGCCGGGCCCTTCGGCGCGCGCCACGGTGCCGATGATTTCGCCGCTCGCGACCTTGGGCAGCAAGCGCTTCTTCTGTTCATCGCTGCCGGCGATCAGGAGCGCTTCGGCGAAGAGATAAACCGTGGAGGAGAACGGGACCGGCGCCAGGGCGCGGCCCATCTCCTCGGCGATGACGCACAGTTCCAGATAGCCGAGGCCGAGACCGCCGAATTCCTCGGGGATCGCCGTGCCGGTCCAGCCCATGTCCGCGATCTGCTTCCACAGCGCCGCGTCGTGATGCGCGTTGCCCTCGAACACCGCACGCACGGTTTTGGTGGTGCACTTTTCGGTCAGGAACTTTCGCGCCTGATCCTTCAGCATCTTCTGGTCGTCGGAAAAATCGAAATTCATGCGCCCTGCCCTGTGTGTCTTTTTGGAGGTTAACCGACGATAGAACACGCAAACCGCTCAAAGCGAGTCCGTCGTCTTAACGCGGGTTTAAGTTCGCTCGTGTCAGCCTTACCCTGGGTAAGCAGGACTTCGACATGGCCAAGGCACAATTCCACAAGGGCCAGCGCGTCTACGTGAAGCCCGTCGGTACCTGGGCCTTGATCGAGCATGTCGTGCCGCATTGGGCCAAGGGCCTCGATGAGCCGATCCGCGTGCATTACGACGTCGGCCTGGGCCGCGAATTCACCGCCGACGAAATGCAGGCCGAAGAGCCCATCACCGGCGAACGGACAAAGGACGGCGAGTTCTGGCGCGTCGTGCGCGCGCGCAACAAATGGCAGCCGTCGGAAGACTGCGCCCGCCACCCGGTGCCCGGAACCTATCCCGTGGTCGTCACCGGCGAGGCGGAATGGGGCGGCTGGCGCGTGCCGGGCGCGGAATACGATCTGGATCCGACGCGGATCGAGCGCCAGGCGCGGATGATCGCCAATTCGCCCAGACTGATGGCGTTCGCCGCCGGGCTGATCGATTGGGCGCGCCAGTCGGGCGAAGACATGCCCAACGCCCTGGTGGAACTCGCCCACGACGCCCAGGACGTGCTGACCGCGATCGACGGCCAGGGCTGAACGCCGCAAGGCGGCCATGCCGATTAACCGGGTTCCCTAACCCTGTTGTGCGAGCAGTGGTAGCGAACGTCGCACAACACAAGCATAGTGGACGTTCGTGGGGTAACGGGCAGTTCAATCATGGCGGAATCGCTTGCGCGGCCGGACGGCGCGCCGACGATCCATGGCGTCGAGTTTCGCGGCCGGGGTGCGGAATATTTCCGCATCTGGATCGTGAACGTCGCGCTGAGCATCGTGACGCTCGGCATCTATAGCGCCTGGGCCAAGGTGCGCACGCAGCGCTATTTCTACGGCAACACCTATCTGGACGGCCAGTCGTTCGAGTACCACGCCAGCGCCTGGCGCATCCTGATCGGTCGGGCGATCGCGCTGACGCTCTTCCTCGGCTATTCGCTGAGCGTGGTGTTCGTGCCCATCCTGGCGGGGCTGTGGCTGCTCGTTCTTGCCGCGGCGCTGCCCTGGTTCGCCAATTCCTCGATCCGATTCAACGCGCGCAACACGTCGTGGCGCAATGTCCGGTTCAATTTCTCGGCGAGCTATTTCGAGGCCTTCATCGCCTATGTCGTGTGGTCGGCGGCCGCGATCGCGCTGTTCTTCCTCATCCCCTTCACGCGGCGCGTGCACGACTATTTCTACATCAATCATCACAGCTTCGGCGGCCGCGCCTTCCAGACCAAGTTCTCGGCGGGCCGCATCTATGCGATCTACCTCATCGGCTTCATCGTGATCGTCGCGCTTCTGCTCTGCGTGATCGGCGCGTCGGCCGGCCTCGTGGTGCTCGCGACGCGGGCGCACAATTATCTGGGCAAATTCAACATCCCGATCGGGCCGGAGAACTTCTCGCTCATCGTCTTCGTGCTGTTCGGGCTGGGCGCCGCATTCGTCACGACCTTCGTCACCACGCTGGTCACCAATCTGTCGATCAGCAACACGGTGCTGGAGGGCGGATTCAAGCTCTCGTCGCGCGCCTCGGGCTTGCGCGTGGCGTGGATCGTGGTGACCAATGCGATACTCATCGTGGCGACGCTGGGCCTGTTCTATCCCTTCGGCCGCGTCCGGCTGGCCCGCTATCGCATGCAGAAATACGCGCTGACCGCGCAGGGCGATCTCGACGGCTTCACGGCGGAGGCGCTGCAGGCGCAAAACGCGATCGGCGAGGAGATCGCCGGCTTCTTCGATTTCGGGTTCGGCCTATGACCTGGACGATCGAAGGGCGCTTCTATTTTCCGGCGGCGGCGCGCTTCGTCGCCGCGCGGGCGAGCGCGCAGCCGCAACGCGTCTTTCGCGTCGAGGACGAAGGCGGTGCGATGCTCGCCGAAGTGCCGGCGCGGGCGCTCAAGGTGACGGCGCGGCTGGCGCGGCTGACGCGGCGCTTCGATCTGCCCGACGGCGCGCGCTTCGAGACCGACAACAATGATGGCGCCGACGCGCTGCTGCTGCATCTGCGCCGGCGGCGGCGCGGCCGCTTCACCGACGGGCTGGAGCGGGCCTGGCCCGCCGTCGGCGTTTCGCTGATCGTGGCGCTCGTCGCCGGATATTATTTCGTCGCCCAGGCCGTGCCCGTGGCCGCCGAATGGCTGGCGCGAAAATCGCTGCCGGCCGTGGCGCATACGATGTCGGAGCAGACGCTGCTGGCGCTCGACCGCTTCGCCTTGCGCCCCACCAAGCTCTCAACGGCCGATCAGACGAAGGCGACGCGGCTCTTCGCGCGCGTCGCGGCGCACGCCAAGGGCGGGAGGGGAGGCTATCGGCTCGTGTTCCGCGGCGGCGGCGCCGTCGGCCCCAACGCCTTCGCGCTGCCCGACGGGACGATCGTCATGACCGACCAGCTCTGGGCCTTCGTCAGACACGACGCGGAGATCGAAGGCGTGTTCGCGCACGAGATGAGCCATGTCGACCACGCCCATCAGCTGCAGCGCGTGTTCGAGGCGTCGCTGATCCCCGCGGGCCTCGCCATCTTCACCGGAGACGTGTCGCAGGTCAGCCAGATCGCCTCGATCCTGCCGGGCATCATCGTGCAATCGGCCTATTCGCGCGGTTTCGAACAGCAGGCCGACGACGACGGCGCCGCCACGCTGCGGCGCATGGGCGAGAAGCCTTCCCACATGGCCGATCTGCTGGAGCGGGTCGACCGGTCGGTGTGCGGCAAGAACGGCTGCCCGCCGAGCTGGGCCGGCAACCATCCCGACACCGCGATCCGCGCGGCGCGGCTGCGGGCCGAGGACAAGGGTCCGCTCGCGCCGGCGCAAGATTGCTGGCGGCCGTGGAAAGGCGGCATTTCGTTGCGCTGTTTCGGGTGGCAATAAACACGCTGATGTCATGGTCCGCGAATGCGGGCCACCCAGCTGGTGCGCCGTTGTGGTCGCATAGTTATCTCTACTCAATTCTTCGAAATCGCGAAGATGTCACCTGGGTGGCCCGCATTCGCGGGCCATGACAGCGGGGTTTGTGATGGCTAAGGTGCCACGCCCCATCAAAGGAACATCCATGCGCACCGAAGAGCCGCGCTCGATTCACCTCAAGGATTACCGCGCGCCGGACTACCACATCACGGACATCGCACTGGCCTTCTCTCTCGATCCCGTGACGACGCGCGTCGTCGCGACGTCGAAGGTGACGCGCCGCGGCGACGGGAGCGCGCCGCTGATCCTGGACGGCGGGGATCTCGAGCTCGTGTCGGTGGCGGTCGATGGCCGCAAGATCGGACCGGACGAATATACGCTGGGCGAAGCCTCGCTGACGCTGCGCACGCTGCCCGGCGCCTTCACGCTGGAAATCGTCACCGAGATCTCGCCGCAGAACAACACCGCGCTGAGCGGGCTCTATACCTCCAAGGGCATGTTCTGCACGCAGTGCGAGGCGGAGGGCTTTCGCCGCATCACCTATTTCCTCGACCGGCCGGACAATCTGGCGGTCTATACGACGCGGATCGAGGCGGACAAGGCGGCGTATCCGATCCTGCTGTCGAACGGCAATCCGACCGCGCGCGGCGAGCTGCCGGGCGGGCGCCATTTCGCGGTGTGGAACGATCCGTTCCCCAAGCCGAGCTATCTCTTCGCGCTGGTGGCGGGCGATCTGGGCGTGCTGAAGGACAACTATGTTCGCGGCTCGGGCAAGCCGGTGGATCTGGCGATCTATGTCGAGCATGGCAACGAGGCGAAGGTCGTCTATGCGATGGACGCGCTCAAGCGCGCCATGCGCTGGGACGAGGAGAAATACGGCTGCGAATACGACCTGGACATCTTCATGATCGTGGCCGTCAGCGCCTTCAATTTCGGCGCGATGGAGAACAAGGGCCTCAACATCTTCAACGACAAGCTGCTGCTGGCATCGCCGGACACCGCGACCGACGACGATTACGCGCGCATCGAAAGCGTGGTGGCGCACGAGTATTTCCACAATTGGACCGGCGACCGCATCACCTGCCGCGACTGGTTCCAGCTTTCGCTGAAGGAAGGTCTCACCGTCTTTCGCGACCAGAGCTTCTCCGCCGACATGCGCAGCCATGGCGTGTGCCGCATCAACGACGTGAAGATGCTGCGCATGCGTCAGTTCGTGGAGGATGCCGGGCCGCTGGCCCATCCGGTGCAGCCGCAGAGCTACATCTCGATCGACAATTTCTATACCGCGACGGTCTACGACAAGGGTTCCGAAGTCATCCGCATGCTGAACACGCTGGTGGGGCCGGAAGGCTATCGCAAGGCGACCGACCTCTATTTCAAGCGTCACGACGGCCAGGCCGCGACGGTCGAGGACTGGGTCAAGTGTTTCGAGGATGCGTGCGGCCGCGACCTCGGCCAATTCCGCCTTTGGTATCGGCAATCGGGAACGCCGACCGTCACGGCCAGCGGCGCCTATGACGCGGCGGCCAAGACCTTCGCGCTCACGCTGAACCAGGTGCTGGCGCCGACGCCGGGCCAACCGGAGAAGACGCCGATGCTGGTGCCCGTGCGCGTCGGTTTCATCGGGCAGAACGGCAATCCGATGCCGCTCACGCTGCAGGGCGAAACATCGCCCGGACCGGACGAGCGGGTGCTCGAACTGGCGGCGGCGCAGACGACGTTCCACTTCGTCGATGTGGCGCAGGAACCTTTGGTGTCGTTGGGCCGCGGCTTCTCCGCGCCGGCAAAGTTCATCAACGGCTATGGCGCGGACAAGCTGGCGTTCCAGATGAAGGCCGATCCGGACGATTTCAACCGCTGGGAAGCGGCACAGAAGCTGGCGACGCAGATCCTGCTGGACGCCGCCGCCAAGGGCGGCGCGCTGAGCGGCGAGAAGGCTTATGTCGATGCGATCGGCGCGGTGCTCGCGGATGCCGAGACGGATCCGGCCTTCGCCGCGTTCATGCTCCTGCCGCCGCTCGACACCGAATTGGCGCAGGCCATGACGCCGCCCGATCCGGACGGGCTCTTCGACGCGCGGCTGGCGCTGATCCGCGCCGTCGCGGCGGCGCACAATGCGCGCATCCGTCAGCTCTACGAAAAGATGACGACGCCCGGAACGTTCGATCCCGGCGCCGGGCCGGCCGGGCGCCGCGCGCTGCGCAATGCCTGCCTGCGCTTCCTCACCGCGGCCGACGACGCGGCGGCGGCGGCGCTCGCCGAGGCGCATTACCGCTCCGCCACCAACATGACCGACACGATCGCGGGTCTGGGGGCGCTGACGCGGATGGACTCGCCCAAGCGCGACGCCGCCTTCGCGCATTTCCACGACCGCTTCCAAGACAATCCGCTGGTGCTCGACAAATGGATGAGCCTGCAGGCCGGCTCCTGCCTGCCCGGCACGGTCGATGCCGTGCGGCGGCTGATGGGGCATTCGGCTTTCGACATCAAGAACCCCAATCGCGTGCGCGCGCTGGTCGGCGCCTTCGCCGGCAATCATCTGCGCTTCCATGCCAAGGACGGCAGCGGCTATGCCCTCGTCGCGCAGACCATCGCGACGCTAGACAAAATCAATCCACAGGTCGCCGCCCGCATGGCGGGCGCGTTCGAGGCGTGGCGCCGCTACGACTCGGGGCGCCAAGCGCTGATGCGCAAGGCGCTGGAGGGGCTGACCAAGCTCGACGGGCTGTCGGCCAACCTGTTCGAAGTTGCTACCAAGATGCTGGAGTAACGACTCGTTAACTTTCGTGACAGCGAGTCCGCGATTCGCATAATGACTTGGGAGCGAGTGATTCGCTTTTTGGTCTGGTCGCGCGTCCGGACGCTTTGCGCTCCAGCGCGCGTCCGGTCGCCGCTCCGTGGGGTTCGCCTGTCGTGGCGCAAGTGCAGGCAGCAGAGAATGTGCCGTTTGCCGTTGGGCTGGCGCGGGCGGCGACGCGCAATATCCGTCTGACGGTCGTCGTCTGCATCGTGCTGATCTGCGGCAGCTTCGCGGCGGCGGCGGTGCTGCAGATGCGCGGCGACCGCATCCATGCGCTGGCGCAGGCCCAGGTGTTCGAGACCGAGCGCGCGCAGGATCTCGCGGCGGCGACCGCGAGCGCGCTCGACCATGTGGCGGCGCTCGGCCGCGCCTTCGCGGACGGCAGGCCGGTCGACGACGCGTCGGCGGGCATCATCAATATCGCGGTGTTCGACAGCACCGGGTTGGCGCTCACCACCCAGGACAATCTGGAAGGCCAGACCTTGCCGCTCGACGCGATCGGCGCGCGGGACGTAAAAATCCATCCGCCCGACGAGATGACCTTTCCCTATGGCGACCGGATCGTCGCCATCCTGTTCGACCGCGAGCGCTTGCTGCCGGGCCGGCTTCTGCGGCGCGCCGCGCTCACCACCAAGACCGGCGAGACGCTGCTGCGCGATCCGGCGTGGTCGGGCAGCGGCGCCGCGGAACCCGTACCCGGCTGGCCGCTGAGCGTGCAAACCGCGGTGGATGAGGACGCCGCGCTGGCGGCTTGGACCGGGTCGCTGCCGCTCTATCTTTTCGTGATCCTGGGGCCGGCGCTGGCGGGCGGCGCGCTGGCAGCGGTGTTCGTACGCGAATTCGAGCGGCGGGCGCGCGCGTCGGAGGCGATCCGCACCTTGCGCTCGACAAGGCCCATCGAGGCCAAGCTGCTGGTGCGGCTGGCACAGGCCGAGCGGCACGCGGTCGAGGACGGACGCGCGAAGACGGAATTCATCGCGCATATGAGCCACGAGCTGCGCACGCCGCTGAATGCGATCATCGGCTTTTCCGAAGTGATCGCGCGCGGCTTCTACGGAACGGTGGGCCACGCGAAATACGTCGAATACGCCGGCGACATCAACGAAGCCGGGCGCGCGCTGCACAACAAGATCGGCGACATTCTCGAATTCGCCAATGTCGAGGCGGGCCGCTATCCCCTGGCGCCCGCGAACATCGACGCCTGCACGATCGCGCAGGCCTGTGTCGGCGAACTGGCAGGGCGCGCCTTCTCGCGCCGCGTCTCGCTCGAACTCGGCTTTGCCCATGCCGCAAATGCGCTGGCGGACGGCCGCGCGGTGCAGCGCATCCTGACCAGCCTGATCGACAACGCACTCGCCTATACGCAGGAGGGCGGCGCGGTACGCGTCGATGTGCGCGACGAGGAAGCCGCCGTCGTCATTCGCGTGATCGACAACGGCCACGGCTTCACCCGCGACGAGGCGGCGCGCGCCGGTCAGCCCTTCCGGCGCTTCGACCGGCCGGGCATGGAAACCGGGGCCGGGATGGGTCTCGCCATCGCGATGTCGCTGGCGCGGCGCATGGGCGGCGCGATCCGGCTGGACGGCGTCCCCGGCGGCGGCAGCGTGGCCGAATTGCGCCTGCCCAAGGCGTAAAGCTCCGTTCAAATCAAATTGTCATCCCGGGCGAGCGCATGAACGCGAGACCCGGGACCCATCGAGACGCTTGCTCAATGGGTCCCGGACCGACGCTTCGCGTCGTCCGGGATGACAACTGGTTTTTTATCTGCGGGAGAGGAAATTTACGATTCGTTAACCTCGGTTAACCGACGATTAACCAACTGCTTCGCGAGAGGGAACCGTGGCGCTGGCGCCGCGCATGCTGGGACTCCACGCTGCCCTGTTGGCGGCGGCGCTGCTGTGCGTTTCAGGCGCCGCGGCGCAGGACGCGCCGCCGGTTTCCTCCGCCCTCACCATCGTGTCGCGCGGACCCAATGTGGAGTTCCGCGTCCGCGGCGTGATGCTGAAGGCGGTGCGGGCCGACGACGTGCAGAACGAAGTCGCATTCGATTTCAACGGACCGGTCAGCGACGACGTCTTCGCGCAGCTTCAGGACGAGTTGCCCGATTGGATCGACATGGCCTATGCCGGATACGACAACGCGGTGATCCGCGCCAAGCGGCCGGTGACGTTCCTGGCGCGCGCGGAAGCCGACGGCTTTTCGATGCGCATCGTGCCGCGCGACGGCGGCAGCGCCGCGCCGGCCGAATTGCGCGGCGATGCCGATGGGACAACCGCGCCGCCGCCGGTCTTCCGCTCACGTCCGGCGCGGGAATGGAGCCTGGCGCCGCTGGTGCGCGCGACCGCGGAACGGCCGTTCGATGCGGCGCTGCGCGGCGGCTACGACACGCTGCGTGTCGGCGATGCGCCAGTGGTGCGCGTGACATCGCAGTGGCGCCACGACAAGGCGGGCACGCTCTATACGTCCGACGGCAGCCTCGACGTCGCGCTGGCCGACGACATCCGTCTGATCGGCAACGCGCGCGACGTCTTGGTCAACGCCAAGGCGGTGCGGCAGCTCACCGGCGCGGTGGGACCGCTCAACCTCAACGACGTGTCCGGCGCCGCCGGCGTGAGCATGGCGTTCGACGACGTGAAACTGTCCATCGAAGGCCTTTACGGCCGCTCGGGCTTCGGCGGACGCATCGGCCTCGCCCAAGCGATCGACGGCTGGCTGCTCGGCATGCGCGCCGCCTATCACGAGCCCTACACCGACACGGCCGAGGCGATCGCGCTCAAAGGCTCCACCGACAGTTCGGCGCTGTTCGCGGCGGGGCAGATCTTCGACGGGCTGTGGGCCACCGGCGAGGCGATGGCGACGCGCTATGGCATCAAGGGCGACCAGAATGTGGCGCGCACCGCCGGCTGGCATGCCGGGTTGCGCTATGCGATCGACGGATGGCCGCTCAGCATCAACTATGACGGCGACGGCGAGTACACGATCGACGCGCGCAAGGTGGTGGGCCCGGCGCCCTCGCCCTTCATTCCGCTGTCGATCCGCACGCGCGAGGTGCACCAGTTCGGCGGATCGTTCAGCGACGACTTCGGCCCCTCGCTGTGGTTCGACCTTTATGGCGGCTATGCGATCGATCGTTATGCCAAGGATGGACCCTATGGCGGCGCGGCGCTGCGCTATACGCCGGGACCGGGATGGGATATCGCGCTCGACGGACGCTATTCCACGGTCGCCGAACGCCAGGGCGAGAGCGGCAATGTGCTGAGCGCGGGCTTCCGCCTCACCTATGCCTGGGGCGCGTCGGACGCGCCGATTTTCAAGGGGCTGTAGAGAGCGCCGCCCTCCTGCTTCGACAAGCTCAGCATGAGGGTTTGGCCAAAGTCCTCATCCTGAGCTTGTCGAAGGATGAGGAAGTCCCGAACTACAAATACCAATCGTATTCCGCGGTCGTGATGATCTTGCGGAAGCGCCGCGCCTCCAGCCGCTTGGTCTCGCCGTAGAGCGCCACCGTGTCCTCGCCCAGATAGTCGGCGATGGTGATGCCGTCCTTCAGCCGCGTCAGCGCATCGTCGAGCGTGAAGGGCAGCGCCAGATCGGGCTCGCGCGAGACATTGCCGCTGGCCGGCGGACCCGGGTCGAGCTTGCGATCCAGCCCATAGTGCAGCCCGGCAAGAACCGCCGCGGCGGCGAAATAGGGATTGGCGTCGGCGCCGGCAACGCGATGCTCGACACGGCGCGACTCGCTGGGGCCGACCGGAATGCGCAATCCCGCGGAGCGGTTGTTGACGCCCCAGCGCCGGTTCACCGGCGCGAACATGTCCGGCTCAAAACGGCGATAGGAATTGATCGAGGGCGCGAAGAGCGCCATCGACTCCGGCATCAAGGCCTGCAAGCCGCCGATCGCGTGACGCAGCGCCTCGGAGCCTTGCGCCGTGCCGTCGTCGAAGATGTTGCGGCCGGACGAATCGAGGACGCTGGCGTGGATGTGCAACCCGCTGCCGATGCGCTCCAGATAGGGCTTGGCCATGAAGGTCGCCTCGAAGCCGGCGGCGCGGGCGGCGACCTTGACGATCTGCTTCAAGAGGATCGCATGGTCGGCGGCGAGGCAGGCATCGGGCTGATGGCGCAGATTGATCTCGAACTGGCCGGGCGCATATTCCGACGAGGCGCCGCTGACCGGCACGCCTTGCAGGCGCGCCGCGTCGGTCAGCGCCTGATGGAAGACGCGATAGCGGTCGAGATCGTCGATCGCGTAGACCGCGTTGTCCTTCTCTCGCAGACCGCTGCGCGGATCGAGCGGCGGCTGCGGCCCGCCGTGAGCGCCGCGGACGCGATCCACCAGATAGAATTCCAGCTCCAGGGCGACGACCGGCGTCAGCCGCTTGTCGGCGAAGCGTTCGACAACATGTTCGAGCGCGGCACGCGGCTCGCCGTCGGTCGGCGTGCCGTCCTCGTTGCGCATGGCGGTGAGAAGCTGCAGCCGGCGCGGCCCCTCGCCCCAGACGCGGCCGACGGTTCCGGGCAGCGGCCAGGCGGTCCCGTCGGGATCGCCGTCGCCGACGCCGCGATCGAACGGATTGACCATCTCGCCCTTGACGTCCATCAGATAGACCGAGCGCGGCAACTGCATGCCGGTCTCGAACAGCCGGCCGGCGTCGCGCACCGGCAGCCGCTTGCCGCGAATCGTGCCCGAGATGTCGACCACCACAGCATCGACGCATTCGATGTCCGGATTGGCCGCCAAGGCCGCGTCGAACTGCAGCCGCGCCTCGTCGACGAAGGCGGGGCGCGCGAAGGCCGGTGGGGGCGATGCCTTGTTCATGGGCACATCATAGGCGGTCCAGGGTTTCGAACAAACCAACGCGGCGACGCAGCGATGGATTGCACGAAATCCAGGGCGGCCTTAGTTTTGCGTGGCGCGTGACGGAGGGGACTATGAAATTGCCGGCGAAATTGTGCGTGGCGGCCGCATTGGCGCTGAGCGTGGCGGCCTGCGGACCGAGCGGGAATAAGACCGCGAGCGGTTCGTCCACGGGCAAGCCCGTCTCGCTGTTCCAGTGGGAAGACTATATGGATGCGCCCTTTCTCGCGGGCTACGAGAAGCAGTATGGCGAGAAACCGAACGTCACGATCTTCGCCGACGAGGACGAGGCCTTCGCCAAGATGCGCGCGGGCTATCATCCCGATGTGATGGGGCCTTGCTACTACGAATTCCCGCGCTGGCAGGAAGCCGGGCTGCTGCAGCCGATCGACACCACCAAGCTCAAGAACTGGAACAAGATCTCGCCGACGCTGCGCGACATGCCGGGCATCTGGGCCGACAAGACCCATGTCTGGTTCGTGCCGCATTATTGGGGCAACACCTCGATCACCTTCCGCACCGATCTGGCGCCCGAATACGTCAAGTCGCAGAGCTGGAACATCCTGTTCGATCCCAAGTACAAGGGCCGCGTTTCGGTGCTGGACGGCGTGGACGACACCGTGCCCTTCATCGCGCAGATGATCGGCGTCAACGCCTACGACATGACGCCGGCGCAGTACGAACTGGTGAAGGCCAAGCTGCGCGAACTGATCAAGCAGACGCGCGTGGTGTCGAGCGACAACACGACGCTGACGCAGGGGTTGGGCTCGGGCGAGATCGTGGCAGCGATGTCGTGGCGCATCATCTACAAGACCCTGCACGACGAGGGGAAGCCGGTGCAGTACATGAACCCGCCCGGCGGCATGTTCACCTATGTCTGCGGCCTCGTCATGCACAAGGATCCGTCGGACGAAGACAAAGCGCTGGCGCTGATCGACTCCTCGCTGGCCGACACGGCCGCGAAATACACGATCGAGAAGATCGGCGACGAGCCGGCAAACGAGGAGGGCCTCAAGCTCGTCTCCAACGATACGTTCGAAAAGCTCGGCCTCACCCGCGACGTGGAGACCTTCCTCAAGAGCGGCATCTTCCAGAAGCGGCTCAAGAACAAGGAGACGATCGTCAACGACTGGACGGAGATCCGCGCCGGGCTTTAGAGCAATTCCAGGAAAAGTGCGAAGCGTTGGTACGCTGTTGCTTCCAACTCCATCCGGAATTGCGACCAAATAATAACTTAGAGCGGTTCACCGATTCCATGAAGCGGTGAACCGATCTAGCGCGCGCCACGCCCGCGCAGCATGCGCCACTGCCAGGAACGGCCTCGCGCCTTGATGCGGTCGGCCAGCGCGGCGCGCTGGCCGGCGGAGAGCGCGGCGACGCCGTCGCCCTCCATGCGGACATACTCGGCTTCCAGCGCCGCGTCGGCCGCGGCGACCGCGTCCAGCGCGGCCTGATTTTTCGCCACCGAGAAATCCGCCGCGCTCAACGCGTTCAGTGCCGCGAACCGCGTCCGCAGCGACGCCTTGCGCAGCGCCGCAAGGCGCGGCGCATGCGCGTCGATCGCCTTTTGAATGGCGGCTTGGCGGTCGGGAAATTCTTCCATGAGCGTGCGCGGCGCCAGAACGCCGCCGGAGCCGATCCGATCGTCGCGATGGGCGATGCGGATCGCGACCGTCGCGACGGCCGCGATCAGCGCGACGTTGATCAGGACCGACACGATCAGGAACCAGTTGCGCCGGCGCGGCGCCGAAGTCTCGGCCATCTCAGACACCATGGCCGACATCGACGTCGGCGTTGAAACCCAAGCCCACCGTGGCAGCGTCCTCGGCGGACGGCGGCTCGAGCGGCGCGAAAGCGGCGACGCACAGACCGATCATCGCGGCCCCGGCCAAGGCGCAGGCCGGCTGCCAGACCGGCGCGTCGGGCCAGATCGCGGCGAGCGCGCGGCGCAAGCCCTTTGCGAGCGTCCAGCGCGCGGCGAGGCGGTCGAAATCCGCCAGGATCCGGCGCTCGAGCGACGCCGTCGCGGCGGGCAACGTCACCGTCTCCAGCAGGCGGTCCAGCGCCGCGTCATCCCTGTCGTCCGTGTGCTCCATACCGCTCTTAACCGTCCTTCAGATGCGCCAGCCTGGCTTTGAGGGTCCGCCGGCCGCGCGCCAGCAGCGATTCCAGGGCTTCAACGCTGACGCCGAGAATTTCCGACGCTTCCATATTGCCGCAACCGCCGAAATGACAAAGCTGGATGGCGGCGCGCTGGCGCCGCGGCAATGCGGCCAGGGCCGCCTCGATCTGCGCCGACACGGCGGCGTGCTGAAGCGCGGCTTCGGGCCCGGGCGCCGGATCGGCGACGTCGGCCGCTTCCGCCAGCGACGCATTGGGTCGCCGGCGCAGCCGGTCGTAGCATTTGTTGAGCGTCACGCGATAAAGCCAAGTGCCGAACTTGGCGCGGCCCGGCTCCCAGCGCGCCGCATGGGTCCATAGCTGAATGAAGGCGTCCTGGACCGCATCCTCGGCTTCCACCGCGTCGCTCAGCATGCGCCGCGCAAGCGCCAGCATCTGCGGCAGATGGCGCGCCATCAGCGCCTGCGCGGCGGCGCGGTCGCCCCGTCCGACGCGGGCGACAAGCTCGGCATCCGGATCGTTCAGCATTCCGGGTCCGACTGTCGCCAAGGCCTGCGTGGCTTTCAACGGAGGCGAGGCGCTTTTCCGTCGCGAAGTGTGGCGGCGATCCGGGCCAAGAGCGCCTTGCGCTCGGCCGCGGTGGTCACGGCGAAGCGATCGAACTGCGTCCCCTCGAGCCGCACATCGGCATGGAGCTCGCCCTCGCCGTGCTCGTGAAAATGCAGGAACGCCTTGCTGCCGCGATAAAACACGCCGCGCGACTTCTCCTGAAGCCCCGCCAAGCGGCGCAGCTTCCCCAAAAGGGGTTCCAACCGGTCGAGCGCCTGGGGGCCGGCATGCTTCATGATGCGATTGGATCGGGCGGCGGCAAAAACGGCAAGTCCGCGACGCGCGCTGCTGTCACACTTGGCAGCAGCGTGCGCGATCCGGGCACCGCCACCGTGAGCGGCGTGCCGGGCGCGGCGAAGGCCTCGTCGAGCTGCGCCAGCGCGATCGCGCGATCCAGAGCGGGCGAATGGCACGAACTGAGCGTGCGGCCGACGGCGCGGCCATTCGACAGCACGGGTGCGAAAGGCGCCGGCGTCGGCGTGTCGAGCAGAAGACCGACAAGCTGGCGCCGGGGCGCGGCCCCGGTCGCCGCCACGGCGCCGTTGAACCCGGCATGGCCGGGATCGATCAGCTTGCCCAGGCGCAGTTCGCCGGCCAGCGGCTCCGCGGCGGAGGCCTCGCGCGCGCCCTCGTAGTCGCGGCCTGGGCGCGGCACGCCCGCTTCGATATCCAGGATGTCCTGCGCGTCGAGGCCCGCCGGGCGGATCGCGAAATCGCCGCCCGCCCGCAGCACGCGATCCCAAAGAAGCAAGGCATCGTCGCGCCCGCACCAGATCTCGTACCCGCCATGCTCGCCGAAGCGCGAGACCGTCAGATCCAGGCCGCGCCAGAACACCTTGCGGAACGCCAGCGGCTCGAGCAGCGGATCGAGCCCCAAAGCGGTGACCAGCTTGCCGGCATAAGGACCGATCAGCGCAAGGCCGCACTCCTCCTCCGTGACATCGCGCATGGCGACGCCGTAGAGCGCAGCGGCGGCGCCGATCCACTCGGCGTCCTCGGCCGCGGCGGCGAGCTGGAAGGACTGTCTGCCGTAACGCGCCACCACGCCGGCGCCGCGCACGCCCCCGCCATCGGCGAGCCAAAGCGCCTTGAGCGCTTCGCCGGGCTGCGGCGCCGCGACGTCGCGCGTGAAGAGCCGCTGCACCAGCTCACGCGCGCGGGCGCCTTCCAGCATCACGCGCCAGCGCCAGGAGATGTCGGCCATGACGACGGCGATGCGCGCCGCGGCGGCTTCGGCGCCGGCATCGTCATAGGCGGCGGCCAAGGTGAAGCGGTTGCGCTGCGTCCACCGATTGTCGCGATTGCAATCGGCGGCGCGGACGTGAAACGGCGTGACGCGAACGGTGCTCATGAACCAGCGACTTTCTTGTGCAGGGCGATGGCGAAAGCAGCGGCCTGGCGGGCGGCGACGCCGCTGACGGCGTGCGCGGGCTCGGCATCCGGGCCGCAGAGCAGAAGGCCGCGAACGGCGGTGTCGATCCGCTCGGTGCTCGCGCAAGCCAGGCGGGACGCGCTGACCGATCCGCCGCTCGGCAGCAGCACGTCACAGCTCGCGATCAGGGCGGAGAAGCCGAGCGCGTGACGCTCGATCATGCCGGTGACGCGCTTCGTCAGCGCGTCGCGGTCGGCGTTCCGGCCGACCGGCCAGACGCGCGCGGTCAGAACCGAACGTTCGGCGCCGGCGGGCGAAAGAGCCAATTCGATGGCCGGTTCCTGCGGCACCCAGCCCAGACGCTGGGCGGAGAGCGCGACCTCGAAGGTCTCCAAGCGTTCGGCCAGGACATAGCGCGTGTTGGCCGCGGCGCGGAACGCGCCGAAATCCGGCGGCCGCTGCAGGCCATAGACCAAAGTCGCACAGCCGAACTCGGCTTGCGGCCGCGCCACCTCGCGCGCCGCGCCGATGCCGATCGCGGCCGTCGGCAGCAATCCGCTCAAGGTGCGCCGGCGCGACAGCGTCGATAGCACCAGCGGCGCGGCGATGCTTTCGCCGGCGACGAGTTCGACGCCGCCGATCGCGCCGCCAGCGACGAGCAGCGACGACACCATCGCCGCGGTGCGAATTTCCGCACCGGCCTTCTGGGCGGCCTCGGAAAGGGCCTGTTGCAGCCCGATCGCGCCGCCGCGCGGCATCGCGACGGCGCCCTGGCGGCCGCACATCTCCTGCGCCGCGCACCAGGCGAGCGCCAAGGCGGAACCGGCCTCGGACGGAGCCACGCCGCATGCCGCGACCTCGAAGGCGAGCGCCGCCTTCAGCGCGTCGGAGTCGAATACGCTCGACAGCCATGCGGCGGCGCTGGCGACGCTCAGCCGATCGAGCAGCACACGTTGCGGGAGCGTCAGCGCGCGACGGATCTCGTCCGGGGTGTGGCCATTCCACCAGCAGGGCCGCAGCGCGCGCCCCAGATCGAACAGCGCGCGCCGCCAAGGCTCATAGGCCGTCGCGTCCGCCGCCGACAGGGCGGCGAGGCTGCGCGCCGTGGCGTGCCGGTCGCGCCCGATGACGGCACTTTGCCCGCCCGCGTCCAGCACGGTCAGGCTGAGGTCGCGCACCGCGAAGGCCAGGCCGTGCTGCGCCAGCCGCAATTGCTTGACCACGCGCGGGTCGAGCGCGCTCAGCGTCGCCTCGCCGGCATGGCCGAACAGGAGGCTCGAACGCTCCAGCAGCATGGCGCGCAAGCCGGCCTTGGCGAGCAGCGCGACGGCGATGAGGCCGTTCACGCCGGCGCCGACGACGATGGCATCGTAGCGCTCGCTCATGGCAGGCGCCCCGCGTGACGGTCGGCAAAGAGCGCGTCGGCGGCGATGGCGCCCGCGACGCAGGTGCCGAGCGCACCGGCGGCCGAAGAAGGACCGGCGAGATAGAGCCCGGGGACCGGCGTCAGCGGACTTTTGTCGCGAAAGCCGGGCCGCCAGGCGAACATCTGATCGGGCGCGATGGCGCCGCCCGAAAGATCGCCGGCGGTGACGCCCAGCGCGCGCTCGATGTCCGGCGGCGTCAGAAGCTCGAAGGCGACGACGAGATCGGCGAGCCCCGGCATGACCTGCTGGACGGCGGCGAGCACGCGCTTGACGAGGACGTCGCGCTTGTCATGGGTCCAGGGGCCGTCGAACGGGGTGTGCGGCACGCAGCCGATCGTGACCGTCAGGACGGCGCCGCCCTGCGGCGCGAGGCCCGGATCGACCAGCGAAGGAATGCGCACCGCCATCGGCAGGCGCTCGGCCAGGATGCCGGCGCGCCAGGCGGCGTGCGCCTCGACAAGGTCGGGCGCGTCGGGCGAAAGATGGATGGCGCCGCGCGGCAGCGCGCCCGGCACGGCGAGCCGCGGCTTGCCGCCGAGCGCCACCAGGAGCCTTGCCGTCGCGCCCGCCATGCGGACGTCGCCGATCTGGCGGACAATGGATTTCTCAAGATCGCTCCAGGGGAACAGCGACAGGAAGGTCCGCTTGACGTCGAGCGTCGAGATGACGGCGGCCGCGGCGATCTCGCCGCCATCGGCGAGGCCGAGCCCGGCGACGCGGCCCTTGTGGCAGCGGATCTCGCTCACCTCGCGGTCGCAGGCGATCTCGGCGCCGGCGGCTTGCGCGGCGGCCGTCAGCGCAGCGCCCAGACCGCCGAGCGCACCGCGCCATGCGGCGGGCTGCGGCGCGGTGAGCAAATGGAGCGCGGTGCCCGCCGCGAAGGGATCGGCCGCCTGCCCTTCCAACGCCGCGGCGACGGCGAGCGCCGCTTCGCCGTCGTCCTCGACGTGGCGCGCCACGACCTCGGCCAGCGGACGCAACATCCAGCTCTGCGCCGGCCAGATCTCGCGCTCGCGCGTCGCGAAGGGATTGAAACGCGACGGCGGACGCGACGGCGGCACGGCGGCGTAGGCCAGCGCGGCGTCGCGGCGGCGCCGTGCCTCCTCGCACACCTCTCGATAGGCATCGCCGCCACGCACCACGGCGCGGCCGGGCCAGAGCGCGCTGGCAATCTCCC
>Ga0265320_10000597_pt1 | contig 27737 bp, 31 predicted proteins | sample 4827metaG_FD_202087 | JGI IMG/M metagenome (GOLD analysis project Ga0265320, IMG submission 202087) | Rhizosphere microbial communities from Carex aquatilis grown in University of Washington, Seatle, WA, United States - 4-8-27 metaG | ecosystem: Host-associated > Plants > Roots > Rhizosphere >... | reverse complement strand
ACAGGCCGTAGCAGGCGCGCAGGATGAGTTCCCGGTCGCCGAACTGTCGCAAAATCTGGACGCCCCGGATTCGGGTGCCGGCATCTGCCGCCGCCGCCCGGGCCAGGCCGTAATAGGTGACCGCCGCGGGCAGTTGCAACAGGACGAGCAGAGCGAAAGCAACGACGGCGCCCTGCCAGGCCCGGGGGAGAACGGGCTGGCCGATTCGGTCTTTGTAGCGGACCCGCAAAAAGAGGGTTGCGATCAGTGCCAGGTACGGCGTGAGCGGGATCAGTCCCAGGCCAAAGAAGATGACCGCAACGCAGGCTACGGGGACAAACGGCAGATACAGGATGGAATAGTACAGGCAGACGCCGCACGCCGCGCCGTTGAGCCAGCCCAACAACCGGGCCGGGCGAACATCGCGCGTCCGGCTCGCCCACCAGGTCCAGAGATTGGCGGCCGGGACCAGGGTCACGGCGAGGATGTAAAACCAGTTGGGAACAGGATCGAATAACACCCCGGCGGAAATCCCGGTGCTCCATTCAAAAATCAACGTGCCGAGCGGAAGCACGACACCCAGCACCAGCAGGATGAAAGTCGCCACCAATGAAAAGAAACCCAGCCACTTCTTTTTCCGGTCGGGGTCCGATGCCGCCGGGGCGGACGGTTGCCCGGCTTCCGCCTTTGGTTCGACCGCCGAGCCCGGTTCGCCGACCCGGTCCAGGATGCGGCGGATATCGCCCTCCGTCACCACCGTCAGCCCGGCGGCGCGGATTTCCTCGTCCACATGGCGGCGCAAATCGTCGATGACCTCATCCGCGTCGGCGCCGGTTCCCGCCAATACCGTCTTCGAACGGGCGCAATAGTCGTCCAGGGTCCGCCGTGCTGGGTCCGTCCATTGAGTCATATCATGCTCCTTTCTTCCGCAACCGCGTCACGCCGCGATTTAAATCCCCCATGTACTCGTTCATGGTTTCCATGATCCGCCGGCCTTCCCGGCTGAGGGAATAGTACTTTCGCGCCGGGCCGGAGGAGGACTCCTCCAGCCGCGACGTGATCAATCCCGCCACCCGCAGGCGCGAGAGCAGGGGATAAATCGTCCCTTCCGTGACGCCCAGTCCGGGGGTGGCCACCAGCGTTTTGACGAGGTCATATCCGTACCGCTCCTCGTCGGCCAGGGCGTTGAGGATGCACAATTCGAGCAGCCCTTTGCGCACCTGCACCGTCCAGTTGTCAAAAAAGTCGTCCATGATGACTCAGCTATACCAGCTACCTTGTAATACATAGTAGTTAACGGCCGGGTTGTCAAGCGCGGTTTTTTCGGGTCGGGTGAAACCGCATAGTTCTCCATTTTCCTTCCTCCGGCGGCCGGGAAATGTTTCATTGGTCTGTGCCACTGAACCGTCTCCAACGCGGCTTGCGCGCCACCTTCGCGGGCATGGCCGTGAATATCATTTTTTCCGGCACCAAACTCGCCGCGGGCCTCATCGGCCATTCGCACGCCCTGGTCGCCGATGCGGTTGAATCCTTCGCCGATGTTTTCAGTTCGCTCATCGTGTGGCGCGGGCTCGTCGTGGCCGCGGCGCCGGCGGACGAGGACCATCCCTACGGCCACGGCAAGGCCGAACCGATCGCCTCCGCCATCGTCGCCACCATGTTGCTCGGGGCGGCGCTGTGGATCGTTCTCACGGCGGTTGGCGAAATCCGGCAACCTCACCAGTCGCCGGCGCCGTTCACGCTGATCGTGCTGCTGGTGGTGGTGGCAGTGAAGGAAGGCCTGTTCCGGTTTGTTTCGCGGGAAGGCCAGGCCGTGGACAGCCTCGCAGTCAAAAGCGACGCCTGGCACCATCGCAGCGATGCCATCACGTCCGTGGCTGCCGGCATCGGCATCTCCGTGGCGCTCATCGGCGGCAAAGGTTTCGAGGCGGCGGACGACGTGGCGGCCATCGCCGCGGCGGGGGTCATTGCCTGGAACGGCTGGCACCTGCTCCGGCCGGCGCTCAATGAACTCATGGACACCGCGCCTGGCCCGGAGGTGATCGACCAGATTCGCCGGATTGCGAGCACGACGCCCGGCGTGGACAGCGTGGAGAAATGCATCGTCCGCAAGGTGGGCTACCAGTATTTCGTGGACATGCACGTGGAGGTGGACCCGCAAATGACCGTGTTGCGCTCGCATGAGATCGCCCACGACGTGAAGGACAAGATCCGGGAAATCATCCCCGCCGTCAGCGACGTGCTGGTGCACATCGAGCCGCTGGGCATTCCCGCGCACGAGCGGAAGATCAATGGTTAAAAAACCTGTTTTTGGCTTCATAATTTGTCGCTTTCTGGCGTTGGCCGGACACTTATTGGCTAAAGATGAGGCCGGCCCTCATTGCCAAAACCACGAAACGAATTCTCCACTCCCGTGTCTATAACACAATGAATCCGCGGCGTGCCTTCACGCTCGTCGAACTGCTCCTGGTCATCGCCATCATCGGCATTCTGGCCGCGCTGCTGTTGCCGGCCCTGTCGCGGGCCAAGGAAAAAGCGCAGCGCACCAGCTGTTTGAACAACCTGAAGCAGATCATGGTTGCGACGCACCTGTATGCGGACGAGAACGCCGGGCACCTGCCGTTCCCGAATTCTGCCAACAGCGACCCTCTCGGGCCGGGCTGGTTGTATAGTGGCACCAACAACCTCACCTTGCCGCAGACGGTGCACACCGGGCAGCTCTGGGAATTTCTCAAGCTCGAAAAGATTTACTTGTGTCCCGTGGACCATTCGCCGACGTATGGCGATCCACCCGTCACCCGGCCGCAACAGCTTTCCAGCTATTGCATGAATTCCGTCGCCCATGATTTCGGGCGGTTGCATTATCTTACCCTCCGGCTGGAAGCGATCACCCCGGACGGGTTCTGTTATTGGGAAACCGACAGCGGTCCGGAAGCCCAGGCCAGCGCGTGGAATGACGCCTGCAATCAGCCGGTATCCCGGGAGGGGCTCACCACCCGGCACGGCCAGGGAGGAGACGTTGCCTGTTTTGACAGCCATGCGGAGTGGATGAAACAGGCAACGTTCAACAATGAATCGGACAATACCCCGGGCCGGCTCTGGTGCTCGCCGACCACCACCGACGGCCAGTAAGCAGCGGCGGGCCGTCCAGCGTTCCATCCGTCCGGCTCGCCACCGGGAGTAAAATAATCTGTCACTATTTCACGTTCAGCGGACACTTATTGAGTGGATATGACCGGGTGCCATCGCCGAATCGGATATAATTCCACATTTCCTGTAACCAATCCGCCAAAAAACCTAAGAATATGGTGTAATCATGACATCGCGACAAATGAATGTTGTCTTCTGGCTGTTCGGTATCAAGGCCCTATGAACCGCGGGCGGGGCAGCAACCGGATTATTGGGCCTGACGGAGGGTTTCGCCGCCAAAACGACGAAACGATTCGTGGCCGTCGGTGTCTATATGACAATGAATCCGGCGCGTCCTGGTACAAATCGGGCTGGGCCGGTGTCTATATCGGTAACCGGATGAATCCCAGGCGCGCTTTCACGCTCGTCGAATTGCTGGTGGTCATCGCCATCATCGGCATTCTGGCGGCGATGATTCTGTCCGTCCTGGGCCGGGCGAAAAATTCGGCGAGCAAGGTGACCGACCTCAACAACCTCAAGCAAATCATGGTCGCGCTGCACACCTATACATCGGATGGCGGTGACGTGTTGCCGCCACCGAACTGGGATAACGGTTACGGCACCGGCTGGCTTTACCGTGCTGACACTTCGCTGCCCGGTCCCGACCGTTACAAGCTGGACGGCGGTTTGCTCTGGCCGCTATTACGCCAGGCGCAGGTTTATGTCTGTCCCAGTGATGATCTCCAGATGTGGCATGCTTCCGCCCACGCCGGCGGGGCCGCAGCGCAACGCCGCCAACAGCTTTCCAGTTATGCGATGAATGGCGCGGTTATCGGCTACATGGCCATGATTGATCCGCCGGTCAAGCTGGCGCAGATGCGACCGACGGATTGCGCGTTTTGGGAGACGGATGAAACCGAGCCGGCTTATTTCAACGACGGTGCGAATTACCCGCCGGAAGGAGTCAGCGGCCGGCATTATCAGGGCGGCATTCAAGCTGCGTTTGACACTTCGGTGTCTTACGTCCGGTTGGACGACTGGCGTACGGACGTGGTTGACCCCGGCCGCAATCGGCTGTGGGCTTATCCCAACAGTCCCGATGGCGGTGACCCGCAATATGGCCATAACCCGCAATAGCCTTCCTTAAAATGAACTCCCCCCAAAGAATCCAGCCAGCCGCTTTCACGCTCGTCGAATTGCTGGTAGTTATCGCCGTCATTGGCATTCTGGCGGCGCTGTTGCTGCCGACCATGAGCGCGGCGAAAGCGAAGGCCTCGCAAACCGCCTGTTTGAACAATCAAAAGCAGCTCGGCACCGGCATGATGATGTACTGTGATGAAAATGGCGGCGCTTTCCCGGGCATTGCGTCGCAGCACAGCGGGTTCAACCCGGCGGATTGGATTTATTGGCGGACGAACACGGCGGTTTATCCGCCCGTTGAGAAAAGTCCCATCGTGAGCCAGGTCACCAGCGCCAACCGCTCGCTGTTCCGCTGCCCGCTGGACCAGAACGATGCCGACCGGCTGGCGCAGGTCAGCACGTCCGATGGCCCGTACCTATACAGTTACAGCCTGACCGGTTACGGGTTGGATTCCCACCCCGAACTGAACCTGGAAGGTAATCTGGGAATGTCTTCGGTTTTTACAACCGACATGACCTATATTTTCAAACAAGGTTCCGTCCACAATCCCGTGCTTAAAATCATGCTCGCAGAGGAACCGGGCGGCAGCCAGGACAACCCCATCGGCTCGTCGGCGATCAACGATGGACGGTGGATACCCGGCACGGACCCATTGACCCGGCGCCATCGGGGCAAGGCGAATGTGACCTTTGCCGACGGCCACGCGCAGGCGGTGGACTGGGAATTTGGCAACGACATCACCAATTCGCTGCCGGGTTTGTAAAGTGCTGTGGTTCGGGTGAAAATTATGCAAATACAACGAAACAGAACCGGCGCCAGACACGCGTTCTCGCTCACTGAATTGGTAATGATCCTTGCCACCATTGGCATCCTGGTGGCGTTGCTCCTGCCCTCCTTGCACCGGGCCAAACAGCATGTCGGGCCGATGACGGACCTCGACAACTTCAGGCAGATCATGGTCGCGCTGCATCTGTACACGGCCAACAACAATGATGTGCTGCCGCCGCCGAACTGGGACAACGGCGGTTTCCTCGGCGCGCAGGGCCTCAAAACCGGATGGCTTTACAAACCGAACCTGATGGCGACCGGCACCAACGCTTTCAACGTGACGACCGGGTTGTTCTGGGACACGCTGCACGATCCGAAACTTTATTTTTGCCCGATGGACAAGCCGGAAAGCAGTCCGTTTGGCAGCCGTCCGCAACAGTCTTCCAGCTACGGCATGAACGGCGCGGTCATCGGCTTCGGGGCCATGATTTATCCGCCGGTGAAACTGGCGAGCCTGCGCGCAACCGATTGCCTGTTTTGGGAGACGGATGAAACCCGGCCGGAAAATTTCAATGATGGCGCCAACTATCCCGGACAAGGCGTCAGCGGCCGGCATCCTGAGGGCGGGATTCAAGCCACCCTCGATGCCTCGGTATCGTACGTCGCGTTGAACGTCTGGCAGGCGGACATGGTTGACACCAATCGCAACCGGCTTTGGTGTTATCCCAACAGCCCCGACGGGGGTGATCCGCAGCATGGCCATAACCCGTGAGCCAGCCCTTAAAATGAAAACCACCGCCCGCCGCCGCCCGGAAGCATTCACGCTCATCGAGTTGCTCGTGGTCATCGCCATCATCGGCATCCTGGCGGCGATGCTGATGCCGGCGTTGACGGCCGCCAGGCGCAAGGCGCTGCAAACGGATTGCGCTTCCAACTACCGGCAGGTGGGGCTGGCCTTGAAAATGTACCTGGATGACAACCAGGACACGTTGCCGCCCGGAAACGGATCGCAGGATTTTCCGGTGCCCAAGTCACTCGACCTGACCGGGATGCCCGTTTACAATGCCGCCACCACCAATTATCTCCCGTATTACCTGGCGGCCGACCTCTCGCTGCCCGCGCCGTCCCAGGTCGGCGACAACGCCACCAATCTGGCCAAGGTTTTTTTGTGCCCGGCCTATGCGCACAATCTGCCGGGCGACAGCTACAGCCATTACGACCCGGAATCCGACCACTACGCCAACGCGTTTTGTTATTCCCTGTCGCGCATCATCAACCCGCCCATGTCGCAGCTCCAGTACTACCCGTTTGGCAAGAGAAACCAGGATCAGTCGTCGCTCAAAATGTCCGAGATCGCGGCCGCCGTGCCGTTGAGCGATGCCTGGGTGTTGGCAGACCTGGATTGGGCGGTGGGCAATGGATCGCCGGACAATATTCCCAGCATTTTTTTCGGCATGGACAAGTATTCGTACATCGCGATGCATCCGGCGCATAAAACCGTCCGTAATTACCTCTATTTCGACCTGCACGTCGGAACCCAGCCGGCGGGCGGCATGGAAACTTATTGAAGGCCTATGGCGTGGACGACAACCAAAACTGTGGTGGCCGGGCTGGTGCTCCTGGCGGTGATGGCGACTCTCCTCGTCGTCAAGCTGGCCCTCGGCCCGGCGATCGAGGATTCGTATTTCCAGCAGAATTACATGCATTTCCAGGCCGTGCCGAAAGATCTGCTGGCCGTCCGACCGACGCATTTCACGAACGGCACGGTCAGTTATACCGCCACCACCAGCCCCAAGCCTGGCCAATACGTGATGCGGATGATGGGGCGCAACGTGTCGCTGGAACAGGTCATCGCCGCAGCTTACGGAGGCAACCCCGCCCGCATTGTGCCGCCGCTCATCAAGCCGAAGGGCAATTTTGATTACCTGGTTACCATGCCCGACCGGCAGCAGGAACGTTTCCAAGCCGCCGTCAGAAAGAAACTGGGTTACACTGCGCATTGGGAGGACCGCGACACCGATGTGCTCCTGCTCGAAACCCGGGTGCCGGACCCGCCCGCCTTCAAATTGAGCACTGCCACCAAGGAGAATGTCACCGGCCAGAACGGAAAATACTGGTTCACTCACATGCGGCCCGCGTCCATGCTGGGATTTCTGGAACGCAGTTTCAAACAACCGGTGCTGGACCGGACAGGGATGACGAATTATTACGATTTCTCGGTCACCGTGAGTTCACGCGGCCGCAACGAGCCGAACCAAAAGGAATTGGAAGACATCCTCGGCGGTCTGGGACTCAAACTGGAACCGGCAACCGAATCCACCCGGATGCTGGTGGTGGAAGAGGCCCGATGATGGGAGGTGAGAATGAACATCGAACGCCCAACATCGAACATCCAACTTCCAATGAAGGGCGCGCAAGCGATGGCTGTCCGGGCATTCACCTTGATCGAACTGCTCGTGGTCATTGCCATCATTGCCATCCTGGCGGCGCTGCTGCTGCCGGCTTTGAGCAGCGCCCGGCGGAAGGCAAAACGCACCGGCTGTATCAATAATCTCCGTCAAATGGGTCTCGGTTCAATGACCTATGCCTCGGATTACTCGGACGTGCTGCCGCCGTGGCGTGGTTATCCGCCCTATAGCGACAACGGCCAGATGAACCGGATGAGCGCCTCGCACTACAGCCGCTATGTCTGGCGCGATGAAAATCACAGCCATACGCGGTGGACCGTCACCTCCGATGCGAACCAGCCGGCCGGCTGCCGTTTCGAAAACGCGGGTTTCCTGTACCTGACGAAATATGTCGGCGATGCCCGGATTTATTTCTGCCCCAGCCTGGCGGCCGGCGAATATTCGCAGGAATTTTACGAGCCGCTGCTGGCTTCCGACAGCGTGAAAGCCTGTGTGCGGTCCAGCTATTTTTACAACCCGCGCGTGGTGGACGCCGCCGGCGGGCAGGATTTGCGCCGCTACCAGAAAACCAGCCAGTTTGCCGGGCACAAACTTTTCGGCTGCGACGTGATTACGCATATCCAGCCCGATTATACGGCGCATCTTAAGGACGAAGGCTACGGCGTGCTTTTCACCGACGGCGCCTCGATGTTCGTCAAAAGCCCGGAAGCTTTCGCCGCCGTCAACGAGATCCATTCAACGTATGCGCCGGGCGGTTCCATCTTCGGTTCCCCCGTCGAACTGGATCAGATCTTTGACCTGCTGGAAAAATGATGAGCTCCTTCCACTTCAGCTTCCCGGGACAGACCCGGCGGCCTGACGGTGTGATGGTTCCCCGGAAAGCGACCCGGGCGTTTACGCTCATCGAGCTGCTTGTGGTCATCGCCATCATCGCCATCCTGGCAGCCTTGCTGCTGCCGGTTTTGTCGCGGGCCAGGGAAAAGGCACGAGCCACCGAATGCGCCAACAACCAGCGTCAGATCATGCTGGCGACGAAATTGTACCTGGACGATCACGACGGGGTCATGGTCCCGTTGTGGGTGGCACAAGGCGCCCCCGGCTGGGGCAATTGGACCTATGACGCCGCAACCTTTGTCGTCCAATGGCCGGGCCATCTCTGGTGGCCGGACAAGCTGCGTTTGGACGGCTACGCCCCGGCACCCAAACTTTTTGATTGTCCGACCCTGACTCAGCCCGCCACCGCCGGCAATGGCGGGGCGGTCAGCTCCGTCCATTGCCTGGGCATTGGCATGAATTACCCCGAATACGGATGGATCGCGCCGGCTGCCGGGTTCTCGTTCCCGGTTTATACCACCAGCAAGGAAAACCAGATTTCCCGGCCTGACCAGTCCATCGTGTTTGCGGATGCGGCCCAGATTACGGAACCCGGCGAGGCCAATGCCGACAACTGGCGGGAGATCCCGGCCACGGGTTGCGCCTATTTCCGGGTGCCAAGCGACACCGACAGTTATTCGGTGGGCGATTCCCGTTCGGTGCCCCGGCACAGCGGTCAGGTGAACGTTGTCTTTTTCGACGGTCATGTTCAACGGGAGGGCAACAGCCTCATTCGTTACGATCTGCCGCGCAGCGACGGGGCCATCCAATGGGCCCGCAACAACAACGGGGTCAATCCCTGAAAGCCACAGAATGCCAAGCTCCTTAAAACAGGACATGACCACATTTCTGCTTTGCACGATGGGGGCGCCGAACTCGCAATTGATCGTGAAATAACCTTCAAGGCAGGGAACTTAAACTCCGATAGCATCAACAGGATCGTGAAGCCGCCCCGGCTGTCTCCGGTCAGAATCAACGGAACCAAAAAACATGTCACTTTATCTCAGCCAAAGATGTTGGGGCCGATCGTGCCTGCACTTGGCGGCGGCATTGCGCGCCGGCCACTGGCGCTGGCATCTGGCCGGCATCGGGCGGGAGATTCATTTCACGCGGTTCTGATCGTTGTTCCGCAACGTTGGCGTATTTCGCATATCTCGCGGTTCAAACCCTTGCTTGGTTGGCTTCCTGGCGGTTCAATCTGCGGCCCTTAAGATTGCGCCTGGCACCTGGAGCGGCGGCAAGTGCCGTTGACAAAATCCTCTGGTACGAAGCTCTCCATTTATCAGACGAATGCCAGCTCAGCCATGGTTGCCTGGAAATGGCCTTCCATCGGGTTCGTCCTGCGGGCGAACACGGATCTGGGCACCACGAACTGGGCGGTCGTGACCAATGCCATAACCCTGGTGAATGGCACCAACCTCGTGGTCATCTCGCCGCTCACCAACCACCTGTTTTTCAGATTGTCGGATCCGTGACCCCACTCGCCTGGAAGGCGCCTTGGTTTCGTTTTCCCTTTGCACACCCGGCGTTTTGACGGTTTAATGCGCGGACATGAAAATTGTTCTAGCTTATTCGGGCGGCCTCGACACGTCGGTGCTGCTTTCGTGGATCAAGGAGGAATACAACGCCGAGATGATCGCCTTCTGCGCCAACATCGGCCAGGAGGATGAACTCACCGGCCTCGAAGCCAAGGCCCGGCGCACCGGCGCCTCCAAAATCTACATCGACGATTTGCAGGAGGAATTCGCGCGCGATTTCATCTTTCCCATCATCCATGCCGGCGCGATTTACGAGGGGCAATATTTTCTCGGCACCAGCATCGCCCGGCCGCTCATCGCCAAACGCATGGTGGAAATCGCCAAGAAGGAAAAGGCCGACGCCATCGCTCACGGCGCCACCGGCAAGGGCAACGACCAGGTGCGGTTCGAGCTTACCGCCGCCGCACTGGCGCCCGACCTGCAGGTCGTCGCCCCGTGGCGGGATAAGCGGTATCGGGATGAATTTCCCGGCCGGGCCGAAATGATTGAGTACTGCGAGCGGCGGAAAATCCCCGTCCAGGCCAGCGCCAAGAAACCATTCTCGAGCGACCGGAACCTGCTGCACATCTCCTACGAGGCAGGCATCCTGGAAGACCCGTGGATGGACGCCAGCGACAAGAAATATCGCGGCTCATTTACCACGCTGTCCGTTTTCCCCGAAGACGCGCCGAACAAGCCGGAATTCGTCGTGCTCAATTTCGTGAAAGGCAATTGCGTGGCCGTGAATGGCAAAAGAATGTCTCCGCTCGGCGTGATGAAAACGCTGAACAAGATTGGCGGCAAGCATGGGGTAGGACGGGTGGACATGGTGGAGAACCGGTTTGTGGGCATGAAATCGCGGGGCGTGTACGAGACGCCCGGCGGCGCCATCCTGCACTTTGCGCACCGGCAGATGGAAAGCCTGACCATGGACCGGGAAGTGATGCATCAGCGCGACGCGTTGATCCCGAAATATGCTTCCCTGGTATACAACGGCTTCTGGTTTGCGCCCGAGCGGCTGGCGTTGCAGGCCTACGTGACCGAGAGCCAGAAGAACGTGACCGGCACCGTGCGGGTGAAACTGTACAAGGGCAACATCATGGTCGCCGGCCGCAAGAGCCCGGTGAGCCTGTACAACCCGCACATCGCCACGATGGAAGCCGATCCCACCAAGGCATACAACCAGGACGACGCCACCGGCTTCATCCGGTTGAATGCCTTGCGCCTGAAAGTCGCTGCCAAAGTCCAAAAGAGAAAATAAATTGGCGCGCGAAGCGCATCCCGCTCTGCGGGATGCAGAGGAAGAAGTGAACGTTTAAGGTCGCAAATTGCGACCTTGAACAATGCCGGAAGCTCATCGCATTTTGCGATAGGTTCGTTTAATGGCAACGGGCAATCCGCTGTGATATCGCAATTTGCGGTATCAAGATGAAAGGTATGCGGTCACAAATTGTGACCGCATGGGAAATGGAACGCTATGAGCAATCAAACGCCATCACGCGTGAACGACATCGGTTTGCTGATTCGCACGATTCGCGGGCAAAAGGTTATTCTCGATTCTGACCTTGCACGAATCTACGGCGTGCCAACAAAACGCTTGAACGAGCAGGTCGGACGCAATGCGAAACGGTTTCCGCACGATTTTCTGTTCCAGCTTACCTCGACGGAAGCTGACAACTTGAAGTCGCAATTTGCGACTTCAAGGCCCACCAGCAACCGGTCGCAAATTGCGACCGGTTCACAGAAACACCGCGACCCCCGGTTTTTGCACTACGCCTTCACCGAAAACGGCGCCATCATGGCGGCCAACGTTCTCAACAGCCCGGAAGCGGTGCGGATGAGTGAGGTGGCGATTGACGCCGGGATTTGATTTACTACGCTGTTCACGCTCTATGACCACCGCGCGCAAACTTCGGATCGCCATATTACTTCTGATTCTTGTCTGCACCGTCGGCTGCGATCAAACCACCAAGCACGTGGCCCGCGCGAATCTCAATCGGTTTGATTCAATCACGCTGTTCCACGGTCTCGGGGAGCTGCGGCTGGCGGAAAATCCGGGCGCGTTCCTGAACCTGGGTGCCGCGTTGCCATCTTCGGTGCGTACGGTTGTATTTACTCTGGGTGTGGGTGCCGGTCTTGTCGGATTGTGCGGCTATCTGGCCGGTCGCACCCGGCTGAATCGACTGGCATTTGCCGGACTGGCACTAATCGTGGCGGGCGGGATGAGCAACTTTATTGACCGCATTGCAAGAGATGGTCTGGTCACAGACTTCATCATGCTTCGCTTTGGCCCGTTTCATACCGGCATATTTAACATGGCTGACCTGGCTGTCATGATTGGCATGGGATTGTTGGCTTTTGCTCTTTGGAAACAAAGGCGATCGACTGCGGCAAAATCTCAACCTCAGCTTGACGTTTGGCTACGGGAGTAGCGGAATCTTTGTCGCCACTCCATTCAATCCGAGAATCACGCCGCTGGCTGGTCCCCCATTTCCGCCAAGCGCAACAGTAATGGCCGAAGTCCACCTGCCGCCGGTCCGGCGCGACAGGAAATGGTTGTGGAATCGGACGCGGGCGATTCAGGTCGTCAGGGTGAGAAGAATGTCGGCATACCAGGCGCAGTTCAGCCCCAGCGATTCATCGATTTTCAAGTCACGGCCGCCCATGTCCATGCTCGCGGAGTGCACTCCGAGCAATTTCCAGGGCAGTTGTGCATCGGTGGACGGGCTGCGCATCACCACCGGCGCGCCGCTGGTGCCACGGTGCGTTCGCGCATCGGTGAGGAAGTAGCCCAAGCCCTGGAAGCGCAGGCCGAAGGACGAAGCGATCACCGCCTGCCGCACCACGGGCAAGTGGTGCAGTGCGTCGTGGAAACCGAGCGGGAAGCCGACGATCAGCAGTGACGTGCCGACTTCCACCTCCTGGAGCGAGCGCTGCAGGTGCGTCGGCGTGAAGCATCGCATCACCACCGACTTTGGCAGCGCCGCGCGATCGAGTTCAATCACCGCCACGTCGATCTCGCCACCGGTATCTTTGCCCTGGTGCCAGACACTCTTGCCGTCGCGGTACAGCAGCATCGACAGACCAATTGAATTGGTGAGGTTCTTGGCGTCATTGTGGAGCTCGATCTCGATGCGATCGGGAAAATGCTTGCTCGGCTCGTCGATCACCACGTGCCGGCTCGTCACGAGGAACAGCCGGCCCTCGCGTTCGAAGAAGAAGCCGCTCGCACCGGTGAGCGGACGCTTGCCGTCGAAGGTCGAGACCCGGGCGGTGGTCAGCAACAATGGCTCAATCATGGGCGTTTCTCCTTGTCCGGATGTGATTTTGCGTTCAGACGCCGCGCGGTTCAAGGAAATTGCGTATCGAGCGCGATAGGAAATGGTTGAGGAATCTGGCATGGCCTAGAACGCTGGCCAGAGCTTCCTGAGCTGCCGTGGAAATGCCGCAACCAGGCAAAGAGCTAAAAACATCAAGCCGGTGGCCGCCGCCAGCAGCGGGTTGCCGCCCAGTTCATCCAGGGCCGGTCCGACAAAACGATCCGCCAGCCACGGCATGAACTGCCACGCCAGCCCAACCGCCAGCGCGATCAGCGCGGCAAGACGAAGATAACCCATCAGACTGGCAACCTGCAAAGGCCAGCGGCAGATTTGCGCCAGGCCGGCCTCGTACTCTGCCTGCAACTGGTGTTTGCGTTCGGCAATCTGGGTTTTCGACATTATCACCATCCCGGCACGGATCCGCTGTTGCAGCCGGGCACTGAAATCAGCCCGCAGGGCTGGAACCTTCACCGTGTGCTGGAGCGCGGCATCCAATTGCTGGAGCTGCTGGACGAAGGCCTGACAATTCGCGCAACTCGCGAGATGCTTTTCGACTGCTTCGTGTTCCCCGGACGGCAGGTGATTTTCCTGGTAATCCAGGAGCCGGTTTTCAAATTCTTCGCACGCCATAGGTCACCATAGGATTGGGTTGGGCAGGGCCTGGAAACAGGCCAAGCCGGTGATGGTTGGTCCTGCCTTGCCCGATCTGGCGCTGGTTGCCACAGGTCGTTTGGTGGAAGTCATCAGCCGCCTGCGGGAATGGCGTTTCAGCATTTCCCGTTTCGCGCGGAAGAGAAGGGTTTTGACCGTTCCCAGCGGGAGGCCGAGCATCCGGGCAATCTCGTCGTAGGCCTTTTGTTCCAGATAGAACAACGTGATGACCTGCCGGTATTTTTCCGGCAATTCCGCCAGCAACGTGGCCACGTCCATCTCCGCGCCGGGTTCGGGGCCGGCAGATTGGAGCGAAGGAATCCGATCCGCCGCCGCTTCGATTTCCGGCTCGTGCAATGATACGGTGGGGCGGGTGACGCGCTTCTTTAACTCGGTCAGGCAGGTGTTCCGCGTGATGGTGTAAATCCAGGTGGACAGCGAAGCACCGCCGTGATAACCCGGCAGCGCCTTCCAGATTTTCACGAAGACATCCTGCGCCACGTCCTCGGCCTGGGTTTCATTGTGCATCATGCTGAACGCGAGCCGGAAGACCTTGTCTTTGAACCGTTCCAGCAACAGCTCAAACGCCGGGCCGTATTGTTCGGCATTGAGTCGTTGCTGAATATCGTCTTCCATCGCTCCATATTTATACTTCCAGGCCCGGCGGCAAGTTTCAAAAAAGAATCCGCGGCCCGATTTGCCGGGTTTCACCTGCAAACCAGATTTTTGAAACAATTCCAGGCCGGTCGAAGTCGGAAACAGGGAACGGTGCTGGTTGGAAAAAATCGGCCGGCAATAAATGAACAGGATACGAACTTATGCCATTCGAAGAAATTAAAGAACTGATTGGTCTGGCGATTGGATTTGTCGCCGTCATCATGGGCTGCGGCATCCCGCTCCTGGCGATCTATTTCGACTATCGGAAGCGCAAGGAAATTTTCATGCTGTATCATCAACAGCGCATGGCGGCGATTGATAAAGGCATTGAATTGCCTCCCGTGCCGGAAGGGTTTGGGGAGTGGTTTCCTGGCGGGGACGGCAAGTCGTCCAAACCTCGCTCGCCCCATTTCGGCTTGGGCGCCGGACTGACCTGGTTGTTGACCGGAATCGCACTGATGGTGGCGCTCTATTTCAATGGCAACGGTACGGTCGCCCTTTACGGGTTGATTCCTGTGGCTCTGGGACTGGCTTACTTGATTTACTACTTCACCGTCGACAAGAAGGCCGCCGGAACTGACCACTCCGCCCCGTGAGGAGTTGAGTATTCGCCGCCGCCCACAGTTGGCCTTGCCAGAAATCCGGGAATCCCGCCGCCGGTTGGTCGCCCGTTTCCGTCAGTTGCAACCGGACATGGCGGCAGTCCAACTGCCGCTGGTCCGGTGCGACGGGAACTGGTTGGGGAATCTGGCAGTCAGTGGGATGTTGCCATCGGCTCAGGATTTGTCTGAACCCGGTTCGGATGAAGTTCCTCGGGATGGATGGTCACGGTGAACGCGGCCCGGTTGGCCGCCCACCATTGCTCCCATTGCCTGGGCTGGTCCGGCGGAAAATGTTGGCCCGTGAGCACCCGCAAAGTTGCAGCAACCCGCTTTTTGACAAACACGTTCGGATCGTTCAACAAAGGCAGCGCCAGGTCAACGGACTGCGTGTTGGCGTTCTGTAACAAGGCGTTGAGGCCAAAAACTCGTGCCAGTGACTCAGGATTGTGGAGCAACGGAACCGCTTCATCGCAGGAAATGGTTGTATTCCCCAGTTTTGCAACCGCCATGCCGACCACCTCTTCCTGGGGAATCGCGGCGAACTGCAGAAGTTCCTCCCGTGAAAATTTCTCCTGCAGGTTGATCAGCATCCGGAGTGCGGAAGCTTTGATTTCGGGATTCGGTTCCTTGAGCATGGCGCGAAAGACGGGAACATACCTGGATGTGTCGCCGGTATGCTGCGCGAGACATGCGGTGGCCGCCTGACGGACCTCGTCGTCGCTGTCCCGGAACCGGCCGATCAGCGGCTCAACGAAAACAGGATTCCAGTTATCTTGCGCGGCCAGGGCGGCGTTCATCCGCACCTCGGGTTCCGGATCCATGAAGAGTCCGGGTAAACACCTTGCCAGCCGCGGGTCGTGCAGGCGGGTGATGACCGACGCGGCCTGAAGACGCACCACCGGATTCTTGCTTTGGAGGGCGTCGATCAGGGCCGGAACGGCTTCGGTCCCCAATGAGGCAAGGCCTTCAGCGGTCAAATAACCGTAGTCGGTGCCCAATTTTCCGGCCAAGACTGAGATCGCCGCCTGAAACTCGAGATCGTGCATTTCCGTCGGCTGGAAAGTCCAGGTCTGCTTGGTCAGCCACCACGATTTGCCGGCCAGCAGTGGAATCTGCCGGCGGCAATCGGGGAGATCCGCCTTGGCGACCTGGATAAAGGGCGGCAAGTCATCCCGTAAAGCCGCCGGGGTCTTACGCATTCTTTGAATCCGGCGTTCGTCCGTGATGGTCAGCGGCGGCGGGGGATCTCCATATTCCCTTTTCAACTGGGAAAGCCGCATCTGTCTGAGGTCCTCCGCGTTGATGGCCGCCTGTTCCCGGTCGCGCCGGTACGCTTCCGGCAGTTTCTTTTCGAACAGGCCCTTTTCCATCAGCGGTTTGTCCGACAACACCTCGACCTGGACTTCGGATGGCCGGCCGTTGACCGAAGAGATGGCGAGCGGGAACACGCACCAGTCGCTCGCAAAACTGATTTGCAGCGGGTGCAACTCGCCGGCCGCCAGTTTTTCCTTCACATCGGATTGCATCGCCGGAACCTGCCGGGGTGTGCCGGTAGTAATTTGAAATGCATTCCCTTTTCCCAGCCGGATTCTGGCGGCGATGAAATACCAATGTTGTTTGACGTAGGCATTCAGCGCGCCGGCCTTGTCCGGGGGAAACGAGAAACCATTTGCCACCAGCCAGTTTTCCAAGGCAGCTGCGTCTTTGGTGGAAAGCACGGCCACTTCATAAGCGCCTACGGTTTTGGTTTCGACGACCTTGACGGGCCCGGCTTTTTCATCATCCCGGTCCAGGGAGGCGACGCCGGCCGCTCCGGGAATGGCGTTCCTTGATTCAAAATGCTGCTGCGTGTAACGGCTCAATTCATAAAAACATTGCATCGAGCTTTTTTGGACCGTCGGCAGGTTTGGGATGGGGACGAGCCAGCCGAATTCCTCGACCGGGCCGTCATATTTGACCTGCAAAATCAAATCTTCACGCCCGGCATCGTACACCATGATGGCTTTTTGCGTCGGCTCATTGATGTCCTTATGCTTGTTCCAGACGAACTTGGGCGCCACGAAACATCCATCCGCCTGCCCGATTGCCGGGGCCAGCAAACCTGCTGCCAGTCCCAAAATCAAACCAGCATTCAGTTTTTGAAAACGGTTGACCGTCATGGCGTTGTGGGTGTGTCCGGGCAGACGTTTCCGGGTTTGGTGGAGAGTGTCAAGCGGTGAATGTCCGGCGTGCCTAAAATCGGATGTAACAATGCTTCAATCGTTTGCGTATCTATTCTATGTTCGTGTGAAAACAATAAGGTTGCTGAACCGGGAACCGCCCGCCGCTGTGTTCTGGTTGATTCAAGGAGTTTTCAGCGGCTTGAAACGAAACCAAACCATGTCAAAGTTTAATTTAATTTCCAATCTGGTCGCCGGCTTTTTGCTTTTTTTCGCCGGCGTTGGCCGCGCCCAATCCACGAACGTTTCAGGCATTGATGCTTACGACGGTTTTGAAACGGCTGGCCTGGGCAAGCTTTGGAGCACGGACAGATTCGAACCCGGCGCGGTGACGATGCAGACGAACATTGTCCGGGCCGGCCACGGCGCCGCGCAAATCACCGTCCGCCCCGGCGAGAAATTTGAAGCCGGAATCAACGGCAACCAAGACAGCGAGCGAGCGGAGTTGAGAGAGGGCACAAAACAACTGGTCGCGAAAGAAAACGTCAATTACGAGCAATCCTTCAGCATTTTCTTCCCGACGAATTTTCCCATCGTGCCGGTGCGTCTGGTCGTCGCGCAATGGAAACAGTATTGCGCCGACGGCGGCAATTGCTCGGACGACAGTCCGGTGCTGGCGATTCGCTATCTTTCCGGCACGCTCAAGATCACGCAGAACATCAACAGCAACCACGAAACGGTTCTTTACCAGGAAAAGGCAGAGTTTCGTGGCCGCTGGCTCGATTTCAAATTCCAGGTCCGGTTTTCGCCGGGCGAGAACGGACGAATCAAGGCCTGGCTCGGTGGCAAACAAATTGTGGATTACAAAGGCGTTACGGCCGATCCTGAAAACGCAGTGACCGGTTATCCGAGCCCCAGTTATTTTTATTTCAAAATGGGCCTCTATCGCGATGTGATGCCCGAGCCGATGACCATCTACATTGACGAGTATCGAAAAAAGCAGTTGCCGGATGGCAGTTTTTGAACCGGGCATCCGATGGAGACCGTTTAGTTATGAACGGCGGTGGCCGTCATGGTTTAGTCTGGGACAATTTCAATTTTTCGCCCACGAAGATATGGTCGTTGGCCAGTTGATTTGCATTTTTCAGGGCTTTCACGGTCGTGCCATGGGCCCGAGCAATGCGGGCCAGCGTGTCGCCGTGTTTGACCACATAGATGCCGGCGGCGTGATGGGCAGGCGCCTTGTGAACTCCTGGCATTGGCATCGGTTCGGAGGTCGGCGCCGGCAAGGTGACGTTTTCGGGCAGGCTGGCGGATTGAGGGGTTATCCAATTTGTGTCAGCCGCTGAATCCGACTGTGCCATCGGCGTCGGCAAAGGGTTTGTCGCCTGGCGCGGTATTAGGCAATTGGTCCGCACCATCGGTGTTTGAGCGACCTCTCCCGATGCCGGTGGTTTTTGAGTCCGGCAACCTTGAATCAGCGTGCCCATGATCAAAATGGTCGCGGTGATCAACAAGGTGTAAACGCAAGCCCGGAATTGTCGGCGGCGCCGGGCTTCTCTTTCCGCCAGAATCACTCTCGGTAAGCCGAATGGATTTGCCATAATATAAATTTCTTTGTTCTGCTGTTTGTCCGGACACGCCACATCACGTGCCTGGCGGTACTTTAGCAAGGTGATTGCCATGGTCTGGAGATGACTCATAACATACTTAAAATCAATATATTATAAACAATTTGCATTCTCGAACTGGCCCTGGCCGGACCGCTTGAATCATGCTTTGCGCATTTTCTGCACCGGGCAATGCACGACCGGTGCAATCCGGGAAGCCTGCCGTGGATCTGGCAGGACGAGAAATGGTTGTGAAAGATAATTTCACCGGTTACAAGGTGTTCCGGCAAAAATGCGTATCAAAATGGAATTGGCAACGGCGGTTGATGTGTCGGACATCGTCGCCCTCCGTGCGGCGGTGGCCGGGAAGTTGACCGCGCAATACGGCCAGGGCCCCTGGTCGGCGGTCTCAACGGAAAAGGGGGTGCGCTTCGACATGAGAACCTCGAAAGTCTTTGTGGCCCGCCAAAGAGGCAGGTTGATTGCGACCCTGCGCCTGGTCACGAAGAAACCGTGGGCCATCGATCTCAAGTATTTCAGCGTCTGTCAGCGGCCGCTCTACCTGCTTTCCATGGCCGTAGCGCCGGACCGGCAGCGCACCGGTATCGGCCGGTTGTGCCTGGAGGAAGTAAAAAAGATCTGCCGGCAATGGCCGGCTGACGCCATCCGGCTCGATGCGTATGCTGCCCCGGCCGGCGCGGGCGGGTTTTACCGCAAATGCGGTTTTCGGGATTTGGGGCGGGCCTCGTATCGGGGATGTCCGTTGGCATACTTTGAGATGTTGTTATAAGATCCCGACCACACCAGCCGACGACCACGCCCCCGGCAAGCGAGACATCACAGTTTGAGGTTGACATGCATCATGGTTAGAGGTAACATCGCGTCGATGAAGAAAACCAACCCCAGTTTTTTGAATGGCATTCCGGAGCTGCTGGTGTTGCGGCTGCTGACTGCGCGGGAAATGTACGGTTACCAGATCGTGGAGGAAATCCGGACCCGGACCGGAGAATCTTTGTCTTTCGGTGAAGGTTGCATCTACCCCTACCTGCATTACCTGGAGGCGCAAAAGCAGGTGAGCAGCCAGCGGCGGGAAGTGGCGGGCCGGAGCCGCAATTATTACAAACTTACCGCCCGGGGACGGAAACGGCTGGAAGCCTTGAGTTCCGAATGGAAGCGCGTGACAAGCGGCGTCGCGCTGCTCATGGGGGAACAATATGCGTAACCCCGATTTCATTGAAAGGTTGTGCCGGCGATTGGTGGAGCTGGGTTGCCCCCTGGCGCAGGTGCGGCGGTTGGTCCGGGAAGTAGCCGACCATCGTGAGGACTTGAAGCAAGCCGCCCTGGCGGAAGGTTTGTCCGGGCCCGGGGCTGAAGCCCGGACGGACGTGCAACTTGGAGATCCGCTGTACCTGGCGGAGCGGCTGATGGCGGCGCAGCGCCGGTCTTCCTGGTGGGGCCGGCATTACGTGGTCGCTTTTGGCCTGCTGCCGGTGCTGGCCTTTCCAGTATTGTGGCTCCTGCTCCTCCTTCTCCAGATGGTATTGGCGTTCGCGCTGGGCTATGGCTGGGATGAAAAGAAACTCGATGTTGCTGTCAACGACCCGATGACCTTCCAATACGTCCTCATGGCATTTCAATTCATAGATTATGTCGCGGTTGCGCTGGTGGCGTTCCTCTTCTGCTGGCTGGCCCGGCGAGCGGCGGTGAGCCTCAATTGGATGGTGACCGCCTGCGCCGTGTGCTCGTTCCTGGCGCTGTTCACGTGGGGCAAAATTGAGCCGCATTCTTTTTTCGTAGGTTTCACAGCGGACAGCCATTTGCATCTGCAATGGCTCAGGGGGGCAATCCCGCTCGCGGTGGCCGGCGCTATTTATGTCTTTCAGCGGCGAACGACGCGGCGTTTCCAGGAGCAGGTTCCGGCTTAGCGCTTTGCCAGGTTTTGCAGTTGTGCGCTAAAACCGGGTTGAGCGAGCGCCAATTTGAGCAGAGGTTCCAGGTTGCCCCGGGCGGATACCAGGACCATTTCCTTCCGGTCAAAAACCAGCACGCAGCATTTCAGGCGGCGGGCGGAAATGTCTTTTTCCGGCAGATACACAGCAACCAGGTCATGGCCGTCTATCACTCCCACCGCGCGCTCCCAGCCGCGCGCGGCCATGGCCGAGTCGGCGGCGGCGAGCATGACGGCGCGATCCGGCGGCGGCCCGTCTGATGCCAATTTATAAACGCCCACCCCGGCGTTCCCGACGGACTGAACGGCGGCGCGCGCCTCGGGGTCAAGCCTGACGCAGGACAGACCGGCGCGGATGACGCCGACCGTGAGAGCGTTCGCGTTCAAGACGATCGCTCGCTGCCACTCAGCGCCACTGGACAGCATCAATTCATCGCGCAAGGTCCGGGCTTCGGGCGCCAGGCGGAAGCAATCCGCCACCATGACGGCCAGCGCGATGAGCACCAACAAAGGAGCGGCCAGAAGACCCCAGAGCCAGAGCCGCCGGGCCGGTCGGCGGGTTGCCGGTATGTCGGAAGGCAGATTCATGGAAGGTCGGAAAAATTTTTGAGCAGGGCGGCGCCGGTCGGTTCCAAAACCGGCGCGGCCCCTTGAATTACCGCTCAATTCTTCGATGCCGCGTCTTTTGGAGCGACGTCTTTCAGCGCGGCGCCAATATCTTTCAGCGGTTCGATGTTCAGTTTGTCAGCTAAGATGGCAACCTGTTCCGGCTGGATGTCCCCGACAATATTGACCAGCACGACTTGATCCTTTGGATCGATCACCGTGATGACGAGTCCGGCCAATGCCTCGCCGCCGCGAGTTTTGGTGTAAATGCCAACGTCCCCGCCTTTTTTTTCCTGAACTGTCACATTCCGGTCCCAGCCATCGGATTCGAGGTCATGACGGATTTGCCGGACACGTTTCACCATGTCGGCGCGGTTGGCATCGGTGAGGCCGATGACGTTGACGCGGATGAGTTCCACATTGCGCAGGAGTTTGGCCGCCGCGGGCTCCTGTTTTTCCACCAACTGGGCGGCGAGCGACAGCAAGTTGCTCTTGATCTGGACTTCCACGAATTCGCCGTTATCAGCGGGCGCCAGTTTGCCAAAATCCACCTGGCCCGGCGGCGGGCCGGCCAGAACGTTGATGCTGACACCGGCGGCGAGGATGGCGATAGCCAGGGGGTAACGGATCATTATTTTCATAAGGTTGTCATCGTTGGTTTAGTCAGTGTGTTTGGGAATCCGAACTTCCGGGGTTTCAGAACGACGCTGGCGGAGCCGACCCGGTGTCAATTGACTGGGTTTTCCCGGCGTTCATTGCCTTTAATTTTGCTTCCAATTCAGCTATTTTCTGGGCGTCCTGTCGTGTCCGGTCACTGAAGCGGTGGGTGATTCCCCTGAACATATCGGTTTGGCTTCTGACCTGAAAGGCCAGCACGTCGCATGTGCACTCCAACTCCACGTTGGCGCGGTACAATTGCATCAGTGCGGCCGCGACCAGGGTAACCAGCAGGATGTTTGACCAGTGTTTCATAATTCGCATCTTTCTTTACCTGGTACATAGGAATCCGGCCGGGAAAGTTACAAAAAATGTCAAACTGATTGAATCTCCCAACGGCTATCCTGCGGGTTGACAACGGCTTTCGACGACCTTGCCGTGAATGGCGAATCGGGATTATCTGCTTGCTGAAGGAGGAAGAGAAAGTGAAAACCGCCTGTCTAAACCGACCGATCCAACCCCTTCAGGGTTGAATTTTGATTCATAATTCACCACCCGGCGTAGCCCGGTTTCATCGGCCAATGCCGGGCTGAAAGGCACAATCCATTCGGGATTATTTCCGCTGTCTTTGTGCCTTGGCGCCTTTGCGTTAAAGCCGTTCAATGCCGGCCGGATTTCATCCACGACACCAGCATGTAGGTCGTGAAAAGGCTGGTTATCATGACCAGCCCGATGATGGACATTCTATGTTTGCGCTGGTCGCGCGCAAGGCGCGGGAACAGCAGCTTGCCCGTGCGATACATAATATACTGAGTCATAGTATTAAAATATTGTTTACCAGACACACTAACAGAAACGGGCTAAAGCTTAAGGACTTAGGGACATATTGGGGGATTTTAGGGGTGAATGGTACTTAGAGTGGGACAGAATCCCACGCCGTCCGGTATTTATTTGGCCTGCCGCTTTCGACGGCCTTCGGCGCGGCGGGGTGATGCGTTCACCATCGCTGTTCCCGGTGGACGAATTTTTGACGGTTCGCGCAGGGCCTTGTCCAGGACGTGCCGGTGAGGGAATCGGACTGCTAGGCGGGAGCGGGAACGTTCCCGTTCATCTTATGCCGGGAGGTTTGGGCGGACGGGGGGGGAACGGGTGCGGGACTGTTCCCGGATGACCCCCTTCGTCGCCCGGAGAATATTGCGTTGTGCACTGGCCGCTCAGGGATCCCTTGATAACCATGCTCCGGTCGCCACAGGTTCCGGAACCCAAGCCCTGGCAGGAATACGAACGGGCTACGACTTCGTTGATGTGATTGTCCCGATCCTGGCAATGAAATTTCCCATAACAATTCAACGTGAACGAGATGGACGACCCGTTGTAATCAAGGCTGGTTACCAGCGTTTCCGTCAGGGTGTTTACGTAGCCATTGGTCGGGTACACCGTTTTTAAAACCACAACATTTGTGACGTAGGTGATGCTGAGCAGTTCAGTATCCACATTGGTAAAGATGGTGTTATCCGGATTAACAATAACAAATCTGTCGTCTGCCAGCCACAACCTGGCTTTGGGCGGGAGGGTCAAGCCCTGGTCGGCCGCAATCAATTTCAACAACGATTTGGTGTTGATCGTCAGATTGGTTGTGGTCGCCGATATCAGGGATATATGACCGCCTCCCGGTGTGCCCACGATTATCTGTGGTTGTTGCACCTGGCCGACCAGGGCGATGTTCAGCGGGCTGTAGACAGGAGTTTGCGCGCGGGCGGCAAAGGCCAGTCCCAGGATGGCCAAGGCGGCCAGAAGTTTGATTTTTTTCATAAAAATTCCCCGGCTCTAACGGCGTGGTCGTTGAATTGCGCTCAATAATAAGTCGCCTTATTATAGCATAATCTAATGCGTCGTTTCAACTCGAAACTCAACGCGGTCACATTTGATCTGTCTTCAGCTGTGATTGAGAACTTGCTTTGTTTCCGCGTTCACGCCGCGTAACCGCCGTCGGCGAGCAGGCTCGCGCCGGTGATGAAGCTGGCTTCCGGGCTGGCCAGATAAGCGACGAAGCTCGCAATCTCATCCGGTTTGGCGTAGCGCTGCAGCGCGATCTGAGGACGGGGACGGGTACTCCGTACTCCTTGCGCTTCTGATATCAGATTGGACGGTGAGGTTCAAATTCAGTTCTCCTTCGTCTGCCGGTGGACAACCACCCGCCCGGCTTGATATTCTGCCGCCATGAGCATCGAGGTGATCGGCATCGACCACATCTATGTCGCGGTTTCCGACCTCGACCGTTCGGAGAAATTCTATGATCGCCTGATGGGCATCCTCGGTTTTCGCAAGAACACCTTCACGAACGACGGTGACCGTCACCTCCAGTATTACAATCGTCATTTTGGATTTGTCCTCCGGCCCGCCCGCGATGCCCGGGCCAAACCGGATCCGCTGGCCGCCGGGTTGCATCACTTCTGTTTTCGCGTCGAAGATTGTGCGGGTGTGGATGCCATCGCCATTCAATTTGAAAAAGGCGGGGTTGACTGTTCGGCCCCGCAGCTTTACCCGGAGTACGCCCCGGATTACTACGCGATCTACTTTACGGATCCGGACGGTATCCGGCTCGAAGTCACCAATTACCGGGCGGAACGCCGGAAACGGTTTGCCGACTGGCAACCAGCCTGACCGCATGACCCGCAACGTTGGCATCTATATTTTTGATGAAATCGAGGTGCTCGATCTGGGCGGGCCGTTCGAAGTGTTCTCCACGGCCTCGCGCATGAAGTTGCGCCTGCAGCCTGGTGCGGCCAAACCGTTTGAGGTGTTTACGATTGCCGACACGCGGCGGGCCGTCCGGGCGCGCGGCGGGTTGATGCTGCAGCCTGCTTTTGACATCACCAACCATCCGGCGATTGACGTTTTCATCGTTCCCGGCGGCGTGGTGACGGCTGAGTTGAAGCGCGACCCCATCGTCGAATGGATCGCGCGTACCGCGTCCAAGGCAATGCTTACGGCCTCAGTCTGCACCGGCGCCTTCCTCCTGGCCCGAACCGGATTGCTGCACCGCAAAACCATCACCACGCACTGGGAGGATATCGACGACTTCCGTTCGATGTTTCCTGACATCCCGGTCCGGGACGACCGGCGTTGGGTGGATGCCGGAACGATTGTTACTTCCGCGGGCATCTCGGCCGGTCTGGACATGAGCCTTCATCTGGTAGCGCGGCTGGAAGGCGAGGAACTGGCCGTGAGAACCGCGCGCCAGATGGATTACGACTGGCAACGGTCCGCTCGCTCCGGCCCGTGAGAAATCGAATCTTTATTGCCCGTGGCAATTGTCCGAAATCGGTGGCGTTTCTGCGTAATCCCGCCTCCCCTGACCGGTGTATTTCACCGCTTTTTGCTTCGAATTGGTGACATTCTGGTGTCAAACGCTAATCATAGAATTGGTTTGACATAATGGAATTGAATGATTTACAATGTCACCCACTACCTTTTCAAGGTTCCAAAGGAAAAATATGAAACGATCATCATCCATTCTCAAATACTTTACCGTGTTGGGTATGTTGACCTTCGGCCTGATGGCCAGTGCGTCAGCTCAAGGCATGAACACCAGCCGGGCGGATAGTCACCATGGAGGGCGAATTGTGGCACCTGCGATCCCGATCCCACCTGCGTGCGTGCCTCCGCCTTCGGGCCTGGTCAGTTGGTGGCCGGCGGAAGGCAATGCCAGTGATGCCATCGGTGCGAACAATGGCCAGTTGCAAAACGTGGCTTTTGCCGGCGGAGAGGTGGGTCAGGCTTTTGTCTTTAATGGTTCCAGCTCGTCCGTAAACGTTCCTGCCAGTTCGAGTCTGGATGTGGGACAGGGCAACGGCTTCACCGTTGAAGGGTGGATAAATCCTGCCAACCTGAACCTTCAGCCGATATTTGAATGGAACACCGGAGTTCCTGCTGGCAACCCCGAAGCGGTCACGGGTGTACACATGTGGATTTCCGGTGGCGGGCCCGGCACGCTCTTCGCCAATCTTGAGGACACAGCCTTGGTGGCTCATTCTATTTCTTCGGCGAACGGAGCCCTGGTCGCTAACAGCTTCCAGCATGTGGCACTGACTTATGACAAAACCACCGGCGTGGCCGTCCTGTATCGAAATGGTGCGGTCGTGGCGACGGCAAATCTGGGGATTTTCACACCGCAGACCGGCTATAATTTTTACATGGGATTGAGGGCGGCCGGTACACTTGCCGGCGCCCGTTTTCAAGGGATGCTGGACGAATGGAGCATTTATAATCGCGTCCTGTCTTCAAATGAAATCGCCTCCGTCTACAACGCGGGCAGCGCTGGCAAATGCGCCGCGTCTCCGCTTCCTGTGCCGGTCATTTCCAGCTTCACCCCCACAGCGGGCACCAACGGAACGGTGGTGACCATCAGCGGAACCAACTTTAGTGCGACGGCCGCCGCGGACATCGTTTATTTCGGCGCGGTGCGGGCGGCCGTGTTATCGGCCAGCCCGACGAGTCTCATGGTGCGAGTCCCCGCCGGGGCGACTTATGCGCCGGTGACGGTGACGGTGAACGGGCTGACGGCTTACTCCGGTGTTCCCTTCCTGCCCACGTTCAATGGCAGCAGTGCAGGTGGTCCGCTGCCACTGGCTCCACGGCTGGATTTGCCGACCAGCGATGGACCCGGTTTCACGGTCTTCGCTGATTTTAATGGTGATGGCAGGCCGGACTTGTTGGTTTGCAGCTACAGCGCTATTTCCCTTTATCAGAACCTCGGCACCACCGGCACGGTGACTGCCGCCTCGTTCGCGCCGGAAGTGGATTTACCGATGACAACCGGATTGGACATGGTGGCCGTTGCCGACGTGGACGGCGATGGCAAATTGGATATCGTTGTATTAAACAACCTCTTACAGCAGGCTTTGGTCCTGAAAAATATTTCCTCATCGGGAACGATCACGAGCGGTTCTTTCGCCGTGCCGGTGGCGTTTCCCACCGGCCCCGATCCGCGCGGCCTGGCGGTGCGGGATTTGGACGGCGATGGCAAACCGGAACTCATCGTGGGGAATTTTGGCGACAGCACCGTCTCCGTATTCCCGAACATTGGCCAGCCGGGCATCATCGACACCAACTCCTTCGCGCCGGCGGTCATCTTTGGCACGGGAGCCAACCCGCAAGCGTTGGCCGTTGCCGACCTGGACGGCGATGGTCAACCGGATATCGTCACCGCCAATAACAATTACAGCACGGATAATTCAGTCTCCATCCTGCGTAACACGAGTTCGCGCGGAAGCATTTCATTCGCCCCGCACGTTGACCTCGCGGGCCGGCCGACCAGTTTTGCCGTGGTCATAGGCGATCTGGATGGCGATGGGAAGCCAGACCTGGCCGTTTCTTCATTCGACGCTGGACAGGCGGTGTCGGTGTATCGCAACACCAGCACGCCGGGCGGCATCACCACCAGCTCGTTTGCGGCAAACGTGGATTTCGATGCCGGCGGTTGGGGCAATGCTCTGGCCCTCGGGGATCTGGACGGCGATGGGAAGCCGGACCTGGCCGTGGTGACGCAATTGCCCGATCATCTTTCCGTTTTCCAGAATATCGGCACCCCGGGCAGTTTCACCGCCGGTTCACTCGCGCCGCGCGTTGATTATCCGGCGGGCTGGAATCCCAATGGCGTCGCCATTGGCGATTTGGATGGTGATGGCCTGCCCGATATCGCTTTCGTTG
>Ga0265320_10000595_pt1 | contig 27781 bp, 18 predicted proteins | sample 4827metaG_FD_202087 | JGI IMG/M metagenome (GOLD analysis project Ga0265320, IMG submission 202087) | Rhizosphere microbial communities from Carex aquatilis grown in University of Washington, Seatle, WA, United States - 4-8-27 metaG | ecosystem: Host-associated > Plants > Roots > Rhizosphere >... | reverse complement strand
CCCTCTACAATTGATCGACTCCCAATCCCGTTGATGCGACAGACCTCATACGTCTGCCACGGATTTCCAATGCCCACCGGGGGAGGATTATGCCAACTCCGTATAGGGACGAAATCGTTGTTCTCCCCAGCATATATCAGCGTGGCGGAGCCGATTTGTTTCAAGTTGCTCGCGCATTCAGCCCGCAGAACGCGTTCCTGGGTGGTGAATGATGCGGACAGCAACACGGTGGCCAATAAAGCCGTCATGCCGATGACGAAGAGCAATTCCGTCAAGGTGAAACCCCGGGCGGTATCCGCTTGCCGTCGCTGTGTCGTTGCCGATGGATTTGGAAAAGGCAGTTTCATGACGCATCAATTACCGCACTGGATGCGGAAGTAACGTTGTGAATCTGCGGCCTGGATATTGAAGGACCCCTGGTTGCCGATCACCGTGGCATTGCCAGGAAATACCAGCCACGCGGGGTTGCTCAGGTTGGTGGTGGACAGGACTTGATAGTTCCGGCCAGGAATGGTTCCCCAATTCAGGGAGCCGCTGGTGCCCGAGGCGCTCATGGCGACGTGAAGAGCCAGGGCGGAATCCGGGTTGGTGGGAATCGTGCCGGCGAGATATTCGCCGAGATTGTTCACGTCATCGCCATCCGCATCATCCTGCGCCCGGGACAAATCCCCCGCCTGCCCGGTCGGGTGCCCGAAGTATTGCATCATCCACCAGTCGGGGATGCCGTCCCCGTCGCTGTCCAACAGGGACAAACCATTCACGTCTCCGGCAAAAATATCACCGGCCCGGTTCAAATCGCTGTTCACTAGTCCGGAATCCCAGCTTTGAAAAGCCAGCCGCGTTCCATTCGTGTTGAGGACCGGCCGGGACAGCCAGGTCGTCCAGCCGGTTCCCGTCGTTCCGGTGGCGAGCAAACTGTTCGCCCCCGTCGACCGGTCAAACACGACCAGGGAGGGCGGGCTTACGATCCCGGGCAATATGTTGGCGGCGAAACTGCGGAACGCCACGAATCGTCCATCGGTGCTGACTACCGGTGAATCGGAGCTGCCGGCGGCACTTCCGGTGCCGGTTTGATTGATGCTCACCAGAGTCAGGGTGCGCGTCTGCAAATCGAGCAGATACACGTCGTTGGCCGCGTTGTTATCGCCAGCCACGAGATTGGTGCCGGTGACGAAGGCGACGTAGCGCCCGTCCCCGCTCCATGGGGAGGAACCTTTGATCGGGGCCGCGCCCGGACAAAGAAACAAATTCGAGCTGGTGGCCAGGTCGTAAACGAACAACTGATTTGCGGCCAGATAAAGCAGCCGGTTTCCCGCCGGCGAGAGGGCGGCAGAACTCAGACCGGCGGTCGTGTTGGTATAGATGTTGGCTTGCAAGTTCGCATCCCAGACATAAAGCCGGAGCGAACTGTCAAAATACGCCACGCGTTGTCCGTCCGCACTGACCGTGACCGCCTGGTTGGCCGCGCTCCCGGATATCACCCGGGTCAAACTGGAATTCATGTCCCGCCAGAACAGTCCGGTCAACGCGGTGGAAGTGTTGGTGCGGCAGAGAAACGCGATATAACGGCCATCCTGGCTGCTGGCGGGAAAAGCGGCATCGTAGGTGCCGGGATTGGCGCCGCTGGAGATGGGATTGACGGTCGCCAATATGAGGCTCACCAGTTCGTTGGCGCCGGTCTGCAAATCGCGGCGGAAAACATCGACCGTGGCATTGATATCGCCCGCCACCAGGTTGGTCGCTCCGCTGGTGAAGGTGACATACCGGCCATCGGCGCTGAGGACCGGGTTGTACGACCCTCCGCCCCGGGCGATGTTGCCGTTCAGGCCCATGCTCACGAGGATGTTGCTGTTGGCCGCCAGGTCGCGAACGAAGACGTCGGCCACGCCGTTGGTATCATTGGCCACCAAGTCGCTCGCGTAACTGGCAAAGGCCACCAGCCCGCCATTGCCGCTGAGGGAAAGCGGTCCCAGTGAGCTCGCCAGATTTCCGGATTGAAAAGACGCCAGGGGATTATGCCTGGAAATCAGCACATTCGTCCCGCTGGCCGCGTCCCACAGGAAAATGTCCGATGCGTTGTTGTTGTCCGAACCGACCAGCCCGCCATCATCGGCCGCATACACCGCGTATTGTCCATCGGCACTCAGTGACGGAATCGCCCCGGTTTGATCCGTTGAAGGGGTGCCGTTGGTCGTCACGTCCATCAAGACCGTCGTGCCGGTTTGCAGGTCCCGGCGATAGATGTGCAAGACATTGGTGGCGGTGGGGATGCCGGTCAGGTTGGTGGCGCTGCTCAGAAAGGTCACGTAGCGCCCGTCCTGGCTCACGGCCGGAGTATGCGACGTGCTGTTGGTCGGCAACAAGCCATCGATGTTCGCGCTCACCAGCACATTAGTGCCGGTTTGCCGGTCCCAAAGACGAATACTGGAATAATTTGTTGTGAGGAGAACCGGCTCGCGCTGCAAAAAGGCGACAAACCTTCCGTCCGAGGTCATTTCCGGGCCATACACGTCGTCGCTGTTTGCCCAGGGCGCGTAACCATTGGTGCTCAATATGGTGTTTGTTCCTGCCACTGCATCATAAACAAATACAATTACCGCCGACGCGGCCGAACTGAACGTGGGGGTGTTCCCATCGGTCCAGCCGGTCTTGAACGCAACGTACCGGCCGTCGTCGCTCAGCGCGGGGTGAGAGGACGGTGCATTATTTAAACTCAGGATGTTGGAGACGGTTGCCGCCGCATTGGTGCTGGCCCAGGTCAGTTGATTCAAAACCAGGTCGCCGAGGTAAATTTCGCCGTTGGTGACAGCCGGAATGCCCGGAACCATGTTCGTGGCCGTGCTGACAAACGCCACATACCTCCCGTCGGGCGTGATGACCGGTGTGGTCACGACCACGTTCGTTCCGGCCGAGCGGAGCGACACCCTTTTGGTGGTACCGCTGACCAGGTCGCGCACGAAGAGGTCAGGCGCCCGGTTGGTATCACCAGACACCAGATTGGATGCCGCACTGACAAACGCAACCCACCGGCCGTCCGGCGTCATGACCGCTTCCGAGGAAGCGCCATTGGCCCAGCTGCCGTCCGCCGCCACGCTGACGAGAAGGGTTGCTCCCGCCTGCAGGTCCCGCACAAAAATGTCGCTCACCCCATTGGTGTCGCCCGCCAGCAGGTCGCTGGCGTCGCTTTGAAAGACAACATACTGGCCGTTGGATGAAACCCGACCGGCGAGGGAATCGCCATTGCCGCCGCCGTTGCCGCTGGCATTGGCACTGACCAGGGTCATGGCATTGCTGGCCTGATCATAAAGAAACACGTTCAACCGGAACTGCCCATTACCGTTCGTGACCAGGTCGTTGGCTGAACTGCTGAAGACCACGTAACGGCCATCACTGCTGATCCAGGGCGCCACCGAATCGCCGTTCCCGCCGGCGGGCCGGGTGACGGAGGGGGCCGGCGCGGAAAGCAACTGCACCGGGCTGGCGGACAGGGAAGAGGTGGCAGCCAGGATGCTGACGGTGATAGTTACAGAGGCAGACAACCTGGCTTTCATGAGAAGTGGACAAATCGACGTTTTCATAAGGCAAGCCTCACTATTATTCATTTTCGATTAACCTTCTGCAATCATTTTCCCTGAAATGTCGTCCAGATGTGCCGAAATATTCACGGAAATTGATAAACCAGTTATACCGGACGCAAATGGACCGGCAAATTATAATAGGTCGATCTATTTGGAATAAGACTGTTTTCATAAACATTTTCGTTCCACCAATAACTCGTAATTAAAGACCGATTCTTTCAGCGAAAAGTGCAATAATTCATCGCTTTCTTGAAAAAGCTCGCAAATACTGGCCTTGGCGGATTAACCTCAACCCCGGTACCGGATTATGAGCCGAAAAATCCTCGAATACTTCACGGCTGTGGACACGGACGTCAAAGGCTTGGACAAGCAGGTGGATTCATTTGTGAAGGACGGCTTCCAACCCTACGGCAGCCCCTATGTCATCCCGGGCGAAAAAGTCCAGATCTGTCAGGCCGTGGTCATGTTCGAGGAAGACTCGTCCGGCATGAACCTGTCCGCCCAGAACCCGTTGTAGCCCGGTTCAGCCCTTTTCCCCGCTGGCCAGGATCGTCTGGAAGTGCGGCGGCTGTTCCTCGCGGGCGACCACGCTGATTTCAATCTTCTTGAAACCGGCTTCGTCCAGCCAGCGATGCAAATCGCTCTCGGCAAACCCCGGCCAGCGGTCGCCGTAAAGTTCGTGCGCCTTCCCGAAAGAGTGCTTGAGCAGGTCGAGAATCACAACCTGCCCGCGCGGCCGGAGAATCTTGTGGGCGGCGGCAATCGCTTCCGCCGGAATTTCGGCGTGATGCAGTGCCTGGCTCAAAATCACCAGGTCCACGCTGCCGGGCTCGATCGGCGGGCTTTGCAGGTCGCCCCGCCGGAATTCCAGGTTCTTCAACCCGTTCTTCTTCGCCTTGGCCGCTCCGAATTCGACGATCTTTTCCGAGTTGTCCACGGCGATGACCTTTTTACAGCGACGCGCCAGCAGTTCGCTCAACAGTCCTTCCCCGGCGCCGAGATCGGCCACGACCAGCGGCGGCAGGATGCGCAACAAGAGATGTCCGAACGCCTGCCACGACCGGCCCGGGCCATAGACCCGGTCAAAGCGCCCGGCGACCTGGTTGAAATAAACCTGCGCCTGTTCCCGGCGGCGGGCGAGGATGCGCTTGAGATTGATCTGGTCGCCGTCGTGCTCGGGCAGTTCGTTCGCGCCGCGGATGGCCAGCTGGATGAATTCGCCCGTGTCGCCGTTGGCTTGCGGGTTCAGCCGGTAAAACGTCCGCTTGCCCTCGCGCCGCGATTGCACCAGCGCACAGCCCGACAGCAGGCCCAGATGTGTCGAGATGCGCGACTGGCCGAGCCGGGTGATTTCCTGCAGCTCGTTCACCGACAATTCATCCCGCTCCAGCAGCGCCACGATGCGCAGCCGGGTCGGGTCGGACAGGGCCCGCAATGATTTCAAGGTCGAGGACATGGCTTTTGGCGCCCAATCTTTTCTCAAAAAGCATTTGACGCGCTTTGAAATAGATATATCATCTTATCTTGATACGTCAATATGACATTTTAACCCATTGATTCATGAGCAAAAACTACATCTTTTCCTCGGAGTCCGTCGGCGAAGGCCACCCGGACAAGGTCGCGGACACGATTTCCGATGCCGTGCTGGACGCCTGCCTGGCGCAGGACAAGTTCAGCCGTGTCGCCTGCGAATGTTACGTCAAATCCAACATCGTCATCGTCGGCGGTGAAATCACCACGCGCGCGAAGCTCGACTTCACCAAAATCGCCCGCGCAGCCATCCGTGAAATCGGCTATGTGAACGACGACGACGTATTCCATGCCGACAAGGTGTTCGTGAACACCATCATCACGCAGCAATCGCCCGACATTGCGCAGGGCGTGGACGCCCGCAAGGCCAAGGGCAAAAAGACTTCCAAGCAGGGCGCCGGCGACCAGGGCCTCATGTTCGGTTACGCCTGCAATGAAACGCCTGAGCTCATGCCCGCGCCCATCATGTTCGCGCATCGCCTCGGCCGCGAACTCACCCGCATCCGCAAGACCGGCAAGGTGCCGTGGCTGCGGCCCGACGCCAAATCACAGGTCTCCGTCGTTTACGAGAATGACAAACCCGTGGCCATTTCCAATGTTGTCATTTCCACGCAGCACAGCGCGGACGTGGAGCATCGTGAGATTGAAAAATTCTGCATCGAGAACATCGTCAAAAAAGTTCTGCCCAAGCGGTTGCTCACGAAGAAGACCGAGTTTCTGATCAACCCGACCGGACGTTTCGTCGTCGGCGGGCCGCAGGGCGACACCGGATTGACCGGGCGCAAGATCATCGTGGACAGCTATGGCGGCATGGGGCGGCACGGCGGCGGCGCCTTCAGCGGCAAGGACCCGACGAAGGTGGACCGCAGCGCGGCGTACATGGGCCGCTGGGTGGCCAAGAACATCGTGGCCGCCAAACTGGCCGCCAAATGTGAAATCCAGTTCGCCTACGCCATCGGGTATCCTGATCCCGTCAGCGTCAGCGTGGACACCTTCGGCACGGCGACCGTTCCGGAGAGCAAGATCGTCTGCGCGGTCAATCGCGTGTTCAGCTTTCTGCCCTCGGACATCATCGACCAGCTCAACCTGCGCCGGCCGATTTATTCCAAGACCACCAACTACGGCCACTTCGGCAAGAGCGACCCGGCGTTGACGTGGGAAAAAACGAACAAAATCAACGAACTGAAACGCGCACTCTGAACAAATTACGTTGAACCGTTGAACCGTTAAATAGTTAAAACGGAACAATGTTTCGACGCGAAACCGATTCCACAATTCCACGATTCTGCGATTCAACGATTCAACTGTTTAACGATTTAACGATTTAACGATTTAACGATTTAACGATTTAACGATTCAACGATTTAACGATTCAACGATTTAACGATTCAACGATTTAACGATTCAACGATTCAACGATTCAACGATTCAACGATTATGCCCACCGTCAAATTACCTCCTTCCCGCGCCAAAACCGCCAAGACCGGCGGCAACGGCAAAGCCACGCCCGATTACAAAGTCCGCGATCTCTCGCTCGCCGAGTGGGGACGCAAAACCATCCAGGTTTCCGAGCACGAAATGCCCGGCCTGATGGCCATCCGCAAAAAGTACGGTCCCTCGAAGCCGCTCAAGGGCGTGCGCATCACCGGCTCGCTGCACATGACCATCGAGACGGCGATCCTCATCGAGACGCTGGTCGAACTCGGCGCGTCCGTGCGCTGGGCGAGCTGCAACATTTTTTCGACCCAGGACCACGCCGCCGCCGCCGTGGCCGTGGCCGGCACGCCGGTCTTCGCGCACAAGGGCGAATCGCTCGAGGAATATTGGGACTTCACGCTCGCCGCGCTCACGCATCCGGGCAACAAAGGCCCGCAACTCATCGTGGACGACGGCGGCGATGCCACCTTGCTCATCCACAAGGGTTACGAGCTCGAAAACGGCGACAACTGGGTCAACTCACCCAGCGACAACCACGAAGTCGCCGTCATCAAGGCACTGCTCAAGCGTGTGGCGAATGAACGCCCCGGTTTTTGGCACACGGTCGTGAAGGATTGGAAGGGTGTTTCCGAGGAAACCACCACGGGCGTCCATCGCCTGTACCAGATGCTGGAACAGGGCAAGCTGCTCGTGCCCGCCATCAACGTCAATGACTCCGTCACCAAATCCAAGTTTGACAATCTTTACGGCTGCCGCGAATCGCTCGCCGACGGCATCAAGCGCGCGACCGACGTCATGGTCGCCGGCAAGGTCGCCTGCGTTTGCGGTTACGGCGACGTCGGCAAAGGCTGCTCCCACTCGTTGCGCGGGTTCGGCGCGCGCGTCATCGTCACCGAGATCGACCCCATCAACGCCCTGCAGGCCGCGATGGAAGGCTTTGAAGTGAAGACCGTCGAAGACACGCTCGGCGAGGCGGACATCTACGTCACCACGACCGGCAACTGCGACATCATCACGTTCGAGCACATGGCGAAGATGAAAGACCAGGCCATCGTCTGCAACATCGGCCACTTCGACAACGAGATCCAGGTGGACCGGTTGAACACCACCAAGGGCGTGACCAGGCTGAACATCAAGCCGCAGGTGGACAAATACACCTTCGCGGGCGGCAATTGCATCTACATGCTCGCCGAAGGCCGGCTGGTGAATCTCGGCTGTGCCACCGGTCATCCGAGCTTTGTCATGTCCAACAGCTTCACCAATCAATGCCTGGCGCAACTGGATTTGTGGAAGAACAAGGACGCCGCCAAGATCGGCGTCTATCGCCTGCCCAAGAAGCTGGACGAGGAAGTGGCCCGGCTGCACCTGGAAAAAATCGGCGTGAAACTGACCAAGCTGACGAAGAAACAGGCCGACTACCTCGGCGTGCCCGTCGAAGGCCCCTACAAGCCGGAACATTACCGGTATTGAGCGAATTCAAATCTTAAGCACAAAGGGCGAATGGAAAACCGTTCGCCCTTTTTATGTTCTGTAAAGCACCCAGCCCCGATGCGGGCATGTTCCATGATCGATGTCTGAGACAAAGTCAGTTGCCTTCAAGAAAAAGTGTTGACTCAATTCACACACCGCCATAGATACAATCAGCTAGGGGAACAATTCCGGGAACGGGTTCGGACAACTGCTTCTGGATCAAACTATGAGAACAATATCTGGAGTTGTTTTGTCCGCGTTTTACGGAGTGCCGTTCAAAACCTTTGCGGCCAGTGCCATACCCCCCGGTCGCGGTCGCTGTAGCGCTTTCGCGTTTCTGCTGATACTTGGCGGGATCTGCTTCGCTGGCCAGACCGCTTTCTGCGCCGAAGTGAATTCCGGCGCCGCCCCTCCTGCCGCTTCGGCAGCGCGGGAACAAATTCACATTGACCGGTTTTTCCTCGACCTTGGCGCACCTCCGGAAAAACGGGAACTCCAGATTCCCATCCCCACAAATGGCACGGTGCAACTGACCTTCATGCGGTCCGTTCCAACCGGTTCGGACGAGGTTTTTGCCGTTTACGCCAGCGACTTCTATGGCGAAACGAGCGGCGACAAGCTGCCGATCCGCCTCCTGACGTCCAATCTTGTCTTCAACTCCAGCCATTTTATCGCACCGGTTGAATTGGAAACTGCGCTGCCATCGTTACACGACACCTACATCGGTGCGCTGGCGCTCACCGCCGACGGCCAATTGCCCATCATCTGGCGGGTTGCTCTCATTCGGGCGACGGGCTATTTTGAGAACCCCGCCTCGCTGGCCGTCGTCCCCGGCAAGGTCAGTCTTAATTTTACCCGGCATTTCCTGCGCGACCAGTTCTGCCCGCAACCGGTGTCGGTGGCGGCCAGTGCCGTTCTTCAGAATTCCAATAAATACTGGCCGATTGCGGGTTTTGCCATCGTCCCCGGCGAGATCACGGCCGGAGATCGCAACGCTCTGAGCATTGTCAACGATGTCCGCTACTTCCTCAACGGGACTATGGTCTCCAACCTTATGCAATTGCCTCCTGGTCCCCTTGACCGCCCGCTCCGCGAAATCTTTCCCGGCGGACAAGTCCAATTCGGCCTTGGTTTCCAGAACTTGAGTCCCGGCGAATACACCTTCGAACTGAATTTCAAGACGCTTGATTCGGTGGACGACGAGAGCCGTCAAAAGTTGACCGTGAATGTAAAAGTGCGCGATTCTGTCTCGTCTGCCGTTCTCGTCCTCATCGCCGGCATCATTTTTTCCTTCCTCAGCTACAAGTGGGTAACGCTCTACAAACAAAGAATTCCTTTGTTGCAACGTGTCAATGCTCTGCGGGTTGACTCAGCTTGGGCCCGTCTGGAGGCCGCCACTTACCCCGTCGTCTGGACGGGAATGTATTTGCGTCAAGCCGAGGAACTCGCCAGCAGGCTCTTTTTTACGTCACCTTCCCTTATCACTGAACGCCTCGATCGCGCTGAATCCGTTATCAACGCTCTGAACGTGGTCCAAAAACTCAACACCACTCTGTCCACGCTCCCACAACTCATGCGGAATCGCTTTTCCTACGTCATCGACGGAATTCTCGATCAACTGCACGACGACAAGATGACCAAAAGCGCCGCCGACAAAGCCCGGGCCGATCTCGAGAAACTCCATTCCGAAATCGCCGATCCCGCCACCCGGTTGCAGCGGTATTGGACTGAAGTCAAAACGACCGTGACGAATTTCAAAACCCGGTTCGACCCGGGTGAGCTTGGCTTGTCGACCGAAGACCTGAAGACTGTCACGGCCGCGGCGGACACGCTCTGGCCCGGGGACAAAGTCCCGGAAAATCATGCCACGCTTGATAAAAAAGTGTTTCCGACCGTGTACACCTACGAGGAAACCTACGCCCGTCTCTGGTTGCTCTATGAACGAAAGTTGAACGCCCCTTTGGTCGCGGAACTCGTCAAAGAATTCAAGGTTCCGTTGGATCGATATTTCGAAATCGTCGATGACCACACTTGGAAAGGCATCAAAGCCTCAGCCCAGTCCAAGACCCACAAGCTCACCATCATGACCGATAGCAGCACCGGTCGCGCCTACGAACCTCTCGGCTTTCGCGTCTCTACCGGCAACGAAGAACTCAACCGGTCCTACCTTTTCAAACACAAACTGCGCTATCGCTGGACCCTTCAGCCCACCGGTTTTCGGATCGGCGTACCCCGGGACACCCTGCGACCCATCTCAAATTCTCCCTACGTGATCCAATTTGCGTCGCACTGCGGCAAACTGGCCGTCTCCGTTCAACTCTCCTACAAGGGCGAAACCGCCGATGTTAAGGACGAGAATAGCGTCGAGGTTCGGGTCAAGCGTTCTGCTGACGTTCGTCTCCTCACCAAGCTCGAACGCACAGAAAAACTCTCCCTTTTCGTCGCCGGCATATTCGCGGCCATCAGCGGCCTCCTGACATTTTATTACAAGAATCCTGTCTTCGGCACGGTTCAAGACTATCTATCGCTGTTTATCTGGGCGGCTGGCGTTGACCTGACTAAAAACGTCCTTCAATCCAACCAACCCGGCGCGCCAAACCCGTCCACCACGCCCACTCACATTCCACCCGCCGCTCCGGAACGTTGAGAAACTTCACCAACCAATGCCTGGCGCAACTGGATTTGTGGAAGAACAAGGACACCGCCAGGATCGGCGTCTATCGCCTGCCCAAGAAGCTGGACGAGGAAGCCGCGCGGCTGCACCTGGAAAAAATCGGCGTGAAGCTGACCAAGCTGACGAAGAAACAGGCCGACTACCTCGGCGTGCCCGTCGAAGGCCCCTACAAGCCCGAGCACTACCGGTATTGATCTGTAGCGGCGGTCTATGACCGCCATGGAATTTCCGGCGCTCGCAGAGCGCCGCTACAATAGAAGGCGAACGGGCAACCGTTCGCCTTTCTGATTTCAACCATGAGCCATCAGGCGCGACGCCAGGTGGCCGAGGATGCCGACGGAGCGTTCGATCGGCGCGCTCCATGGATAGCCGCAGTTGATGCGGATGAAATTGAGGAAACGGCCGTCCGATGAAAACAACGGCCCGGGCGCGATGCTGATTCCCGCCGCCCGCGCCTGTTTGAATAATTCCATGGAATCCACCTTGGCGGGCAGTTCGCACCAGAGCAGAAATCCGCCCTGGGGGCGTGACAGGCCGATGCCTTTGGGAAAACATTCCACGATGGCTTCCCGCATCTGCTCCACCTGATGACGGTAGGCCTGTCGCACCGAACGCAGGTAACGGTCATAGCCGCCGTTCCGCAGGAATTCCGCCACCGCGAGCGCCGGCAGTATTGGGCCGCACAACGTGGTGACCCGTTTCAGGCTCGCCACCTGCGAATGCCAGCGTCCGGCGGCGATGTAGCCCACACGATAACCCGGCGCCAGCGTCTTGGAATATGAACTGCACAGGATGACCGAACCGTCCGGGTCGAACGCCTTGAGGCAACGCGGACGCGAGCCTTGATGCTGCATGTCGCCGTAGATGTCGTCTTCAATGATGGGAACGCCACGCGCTGACAAGAGTTGAACCAGTTGCTTCTTGCGTGCATCCGGCATGGCAAACCCGACGGGATTGTGAAAGTTGGGAATCAGCAGGCATGCGGAAACCCGGTTGCGGCCCAGGGCCTTTTGCAGGGCGTCGAGGTCAATGCCGGTGGCGCTGTCCACTGGAATTGGCAGGGCCTTGAGTTTCAATTCCCGCAACATGCGGGCAAAACCAAAATAGGTCGGCGACTCGACCACCACCGTGTCGCCCGGTTCGCACGTGACCTGCAAGGCGAGGGAAACGGCTTCGGTCGCTCCGATGGTGACGATGAAATCCTCGGCCTTCAGCGCACAACCCCACTCCAGGGACCGGCGGGCGATTTCGTGCCGCAGCACTTCGCTTCCCGGCGTCATATCATAATTAACGTTGTCAGCTCCGAGCTTGCGACCAATCGCCGCCATCGTCCGGACCAGTTTGACCCCAGGCAGCAAGTCGGCACTGGGCAGGGCGGCCCCCAGCGGCACGAGTTTGGAATTGGAATGGTCGGCCAGCAGTGTTTCAAACGGGTCGGTCTTCGCGAAGCTGGTGATTTTGGGCTTGTTGGCGGGCCCTTTGGGTTCTGGAGTGGCATTGGCCTGCTTGGCCCGGACATAAAAGCCCGATTTGGGCCGTGCCTCGATCAGGCCGCGCGTTTCGAGCGTGGCGTACGCCTGCAATGCCGTCGGCACACTGACCCGTTGCTGGGCGCTGAACTGCCGCACTGACGGCACGCGGTCGCCCGGACGCAACGAGCGGTCGCGAATCATGCCTTCAAGCGAATTGGCCAGTTTCTGGTAAACCGGCTCCCGACGGTGATGAACTGCCGATGCCATGGTGCTAGTATGCCGCTTTCGTTTCATTTGAACAGATACAGTTGCTCGCAATTCGAGCTTGCACAGTTTTAGTATCAGAAATCTGTATAAGCAAGAAAGATGATGGCCTGTGTCTGTTCAGCCAACGGCGTTCCGATCAGGTAGTGCACGTGAGAATCAATCCTGTTCAGACCATCTCCTTGCGCGCCGCAAACCGACCCTCGATCGGATGGCAGTGGTTGAAAGCGAAACTTCGCGGTGGGGACGAAGTTGCCAACTTCAACCTGGCATCCTATTGCCGGTTATCTGGCAAGGTTGGCTGTCTTCCCCAGTCAACCGAACGGCGCGCGGTCCAGTTGCGCGGCAACGAAGTGATGCGGCTGACGAAAATTTCAGGCTTCCGGCACATAGAAGTCCGGAGCGGAACAATCTGGCTGACCGGCACGCCCGCCCGGGGTGATGTGCTATTGCGACCCGGAGAGCAGCTTCGGCTAACCAACCACTGGCCATTTGTGCTGCAAGCGATGGAGGGAGCCCAAATTGTCCTACGATCGTGATGCAACCATTCGCACTGTTACAGCTCCCGTAAGCTGTCCGCGATGGGCAGGCGGGCGGCGCGTATCGCGGGAACCCGAGGGGGTAGGGTTACACCCCATGGAAAAGTCCCACCCACCGCGTAGCCTTTTCCATAAGGCGGGGGCCAGATTCATTTGCTGAAATCGCCCCACCGGAAAAACCAACATGAAATTGTCCCTAAAACCGCATCACCTTAAGCGCTACAAGGATATCGCGCTGCTTTTTTGGAAGTACGGCCATGGCGATCTGGCCAAAGAATTTGCCAGTGAGGCCGCCGGCGATGAAAAAACGCCTTTGGCCGCCAAATCCGGCCAGCCCGCGCCGGAAGAACTGGCCGACGACCTGGAAAAAATGGGGCCGACCTTCATCAAATTCGGCCAACTGCTTTCCAGCCGCCCCGATCTGTTGCCGGAAGCCTATTTGAAGGCGCTCACGCGTTTGCAGGACAAGATCAAGCCGTTTCCTTACGCCGAGGTGGAACAAATTGTCGCGAGCGAACTCGGCGTCCGCATCTCCAAAGCGTTCTCGTCTTTTGAAGAACACCAGCTGGCCGCCGCGTCGCTCGGACAGGTGCATCGCGCGGCCTTGCGTGACGGGCGCCCCGTCGTCGTGAAGGTGCAGCGCCCGGAAATCCGCAAACAAATTACGGACGATTTTGAAGTGCTCGAGGAAATCGCGGACTTTTTTGACGAGCATACTGATATTGGCCGCCGCTATCGTTTCGGGAAAATCCTCGCGGAACTTAAAAGCTCCATTTTGCAGGAGCTGGATTATCAACGGGAAGCGTCCAATCTGACCACGCTGGCCAACAACCTGAAGGAATTTTCGCACCTGCTCGTGCCGCTGCCCGTGCTCGACTACAGTTCGCGCAGCGTCTTGACGATGGATTATGTCAGCGGAACCAAAATCACCGCGCTAAGTCCCATCGCGCAACTGGACCTGAACGGCGAGGTCCTGGCCGAGGAACTTTTCAAGGCGTATCTGAAACAGGTGTTGATCGACGGCTTCTTTCATGCCGACCCGCATCCGGGCAACATTTTCCTTACGGACGACGGACGCGTGGCGTTGCTGGATCTGGGCATGACCGGGCGGGTGAATGCCAGCATGCAGGAAAATTTGTTGCGATTGTTGCTGGCCATCAGCGAGGGCAACGGCGACGACGCGGTGAAAATTGTTCTGCGCATCAGCGAGACCACGGAGGACTTCGACGAGACGGAGTTCACCAAAAAGGCGACGGCATTCGTTTCCGAACAGCGGGACCAGACTTTGAATCACCAGGACGTGGGCAAGGCCCTGATGGCCGTGGCCCGAACGGCGGCCCAGACCGGACTTTATGTTCCGACCGAATTGACCCTGCTGGGGAAAACCCTGCTGCAACTGGAGGAGATCGGGAAAATTTTACATCCGGATTTCAATCCCAACGCTTCCGTGCGCCGGAATGTCGCCGAAATCATGACGACCCGGATGCACCAGGCCGCCACGCCGGGGCATTTATTGGGATCGTTTCTCGAAATGAAGGATTTTGTCACCGGCCTGCCGGAGCGGGTAAACAAGATTTTGGACGTCGTCGGCAATTCGGAACTGGAGGTAAATGTCAAAACCCCCGACGCGCGGCATTTGCTCAACGGCTTCGAAAAAATCGCCAATCGGGTCACCACCGGCATTGTGCTCGCGGCGCTGATCGTCGGCGCGGCGCTGATGATGCGCATCGACTCCGCCTTCCGGATTTTTGGCTACCCCGGCATCGCCATGATTTGTTTTTTGGTTGCCCTGGGCGGGAGTGGCTGGCTGGTCCTGGGCATTCTTTGGAAGGATTACCAGGACAAGCACAAGCGGAAGGGGTGAATTTCATCCCGGACTTGAACCGCTGCCCCGGCCCTGCAACTCTGGCGCCGGCGCATTTATGAAACGAATCATTCTGCTATTCCAGGCTGTCGTCATCACGATGGTCCTGACTTTTTTCGGCCTGGCTTCCCGGGCTGAAGACAAATCCACATCCGTTGAAGCTTCGGCCACTGTGCTCAAACATCGCTATAGCTTTAGCACCGACGCGAGCGATTCGGCCGGCCATGCGGACGGTGCCCTGCAAGGCGCGGCAAATGTCAGCGGCGGACAGGTCCATCTCAACGGCACACGCGGCACTTACGTAAATCTCCCGGGCGGGCTCATTGCCGGTTACCCCGCGGTCACGTTTGAATTCTGGGCAACCCTGGGCACAAATAAAAGCTGGGCACGCATTTTCGATCAGGGCTCGACGAACGGCGACAAAGGCGGTCACGACCTGTATTTCTGTCCGCATAGCGGCTTGAAGGATTTCCGCCTGACGATCATGGATCCGCACCCGACCGAACGCGTTGCCACGGTTCCGGGCAATCTCGACCACGAGACCAACCTGTATGTTGCCTGCGTGCTGGATCCGGCTTCAGGGTTCATGGGCATTTATACCAACGGGGTGCTGGCTGTGTCGCGCAAGGACCTTGCCTCGCTCTCAAGCGTGGATACGAACGTCTTTTTCCTCGGCCGATCGCTGTTCGCGAGCGATGCGCCGCTGAACGGTTCTATCGATGAGTTCCGCATTTACAACACGGCCCTGAGCGCGGCGGCGATTGCCGCCAGCTACCGCAACGGCCCGAATGTTGTGCTCCCGGCGCACTGATCCCGGCTACTCATGCCGTTGCAATTTGAACGACGCTATAGGAGCGGGCAGGGAGTTTGAACGTCATCTTGGAACCTGCTTGCGGCGCATCGAGCGCGCGGGGCACCACCAGTCCTGGCTGCGCGAACGTGTTGGACGCCTTCAAATCCGTTCCGGTCAGCGTTTCACAGGCCAGCACGCGTTTCGGCGTCGGATCCCGGAACTCAACGGCCAGTTCCCGCTCCGACTCCAGATCGCGGTTCAGCATGAACAGGCAAACCTGCCCGTTCGGCGGATCTATCGTGGCGCTGACATCCAGGTAAGGGACCTGGTCATTGCGGGCAAAGTCCGCGCGCAAACCTTCCGCCTTGATCGGATATGTTTCCGACTCCACCAGCAAGTCGAGGACGCGGCCGCGAGCGTACTTCACTGCCCACCGGTACGGGTAATAAATGGTCTGGCGCAGCACGGAGGTTTCATTGGTCATCAGGGGGGCGATGACATTGATCAACTGCGCCAGGCAGGCGACTCGGACACGGTCGGACTGCCGCAGCAACGTGTTCAGGAAGCCGCCAACCAACAAAGCGTCCTCCAGGTTGTACTCCTCCTCCAGCAAGTGCGGTGCGAATGTCTTCCTCCCGTCCCGGAACTCGGCGCTGCGTGCGCGATACCAGACGTTCCATTCATCGAACGAGAGCCACAGACGCCTGGATGACTTCAGTGTCCCTTGCACATAGTCGCAGACGGCGGCGATCTCGTGAATCTGCCGCTCCATGTCCAGGTTCATGGCCAGATAGCGGGAGGTGTTGTTGCCCGTCAAGGGCGCGGTGTTCCCATAGTAATTGTGCAGCGAAATTCCGTCCACCTGGTCGTAGCATTCCTCGAGCACTTCGCGGTCCCAGACCAGGTAGGTGTCCAGGATCGTATTGCTCGAGCCGCAGGCGATCAGCTTGACGTCGGGATCAACCACGCGGATCTGCCGTGCGGCGTCGCGCGCCTTGCGGCCATATTCGCGAGCCGTGCAATGGCCCATCTGCCAGGGACCATCCATTTCATTGCCGAGGCACCAATACTTCACGTTGTGCGGCTTCTCATAGCCGTGTTTTCGCCGCAGGTCGCTCCACTGGGTGCCTCGTGCCACGTTGCAGTATTCAACCAGAGCCGCGGCCATCTCCGGTGTGCCGGTGCCGAGGTTGAAACCCAGCAACGGTTCGGAGTTGACCAGCTTGCACCACTCCATGAATTCGTTCGTGCCAAACTGGTTGGTCTCGAGGGAATTCCAGGCCCGTTCCAGAACGGTCGGGCGTTGGTCCTTCGGTCCGACCCCGTCCAGCCAATGGTAACCGGAAACAAAGTTTCCGCCCGGGTACCGGATCATCGGGACCCCGAGTTCCCGGACTTCGGCGATCACATCCTTGCGAAAACCTTTTTCATCCGCAAACTTCGAGCCCGGTTCATAAACCCCCGTGTACACGGCGCGGCCGAGGTGTTCGAGGAAGGAACCGAACAACCGGCGGTCCAGATCGGCGCGATATCTGGCCTGGTTGATGACGATTCGCGCGGGTCCCTTGGTCGCCTGGGCATAACCAATCGCGCCCAGCCAGGATGAGGCGGCCAAAGCAGCACCCGAGGCGCCAAGCCGGGCAATGAATTTACGTCGATTGATGGCGTGCATGATAGGGCGATCGTAGGTCCGGGGCCGGCCCGGTTCAACCCAATTTGCGCAGCCGGGATGGCCCGGGGTGCACTGGGACACTGCGACAAACAAAGTTGCGTCGGTTCGGGAGGAACGCCGGATTTATCCGGCAGGGCATTTATTCATGTGGGCCCGCTGCCGCAGGAATGCGGCGTTCCGTCGCAATTTCCCGGCGGCACCCGGCAGCCGTCGAGTTGGAGCCGTTACAACTCCCGCAAGCCGGCGGCGATGGGGAGGCGGGCGGCGCGGATGGCGGGGAACAGGCCGCCGATCAGGCCGATCAACGCCGACCACACGATGCCTCGAACGAGCAACTCCGGCGTGACCCGGAAGGCGAAGGTGACCTGGCTGAAGCTCTGGAAGTTCATGGTCGAGGTGTGAAAATTATTGAAGGCCAGATACGCCAGACCGCCGCCCAGGGCGCCGCCGACCAGTGCCAGCAGCAGAGACTCCAGCATCAAGGATACAATCACCGCGCCGCGGCCGAAGCCCAGCGCCCGCAGGGTGGCGATTTCCCGCGTCCGCGTCGAAACCGCGCTGTACATCGTGTTGAGCGCGCCGAAGATCGCACCGAGGGCCATCAACGCTGCGATCAGCACACCCAGGCTGGTAATGAGCCGGGTCATGGTTTCCGATTGTTCGGCGTAATACTCGGACTGCCGGATGACCTGCACATTTAGTTGCGGATTCGACGTCAGCGAATTACTGAACACCTCAAACGCACCCGATGAATTCAATTTCACATAGACCGACTGGAACGAATCGCCGCGATTGTAGGCCTCCTGCAGCACCTTCGCATCTGTCCAGATTTCCGATTCCGCCACCGCGCCGCCAGCCGAAAACATTCCTACCACCGGCCATTCGTAGCGGCCCACCTTGATTTTAGAGCCTACCTCGAGCCCGGAGAATTCCTGGACGGCGCCGCTGCCTACGATGACTTCATTTTTTCCCCAGTCAAACATCCGTCCCGAGACGATCTTGACCTGGTCGCGCACCTGTAGCGCGCTCGCTTCCACGCCGCGCAGTGGCACGTTGGCATCCGTGCCCGTCGACCGTTTGGGGAGGTTGATGATGACAAATAATTCCGCGGACGACAGCGGTCCTTGCGTGGTGCGCGCCACGCCCGGCGCATCGGCAATCACTTTGGTCTGGTCGCGGCCGAGACCGCTGACCATTTCGCTGTCCGCGCCGCTACGCAGGACGACCGCCGCGTCGGGCGCGCCGGAAACCGCCATCGCCTGCTGGAAACCCGCCGCGATGGAGAGCACCCCGACGAGTACCGCCACGACGCCGGCGATGCCAAAGACCGTGGCCGCGACCGTGCCGCGCCGTTGCGGGATGCTCAACAACCCGAATTTCGTGATCGAGCCGATTTGGGAAATCCAGTTGATGGGGCCGGCCATAAGATTAATCCTCAAAACTCAAACACCAAGCGCCAGGGAAGCCCCGATTTTCAAACCTCAGCCGTCCGGGTGCAGTGGTTGGGGGCTTGGTGGCTGGGACTTCTCTGGGATTTGGGAATTGGTGCTTGGGATTTTTCATTTCACATTCTCCTCAAGGCGTCGGCGACGCGCAGGCGCATGGCCTGCAACGCGGGAAAAATTCCAGTGAGCAAACCCAGGACAATACTGATGGCCAGCCCGACCAGAAGATCGCGGGTGGGAAAGCTGAACAACGGCAGCAGGCCGCTGGTGGGGTCACCGCGGGAAATCACCAGCCACGCCAACCCCAGACCGAGCATTCCGCCCAACGTGGTCAACAGGCACGACTCGGCGAGCACGAGCGACATGATCTGCGCATTGGTGAAGCCGATGGCCTTGAGCACGCCCAGTTCCCCGGTCCGTTCCCGCACCGCCTGGGCCATGGTGTTGCCCGTTACCAGCAGAATCGTGAAGAACACCGTGGCCAGAATCGCCGCGACAATCAGGACGATATTGCCGATTTGACTCGCCCACGCTTGAACAAAAGCACCTTCCGGCTCCGTCTTGGTTTCCGCCGCCGAATTCTCAAACTCCTGGTCCACCCGTCTGGCGACTTCCGCCGCTTGGGTCGGGTCTTTCACCCGGATGGTGTACCAGCCCACCAGGCCCCGGCCCCGGTTCGGCTGGCGCTCTTCGTCGAAGTAATCGTAGCGGAAAAACAGTGGCGTGGTGTCGGTCTCTTTCTTTGTGCCGTCATAAATCCCCACCAGATCGAATTCCCAGGTTCGGCTTCCGCCGGCCGTCGACCAGATCGTGGATTGAATCGGCACCTTGTCGCCGATCTTCCAGTGAAACCGTTCCGCCGTTTTCCGCCCGACGATCGCCCCGGTCCGGGTTTTCAGCCACGCCTGCAACTGGTCCGGCGGCAGGACGATTTCCGGATGCATCTTTAAAAATTCTTCCGGCACGACGGGATTTTGCATGAAGAAATTCTTCCGATCCTGGTAGATGCCCCCAAACCACGTCTGGTGCGTCGCAAAATCCACGCCGGGAATGCGATTCATCCGCGCCTGGTAGCTTTCCGGCAACAACTGGATGATGGAGACCTTGTGCCGCACCACCAGGCGGTTCTGTTGGGCCATGCTGACCCCGCCCGCCAGCGCCTGTTTGATCGCCATCAGAAATCCGAACAGAATGAAGGCCACGACGACGGACAGCAGCGTCAGCGACGTCCGCAGCTTCTTCCGCTTCAAATTACACCAGATGAGATGGAAAAATTTCATTTCACCGGTTCGTTGCTGAGCTGGCCTTTGTCCAGGTACACCGTCCGCGATGCGCGCGCCGAGGCGTGCGGGTCGTGCGTGACCATAATGACGGTCTTGCTGTGCTCCCGGTTCAGCGCCTGGAGCAAATCCAGGATTTCATTGCCGGCCTTGCGGTCGAGGTCGCCGGTCGGTTCGTCGCAGAGCAGCAATGTCGGGTCGGTGACAATGCCGCGGGCGATGCCCACGCGCTGTTGCTCACCGCCGGACAGCGTGCGCGGATAATGTTTCGCGCGATGCGACAAGCCGACCACTGCCAGCGCTGTTTCCACGTGCTTCTGGCGTTCAGCCTTGGAAAGGTGGGTGAGCAACAAAGGCAGTTCCACGTTTCGTTCCGCTGTAAGCACGGGCATCAGGTTGTAAAGTTGGAACACGAAACCGACGTGACGCGCGCGCCATGCGGCCAGCCGGTGGTCGGACAACTGGTCGAGACGTTCGCCCGCAACGGTGACGAGGCCCCCGGTCGGCCGGTCCAGGCCGCCAATCAAATTCAACAGAGTGCTCTTGCCCGAGCCGGACGGTCCCATCAACGCGAGAAATTCGCCGGCCGGGACCTGCAAATTCAGGTCCGCCAGCACATGGATGTCCTCCGAGCCGCGGTGGAAGATTTTTTCCACCTTCTCGACGCGCACCAGCGCGCCATTGTTTGATTGATTTTCGCTCATAGTTTCCTTGCCCTGACGGTCATGCCGTCGGTCAGTTCGGCGGGTGGATCCGTGATCACGCTTTCGCCGGCGGAGACGCCTGCATTTAACACCGAATCGTCGCCCTGGGTCTCGATCACCGTGACGGCGCGGCGTTCGGCGCGGCCACTCTGGACGACAAATACGATATCCCGTCCATCCCGGCTTTGCACCGCGTTTTTCGGGACCAGCACCGTGCGGGGCGCTGTAGCGGTTCCGCCACCGGTTTCATGAAAGGCCACTTTCACCGCCATTTCCGGCAGGATGCGCGGGTCGAGCTGGTCGAAGCCGATGCGCACCTTGACCGTGGACTTTTGCCGGTCGGCCGTGGGGATGATGGCGATGACTTTACAGGGAATTTTCCAGTCCGGATACGCGTCCAGCGTGGCGGCGACCGGCTGGCCGGGCTGGACCCGGTTGATGTAGCTTTCGTTGACGTCGATTTCAATTTCCAGCGAATCCATGTCCACGATCGTCCCGATGCCGGTGCGGGTAAACCCGCCGCCGGCCGATACCGGTGAAATCATTTCGCCCGGCTGGGCGTCCTTGGTGGTGACGATGCCCGCAAACGGCGCGCGGATGATCATGTCATCCATCTGTTGCCGCCACGAGTCCACGGTGCGTTCCGCCACCGTGATGTCGCGTTCCTGCCGGGCCAGGCGGGCGGCCAGCGATTTCGCGTCCGACTCCGCCTTGTCCAGGTCGGATTGCGACGCGATGTTTTGTTTGACCAGGTTGGTGGTGCGCTGGAATTCGGCTTCCGCCTGCTTGAGTTGGGCGCGGGTTTCATCCACGGCGGTTTTCGCCGATTCCAACTGGGCCCGGGCCACCTCCAGGCTGGTTTTGATGTTGGTATCGTCCAGCCGCGCCACTATTTGGCCTTCCTTCACCTTCATGCCTTCCTCGATGAGGATCTCGACGACCTTGCCGGTGACCTTGGAGGAGACCGTGGCGGCACGCCGGGCGGTGACATAACCGGAGGCGTTCAAGACCGTGTGGTCTCCGCTACCGCCGCCGCCGGTTTCCCGGGCCAAAGCTGTGTGCACTTCCACGGCGCTGGAACGCGAGTGCCAGAAAAACGCCATCAGCGCCAGAACCACAACGACGACCACAGCCACAACGACCGTCCGCCCCGTTTTGGATTCGGGTTCCCGCCCGGCGCTGCGCTCGATTCGCAACCCATCGAGCGGAGGTTTGGAGACACTCATAAAAACGTCCATCCAAACAAGCTGATTTCATGACCCGGGTCAAGTCGCGCCCGGTAAAAAATTGCTGTCGGGGTGCATCTCAATTTTTTAAGCAACCGAAAAGGCCATGTCCCGACAGGCCATTTTGAAAATAGCCCGGCGTTTAAACGCCGGGGTTTGATGGTGTTGGAATCAGTCCCGTAGGGACGGCTGAGAAGCGTTTTGTTCAATCGTCCCCGTGGGACTCGACGCCTTGCCAATCTATCCCGGCATTGAAATGCCGGGCTGTTGTCGATTGTTCCTTCGGAACAGAACACGCGCTCAAAAATTGGGATGCACCTCGTTATCCGCCTCCACGGGGTGTCGTGAACTCCAACCCGCCCGAACCCGATCGCGATGAATTGTTTTTGGGGTTGTCCCGTCCATGCCCAGGACCTGGGCAGCACCAAGACACCGGCTGGCAAGGCCAAAACGCGAACGGAACATCCGTCGGCGCTTTTCCTCTGACAAGGAGTGAAAACGTCATTTGCGATTTCGGTCCGCGCTGCGACATTGCCATCGATTTTATGAATGCAAGGGAGCGATGGTGGGTGGGAGCGATCCTGGCCGGTTTTCTGTTTGGACCCTGGCGGGCGTCTGCCGCGCCGCCGGTTTATCCGCTGAAACAAAGTCCGAACCGGCGTTATCTCGTGGACCAGAGCAATGCGCCGTGCCTGCTCATCGGCGAATCGCCCCAGGCACTCACGGTGAATCTCACCACCAATGAGGCCGCCCTGTTTTTCATGAACCGCAGCAATCACGGCTTCAACACTGCCTGGGTCAATCTGCTCTGCGCCACGTACACCGGCGGCCGGGCCGATGCCAGCACGATTGACGGGATCCTTCCGTTCACGGCCAATGTCCCGGTCACCAGCACCTACGACCTGACGAAGCCCAACGAGGCGTTTTTCGCCCGGGTGGACCAGATGATCCGCCTGGCCGCGCAGCAGGGCATCCAGGTGCTGCTCGACCCGGCCGAGACCGGCAGTTTCCTGTCGGTGATGCTCGCCAACGGCACCAACCGGTGCCGCACCTACGGTCAATACCTCGGCAATCGTTACAAGAATTTTCCCAATATCATCTGGATGAGCGGCAACGATTTTCAAAGCTGGCGCACGCCGGGCGATGACGCGGTGGTGCGCGCCGTGGCGCTGGGCATCCAGGACACCGACCCGAACCATCTGCAAACGGCCGAGCTGGATTATCTGCAGAGCAGTTCACTGGACGATACGAACTGGAATTCCATTTTCACCCTTAATGCGACGTACACGTATTTTCCCACCTACGCCCGGCTGCAGCAGGATTACAATCGCACGAATTTCCTGCCCAATTTCATGGTCGAGGCCAATTACGAGTTCGAAAGCCTGCAGGGACCGGTCACCACGGCGCCGATTCTCCGCAAACAGGAGTATTGGACCATGACGAGCGGCGCTTGCGGCCAGATGTACGGCAACGGTTACACCTGGCCGTTTCTGAGCGGCTGGCAGGGCCAGCTCGACACGCCGGGCGCCATCCAGATGGGTTACCTCAAGGCGTTTTTCGAGGCGCGCGCCTGGTACAATCTGATTCCGGACACCAACCACGTCGTGGTCACCGCCGGTTTTGGCACGTATTCCGACAGCAGCCATGTGGCCGATAACGATTACCTCACCGATGCGCGCACGCCCGACGGCAGCCTGGTGGTCATCTACACGCCCATCCTCCGGCAGTTCACGGTGGACCTGTCCCAACTGGCCGGGCCGGCCGCGGCGCATTGGTTCGATCCGGCGGCCGGAATTTATTACCCCCTCACCGGCTCGCCGCTCACCAACAATGGCACGCTCAATTTCACGCCGCCGGCCAACAACGCCGACGGCGACGGTGGCTGGGTGCTGGTGCTGGAAACCAATCCGCCGCCCGTCCCGCCGCCACCGCCGCCCCAATCGAAGTTCGGGCAACAGAATTTCGCGACGCCGCAGACCCCGCAGACCCAGGTTTCTGTCGCTTACACCAACGCGCAAACGGGCGGCAACGCCAACCTCCTCGCCATCGGCTGGAACGATACCAATGCGAACATCACCACGGTTGGCGATTCCGCCGGAAACGTTTATCACGTCGCACTGGCGACCTTTCGCGGCAACGGCATGAGCCAGGCGATTTATTGCGCCGGCAACATCAAACCGGGGACGAACACCGTTACCGTCACCTTCAATGAGCCGGCCACTTTCGTGGATCTCCGGGTGACGGAATATTCCGGGTTGCTGCCGACCAATGCCTTTGATGCGGGCACATCCGGAACCGGCATTGGCACCGGCGCGAGCAGCGGTCCGTTGACCGTGAATGGGACCAACGAACTGCTCTTCGGCGCGGGCATGACCGCCGGCACTTTCTCGGGTGCGGGCGGCGGATTCTCGTTGCGGGTGATTACCAGCCCCGATTCGGACCTGGTGGAAGACCAGGTGGCGGCCACGCCCGGCAGCTACAACGCGACGGCCACGTTGAATTCCGTGGAGTGGCTGATGCAACTGGCGGCCTTCAAGGCGGCGCCGCCTGTCAACGTGCCGCCGTTACGCATCTTTCTGACGGCCCTGAGCACCGCGGTGCTGGCCTGGCCCACCAATTCGGCGAGCTTCACGTTGCAACAAAGTTCAAGCCTGGGCACCGCAAGCTGGGTGGATGTGACGAACGCAGCGGTCCTGGTGGGCGGCGAAGACCAGGTCACCGTTTCGCCTTCGACCGTCCGGAAATATTATCGTTTGAAATATCCCTGAGTCCGGCCGGCAGCGGATGATAATCCGAGCCGGACACCGGAAAAGCAAAAGCGGCGAACGGTAATTCCGTTCGCCGCCTTTCAATCAAGGTGCCGGATCCAGTTTAAAGGGCACCGTTAGATTTTCGCAATTTACGCCGGCCGGCGAATGCCAGGCCGAGAAAACCGGCCGTCAAGAGACCCAACGAGGAGGGTTCAGGCGCGGCGACGGTTTGTATATTCACGAAGGCGCCGGGGTCTGCTTCGATCCCTCCGCTATACACATAAGAAAACCCGGCCTGTCCGGTCAATGACGCCGGCGCAAAGGAGGCGGTGTAAGTGAACTGCATGGACTGGCCCGGCGCCAACGCGTTTGCGGATGAGGATGCGGAAAACTGGATTGAATTCGCGGCGACGCTGGCATTCCAGCCCGTTGGGGCCCCGGCACTGCTGGGGACTCCAGGGAGATAAAAAAACGGCGCTATGTTAGGGGTCCAGGAATACCAGAAACTGCCAATGGGAACGGAACCGGAGGTGTTGTTAAGCGTTATAATATAATTATACACACCGCCGTTTGGCACACCGCTCACTGTGCCGCTGGCTGACTCGGTTTGCGCAAAGGCGGCAGTCGCCGTTCCCAGCATGGCCAGGAAGGTCAAAAATAGTTTCCGGGGAGTCGAATTCGATCTGATTTTCATGGCGTTTTCCTTCATTTTGTTATGATTTTTGTAAAAAAGCCCACATTCAGGCCAAGTAAGAGAAAGACCTCCACCCAAAAGTTCCCGACGGTGAATAAGTCACAATTCATCCGAGAAAGGGCCAATAATCGTTACGCGCTTGTACCGCTTGCCGCCTTGGCAGAAGATTTGGAACCATGTTTCGCATCGGCATCCTGCCTGTTTCTACGCTGCTGGCCATCGTGCTGGCAATTGGCGGAAGCCGTTCCTCTGCGCGGGCGGGTGAAACCCCGGCCGACGCTGCCTTTGCAGAACACGTCGCCCGGTTGAAGCCGGGCGTCCCCGACGGTTTTACGGTGGTGGTCCAGCCGCCTTTTGTGGTGATCGGGGATGAACCGCCCGACAACGTGCGAATGCGCGCGACGAAGACCGTGAAATGGGCCGTGGACCGGCTCAAGCAGGAGTACTTCCCGCGCGACCCGGCGGAGATCATCGACATCTGGCTGTTCCGTGACCGGGCCAGCTACACGAACAACGCCCTCCGCCTGTTCAACGATGCGCCCGCGTCGCCATTCGGTTATTATTCGGCGGAGCACGGGGCGCTGATCATGAACATTTCCACCGGGAGCGGCACCCTGGTGCATGAAATCGTCCATGCCTACCTGCACGCGAACTTCCCCGCCTGTCCGCCGTGGTTCAACGAAGGGCTGGCTTCACTCTACGAGGCGGCGGCGGAAAAGGACGGGCACATCCGCGGCCTGATCAACTGGCGCATCAAGGGACTGGAACAATCCATCCGGGAAGGAAAAACCGTTTCGTTCCAGCGGCTCACGTCGATGTCGGAGGCCGAGTTTTACGGCGGCCGGGATCGCACCAACTACAACTCGTACTATGCCCAGTCCCGCTACCTGTGTTACTATCTCCAGGAAAAAGGCCTCCTGAAAACGTTCTATCACGAGTTCGTCGCCAACGTGAAACCGGACCCGACGGGTTACCAAACGCTCCAGCGCGCCCTGCGCGTGAAGGACATGGAGGCGTTCAAGCAACAATGGGAGGAGTTCGTGTTGCAGTTGCGGACGCCCTGAACACTCAAAATAAACCCGATGGAAATTAAAGCCTGATGACCTGCCGTTTATTTTCCTTTCTGGCAGCCTGCCTCCTGGCGGGCCCGCTGTCCGCGGAGAACCTTTCCCGGGTCCGCCTTTACGATCTCACCTGCGAGCACCTCCAGAATCCTGTTGGCATTGGCAACCAATCGCCGCGCCTGTCGTGGAAGCTCCGTTCCGACCGCAACGGTGAGGTCCAGACCGCCTGGCAAATCCGCGCCGCTTCCTCCCGCTCGGGCCTCGACACCCATCCGCCGGAACTTTGGGACTCCGGGAAAATCGTCTCCGACCAGTCCGTCCTCGTTCCGTGGGCGGGCAACCCGCTGGACTCGCGCTCCCTGGTTTTTTGGCAGGTCCGCATCTGGGACAAGAACGGCCAGCCTTCTCCCTGGAGCGAGATCGCTTCGTTTGAGCTGGGATTGCTGGCGCCCGCCGCCGAATGGAAGGGCCAATGGATCACCGCCGACCTGCCGCGGTATGACATTGAACAATCCGCGCTCGCGAAGGCGTCCTGGATCAATGCCGGTTCCGCTGCCAATCAGCCCGCCGGCGTCCGCCTGGTCCTCAATCTTCCGGCCGCCACCGCTATTCGCAGTGCCGTCATCGATGTGGTGGCGGACGGCCTGATCACCGCTTACGTCAACGGCCGGCCCAGCCGCCAGGGTGCCAGCAGCCGTACCGCGCCGTTGCATGCAGACGTCCGTACCCAACTGACGCCGGGCAAAAACATCATCGCCATCGGCTCCGCCGCGGTGCGGGATGCCATTCGCCATGACCGCGGCGAGGCCGGTCGGAACGCCATAGCTGCCCGTGGCATCATCGAACTGGAAGACGGCCGGCGAATCGAGTTCAACACGGATGGTTCCTGGAAAGCAGCGGTGGCTCCCGGTAACGATTGGTTTGCTCCAGCTTTTGATGATTCCGCCTGGCCGGCCGCGACCAATCTCGGGCCATATGCGGCGGCGCCCTCGAAATATTCCGACAACACCGTCGGGCCTGGCCGTTACCTGCGGAAGAATTTTGCGGTGAAAGGGCCGGTCGCCCGGGCCCGGCTTTATGCAACCGCGCTTGGGGTTTATGAAGCCTTCATCAACGGTAAACGTGTCAATCGAGACTCGGCGCTGGACCCCGGCTGGACGGATTACCACAAACGCGTGATGGTCCAGACTTATGACATCACCGCACTGCTCGCGGCCGGGACAAATACCATCGGGGCCATGCTGGGCGACGGCTGGTATGCTGGCCGGTTGGGTTGGATGGGGCTGGCGCAATACGGCACCCGCCCGGGCTTCAATGCCCAGCTC
>Ga0265320_10000594_pt1 | contig 27815 bp, 27 predicted proteins | sample 4827metaG_FD_202087 | JGI IMG/M metagenome (GOLD analysis project Ga0265320, IMG submission 202087) | Rhizosphere microbial communities from Carex aquatilis grown in University of Washington, Seatle, WA, United States - 4-8-27 metaG | ecosystem: Host-associated > Plants > Roots > Rhizosphere >... | reverse complement strand
CCATGCCGTCATGGGCGCCCTTGAGGCGCCCATCCATCGCGCCCGCGTCTGCGGGCGCACGAGACTCTTCTCGGCGCGCCGACGCGCGCGCGATGGATGGGCGGGTTAAACCCGCCCATGACGACCTTTTTTGGAGAACTCAATTGAATACAGACCCTAGCGGCCGATGCGCCCTTCGAGCCAGCGTGCGGCCTCGGCGGGCGATTTCTTGTCGTCGGCGCGGTCGACCATGAGGTTGGCACGCTGCATGGTCTTCAGGTCGATGGCGCCGATCAGCGGCTTCAGCGCGGCGAGGAAGGCCTGGTCCTGCGCATGCGCGGGCGAGACCAGAAGGATCGCGTCATACGGCGGCAGCGCGCCCTTCGGGTCGCTCAGCACCTTCAGGTCGTATTGCGCGACGCGCCCGTCGCTGGAAAAGGCGGTGATCACGTCGACGTCGCCGGAGATCAGCGCCCGGTACATCAGGTTCGGCTGATACTGGCGCCGCGCCGCGAAGTTGAGGCCATAAGCGGCGGCGACGGCACGCCATTCGGGCCGCGAGAAAATCTCGAAGTCGCCGCCGATCTTCAGCTCGCGCGCGTGCGCCGCCAGATCCGCCAGCGTTTCGATATGCAGCGCCTTGGCCTTGTCGGCGCGCATCGCCAACGCATAGGCGTTCTCGAAGCCGAGCGGGCCCAGATCGCGGATGCCGTGGGTCTTGGCCGTCCATTGTTCGATGGCGCCCAGCACCGCCTTGCGGCCGGGCATGTCGGCGCGCTTCATCGCATTGGCCCAGATCGTGCCGGAATAATCGACATAGACGTCGATGTCGCCGGCGGCGAGGGCGCGGAAGACCACGTTGGAGCCCAGATCGTCGCGTTCGGTCGTGGCGATGCCGATCTTATCGAGCCGGTCCGCGATGACGGCGCCCAGGATGTACTGTTCCTCGAAATTCTTGGCGCCGATGACGATCCTGTGACCGCCGCCGCCGATCATCGGAACGAGGCTCGCTGCGACCACCAGGACGAGGCCCATGGCGGCAGCGATTACGCGGGCGCGCGAACGCACCGCGAGCCCGTTTTCCGCCAGCGCCAGCAGGCGGTCGACCACCAGCGCCAGCGCCGCCGCCGCAACCACGCCGAAGGTGACGAACACCCAGTTCTCGATCTGCAGGCCGGTGAAGATGTAGTTGCCCAGGCTCGTCTGCCCGACCGGCGTCGCCAGCGTCGCGGTGCCGATCACCCAGACCGCGGCGGTGCGGATGCCGGCCATGATCACCGGCGCGGCAAGCGGCAGCTCGACCAGGATCAGCGACTGCCACGGCGTCATGCCGACGCCGCGCGCCGCCATCTTCACGCCGCCGTCCATGCCGGCGAGCGCGGTCACGGTGTTCCTGAGCACCGGCAGCATGGAATAGAGCGTCAACGCCAGGAGGGCCGGGAGAAAGCCCAGGGCGCGGAAGCCGAAGCCGAAGGTTTCGGTCGTGAAATGCGACAGCGCGAGCAGCAGCGGATAGAACAGCGCGAGCAGGGCGAGGCTCGGGATGGTCTGTATGACGCCCGCGAAGGCGAGCAACGCGCCGCCCAACACGCGCGAGCGCGCCGCGAGGATCGCCAGCGGCAGGCTGATGGCGAGACCGAGCACAAGCGCGCTCATGCTGAGCAGCACATGGGCGCTCAGATAGCCGGGCAGATACGACCAGGCTTCCGCGATTTCGCTCATGGCGCCGCCCGGAGCGCTTCGGCGAGGCGCCGCGCGCGCTTCTTCGGCGTCTCGACGAGCGAACGCACAAAATCGTCGGCCGGCGCGGCGAGCAGTTCGTTGGGCGTGCCGATCTGCACGAGCTCGCCGTCGCGCATGACCGCGATGCGGTCGCCCAGAAGCATCGCTTCGGTCATGTCGTGCGTCACGAAGATCGTGGTCAAACCGAGCGCGGCATGGATCTGGCGGTAGTCCTCGGCGAGATCGTCGCGGATGATGGGATCGAGCGCGCCGAACGGCTCGTCCATCAGCATGATCCTGGGCCGCGCCGCCAGCGCGCGGGCGAGCGCGACGCGCTGCTGCTGTCCGCCGGAAAGCTCGCGCGGCAGCCGGCCGCGATAATCCTGCGCCGCCAGACGCACCAGGCCGAGCAATTCGTCGACCCGCGCATCGATGTCGCCCTTCGGCCAGCCGAGCAGCTTGGGCGTCACGCCGATGTTCTCGGCCACCGTCATGTGGGGGAAGAGACCGGCGCCCTGGAACACGTAACCCATGCGCCGGCGCCAGCCGACCGCGTCGCCGGCCAGGATGTCCTCGCCGTCGACCAGGATGCGCCCGCCCGACGGCTCGACCAGCCGGTTGATCATATTGAGGGTCGTGGTCTTGCCCGAGCCGGATTCGCCGATCAGGACGAGGAACTCGCCCCGGCCGACGGCAAGACTCAAGGCGCGCACGGCCGGCGCGGGACTGCTATCATAAGCCTTTGAAAGACTTATTAGTTCGATCAAGCCGGTTCCCCTCTTGCGCAAACGCAAACCCTTGCGCCCGCCGTAACATTTCGCGTAAAACGAATGTGTCCGACCGCGAAAGTAGAGCTTTTACCAGCGCTTAACCACGACTCGGGCACAGTTATCGAACCGTTAAACACGGCGGGCGGAACGGCGAAACGGCAATGACGGCGGTGGTGCACAATGACGCGCAGGGCGGGTTCTCCGCCAGCGTCCGTGCGCGCACCCGGGTCGAGCCCCGTCCTTCCCTCGGTTCGTCGCAGGCGCTTCTGCTCCTTCTTAGCTGCCCCTAGGCGTTGACGGCGCGCGGTCATCGCGCGACGCATGTCTAGGGGATGACGGCGAAAGGAGAGTTCAGAAGCCGCGCATGCGGCGAACGGAAGGAACGTATTGCCATGAGTACCCAATCCCAACGCGTCTTGATCTTCGACACAACCTTGCGCGACGGCGAGCAGTCGCCGGGCGCCGCCATGACGCTCGAAGAAAAAATCCAGATCGCCGAGTTCCTCGACGAGATGGGCGTGGATGTTATCGAAGCCGGCTTCCCGATTTCGTCAGCAGGCGACTTCGAGGCGGTCAGGCAAGTCACCAAGATCGTCAAGAACGCATCGGTCTGCGGCCTGGCGCGCGCCGGCTTCAAGGACATCGACGCGGCCGGCGAGGCGCTGAAAGGCGCCAAGCGCCCGCGCATCCACACCTTCATCTCCACCAGCCCGGTCCATATGAAGCACAAGCTCCAGATGGGCGAGAACGCGGTGCTGGAGGCGATCGGCGCCTCGGTCTCCCGGGCGCGCACCTTCACCGACGAGGTGGAATGGTCGGCCGAGGACGCGACGCGCACCGTGCCCGACTTTTTGTGCAAATCCGTCGAAGTCGCGATCCATTCCGGCGCCACGGTCATAAATGTGCCCGATACGGTGGGATACTCGACGCCGCAGGAATATTTCGAGATCATCCAGATGCTCAAGAACCGCGTGCCGAACGCGGACAAGGTGATCTTCTCCACCCACTGTCACAACGATCTGGGCCTGGCGGTCGCCAACTCGCTGGCCGGCGTGCTGGCGGGCGCGCGGCAGGTCGAATGCACCGTCAACGGTATCGGCGAGCGGGCGGGCAATGCCGCGCTGGAGGAGATCGTCATGGCGCTCAAGGTCCGCAAGGACATCATGCCGTTCACGACCGGCGTGAAGTCCCGGATGCTGGCCAAGGCGTCGAAGATGGTCTCCAACGTCACGGGCTTTCCGGTCCAGTACAACAAGGCGATCGTCGGCAAGAACGCCTTCAGCCACGAATCGGGCATCCATCAGGACGGCATGCTCAAGCACGTCGAAACCTACGAGATCATGCGGCCCGAGGACGTCGGGGTGAAGGAGACCTCGCTGGTGCTGGGCAAGCTCTCCGGCCGCCACGCCTTCCGCGACAAGCTGGCGGCGATGGGCTATGAGCTCGACGGGCCGGCCTTCGCCGAGGCCTTCAAGCGCTTCAAGGACCTGGCGGACAAGAAGAAACATGTGTTCGACGAGGATCTGATCGCGCTGGTCGACGACGAGATCGTGCGCGGCCACGACCTGATCGCGGTCAAGAACCTGCGGGTCGAGACCGGCACCAATCTTCTTCCCGGATGCGAGCTGACGCTGTCGATCGAGGGCGAGGACCGCCGCGTCAAGACGACCGGCGACGGCCCTGTTGACGCCATATTCAAGGCCATACATGAGATCTATCCGCACACGGCCACCCTGCAGCTCTTCCAGATCAATGCGGTCACGGAAGGCACGGATGCGCAGGCCACGGTCAGCGTGCGGCTCGAGGAAAATGGGCGCACCGTCACGGGCAAGGGTTCGGACACCGATACGCTGGTGGCCGCGGCCTATGCCTACGTCAATGCGCTCAACAAGCTTTTGGTGAAACGCGAAAAGCAGGCGCCCGAGGCCTTGACCGTCGCGCGATGACACAGACGGCGCCCGGCCTTAACCGGTTGGGCGCCCCATCGCGGGAACAGGGTTTGCAAGGGAGGTCTGCCCACAACAGGAATGGGACAGGTTAAGTATGTTCGGCAGTCTTCTCGGCGCCCTTTCCAGCGACATGGCGATCGATCTCGGGACCGCGAATACGTTGGTATACGTGAAGGGCCGTGGGATCGTCCTGAACGAGCCATCGGTCGTGGCCACCATCAACCGCGGCGGCAAGAAGCAGGTCCGCGCCGTCGGCAACGACGCCAAGATGATGCTGGGCCGAACGCCCGGGAACATCGAGGCGATCCGCCCGATGCGCGACGGCGTCATCGCCGATTTCGAGATCGCGGAGGAGATGATCAAGCACTTCATCCGCAAGGTGCACAACCGCCGTTCCTTCGCCAATCCGATGATCATCGTCTGCGTGCCTTCGGGCTCGACCGCGGTCGAGCGGCGCGCCATCCAGGAATCGGCGCTCTCCGCCGGCGCGCGCCGGGTCTATCTGATCGAGGAGCCGATGGCGGCGGCGATCGGCGCGGGCCTGCCCGTCAGCGAGCCGACCGGTTCCATGGTCGTCGATATCGGCGGCGGCACCACGGAAGTGGCCGTGCTCAGCCTGGGCGGCATCGTCTATTCGCGCTCGGTGCGCGTCGGCGGCGACAAGATGGACGAGGCGATCATCGCCTATATCCGCCGCCACCAGAACCTTCTGATCGGCGAAGCCAGCTCCGAACGCATCAAGAAGGAGATCGGCTCGGCGGCGCCGCCCACGGACGGCAACGGCGTCACGATGGACATCAAGGGCCGCGATCTGCTGAACGGCGTGCCCAAGGAGATCACCATCACCCAGCGGCACATCGCCGAGGCGCTGGCCGAGCCGGTGGGCGCCATCGTCGAAGCGGTCAAGGTCGCGCTGGAGGCGACGCCGCCCGAACTCGCCGCCGACATCGTGGACAAGGGCATCGTTCTGACCGGCGGCGGCTCGCTGCTCGCCAATCTCGATCAGGTGCTGCGCGAGGAAACCGGCCTTCCGGTCTCGATCGCCGACGATCCGCTCTCCTGCGTCGCGCTGGGCACCGGACGGGTGCTCGAAAACACCAAGGGCATGCGTCACGTTCTGTCGACGGCGTTCTGAGGATGAGTTTCTTGAGCCCTACCGTCCCGCCGTCATCGCCCGCTTTATGCGGGCGACCCATTTTTCTTTCCACCGCGGAAAAAAAATTGGGTTGCCCGGACAAGCCGGGCAATGACGGTGAAGTTTTTGGTTTTTCAGTTGGTGCTTCTTAGTAGGGTCGTGTCGGGCAAATGGCCAACGGCGGGTGGAAGATCGCGCGCAGCCGGGGCGGGGCACAGCTGCCCATCGCGCTCCTGGCCGCGCTCGCGATCGCCCTTATCCTGATCGGCAAGGCGCAGAGCAATCTGTTCGACCGTGCCCGCGCCAACGTCACGGACTGGGCGGCGCCGGCGCTGGAAGTCGTGCACGCGCCGCTCGCCAGCCTCAACCGCTGGATCGGTTCGATCGGCGACGTCTTCAAGGTCTATCAGGAAAACCTTCGCCTGAAGGACGAGAACGCGCGGCTGCGCCAATGGCAGAACGCCGCCGTGGTGCTCGACAACCGCGTCAAGCGCTATCAGCTTCTGCTGCACGCGGTGCCCGATCCGGCGCTGTCGTCGGTGATGGCGCGCGTCATCGGGCGCGCCAACCGGCCGTTCCTGGAGACCATGATCCTGGACGCCGGCAAGGCGCAGGGCGTCAAGCCGGGGCAGGGCGTGATCGACGCGCGCGGCATGATCGGGCGCATCTTCCTGGCCGGCGATCACACCTCCTGGGTGATCCTGCTGACCGATCTGAACAGCCGCATTCCGGTGACGATCCAGCCGGGCAACGTCCAGGCGATCATGGCGGGCGACAATTCGAGCGCCCCGACGCTCGATCTTCTGTCGCAGAACGTGCGGCTGCATCCGGGTGACCAGGTGGTGAGTTCCGGCGACGGCGGATTGCTGCCGCCCGGTCTTGCCATCGGCACGGTGGTCGAGACCGGCAGCGGCGGCTATCGCGTCGTGCTGCTGGCCGATCCGGCGTCGAGCGAGGACGTCAACATCGTCGACTTCAAGCTCAAGGCGGAGACCCCGCCCGGCGTCACGCCGTCGGATCTGCCGGCGACCGCCGCCGGCCTGCCGCCGGCCGCGCCGCCGCCGCAGGTCGCGGTCCCCGCGCCGACGATACCGGTCGCCGGCGCGCCCGCCGTGACGGCTCCGACGCCGGCCGCGCCAAAGCCGCAGGCCGGAGCGGCCAAGCCGCAGGCCGCGACGCCGTTGCCCGCTGCCGCCAAGCCCGTCGTCACCGCGCCGCCGCAAACCGCCCCGGCCGATGCCGGCGGGAACGAGTAGCCGCGATGGAGCGCGCCGGTAACATCATGGGCGGACGGGTCCTGTCTTCCATTCTGCCGGTGAGCCTGGGCGTTCTGGGCGCGCTGGTCGCGAATTTTCCGGTGTCGTTCCTGGGCAATCTGCTGCCGCCGCCGCTGCTGTCCTTCATGCCGCTTTACTTCTGGGGTATCGTGCGGCCGGACCTGATGTCGCCGTTCTGGGCGTTCATGCTGGGCTTGCTGGAAGACTTCCTCTCGGGCGGACCGCCGGGCGTGTGGGCGGCCTCCTATGTCGCGGCCTATGCCTTTCTCGACAACCAGCGCGACATGCTGGCGGGGCTTTCGGGCATCGGCGCGCTGACCGGCTTCGCCCTGAGCGCGCTCGTCGCCTGCGCCAGCGCGTATCTCATCGTCATGCTCTATCACTGGCGGCTGGAGCCGATCGCGCCCGTCATGGCCGAGCTGGTGACGACGGTGCTGTTCTACGTCTTCGCGGTGTTCCTGCTCGGCGGCATCCACCGGCGGCTGGTCGGCCCCTTGCGGAGCGATTTCTAGATGCCGCTGTTCGACCGCAAGGACAAAAGCCGCTACGCCACCTTCACGAGGCGCTCGCTGGGCATGACCGGCGGCATGGCGGCGGTGTTCGCCGTGCTCGGCGGGCGGCTCTATCAGCTCCAGATCAAGAACGGCGATCAGTACAAGACGCAGGCGGAGGAGAACCGGGTCAACCAGCGGCTTCTGGCGCCGCCGCGCGGCCGCATCCTGGATCGCTTCGGCGTCGAACTCGCCAACAACCGGAGAAACTATCGCGTCCTGCTGGTATCGGAGCAGGCGACCGAAGGCGTCGAAGCGGCGCTCGACACGATCTCCAAGGTGATCCTGCTCACCGACGCACAGAAGAAGCGCGTGCTGCACGATCTTGCGATGAACAAGAAATTCGTGCCGGTCCCGGTGGCGGAGAATCTGTCCTGGGAAGAGTTCGCGCGCATCAACATGCATCTTCCCTATCTGGCGGGCGTTCAGCCCGACGTCGGGCAGACGCGCGCCTATCCGTTTGGCGCCGAGCTGGCGCACATCCTGGGCTACGTCGCGGCGGTGAGCCCGGAGGATCTGAAGGACAACGACGATCCCCTGATGAGCCTGCCGGGCGCGCGCATCGGCAAGCGCGGCATCGAGAAGGCCTATGACGATCAGGTGCGCGGCACCGCTGGCGTCAGCCGCGTCGAGGTCAACGCCTATGGCCGCATCATCCGCGAATTGTCGCGCGATCCGGGCGTGCCGGGCCAGGACGTGTGGCTCACCATCGACCGCGAGCTGCAGCGTTTCACCGACGAGCGGCTGGGCGCCGAGAGCGCCGCCTGTGTGGTGCTGGACGCGCAGAGCGGCGATGTGCTCGCGCTGTCGTCGACGCCGGGCTACGACCCCAATCTCTTCAATGTCGGCATCACGCCCGATCAGTGGAAGGCGCTGACCACCGACGACCACAAGCCGCTGCTGAACAAGGCGCTCTCCGGCGCCTATCCGCCGGGCTCGACCTTCAAGCCGGCGATGGCGCTGGCGGCGGTGCAGAACGGGCTCAAGGATCTGCACGTCAATTGCACCGGCGCGATCACGCTGGGCAACCACCAGTTCCACTGCTGGAACCGGCACGGCCATGGCGGCGTCGACCTGACGCGCGGCATCGCGCAATCCTGCGACGTGTTCTTCTACGAGGTCGCGCGGCGGCTCGGCATCGACAAGATGGAAGCCGCGGCGCGCGCCATGGGGCTGGGCGCGGCCACCGGCATCGAAATCCCGGGCGAGAATTCCGGCTTCATCCCGGGCGCGGCGTGGAAGGAAGCGCGCTTCGGCATCCCCTGGCAGATGGGCGAGACGCTGGTCACCGGCATCGGCCAGGGCTATGTGCTGGCGACGCCGATCCAGCTCGCCACGGTCGCCGCGCGCATCGCCAGCGGCCGCGCGGTCAGCCCGCGCATCGCGCACACGGTCGGTTCGGTTTCGCAGCCGCGGCCGCTGCCCGATCCCTTGCCGTTCTCCGACGATGCCTTCGCCATGGTGCGCGCGGGGATGGACGCGGTGTGCAATGGCGGCGGCACGGCATCGGCCTGGCGCATCGCCGAGCCGGGGCTCGAAATGGCCGGCAAGACCGGCACCGCGCAGGTGCGCGTCATCACCAAGCAGGAGCGGCTGACCGGCGTGAAGTCGAACGGCTCGCTGCCGTGGAACCTGCGCGATCACGCCCTCTTCATCGCCTATGCGCCGGTGGCCGCACCGCGCTATGCGCTGTCGATCATCATGGAGCACGGCGCCACGGCCGCGCATCCGCATGTGCAGATGGCGCGCGACATCCTGCGCTTCGCGCAGCAGCGCGATCCCTTGAAGATGCGCGCCGCCTATCCGTTGACCGCGGCGATGAGCGCGCCGCCCGCGCCGCACGGAGACCGCGGATGACAACCCGTCCCTATGCCGCGATGCGGCGCACGCTGTCGGTCGTCGACAAGCTCTATGAGGTGAACTGGGGCCTGGTGCTGCTGATCACCATCGTCGCCTGCGTCGGCTTCGCGATGCTCTATTCGGTGGCGGGCGGCAATCTCTCGCCTTGGGCGTGGCAGCAGATGTGGCGCTTCGCGGTCGGCTTCGCGATCCTGGTGGTCGTGGCGACGATCGATATCCGGACCTGGCTGAGCCTGGCCTATCCCTTCTACGGCGCCTCGCTGGTCCTTTTGATCGCGGTGGTGATCGCCGGCCATGTCGGCAAGGGCGCGGAGCGCTGGATCACGCTGGGCCCGCTCGGCCTGCAGCCGTCGGAGCTGATGAAGATCTCGCTGGTGCTGGCGATGTCGCGTTTCCTGCACGGCAAGAGCGTGGAGGACGTCTCCCGGCCGGCCAATCTGGGCCTGGCGCTGGCGATGATCGGCATTCCGGCGGTGTTCGTGATCCTGCAGCCCAATCTCGGCACCACGCTGATCATCCTGGCGGACGGCGCGTCGCTGCTGTTCCTGAGCGGATTGTCGTGGTGGTGGATCGCGCCGGCGATCACCACGGTCGCCGTCGCGGTGCCGACCGCCTGGCGTTTCGTGCTGCACGACTATCAGAAGCGGCGCGTGCTGACCTTCCTCAATCCGGAATCCGACGCGCTCGGCGCGGGGTGGAACATCATGCAGGCCAAGATCGCGATCGGCTCCGGCGGCGCCACCGGCAAGGGCTTCCTGGAAGGCACGCAAAGCCGGCTCAACTTCCTGCCCGAGAAGCACACCGATTTCATCTTCACGAATTTCGCGGAAGAGTTCGGCTTCGTCGGCTGCGTCGCGCTCCTGATCCTGTTCGCCGTCATCATCGGTTACGGCGTGCAGATCGCCGCCAGCGCGCGCAGCCAGTTCGGCCGGCTGCTGGCCATGGGCCTGACGCTGAACTTCTTCTTCTACATCATGATCAACGCCGCGATGGTGATGGGGTTGATCCCGGTCGTCGGCATTCCCATGCCGCTGATCTCCTATGGCGGTTCGGCGATGTTCTCGGTGATGTTCGGCTTCGGCCTCTTGATGAGCGTGCACGTCCACCGCCAGGTCGAGATTCCGCGCCATTCCGGCGGGATCATCTGACGCGTCGGAACTTCCCGGAACCAACCTGTCCGCGCTCCGTTTCCACGGCGAACGAAATCGCACGGAGCCACGTCATGCTGACCCGCACCACTCGTCTCATCGCCGCGGCGGCGCTCGCGCTGGGCGGGGGAACCACGGGCGCGCTTGCCGATTCCTGCAGCGGTCACGGTCACGGCACCGGTACGGTGCTGGGCGCGGTCGGCGGCGGCGCCATCGGCAGCGCGGTCTCACACGGCAGCCTGGCCGGTGTGCTCGGCGGCGCGGTGATCGGCGGTCTCGCGGGCAACGCGGTGTCGCGCGACATCGATTGCCGTCACGGACACCGGTCTTATCGCCACGCCCGTTACGAGCGCGACCGCTACTATTATCGCAACGGCCACCGCTACGCGCGCTGGTGATAATCGCCGCGTTTTCGCGCTTTTTCACAAGCTGTGCAGCGCCGAGCCGCCATGCTGGACAGGCCAAAACCGCTCTGCTATAGCCGCCCGCCTTGCTTGTTAAGCAGGCGCGCAATCGATGTTGCGCTTTGGATGGGCCGGTAGCTCAGTTGGTAGAGCGTTCGACTCTTAATCGAATGGTCGTGGGTTCGATCCCCTCCCGGCCTACCATCCAAAACTCAGTGATGGCCGCCGCCATAGCCGCCGGCGTGCATGCCGCCACCATGCATTCCGCCGCCGATGTGCGTTGAGTTGAAGATCGTCGTCGAGATCGAGACATGCGCCGATGCGGCGGCACTGGCCGAGGCGCTCGCGCTCGCCGACGCACCCGAAGACCCGCCGGCCGACCCGAACGCGCCCGCGCCGCCCGCGGTGGCGACATAGACGCCGCCATAGCCATATGCGCCGCTGCCGCCGAAGCGGTCGCCGACGCCGCCGTCGAAATCGCCGGTGTTGAGTCGGCCGTTCAGCACTTCGCCGCCGTCTTCATGGCAGCGGCAGCGCTCATGCGCGGATGTGGCCGTGGAAATCAGCAAGACCGCGATCGTCGCGGCACAGCGCATTCTGCGCATCGGTTCACCTTCTGTGATCCAGCAAGCGTCAGCGTATTACGCCGGCGCCGCCGCGCCAAATTGGCGGAGCGCCAGCGTTAACGCGCGCGCGGCGGAAAACGCGGCATTCTCGCCACAGCGGTGTTGCGATGCGGCGTCGTCGTCAGGAACCGCCCCCATCATCGCGCGTTTTTCTCCATGAGGAGGCGATGAGCGCGGGATTGAGACGATGTCAGCGATTGGACTTGCGACGCCACGATTCGCCGATAAGGCGCGGCTCCTCAGTGCTCATGCCGACTATCGGCGATCCGATTTCATCTTCGACCGCACACAGTCGCCTGCGATGCGCGATCTTCCCTGGGACGGGCGGCTGAAGCCGATGCGCTGCTGGTGCGAGATCACGACTTATGCCGCGGCGGGCGTGCTGGGCGCCATCGCCGCGATGGTGATCGTGTAGGGCGCTTAGCACATCAAAGAAATGTCATGGCCCGCAACTGCGGGCCATCCAGGTGACATCAATTTTGCTTTTCGAAATTGGAACTCGACGCCCAGCTGGGTGGCCCGCATTCGCGGGCCATGACATCGAGAAAAATCACTCCGCCGCGATCGAGAAATCCGGGCGCTCGAGGCCCAGCGTGTCGGGCTCGCCGATGAATTCGTCATGCGCCCAGATTTGCCGCCAGGCTTCGGCCATGGTGATCCGGTTGTAGCGCTCCGGGAAGTGCTTCTGCAGCAACTGCGAAACCAGCGGGTAGTAGCGCGGGTTCATGGCCGGGAAGAGATGATGCTCGGTGTGGTACGACACGTTGTCGTGCAGCCAGTCGAAGAACTTCGGCACGATGACCGAGGTGGACACGATCAGCGGATCGGCCTTCTCGACCAACGGATTGAGGATGTGGTTGGTCAACAGATAGGTCATCGCCACGGCCGAGGCGACGAGGATCGAGACCGGCACGGCGAGCACATAGCGCCAGCCCTCGCCGTGCAGGAAATAGAACAGACCCACCTGGAAGACCGCGATCACCGCGAGCTCGATCAGGAGCCGGCGCTTCATGGCGGGCGTATAGCGCGGCTTGTAGGTGACGATGACCGGCTTCATGTCGCCGGGCAGAAGCGCGGCCACCAGGTGGCGCAGGATGTAGCTGGGAAAGTTCAGGAACAGGAAGAAGGGATGGCTGAGCGGCGTCTGGCGGTTGGGAAACACGATGCGCGAATAGATTCGCGTCACCATCGTCTCCTCGGAGGGACGGAAGGTCCGGTCGGTGTCGCGCAGCGTGTTGGTCTCGGCGTGATGGGTCTGGTTGTGGATGCGGAACCAGAGCGACGGCGGAATGAGGATCAGGCCCCAGATCATCATCTCCAGCGCGGCCTTGATGCCCCGATTTTTGACGACGGCGTTGTGGGTAAGGTCATGGCCGAGGAAGACGTAACAGGCCTCGCTGTGGCCGATTACGATCGCCGCCAGGATTCCGATCCACATCGAATTGGTCTCGCGCAGCACGACAAAGCCCGCGAAGATGATCGCAAGATGCGCCGCGATGCGCACGAGGTGCCGCGGATCGGGCTCGAACGCCTCGCGCGGCAGATGGGGGCGCAGGACCGCAATGTATTGCGATGCCGTTTTCAGCTCAGAGGCCGGTATCATAAGTGCGCAGCTCCGGATCCGGGTCGCGCGGTGTTCGGACTTTCGCGCTAACCCGGTGACGACGTTAACGATTTTTTTACCATAGTCGGCCTGCTTTCGCCAGATGATGAATGAATCGCGCGCCTCAGGAGTTCCCCTGACCCAGGAGCCGGGCTTGAAGCACGAGTTTCTTGAGCAGCGCGTCGAGTGAACGGCGTTCGGTCGACGAGAGGGCGCTGAGCAGCACCTCTTCGAGATGCAGCGCCAGCGGCACGACCTCGTCATAGATCGCGCGGCCGCGCGCCGAGAGCGCCAGGCGCTGGATGCGCCCGTCCAGCGCGTCGGCCTGGCGCGCCACGCGCCGCGCCCGCACCAGAGCATCGACCGCGCGGCTGACCTGCACCTTGTCCATTGCGGTGCGCTCGGCGACCTCGCGGGCGGAGAGACCTGAGGTGCCGCCGAGCACCGCCATGACGCGCCATTCGGGAATGGTGAGGCCGAAGCGGTCGGAATAGGCCTTGGCGATCGCGTCCGACACGCGGTTGCTCAGCACCGAGAGCCGATAGGGCAGGAAGCGGTCGAGATCGAGCTCGGCGTCGCGCTTGGCGGCGGCGCTACTCCGCATCGGGCTGGTTCTTGGGCAGCGCCGCCTCGAAGGCGGGATGCGTCAGCGCATGCGCCTCGATGCGCGCGATGGTCGGCCAGGGATCGAGTTCGAGCTTCACGCGGCGCGCATTGGCGCATTGGGGAATGAGCAGGATGTCCGCGATGGTCGGCGTGTCGCCATGGCAATAGGCGCCGGTGTGCGGCGAGGTCGCGAGCATGGTTTCCAGCGCATCGAAGCCGGTGCGGATCCAATGCCGGTGCCAGCGCGCGGTGTCGTCGTCGCTCGTGCCGTAGATCTTCTTCATGTAGCGCCCGACGCGCAGATTGTTCACCGGATGAATTTCGCAACCGACGACATAGGCGAGTTCGCGCGCCCGGGCGCGGCCATAGGGATCGCGCGGCAGGATCGGCGGTTCGGGCACGATCTCGTCGAGATATTCGATGATCGCCATCGACTGGGTGATCAGATGCCCGTCATGCGCCAGCGCCGGTATCAGTTCCTGCGGATTGATCGCCTTGTATTGGGCCGTGTGCTGCTCGCCGCCGTCGCGAAGCAGGTGGATGAAGCGCAGCTCCGGCTTGATGCCTTTGAGGTTCAGCGCGATGCGGGCGCGGAACGCGGCGGAGGAGCGGAAATAGCCGTAGAGCGCGAAGTCAGAGTTTTGCGACATGCTGGTCGATCGCTCCGAAGATGGACTGGCCCTGGGCGTCGAGCATCTCGATGCGCACGCGGTCGCCGAAGGCCAGGAACGGCGTGACGGGCTTGCCGGTCTCGATGGTCTCCAGGGTCCGCCGCTCGGCGATGCAGCAGGAGCCGGCATCGCCCTTGCTGTTGGAGACCGTGCCCGAGCCGACGATGGTGCCGGCGCCCAGGCTGCGCGTCCTGGCGGCATGGGCGATGAGCTGGGCGAAGCTGAACGTCATGTCGACGCCGGCATCGGGCGATCCGAATTTCTCGTCGTTGAGCCACACGTGCAAGGCGAGGTGCAGCTTGGCATCGCGCCAGCGACCGCCCAACTCGTCCGGCGTGACGGCGACGGGCGAGAAGGCGCTCGCCGGCTTGGACTGGAAGAAGCCGAAATTCTTGGCGAGTTCGGCGGGGATCAGATTGCGCAGCGACACGTCGTTGACCAGCATCACCAGCTTGATGTGCTTGGCGGCGTCCGCCGCGGCGATGCCCGTGGGCACGTCGTCGGTGACGACCGCGACCTCGGCCTCGAAATCGATGCCCCAGGCTTCGTCGGCGCATAGGATCGGATCGCTCGGGCCGATGAAGCCGTCCGAGCCGCCCTGGTACATCAGGGGATCGGTCCAGAACGACGGCGGCATCTCGGCGCCGCGCGCTTTGCGCACCAGCTCGACATGGGTGACATAGGCCGAGCCGTCGGCCCATTGATAGGCGCGGGGCAGCGGCGAGAGGCATTGCTTCGCGTCGAAGGGGTGGGCGCCGTCCGCGTGGCCCTTGTTCAGCAGTGCCGAGACCTCGGCGAGCTGCGGCGCGATCTCGGCCCAGCCGTCCAGCGCATATTGCAGCGTCGGCGCGATGGCGGGCACCGCGACACAGGTCTTCAAGTCGCGCGAAACGACGACGAGGCGGCCGTCGCGGCCGTGACGGAGCGACGCCAGCTTCATGTCACGATCCAGCTTTCCGCATAGCTTTTCACTTCCGTCGCTTCCGCGGCCGGCGCCATGTCGAGCGCGTCGCGCGCGTCGATCATCACCGCGACCTCGTCGGTCATCGTCTTGGCGGCCTTGGCGCCGGCGGCGAAGGCCTTGGGATGCGGGCCGTGCGTGAAGCCGCTCGGATGGAACGTGACCATGCCGGGCTTGATGTTGTCGCGGCTGAAGAACTCGCCGGCGTGATAGAAGATCACTTCGTCGAAATCGTCGTTGGAATGGAAGAACGGCACTTTGAGCGCGCCCGGATCGCTCTCGATGGGGCGCGGCACGAAGGTGCAGACCACGAAGCGGTCGGCGACGAAGGTCGAATGCACGCTGGGCGGGATGTGATAGCGGTGGCTCATCACCGGGCGGATGTCGCGCCAGTTGAGCTTGACCACGGTGAGATTGCCCTTCCAGCCCACCGCGTCGAGCGGATTGAACGGATAGGTGATGGTGGTGATCGCCGCGCGGCGCTTGACCTCGACCTTCCATTCGCCGTCGCGCTGCGCCTTGAAGGCGTCGTCGAGCTTGGGCGTCGTCAGCGCGGCGGGATCGAAGATCGCATGCGGACCCAGGATGCCGCGCTCGGGCAGCTTGTAGCTGCCGTTGGTCGCCTCGATCAGCAGCGCCGCGGTGGGCGTCTTGGGCTCCAGCCGCCACATCGTGCCGCGCGGCAGGAGCAGGTAGTCGCCTTCGCCGTAAGGCAGGTGGCCGAAATCGCAGAACAGATCGCCCTCGCCGCGATGGACGAACAGCAGCACGTCGCCGTCGGCGTTGCGCTGCAGCTTCGGCATCGCCTCGTCGCAGCGCCACAGCGCGATGCGGCAATGGGGATTGGAAAGCAGCAGCGCGCCGCGATAGGGCTCCGCCGTCGGTTCCTTCACCGCGCCGACCGCATCGAAGGCGCGGGGCCGCATCGGTCCTTCGAATGACGTCCAGCCGGTCGGCGGATGGCGATGATAGAGGTGGGTCGCGGGCCCGAAGAAGCCGTCGCGGCCGATCTCGCGCTCATAGGTGCCGGCGGGCAGGTCGGCATGGGCCTGGCGCGAGGTCTCGCCTTCGACGCGGGGGAATTCGATCCAGGTCTTGCTCATGCGGCGCTCGTATCCTTGAGAACGCCCCGCTTGATCTGATCGGCCTCGATGCTCTCGAACAGGGCGCGGAAATTGCCTTCGCCGAAGCCCTGATTGCCCTTGCGCTGGATCAGCTCGAAGAAGATCGGGCCGATGGCGTTCTGGGTGAAGATCTGCAGCAGCAGGTTGTCCTTCTCGCCGTCCATCAAGATGCGGTCCTGCGTCAGCCGCGGCACGTCCTCGCCATGGCCCTTGATGCGGTTGTCGAGGCGCTCGTAATAGGTTTCGGGCGTGTCCTGGAACGCCGTGCCGTGCTCCTTCAGGAGTTCGACCGAGCGGTAGATGTCGGCGCTGCCCAGCGCGATGTGCTGGATGCCCTCGCCGTGATAGGCGTTCAGATATTCCTCGATCTGCGACTTGTCGTCGGAGCTTTCGTTGATCGGGATGCGGATCTGGCCGTCCGGGCTCGTCATGGCGCGGCTTTTGAGGCCCGTCAGCTTGCCCTCGATGTCGAAATAGCGGACCTCGCGGAAATTGAAGAACCGCTCATAGAAGCCGGCCCATTTGTCCATGTTGCCGCGAAAGACGTTGTGGGTGACGTGGTCGATCTCGGTCAGCCCGGCGCCTTCGTGGACGAGGCCGAGGCGCGGATCGGTCGGCACGAAATCGACGTCGTAGATCGAGCGGTCCGGGCCGTAGCGGTCGACGAGATAGATCACGCTGCCGCCGATGCCCTCGATCGCGGGGATGTTGAGCTCCATCGGCCCGACCTGGTTGCGGAACGGCGTGGCGCCGAGTTCGATCAGCCTGGCATAGGCCTTCGCGGCGTCGCGGACGCGGAACGCCATGGCGCAGGCGCTGGGGCCGTGCTTGGCCGAGAAGCGCGAGCCGTGGCTGTCGGGCTCGGCATTGACGACGAAGTTCACCTGGCCCTGGCGGAACAGCGTGACGTCCTTGGAACGGTGCCTGGCGACGGCGCGGAAGCCCATGCGCCCGAACAGCGCGGTGAGCGCGGTCACGTCGGGCGCGGTGTATTCGACGAATTCGAATCCGTCGGTGCCCATCGGATTGTCCCAAAGCGCGGCCATCGGCGTCTCCCGTTGCGAAGCGCGGGAAATATAGTTTCAAATGAAACTAATTGCCAGTGTGCCGTGGAAATTTCACATTTGCATGGGAGCGGTGAGGCCGAGGAGACCGACGATCAGCAGAATCAGCAGCGCCGCGCCGAGTTCCGCGAGCACGGTCAGCGGGATGGTGTCGCGCGCCTCGGCCTCGCCGCGCGCCAGCGCGGGCAGGACGCCCAGCCGGTTGGTCAGCGCCAGCGCCACCATCACCGCCGCCAGCACGATCTTGGCGGCCAGCAGGCCGATATAGGTCGCCGACCACGCCATGTCGGCATTGCCGAGAATCGCGACGGCGTCGAGCGCGCCGGCGATCAGCAGCACCGCCACCGAAACGACGCCCCAGCGCGAGAACAGATGGAGCAGTTGCACGAGGCGCCCGGCATCGCCGATGCGGGGCACGACCTCGCGCGCCAGAACGACGAGACCGCCGACCCAGAAGCCGGCGGCCAGCAGGTGCAGGGCGTCGCCCGCCATGCGCAGCGTCGCGAAGGCGGGATTGCCGGCCGCCGCGGCGTGGCTGGTGAGCGCGATCAGGGCGAGCGCGGCGCCGGCCGTCAACGCTTTCCAGAGCGGCGCGGCATCGGCGGCGCACAGCGCGCACAATCCGAGGAGCAGGACGCAGCGCACGAGGAACACTGCGCCATAGGTCGTTTGGGTCGCGACGCTCGCGAACACCGCGGGATCGAAACCCGACCAGGCATCGCCGGCCATCTCGCCGCCGACGAAGCCGGCCGAGAGTATCGCGCTCGCCAGCGCGACGACGGCCGCGGCGGTCATCGCGCGGCGCAGGCTCCCGCCCGTGACGCCGATCGCGGCCGAACGGGCGAGCAGCGCGCTCGCCCCGAACACGCCCATCAGGCTGGCGAAATGCGCCGCGCGAACGAGGGCGAAAAGCCAGGTCACGGCAGGACCAGGAAGTTGTACCGGCCCTCGGTGCGATGGGTGTCGACCGACACGGCGTGCCAGCTCACGCGATAGCGGCCGGGCGGCAGCGGCTTCAGCGGCAGATCCATCTCGGTGCCCTGGGCGATCGCGGGTCCCGCCGCCATGTCGCGGCCGGTATCGTCGCTGACCGCGATGCCGCTGAACGCCGGCTCCAGCGCCTCGCTGAAATGCAATTCGATGCGCGTAGGCGCTTTCCTCAGATTGTCGCCCGCCGCGGGCACGGCCGGCTCCAGGAAGGCATGCGCCAGCGCCGGAGCACTGGCTCCGGCGAGGACGGCGGCGACCCATATAAGTCGCGGCTTCATGGGGTGCCTCCGAAGATCGGCGTTCCCAGGGAATGCGGGAAGATGTCGTCGATGTAGAAATGTAACTGCATCAGGACGCCGATTGTGTCGCCCGAGGCATGGTTGACGGGAATGACCGCCTCGACGCCGAGCTGGCTGTATTGCCCCGACCACACGATACCCGGATTGATCGTGCCGGTGGTACCGCCGCCGCCGGCATCGGTCGGCGTCGCAAGGGCGAACTCGACCAGCGGCGTCAGATGCGCCACGACATTCGAGAAGCCCTGGGCGCGGACATTGTTCTGCAGATAGAGCAGGCTGTACTCGACCGCACCGCTCCATTGCAGCGACTTGGACTCGGCGCTGGTTCCGGGAATGGCATAGGCGAGCACGGCGGTGACGGCCAGCGGTCTGAGCAGCGCCATCGAATCGGGCAGATCGCCGAAACCCTTGCCGATCAGAAGCTCCGGCGTGTAGGTCGTGAACGTGTCGGCGACGGCGTGCGCGCCGCTGCCGCCGATCTCGAAACTCATGCCGGCGGAGGCGACGAATTCGCTATCCGCGTCTGTCGCGAACTGCCACATCGGCGTGATCTCGAAATTGTCGAAGCCCGAGGCACTGGGGCCGCCTGGCGGATGGGCGTTGACATAGCCGCCCGCGAACGACACCGCAAAATGCGGGAAGATCGATTTGCTGTATTCGAAGTCGTAATCCTCCTCGTGATTGCCCAGCGTGATGGTCGGCAGCGCGAGTTCGTCGGCGGCGAAGGGATCGTCGCTGGCGATGGTGGCGGGGAAGAAGCGGTCGCCGACCACGCCATGGGCGTCGGCGGCTTCCGGAATGAGAAGGATGGCGGCAAGCAGCGCGATGCCTGCCAGATGTAGCGCGACGAAGGTTCTGGTCATGGGTCTCTCGTGAATGAATGGAAGGGCGCCCGCGCGACGGCGCGGACGGTTCTTACGCATCACTCAGGAGAAGATGGGCGGCGCCCGCGGCGCGTGGCTGTGGCGCAGGACGGTGCGCGCGACGACGATGGAAACGGTCGGGCGTGCGATGGCGCGATAGGCGCCGGGTGCGGCAAGGCGGACGGCCGCGAGCGCCGGCGGCGACAAGGGCGCGGCGGCGGCGAAGGCGCAAGGCGCGTGGCCGCGCTCGCGCGCCGGATCGGCCGGCGCTTTGCCGCCCGTATGAACGCCGTCGGCGGAGCAGATGACGAAGGGCGCGCCGGCGGCGGCGCTGGGCATCCAGCCGTCCGGCAGCAGCGCGCGCAGCAGCATCGCGCCCAGCGCGAGGCCGACGGCAAGCGAGCGTGCGAATGGGCGGCGCATCGTTTCCCCCGATGGCCGGTTTTGCGGCCCCGGCGCTTTGCGGTCAAGCGCGCGCGCCGTCGCAGCCCGACGACGCCGGCGCCGATGGTTACGCGGCCGCGCCGATCTTGCGGCGGCGGTAAAGCCGCAAGAACCACAGCCCGAACAGGGGAAGACCGACAGAAAGGGCGATGATCAGATAAACGCGATAGAGATTGAGCACGTATTCGCGGATCGAAAAATCATCGACCCCGTCGATTCCCAGCCGTACCAGCAGGCCGCGCACCGCCCGCGAAGCGGCGCCGTACTTGCTCCAATTGGTTCCTTCGACGCGCTCATAGTTATAGGCCTTGATATAGAATTTCGGGGTCTGAAGGCTGATGCGCGCCCAGTCCTTGTGGGTTTCCGCGGCACCGAGGGGGGCGCCTCGCGGGTCGGTCGGCGCGAAGTTGTAAAGCGGATCCATGACGATCCATTTGCCGTCGATCTTCACTTCGGTCAGCACGTGGCAGGTGATATCGGGCGGACATTTCATCTGCATCGGTTTTGCCCGCTCGCCGGCCAGCTGCATGACGCGCGTGAACACGGCAACGAAATCGCCGCATCCCGAGCGGCCCGTCAGGAGCGCCTTGCTCGGTGTGGCAAACCAATGTCCGGTCGGATCGACTTCGGGCGTGTGGAAGAAGTGGTGCCTGGGCTCCATCAATCCGTAAACGATCGACATCAGCCGCTTGGCTTTGGCGAAGCCGTGCAGGTGCTGCACCTTGGAGATGCGCACGACGTCCTGGATGATCGCGTCGTCGTAGCGCGCATCGACCCAAAGAACGGTGCAGGCGCAAAGAAACGCGCCGAAAAGGGTGAAGGCGATCTGCGCTTCGTGGCGAAGGACCGTCCGGCCAAGCGCCGAGCCGACGGCAAGCGAGCGTTCGAGTGTGCGGCGCATCGTTTTCCCCGAGTAGCCGGTTTTGCGGCCCCGGTGTCCTTCGGTCAAGCGTGCCGCCGCCGTGGGCCGGGCGGCTGAACCGCCGATGAACGGCCGCTTCAGGACCGGTTGAAGGCCGCGGGCGCAAGGTGGCGGCACATTACGAGGGAGTTTTCCATGCAGCGTTCATCGACATTCGCCCGCCGCCCGCCCGTCGCCGCCGTGCATCGCGCCGCGCCCGACATGGCGCTCGCCAGCGTCATCGTGTTCTTCGGCGTCTTTCCCGCGGTGCTCGCCGCGGGATTGGTCATGGTGCAGATGATCTCGACGCTGGCGCCGTAAACAATCCTCCATCGAGGGTGGTTTTCAGGCGTTGCGCGGCTGATATTGTTGGCACCATGAACTTCGAACCGACATTGTCCTCGCTGAACGCGCACGCCGTTCCGGATTGGTACGAGGACGCCAAATTCGGCATCTTCATCCATTGGGGGCTGTTCTCGATCCCCGCCTTCGCCGCGAAGTCCGGCTCGATCGCCGAGGCCTTCCGCAAAGACTACGACATCGCGGTGGCGCAGACGCCGTATTGCGAATGGTATTGGAACGCGATGAAGGTCGCCGAGAGCGAAAGCGCCGCGCACCACGCCGCGACCTACCACAACGCGCCTTACGAGGATTTTCGCGCGCCGTTCCTCAAAGGTCTCGAACAGTGGGATCCACGCGCCTGGGCGCGGGATTTCGCCGATGCCGGCGCGCGCTATGTCGTGCTCGTCGCCAAGCATCATGACGGCTTCTGCCTGTGGCCGTCTGCCGTCGCCAATCCGCACCAGGCCGATTGGACCAGCCCGCGCGACATCGTGGGCGAGCTGGCAGCCGCGGTGCGGGCCGCCGGGCTCAAATTCGGCGTCTACTATTCCGGCGGCATCGACTGGACCTTCAACCGCGAGCCGCTGCGCACGCTCGCCGATTTCATCGGCTCGACGCCCGGCGGCGACTATCCCGCCTATGCGGACGCGCAGACGCGCGAGCTGATCGACCGCTATGCGCCGTCGATCCTGTGGAACGACATCTCCTGGCCCGCGCCGCTCGACGATGAACTGCGGCTGTTCGCCGACTATTACAATGCGGTCGCCGACGGCGCGGTGAACGACCGCTGGCAGCCGATGACGCCCGAACGCGAAGCGCTGCGCGATCCCCAGGTGCGGCGCGGCCTGGACGCGTTCTTGAAAGCGCGCATGGCGAGCGAGACGACCAAGGGCATCATCCCCGATCTGCCGCCGCATTGCGATTTCCGCACGCCGGAATACGCCGCCTTCGACGCGATCTGCGAGAAGAAGTGGGAAGCGACCAAGGGCATGAGCCATTCCTTCGGCTTCAACCGCCGCGACACCGACGCCGACTACGAGAGCGTCGAACAGCTCGTGCACGGCTTCGTCGACGCGGTGGCCAAGAACGGCAATCTGCTGCTCAATGTCGGCCCGCGCGGCGAGGATGCGCGGATTCCGGCCGAGCAACGCGCGCGGCTCAAGGGCTTCGGCGCCTGGCTGCGCGCCAATGGCGACGGCATTTACGGCACGCGGCCTTGGGTCCGCTTCGACGGGCGCACGGCCGACGGCACGCCGGTGCGCTTCACGCGCAAGGCCGGCGCGGTGTTCGCGCATCTGCTCGGCACGCCGCGCGACGCGCAGATCGTGATCGAAGGCGAGGATCTGCCGGCCGTGTCGTCGGCGAGGCATCTCGCGTCGGGCGCGGCCGTCGCCGCCGCGCGCGTCGACGGCGGTCTTGCGCTCACGCTTGCCGCGCCGCTCGAACCGGCGCCGGCGCATGGGTTCGCGTTGTCGTGACGACTACCCCACCGCTTCGGCGACGTCGGCCGTGTCGGGCAGGGTGAAGGCGATGCGGCAGATGAAGCCCTCGGGCGGATATTCGTTCGTCACCTTGCCGTTGCGCTCGCGCGAGGGGACGAAGGCGATCACCCGCGCGCCATAGCCGTCCTTGACCGGCTTCTGCGGCGGCGGACCGCCGGATTCCTGCCACACCATCTCCACCCGCCGGCCCTCGCCGTTCGCCGCCACGCTCCACGTGAAGCGCACGCGGCCGCTCGGCGCCGAGAGCGCGCCGTGCTTGATTGCGTTGGTGGTGAGTTCGTGGACGCCGAGCGCCAGCGCGCCGCCCGTCGCCTGGCTCAGATCCAGATCCGGGCCATCGAAGGCAAGCCGCGCGGATTCGGTTTCCAGGAACGGCGCCAGCGTCGCGGCGACGACCTCGCGCACGTTCATCGTCGTGTGGTTGCCGGCCAGCGCCAGATCGGACGCGGCGCTCAGCGCGTGCAGCCGGCCGGAGAGCTTCTTCTGAAAGGCGTCGACCGCCGCGTCGGCCTCGCGCGGCCGCGAGCTCTTGATCAGCGAGTCGATGATGGTCATCAGGTTCTTCAGCCGATGGCGCGCCTCGCCCACCATCATGTCGTTCTGCTCGCGCGACAGCTTGCGCTCGTGCACGTCGGTCAGGATGGAGATCCACTCCTCGACCTCGCCGCGATCGTCGAGCAGCGGCACGGCCTGCATCGCGTACCAGCGCCAGTCGCCGCTGCCGGGATCCTGAAGGCGGATTTCGGCGCGCTGCAGCGCGACGTCCTTGAAGGGCCCGGCGGGCACGATGCGGTCGCGATCTTCCGGGTGCACCACGCTCAGCCAGCCGCGGCCGCGATAGACCGGCCAGTCGAGCCCGATCAGCCGGCCGAGTTCGGGATGCGGCCAGCCGATGCGGCCGCGATCGTCGGACACGGTCACCGCGGAGGAGATCGCCGACAAGAGCCGGCGGTAGCGCACGCCCCAGCGCCGGCTTTCGCGGAACAGAAGGCGCAGCAGCAGCGCGGCCAAGGTCTGGATCGCGGCGACGGCCGCGAACCAGGGCCATGCGACATCGGCGAACAGCCATGCGGCCAAGGCGAGACTCGCGCCGAACGCGACAAGCGCCAGGATCGCGCCGCCCCAAAGGCCCGCGACCATCAGGGCCGGAAACAGGAAGAACACGCCCCAGGGCGCGCCGACGAGCCATCCCGCCGCCGCCGCGCAGGCCCAGGTGCCGGCCGTGATCGCGGCGCGCGCCCCGAACGGAAGGCCGCCGCCGAGCCCGGGTACGTCGGACGAGGTCGTGCCGAGAACGCTCGACGCGAAACGGTCGCGCAAGCCCGTCCAGGCCGCTGTCAGCAATCCCACCACCCGTTTTGCCCCGGTCTCGCGAACGTTTTGGATCCGACCATGGCCACGGACCGCAGGGGCGCCCAACGCCACCCCTTCGTCCGCAGGATAGCGTAATCATGGAGGGCTTAAGCAACCCTTCGGCGAATAGAAGCACGCGGGTTCCGTGACGTCGCAACTTGACTTTATGTCAGAGAGCGCAAACCGTTCAAAAAACACAGCAAGTTCCCGGGGAGTGCACATGGCAGCCGAATTCGATCTGGTCCTGCGCGGCGGCACCGTCGCCGACGGCACGGGCGGCGCGCTGCGCGACGCCGATGTCGGCGTCCGAAATGGCACAATCGCGGCGGTCGGCAAAGACCTTGCGCGTGGTATGGAAGAAATCGATGCCAAGGGGCGTCTCGTTACGCCAGGTTTCGTAGACATCCACACCCATTACGACGGCCAGGCGACGTGGGACACGCGGCTCAATCCGTCGAGCTGGCACGGGGTGACCACGGTGGTGATGGGCAATTGCGGCGTCGGCTTCGCGCCGGTGCGCACCGCCGACCGCGGCCGGCTGATCGAGCTGATGGAAGGCGTGGAAGACATTCCGGGCGCCGCGCTGCACGAAGGCCTCAAATGGAATTGGGAGAGCTTCGGCGGCTATCTCGATGCGGTCGCCGCGGTGCCGCACGACATCGACGTCGCCGCCCAGCTCGCGCATGGCGCGCTGCGCCTCTACGTCATGGGCGAACGCGGCGCCAAGCTCGAAGCGGCGACGGACGAGGACATCGCCGCGATGCGGCTTCTGTCGGCCGAGGCGATGCGCGCCGGCGCGCTCGGCTTCTCCACCTCGCGCACCATGCTGCACAAGACCGCGACCGGCGATTTCACGCCGTCGCACAATGCGACGGAAGCGGAGCTGATGGGCATCGCGCTCGGGCTGAAGGATGCCGGGCGCGGCGTCATCGAGCTGATCTCCGATTTCAACCAACCCGATCTCGCCACCGAATTCGGCATGATCCGCCGCATCGTCGAAGCCTCGCGCCGGCCGCTGACGCTGTCGCTGGCGCAGGCGCATGTGCAGTCCGAAGGCTGGCGCCGCATCCTGGGCCTGATCGAGCAGGCATCGGCGGACGGATTGCCGATCAAGGCGCAGGTCGCGCCGCGCCCCATCGGCGTGCTGCTGGGCCTTCAAGGCACGATCAATCCGTTCATCACCCATGCGGCCTATCAGCCGATCAAGGACAAGCCCTTGGCCGAGCGCGTCGCGGCGATGCGCGATGGCGCGTTCCGTGCCTTGATCCTCGAAGAAAGCGCGGCGCGCGAAAAGGCGCATCCGTTGGCGCGCGGCCTGTTCGCGTTCGAGCGGATGTTCCCGCTCGGCGATCCGCCGAATTACGAGCCGCCCAAGGACAGTTCGGTCGCCGCGATGGCGCGGCGTTCGAACCGCAGCGCGGCGGACATCGCCTATGACCTGCTGCTGGAAGACGAGGGCCGCGCCTTCCTGTTCGCGCCGTTCGCGAACTATGCCGACTACACGCTCGATCCCTGCGGCGAGATGATCGCGCACAAGGATTGCGTGATGGGCCTGGGCGACGGCGGCGCGCATGTCGGCATCATCTCCGATGCGAGCTTCGCGACCTATCTGTTGACCCATTGGGGCCGCGACCGCGACCACGGCCGCTTCGACATCGCCTATCTCGTCAAGCGCCAGACCTCCGAGACCGCGCGCGCCGTGGGGCTGCTCGATCGCGGCATCGTCGCGCCGGGCATGAAAGCCGATCTCAACGTCATCGATATGGACAAGCTGTCGGTGACCGCGCCGACCATGGCCTACGACCTGCCGGCCGGCGGCAAGCGGCTGCTGCAGGGCGCGCGCGGCTATGACGCCACCATCGTGTCGGGCACGGCGATCTATCGCGGCGGCGAGGCGACCGGCGCGCTTCCCGGCAAGCTGGTGCGCGGCCCGCAAGCCGCGCCGGCCGACGCCTGAGGCCGGCGATGCGCGAACTGACCGAACAGATGCCCGTCACCACCACGGCGTTCAATTTCGGCGACATCGTCGATGCCGTCGCCGACGCGGTGGCGCCCGGGACGCCGGCCTTCGTACATGGCGAACGCGCCATCGCCTGGCGCGAGGCCAAGGCACGGATGAACAACATCGCGCGCAACCTGCATACGCGTGGTGCGGCGCCGGGCGACAAGGTCGCCTTCTACCTGCGCAACGGCATCGAATATGGCGAGCTGACCGGCGCCTGCTTCCTCGGCCGGCTGACGCATGTGAACGTCAACTACCGCTACAAGCCCGACGAGGTCGCCTACATCGTCGACAACTCCGACGCGACGGTCGTGTGCTATGGGCGCGAATTCCGCGACACGGTCGCGCAGATCCACAACCGGCTGGACAAGGTGAAGCTGTTCGTCGAGGTCGGCGGGCCCGACGTCGCGTCCTTCGCCGTGCCGTATGAGACGCTGGCGACGCGCGGCGGCGGCGGCAAGCTCGGCATCGAACGCTCGCCGCACGACCAGGTGATGGTCTACACCGGCGGCACCACCGGCATGCCCAAGGGCGTGATGTATGCGCAGGGCGATCTCGCGGTCACGCTGCTCGCGCGCGTCTTCGTCGCCACCGGCACCTTTCCCGAGAGCATCGGCGCGGTGGTCGATTACGTCCGCGCGACGGCGCAGAACAACGTCCGCTATCTGCCCGCCTGTCCGCAGATGCACGGCACCGGCTTCTTCGGCACCATGTCGGCGATCCTGACCGGGGGCTCGATCGTCACCGTCGACAACGCCTCGCTCGATCCGCACGCGATCTGGAGCGCGGTGGAGCGCCACCGCGTCACCAATCTCGCCATCGTCGGCGATCCGTTCGCGCGCCCGCTGCTGCGCGCGCTCGACGAGCAGCCGGGCCGCTACGACGTCTCTTCGGTGATCGGCATCGGCTCGTCCGGCGCGATGTGGAGCAAGGAGGTCAAGGAGGGCCTGCTCGGCCATCTGCCCGAGGGCGCGGCGCTGACCGACGCATTCTCCTCGACCGAGGCGTTGGGCATGGGCGTGTCGGTGGCGCAGAAGGGCGTAGAGACGCGCACCGCCGGCTTCACCATGGGTCCTTCCGCGCTGGTGATCGACGACGAGGATCAACCGATCACACCGGGCAGCGGCCAGACGGGCCGGCTCGCGGTCGGCGGCGTGCTGCCGGTCGGCTATTACAAGGACGAAGAGAAGACCAACCGGCTGTTCAAGATCATCGGCGGGCGCCGCTTCTCGGTGCCGGGCGACTACGCGATCGTGGAAGAGGACGGCCGCATCACGCTGCTCGGCCGCGGCTCCAACTGCATCAACACGGCCGGCGAGAAGGTGTTTCCCGAAGAGGTCGAGGAGGTGCTGAAGAAGCATCCCGCGATCGAGGACGCGCTCGTGCTGGGCGTGCCGGACGCGCAATGGGGCAGCGCGGTGACCGGTGTCGTCGTGCTCAATGCCGGCGCGGCGTTCGACGAAGCCGGCGTGCGCGCCCATGTGCGCGAGCATCTCGCCGGCTACAAGACGCCCAAGCGCGTGCTGGTCGCCGGCGTTCCCCTGCGCGCGCCCAACGGCAAGGCGGATTACAAGAGCGCGGCAGAGTTCGCGCGGCGGGAATTGGGGATTGCGCCATCTTAGTCCTCCCCCGCGCAGCGGGGGAGGGGGACCGCGAAGCGGTGGAGGGG